>Ga0299914_10004318_pt1 | contig 10219 bp, 12 predicted proteins | sample RVTome_10_FD_201361 | JGI IMG/M metagenome (GOLD analysis project Ga0299914, IMG submission 201361) | Soil microbial communities from uranium-contaminated site in the Upper Colorado River Basin, Wyoming, United States - RVT153D57 (version 2) ... | reverse complement strand
TCTCCCTAATTGCTCAATCAGGACCCAACCCGGTGCCCCGCCTGCTTTGCCGGCGCCAGGGGCGCGGAACGCGAAGGACCATCTGCGCCTCGCCTGGAACGCCGTTTACGCAACGCAACGCGCACTAAAGTGTTCTTATTTTGTTCTAAACAGAGTTGGGGTCAGAGTCAAGGCGCACAAGCCGCCTCATTAGTTTCGAGCAAATTGCGCGAGTTTCCCAATAATTTACCCTGTTGGTCGGGTGTTTGCGGGGTTCATTTAACCTGTATCTAACGCGTGGCCGGTAGCTTGCGCCCCAGGTTCCACCGTCGGGCAAATACGGTGCGGGGCCTTATGCAAAAACCCAATCCAAGGGGAGAGTCGAAAATGAGGAGTGTATTTACGCGTTTCGTCAAGGACGAGAGGGGGACGACGGCCATCGAATATGGCCTGATTGCCGCCGGCCTCGCGGTTGCCCTCCTAACGGCCGTCCAGGCCGTCGGAGGCTCGATCGATACCCTGTTCAACCAGGCTGCCGTCGATCTTACGCCGAAGGGCTGACCTCACGCCTTTGCCCGGTTCCAGCTCCGCGCCTCTTGGAGCTGGAACCGGCTTTCCTTCCCGGGCAAACAAGCCCCCAATCCTCCATAATTCTCGCTTAGAACGCTCGCTTACGAGGGAGCTTGGCCTTGATTGCCAAAACGGGGCGCCGGTCTCTGCTGACATATCTCTTGGCGGCCGCGGCTTGTGCCGGGACGGTCTCCGCCGCGATCGCTCATCCCCATGTCTGGGCCACGGTCCGCTCGGAAGTGGTGTTCGGCCCCGGCAACCGCATCACCGGCATCCGCCACGCCTGGACGTTCGATGAGTTCTATACCGCCATGGCGGTGCAGGGCCTCGATACCGACGGCAACGGCACCTACTCGAAGGAAGAACTGCAACCGCTCGCGCAGGTCAATGTCGAGTCGCTGCAGGAGTTCGAGTTTTTCACCTTCGTTCGCTTCGGCGATGATGGCAAGAAGCTGCCGCTCAAGCCGCCGGTCGATTACTGGGTCGACTACGACAAGAGTGTGCTGACACTGCATTTCACCCTGCCGCTCGAAACGCCGATCGATCCGAACGGTAAGGAGGTGGTGTTCGACGTGTACGACCCGTCTTATTTCGTCGCCTTCGGCTTCGCCACCGAAGCGCCGGTGAAGATGTCGGGCACTGCCGCGCCCGGCTGCGGCGTCGAGGTGAAGCAGCCCGATGCCGAGACCCAGGCCGAGGCCAAGGCGCTGACCGAAGCCTTCTTTAGCGAGCTTGGGCCAGAGTCTTTTATCGGCTCGCGATTCGCCCAGACAGCGATCGTCAAATGCGCGACACCGTGAGCCGGACCGCCCTCACGACGATTCTGCCCTGTCTGATCGCCCTGTTGCTGATCGCCGCAGCTTTGCCGGCTACTTATGCGCAGACGCACCCGCCTGCGGCCTTCGGCGCCCAGGCGCAAGAGAGCGCGCCTTCGGCCTTCGCGCCGCCCTCCGCGCCCGCCTATGCGCAAGGACCGTTCGGCGCATTCATGAACTGGGTAACGCAGACGCAGCAGAGCATGCAGAAGGAACTCGCCGCGAGCGTCAAGCGTCTGAAAGACGGCAACGCGCTTGCCGCCGTGCTCGCGCTTGCCGGGATCAGCTTCGTCTATGGCGTGCTGCACGCCGTAGGCCCTGGTCATGGCAAGGCGATCATCTCCTCTTATGTCATAGCCAATGAGGAGACAGTCAGGCGCGGGGTGATGGTCTCCTTCCTCGCCGCTGGCCTCCAGGCGCTGACCGCGATTGCCCTGGTCAGCGTGCTGCTCATCGCCTTCAACGCCACGGGGCTCCAGCTCAACGCCTGGGCCAATCAGCTGGAAAGCGCGAGTTTTGCGCTGATCGCGCTGGTCGGTCTTTATCTGCTGGTGACCCAGGGAATGCGGCTCCTGCGCCGCCGGCCAGACACCTCGAACCCTGGCACGCATGCTCACGGTGACCATCACCACCATGATCACAGCCATGACAACCACGTGCATGAAGAGAACTGCGGCCATGTCGTCGATGTAAGCAAGGTCGCCGGCCCGTTCTCCTGGCGCAAGGTCATGGCCGTGGTGTTCTCGGTCGGCATCAGGCCGTGCACCGGCGCGGTCCTCGTTCTGGTCTTCGCTCTGACTCAAGGCCTCTTCTGGGCGGGCGTCGCCGCTACCTTCGCCATGGCGCTCGGCACGGCCATCACCGTGGCGGCTCTGGCGACCTTAGCGCTAGGCTCACGCGAGCTCGCGCTCAAGCTCGGCGGTGGCAATAGCGGCTGGACCGAGGCGGTATGGACCGTCTGCGCCATGGGCGGTGCGCTCGCCATCTTCCTGATGGGGACGCTGCTGTTTATCGCTTCATTAGGCCCGGCACGGCCCTTCTAGCGATCCACTCAAGCGAAACATTCTCCCCGCCTTACGCGTTATTTCACCAGACGTAGCGTAAGGAGGTCTTCACATGACTCATCTCAGCGGCAAGCGGATCGCCATTCTGGCGACCGACGGCTTCGAGCAATCGGAGCTCGAAGTGCCCAAGCAAAGACTCGAAGAGCACAATGCCAAAGTCGATATCGTCTCGCTCAAGCCGGGCGAGATCTGGGGCTGGAGCCACGACGATTGGGGCAATCCCATCAAGGTCGACAAGACGCTCGATAAGGTCAATGTCGAGGATTATGACGCGCTTGTCCTTCCCGGCGGCCAGATCAATCCCGACCTTCTGCGCGCCGACAAGAACGCCGTGAAATTCGTCCGCGATTTCTACAAGAGCAAGAAGCCGCTTGCCGCGATCTGCCATGCGCCCTGGATTCTGATCGAAGCGGGCATCGCCAAGGGCCGCAAGATGACATCGTATCATTCCATGGCGACCGACGTGAAAAATGCCGGCGCCGACTGGGTCGATCAGGAGGTCGTGGTCGATCAGGGGCTGATCACCAGCCGCAATCCCAAGGATCTCGAAGCCTTCTCGGCCAAGATCGTCGAAGAGGTGAGCGAAGGCCGTCACGAGCGTCGTGCCGTCGCCTGACCCGACGCACGTTTTCAGTTTCCGAGAACAGGACGCAACAGCATACTCCGCTTGCTCTCTTGCGGAGTATGCTGTTTCTTTTTGCTGCAAGGGATTGCGGCAAGGGAGCAAGGCATCCTAAATCCCAATAGAACAGCGTAGGGAGGAGTACCATGGCGCTCCAACTCGGCGATACCGCCCCCGATTTCGAGGCCGACACCACGGAAGGGCATATAAGCTTCCATGAGTGGCTCGGCGATTCCTGGGGCGTGTTGTTCTCGCATCCGAAGGACTTCACCCCGGTCTGCACCACCGAGCTCGGCTACATGGCGCGGATCAAGCCCGAGTTCGACAAGCGTGGCGTGAAGATCGTCGGGCTTAGCGTCGACCCGGTCGAGCTTCACAAGAAATGGGCGCACGACATCAAGGAGACGCAAGGCACGGCTCCCAACTTCCCGATGATCGGCGATCCGACTCTGGCGATTTCCAAGGCCTACGGCATGCTGCCGGCCGGCGCGCCGGGCTCCTCCGACGGCCGCACGCCCGCCGACAATCAGACCGTGCGCAACGTGTTCGTCATCGGCCCCGATAAGAAGATCAAGTTGATCCTGGTCTATCCAATGACCACGGGCCGCAATTTCGACGAGGTGCTGCGGGTGATCGACTCGCTTCAGCTCACCGCCAAGCATCGCGTGGCGACACCGGCGAACTGGACGGAAGGCGGCGAAGTGATCATCGCCGGCTCCGTGTCCGACGAGGAAGCGAAGAAGATCTATCCCGACGGATGGAAGTCGCCGCGGCCTTATATCCGCATCGTGCCCCAGCCGCGCGGCTGATCGGCCGCCACATGAGCATGCCGAAGACACCGGCGCTCGCCACCGATTGCATCATTTATGACCGTGAAGGGCGTGTGCTGCTGGTCCGCCGCAAATACGAGCCGTTCAAGGGCGTTTACGCGCTGCCTGGCGGCTTCGTCGAGATTGGCGAGACGGTGGAGGAAGCCTGCCGACGCGAGGTGCGCGAGGAAGCTGGCGTCGATATCGGCGCGTTGCAGCTTGTGGGCGTCTATTCCGATCCCCACCGCGATCCGCGCGGCCATAGGGTCAGCGTTGCCTATCTCGTGCGATTGCCAGGCGAGGTGACCCCGCACGCGGGCGACGACGCCGCCGCGGCGGAGTGGGTCGAGGATTGGCGCAAGCACGCGCTCGCCTTCGATCACGCGCAAATCCTCGCCGACGCCGATAATTTGGCCGATACGCTGCCCTAGGCGTTGGGGGATGAATGCTCTATCTAAGCGCCGATGGAGCTAGAACGTGAATAAAAGCCCGGCCATCAAGGATTTTGCGTCGAAGCCCGCAACCGCGCAGGCCGGCAAGATCGGCGTGCTCCTGGTCAATCTCGGCACGCCCGACGGGACCGACTATTGGTCGATGCGGCGCTACCTCAAGGAGTTCCTCTCCGATCGCCGCGTGATCGAGACCAATCGCGTGCTGTGGTGGCTGATCCTGAACGGCGTGGTGCTGGTGAAGCGCCCGGCGAGCAGCGGTGCCAAATACCGCTCGATCTGGAACGAGGCGCTCGACGAGTCGCCGTTTCGCACGATCACGCGGAGCCAGGCCGGGAAGGTGGCCGAGGCGTTCGCCGCGCGCCCCGACATTATCGTCGATTGGGCCATGCGTTACGGCAATCCCTCGATCGCCTCGCGCATCGAGGCGCTCGCCGATAAAGGCTGCGACCGGCTGCTGGTCTTTCCCCTCTATCCGCAATACGCGGCGGCGACCACGGCCAGCGTCAACGACAAGGTGTTCGATGTGCTCAAGACCATGCGGGCGCAGCCGGCGCTCCGCACCGTGCCGTCTTATCCCGCCGATCCCGTCTATATCGAGGCGCTGGCCAATTCGATCCGGGCGCTTCTCGCCACGCTCGACTTCGAGCCGGAGGCCATTCTCGCCTCGTTCCATGGTGTGCCGCAGGACTATGTCGATCAGGGCGATCCCTATCAGGCGCAATGCGTCGAGACGACCGAGGCGTTGCGCGCGGCGCTCGGCCCCGAGCTTGGGGCCAAGCTCAAGCTCACCTTCCAGTCGCGTTTCGGTCGCGCCGAGTGGATCAAGCCTTATACCGACAAGACCGTCGAAGCGCTGGCGCGCGACGGCATCAAGCGCATCGCCATAATCACGCCGGGCTTTGCCGCCGATTGCGTGGAGACGCTCGAGGAGATCGCGCAGGAGAACAAGGAGATTTTTCTCGAGCATGGCGGGGAGAGATTCAGCTTCATCCCCTGCCTCAATGACAGCGCGGACGGTATTCGCGTGCTGGTCCATCTGATCGAGCGCGAGCTTGAAGGCTGGGTGTGAATGGCGCGCGCGGTCGTCTCATTAGCCGGCGCCTGTTTGCTCCTGCTCCTGGTTCAGGCGCATGAGGGAACTGCCGGAGAGGCGCTGGTGTTCATCGACGTGGTCGGCGCGCCGGGGGACGGGGAACGGGCCCTTGCCGCCGCACTTGGCGAGCGCCTCATGGCGGCAGGCCTGGCGCTGGCCGGCACGCCTACGCCGAACGCCTATGAGATCCACGGCACCGTCAAGCTCGCTCCGGCCGCCAAGGGCCAGCAGACGGTTCGCATCGACTGGACTTTGTTCGGGCCGGACGGCAATCAGCTTGGCTTCGTCACCCAGGAGAGGGAGGTGCGCAAAGGCTCGCTCGACCGCACATGGGGTGGCGCCGCTCATGCTGCCGCCGACGCCGCAGCCCAAGACATCGTCAAGCTGCTGCCCCGCTAGGTCTTATAAAATCTACGACGCCCCACCATTTATCCGCTGCCGTAAGTCAGTTGGCAGACTAGAGTGAAGCAGGAACCCGCTTAGCCACCGACGCCTTCCGGAGGGTGCCAATGTTCGGCTTCGATATCTTCGTCCTCGTTCTTCTCGTTCTTTTCGTCCTGCTCGTCATCGTCGCGGTCAAGATCGTTCCGCAGGGCTACAACTACACTGTCGAGCGCTTCGGCCGATATACGCGCACGCTCCACCCAGGGCTCACGCTGATCATTCCCTTCATCGACCGCATCGGCCGCAAGCTCAACGTGATGGAGCAGGTAATCGAGGTGCCGAGTCAGGAAGTCATCACCAAGGACAACGCCATGGTGAGGGTCGACGGCGTGGCCTTCTTCCAGGTGCTGGACGCCGCGCAGGCGAGCTACGAAGTGACCAATCTCAACGTCGCCATCCTCAACCTGACCATGACCAATATCCGCACGGTGATGGGCTCCATGGACCTCGACAAGCTGCTTTCGGAGCGTGACGAGATCAATCACCGCCTGCTCAAGGTGGTCGACGATGCGACCCATAATTGGGGCGTCAAGGTCACCCGCATCGAGATCAAGGACATCGAACCGCCGCGCGACCTGGTCGATTCCATGGCCCGGCAGATGAAAGCTGAGCGCGACAAACGCGCCGCCATCCTGGTGGCGGAAGGCGAGCGCCAGGCAGCGATCCTGAGTGCCGAAGGCGCCAAGCAGGCGCAGATCCTCGCCGCGGAAGGCCGCCGCGAAGCCGCTTATCGCGACGCCGAGGCCCGCGAGCGGGAAGCGGAGGCTGAGGCGAAAGCCACCACGGTGGTGAGCGAGGCGATCAGCCGCGGCAACGTTCAGGCCATCAACTATTTCGTGGCCAACAACTATGTGGCCGCCCTGAAGGCGCTGGCCACGGCCAAGAATCAGAAGGTGCTGCTCATGCCGCTCGAGGCGTCTTCGGTGATCGGCGCCATCGCCGGCGTGGGCGAAATCGCGCGCGAGGCCTTCGGCGGAGGTGGCGATGCGTCGGCTCCGGCAGGCCAAGCCAAGAAGACCGAGGCACAGCGCGTCCGCCCCGGCGGTTCAGGGCCAACCGTCTAGCCGGCGGGAGGAGACCTGCATGGAAACCATTATCGAACTTGGGCCTTGGGTCTGGATGATCCTAGCCGCCATTCTGTTCGTGCTGGAGCTGATATCGCCCGGCATCTTCTTCATGTGGTTCGGCGTCGCCGCCGCCATCACCGGGCTTATCGTGTTCCGCTACGACATGAGCTGGCAGTGGCAACTCGTGTCGTTCGCCGTGCTCTCGCTTATGACCGTGCTGCTCGCCAACCGATATCTGCGCCAGAACCCGCTCGAAAGCGAGCGGCCGCTGCTCAACGAGCGCGCCGTTCAGCTGGTCGGCCAGTCCTTCGAACTGCTCGATCCCATCGTCGATGGGCGCGGCAGCATCAAGACCGGCGACACGATCTGGCGGGTGGAGGGGCCTGAGCTGCCGGTCGGCGCGCGCATCAAGGTGGTCGGCGCCGACGGCACGCTGCTCAAGGTCGTGCCGGCCTAGCTAAGTCTGCCGCTGGAAATCAGCGATTCCGTGTGCGATCGAGACCAGAACCGTAAGGTTTTGGGTTGTTTATCCTCTGTCGCGCCCTAGTCGCCACATTTGGGGCTATACTCTTCTTCGCCGCGTCGCCAGGAAGGACAAAATGGCCCATATCGTCATCATCAATCCTCGCTTCGGCGTTTCGTTCTGGGGACTTGAGCATTGCATGAAATTGTTCGGCAAGCGGGCCAATCTGCCGGTCGCTTGCCTCGCCCTGCTTGCGGCGCTCGTTCCCGATCATCATGAAGTGACGCTGATCGACGAGAATGTCGAAGACATCGACTTCGAGGCGCTCGCCGATGCCGACCTGGTCTGCGTGACCGGCATGAGCATCCAGGGACGGCGGCTGATCGAGATTGTCGAGGAGGTCAAGGCGCGCGGCGTCATGACCGTGGTCGGCGGACCGATGGCCACGGTCGAGCCGGAAGTTTTGGAAGGGTTGGCCGACGTCGTCTTTGTCGGCGAGGCGGACGACACCTGGCCGCAATTCTTGCGGGAGTGGGAAGAGGGCCGTCACCGGAGCCGCTACGAGCAGCCGGAAAAGACCGAGGTGACGCGGCTACCGTTGCCGCGCATCGACCTGCTCAAGATCGACCGCTACATGTTCGGCAGTCTGCAAATCTCGCGCGGCTGTCCCTTCACTTGCGAGTTCTGCGACATCATCGTCACCTTCGGGCGGCGTCCGCGCCTCAAGACCAGCGAGCAGGTCCTGGCCGAGCTTGAAGCCTTCCAACACGCCGGAATGAAGATCGTCTTCGTGGTCGACGATAATCTGATCGGCAACAAGAAGGCGATCAAGCCGGTGCTGCGCGACATCGTCCGCTGGCAGCAGGAGCGCGCTTATCCGCTCACCTTGTTCACCGAGGCATCGCTCGATCTCGCCGAGGACGAGGAGTTGATGGAGCTGATGGGACTCGCCAATTTCCAGAACGTATTCATCGGCATTGAGACGCCGAACGAGGATTCGCTCAGGGAGACCAAGAAGCTCCAGAACGTGCGGCCGAACGCCGGCACGCTGCTCGAGCGCGTGCATCGCATCCAGGACCGCGGCATCGACGTGTGGTGCGGCATGATTGTGGGCTTCGACCACGACGATCCCTCGATCTTCAAGGTCATGCCAAAGTTCCTCTCGGACGCGCGCATCTCGGCGGCGCTGATCGGCATGCTGCACGCGATCCCGACCACGCCGCTTTACGACCGCCTCAAGAAGGTCGGACGCCTCAACGAGGACGAGGACAGCGATAGATTCGGCACCAACGTCATTCCCCTCGGCATGTCGCAGGAGACGTTGCGCGACGGCTTTGTCGAGGTGATGAAGACCTGCTATGGGCCCGATGCCTATTTTCAGCGTCTCGATGCGCAATTCATCGACGAGAATTTCAAGTTCACCCTGCACCAGCTGCCTTATTGGAAGACGCATCGCTTGGCCTGGGCCAAGAGATGCGTTCTCAACTATGCGAGATTTTCGGTTCTAGCCGCGCGTCTGCTGTCGCAAGTGAAGGACGAGGCGCTGCGCGCGAGATACAAGAAGCAGCTCTCACGTGTTCTCAGCACGCGCTGGCGCGAGCCGCATATCCTGTTCGTCTATGCGCTCAAGGTGGCGACGCATTATCACTACGACGCCATCGTGCGGGCCCTCGCCGAGGTCGAGGACGCGAGCGGCGTGATGCCCGATGCGGGCCGGTCTTTCTCGCGCGTGAGGCGGCGGGTCGAGGTGCAGGCGGTGGCTTAAGCCACCGGCGTTACCAGATCAAATCGCCGATGATGCCGAGCACGATGGCGCCAAGCGCGACCCACAGCGCGAGGCGCTCCCAGGTCGGCATGGCGATGTAATGCGCCTTGGCCTGCTTGAGGTCGAACGTCTCCCCCTCGTGCTTGTCGTGCTCTTGCTTCATGGCTGTCATTCCGGAGAGATCGGGGCAGGGGTGCCGGTTTTCAAGCGACGCCGGCACGCAGCAGATCGTGGACATGGATGATACCGACCGGGCGGCCGTCCTCGACCACGAATAGCGCGGTAATGCTCGATGAGTTGATGATTTCGAGCGCGGCGCTGGCTAGAAGGTCAGGCGCCACGGTCTTGGGCCCGGGCGTCATGATCTCGCCGGCACGCCGGGCAAGAAGCGCGTCCCCCATATTCCGCCGCAGATCGCCGTCGGTGATGATGCCCATGAGCTTGCCATTGCCATCGACCACGCCCAAGCAGCCAAGGGCCTTCTCGGTCATCACCACGATGGCCTCGGACATGACCGCGTTGAGACCGGCGAGCGGCAGGCGGTCGCCTTTGTGCATCAAGTCGCTCACGAATTTCAGCCGCGCGCCGAGCTGGCCGCCCGGATGCAGCGCTTTGAAGTCGACGGCGGTAAAGCCTTTGCTCTCGAGCAGCGCGATGGCGAGACAGTCGCCAAGCGCGAGCTGCATGAGGGTTGAGGTGGTGGGCGCGAGCCCATGCGGGCAGGCCTCCTTGACCTGCGGCATTGCCAGCACCACTTCGGCCGCCTGGGCCAGGGCCGAGTCCCGATTGGAAGTGACCGCGATCAGCTTCACGGCGAAGCGGCGCGAATAGGACACGATGTTGCCGAGCTCGACCGTCTCGCCGGACCAGGAGAAGGCGAGGATCACGTCGTCGCTTGTGATCATGCCGAGATCGCCGTGGCTCGCCTCGCTCGGGTGCACGAAATAAGCGGGCGTGCCGGTGGAGGAGAGGGTGGCCGCCACCTTCAGGCCGACATGGCCGCTCTTGCCCATGCCGGTGACGATGACCCGGCCCTTGCAGGCGCGGAGCGTCTCAAGTGCGGTGGCGAAGCTGCC
>Ga0299914_10004317_pt1 | contig 10219 bp, 9 predicted proteins | sample RVTome_10_FD_201361 | JGI IMG/M metagenome (GOLD analysis project Ga0299914, IMG submission 201361) | Soil microbial communities from uranium-contaminated site in the Upper Colorado River Basin, Wyoming, United States - RVT153D57 (version 2) ... | reverse complement strand
CGGTGTGCGCGGCTAGCTCTGGTTGAAGAACCCGCCCTGGACGATCCGCTCCTTCTCCTCGGCAGCGACCGAGACGTTGGGCGGTGAGAGCAGGAACACCTTGTTGGTGATGCGCTCGATGGTGCCACGCGTGGCAAAAACCAGCCCGGCGGCGAAGTCGACGAGGCGCTTCGCGTCGGCGTCGTCCATCTCCGAGAGGTTCATGATCACGGGGGTGCCATCGCGGAAGTTCTCGCCGACCGTGCGCGCCTCGTTGTAGGTGCGCGGGTGCAGCGTGGTGATCTGGGAGAGGCTGGCGACCCCTGCCACGGGGGCGGGGCCGGTCACCGGAGAGGGACGGCGGCGCTCCGAGATGTCGGCCACCGCGGCCGGTCGCCTGTCCTTGACGCGGGGCCGGTTGGCCTGGACGGGCTCGGTCTCCTGGGTGTGGTAGTCGTCACCGTCGTAGTCGTCGTAGTCGACGCCGGTGTCCTCGAGCAGGCCGAGGTACTCGCCGATCCTGCGCATCGCACCGCTCATGACTGTTGCCTTCCGGAGTTGCGGGCGCGCCTTGAAGGGAGCGCTCTTCCTGTGGTGGACCCTACTGGACCTGGGGCCTCGAACCGAGGACCGCGGAGCCAATGCGTACGTGTGTCGCGCCCGCCCTGACCGCCTCCTCGAGATCGGCGCTCATGCCGGCGGAGAGCCGGTCCGCCGAGGGACGGGCCGCGAGGAACCCGCGGCGGATCTCGGCGAGGCGGGTGAACGCCTCGCCCGGGTCCTCGTCGAGGGGTGCCACGGCCATCAGGCCGCGCAGCCGCAGGTGCTCCGCGGCATCGACGGCAGCCGCGAGCTCGTCGAGCCGGTCGGGGTCGACTCCGTTGCGGTGCTCCACGCCGGGTGGGTCGAGGCTGACCTGCAGCAGTACGTCGAGCGGCCCGGGGCGCGCCGCGGCCCCGCGGTCGAGTGGCCCGACCAGCTTGGGCCGGTCGACGGAGTGGACGGCGTCGGCGTACGCGGCCACGGCCGCTGCCTTGTTGCTCTGGAGCCCTCCGACGAAGTGCCAGGTGAGCTCGAGGTCGACACACTCCGCGGCCTTGGCCTCGGCCTCCTGGTGCCGGTTCTCGCCGAGGTCGGTGACGCCGAGGTCGGCGAGCAGCCGAACGTCGCTGGCCGGGAAGAACTTGGTGACCACGACCAGGGTCACCTCGTCGGCCGACCTGCCGGCCCCGTCGCAGGAGAGACGGATGCGTTCCTGCACCGCGGCCAGGTTGGCGGCGATCTGCTGGCGTCGGTCGCTGAGACTCATCTTTTGGGGTCCCCGCGGCGTTGTTCGACGGAGGAGCGCAGCGGGGGAGACGAAGAACGGCGTGGGGTGTTCATTCGCTCATCCTGACCAGGCCCGCATGGCGCCCGGCCCGGGGGCCGTCGCGGCGGTAGGAGTAGAGGTCGGAGGACTCGCGCGTGCAGCGGGCGGCGTCCACGAGCGAGACTCCCTCGTGCTCGAGCTGGGCACGCACGCCGGCGCCGAGGTCGAGCGACGGGGTCCCCCACGAGGTGGTCGCCACGGCTGCCGGAACCACGGCGCCCACGTCTGCCTGCATGGCCGCCGGCACCTCGTAGCAGCTGCCGCACACGTGCGGGCCCAACCAGGCGGTGATCGTTGTGGCACCGAAGTCGCGCATCCGGGCAACCACCGCCGGGACCACGCCGTCAGTCAGGCCCAGCCGTCCGCAATGGGCCGCCCCGATCACTCGCGCCCCTGTGTCGGCCAGCAACAGCAGGACGCAGTCGGCAGCGCGGACCATCAGGGTCACGCCCGGCCGGTCGGTGACGACCGCGTCGGCGTCGGGTCGCTCGGCCCCCTCGCCGGCCACCACCACCGCGGACCCGTGCACCTGCCGGAGGTCGGCCACGGCGTCCTGGGGGGCGAAGTCCGCCAGTAGCAGGCGCAGGTTCTGCTCGCGCGCCGCCTCGAGGTCGTCGCCGTCGATCGCCAGGTTGAGGGAGTCGAAGGGCACGCCGCTGACCCCGCCGTGCCTGTCGGTGAAGGCCAGGTCGACGGGGCCGCGGGTGTCGCGGAACGAGTACAGGGGCCTGGCTACTTCAGGAAGTCGGGCACGTCCAGCTCGTCGTCGTCGTAGACGGGCTGCCGTGGAGCCGGCCGGGGGGTGGGCTGAGCCGGCGCCTGGGTGGTCCGCTCGCTCGTCGGCGAGGTGCGGGCACCGGCCAGGGCCGGGTCCTTGGTCTCCTCTGGGCGGCTGTCGGCCGAGTTGCCCTCGCGCCGGGTGGCGACCGCGGCCGCCGCGGCGCGGGTCTCCTCCTGGCTCTGGGGGGTCGGCCGGGCGTCGCGGCGCAGGGACGAACCCTCGTCGCGCCGCTTCGGCTGGCCGCCGTCGAACCCGGCCGCGATCACGGTCACCCGGACCTCGTCGCCGAGCGCGTCGTCGATGGTGGCGCCGAAGATGATGTTGGCCTCGGGGTGCGCCGACTGCGACACCAGTGCCGCGGCCTCGTTGATCTCGAAAAGGCCGAGGTCCGAGCCGCCGGCGATGGAGAGGAGTACGCCGTGCGCTCCGTCGATGCTGGCCTCGAGCAGCGGGCTGGAGACCGCCATCTCGGCTGCGGCCACGGACCGGTCCTCGCCGCGCGCGGACCCGATGCCCATCAGCGCCGAGCCGGCGTTGGCCATCACCGACTTCACGTCGGCGAAGTCGAGGTTGATCAGGCCGGGGGTGGTGATCAGGTCGGTGATGCCGGAGACGCCCTGCAGCAGCACCTGGTCGGCCTGCTTGAAGGCGTCGAGCACGGACACGCTGCGGTCGCTGATCGACAGCAGGCGGTCGTTGGGGATCACGATCAGGGTGTCGACCTCTTCGCGGAGCTGGGCGATGCCCTGCTCGGCGGAGTTGGCGCGACGACGACCCTCGAACGCGAACGGCCGGGTCACCACGCCGATCGTGAGTGCGCCGATCGAGCGGGCGATGCGGGCCACGACCGGTGCGCCGCCGGTGCCGGTGCCGCCGCCCTCGCCGGCGGTCACGAACACCATGTCGGCGCCCTTCATGACCTCCTCGATCTCGTCGGCGTGGTCCTCGGCTGCCTGGGTGCCGACCTCGGGGTTGGCGCCGGCGCCGAGGCCGCGGGTGAGCTCGCGGCCGATGTCGAGCTTGACGTCGGCGTCGCTCATCAGCAGGGCCTGGGCGTCGGTGTTGATGGCGATGAACTCAACGCCCTTCAGCCCGACCTCGATCATCCGGTTGACGGCGTTGACACCACCACCGCCGATGCCGACCACCTTGATGATGGCCAGGTAGTTCTGTGCAGCAGCCACGGCGGCTTCACCTCTCCATGTATGTGGTCCGTGTGTATGTGGGGTGGCGCGATGTTTCGAGTTCGGGGAAGTCGGCGAGTCATGAACCCTGACCCTCAGCCTGAGGGTTATAGTTATGTCAACCTCGTCGTGGTCATGACAGTAGGCAGGACGCCGCGGATCCTGGTGGCGACACGCCGCGCCGTCCGGCGTGCGTCCGAAGAACCTGGTGAATCGCGCTAGCGACTGGGCCCGGTGGTGGGCGAGCCTGGGACGCTCACGTCGTAGACCTCGGCCTCGCGGGACAGCAGGGCGGAGAGCACCTCGGCCTTCTCGTCCGACTGCTCCGCACTCCCCCACTCCACGATCCGGCCGTCCCGGAGGACCAGCGTGATCTGGTCGACGGTCGCGACCTCGAGGTGGTCGACGGTGGCCAGGAACGCCGACTCGAGGGCACCGGCGACGGCGGCCGCCTCCCGCAACGCATCGCTGTCGGTGTCGGTGGCGGTCTCGACCATGGGCAGGTTGCCGGGTTGGCGCTTGCGGTCGCCGAAGATCACGCCGTCGGGGTCGAGGTTGCGCAGCTGGTCCCCGAGCCGGACGACCGCGACCGGCTCCCTCTCCACGACCTCGATGAGCAGGTCGTGCGGCCACTGGCGCGACACGTCCACCGACCGCACCTCCCCCAGTGACGAGACCTTGCGCTCGATGGCGGCCAGGTCGACCGTGGCCAGCGGCTCGCCGATCGGCACCTCGGCAGCGCGGGTGATGTCGGAGACGGTGAGGCTCTCGAGGCCTCGGACCTCGGCGCCCTCCACGGCCAGCAGCGAGGAGAAGTAGACGGCGTACCCGCCACCGCCGGCGAGCAGCAGGAGCAGGACCACCACGAGCAAACGGCGCCAGGCCAGCCAGCGCCGCGCCCACTGCCGGCGCGCGAACCGCTTGCGGCTGCTGGTGAGCTCGGGGTCGGGCTTGGTGTCCACGGTGACCATCAGGCACTCGCCTCCAGGAGGTCGAGGATGCGGGGGCCGAGATCGGTGACGGTGCCGGCGCCGAGGGTGAGCACCAGGTCGCCGCGTCGGGCCCGGGCCACCACTTCGGCCGGGGCGGCGGCGGCCTCCGCGAGGAACGCGACCGAGGTGTCCGGGAGGGGTACGGCGTCGGCCACCAGGGCGCCGGTGACGTCGGGGTCGGCGTCCTCACGGGCCAGGTAGACGTCGAGCACGATCACCTCGTCGGCGGCCCCGAGCGCCTCCCCCATCGCGCGGCCGAAGACACGGGTGCGCGAGACCAGGTGGGGCTGGAAGACGACCAGCAGCCGGCCGGAGCCGGCCACCGCGCGCGCGGCCTCCAGGTCCGCCGCGATCTCGGCCGGCTGGTGGGCATAGCTGTCGTAGACCCGGACGCCGGCGGCCTCGCCCTTGAGCTCCATCCGCCGGCGGGTGCCGGCGAACTCCTCGAGACCGCGGCGCATCGCCGCGAAGTCGTGACCCAGCCGCAGCCCGACGGTCAGCGCGGCCAGGGCATCGAGGACGTAGTGGCGACCGGGGATCTGCAGGATGACTCGGCCGAGCTCGGTGTCGCCGTCGATGACCGTGAACGCCGACGAGCTGCCCTCGAAGGTGAGGTCGACGGCGCGCACGTCGGCGCCCTCCGCCTCCCCCACCGCGTGGGCCTCCAGCCCGGCGGCGCGGGCGAGGTCGACCAGCGCGGCCGCGCCGGGGTCGTCACCGCAGCAGACCAGGAAGCCGTCGGGCGCGATCCGTCCGACGAACGTCGCGAACGCCGCCTGGTAGGCCTCCTCGGTGCCCCACTCGTCGAGGTGGTCGGCGAGCACGTTGGTGACCACGGCGGCGTACGGCTCGTAGACGAGGAAGGCGCCGTCGCTCTCGTCGGCCTCGGCCACGAAGAGGTCGCCGCCGGCGTCGGCGTTGCGGCCGGTGGCGCTGAGCACGCCGCCGATGGCGTAGGTGGGGTCGGCCCCCGCCGCGAGCAGCGCGACGGTCAGCAGCGAGGTGGTCGTGGTCTTGCCATGGGTGCCCGCGACCGCGAGCACCCGCTGCCCCTTCATGACCGACGCCAACCCGGCCGACCGGGGCAGCATCCGCAGGCCGCGTCGCTCGGCCTCCAGGACCTCGGGGTTGTCGTCGCGGGCCGCGGTCGTGATGACCACCGTGTCGGCGTCGCCGACGTGCTCGGCGGCGTAGCCCAGATGACAGGTGACGCCGAGCTCGCGCAGCGAGGGCAGGAACGGCGTGTCCTGGTCGTCGCTGCCGGTCACCGGGATCCCGCGCGCGGCCATGATGCGGGCGATGCCGGAGAGACCGGCGCCCCCGATGCCGACGAAGTGCACCTTGCCCAGCTCGTCGGCGGGCAGGATCCGGTCCGGCACCGGCACCTTCACCGAGCCACCTCGGCGATGATCGCCGCGAGCTTCTCGTCGGCGTCGCTCGGGATCAGGTCGGCGGCCGCGGCACCCATCGCCGCCAGCCGCTGGGGGTCCGTGGCCAGCGGAACCACGGTGGACGCGACGTAGTCGGGCGTGAAGTCGGCATCCGCGACGAGGAGCGCTCCGCCGGCGTCGACCACCGGCTTCGCGTTGAGGTCCTGCTCGCCGTTGCCGATGGGCAGCGGCACGAAGACCGCCGGCACGCCGGTCGCCGCGGCCTCGGTGACGCTCGAGGCGCCGGCCCTGCAGATCATCAGGTCGGCGGCCGCCAGCGCGAGGTCCATCCGGTCGACGTAGTGCTCGACGACGTACGGCGTCGCGGTCGGCGTCGGCGCGGCCTCGCCCTTCGGACCGACCACGTGCAGGACCTGGACACCGGCAGCACCCAGCGCCTCGGCGGCGCCGGACACGGACTGGTTCAGGCGCCGGGCGCCCTGGGACCCGCCGGTGACCACGAGGGTCGGCAGGTCGGGTCGGAGGCCGAAGAAGGCGCGCGCCTCGTCGCGCAGCGCCGCCCGGTCGAGCTGGGAGATCATCCGCCGGATGGGCAGCCCGACGTACTCGGCGTGGGGCAGGTCGGTGTCGGGGAAGCTGACCGCCACCCGGGTCGCGACCCGTGCGCCCGCCTTGTTGGCCAGGCCGGGCAGGGCGTTCTGCTCGTGCACGACCAGCGGGAGCTTGCGGCGGCGGGCGGCGAGGTAGGCGGGCATCGAGACGTAGCCGCCGTAGCCCACCACGACATCGGGCCGCACCCGGTCGAGGACTGCGTAGGTCTCGTGCACCGCCCGGCGCAGCCGCACGGGCACCTTGAAGAAGTCGGCGTTGGGCTTGCGCGGGAGCGGCACCGGTGGGATCAGCTCGAGCGGGTAGCCGGCCTCGGGCACGACCCTGTTCTCCAGCCCGCGGGGCGTGCCGAGGCAGGTGATCTCGATGGCCGCGTCGAGTCGCAGCAGCGCGTCCGCCGTGGCGAGCAACGGTGACGTGTGGCCCGCCGTACCGCCACCTGCCAGCAGCACCCTCATCGGCGCGCCGAGAGGCCGGCGGAGCGGCGCTGCCGGCGTTGGGCCAGGGCGCGCGCGGCGGCGGGCTCGCGTCGGGCGAACCCGACGAGCAGGCCGAGCGCGGCCAGTGAGGGCAGCAGGCTGGAGCCGCCGTAGGAGACGAGGGGAAGCGGGATACCGATCACGGGGAGCAACGCTAGGACCATGCCGACGTTGATGATCATCTGGCCGAGCAGCCAGACCACGATGCCGAACGACGCATAGCGGACGAACGGGTCCTTCGTCTCGCGAGCCACCCTCAGCGCGGCGAACGCGATGGTCAGGAACAGGCCGACCAGGAGCAGGGTGCCGACCAGGCCGAGCTCCTCGCCGAGCACCGCGAAGATGAAGTCGGTGTGGGCCTCGGGCAGGGTGCCCCACTTCTGCTGGCTGGCGCCGATGCCCTGACCGAAGATGCCACCGCTGGCGACGGCGAAGAGACCGTGGGCCGGTTGCCAGCCCGTCTCGTGGAAGTCCTTGAACGGGTCGGCGAACGTGGTGATCCGCTCGAACCGCTCGGGGCTCGTGGTCGCCAGCGCGAAGACGGCAACGCTCAGCACCGAGGTCACCAGGACGAAGAACCGCATGGGCGCCCCGACCACCCACAGCATCCCGATCAGGATCGCGAAGAGCACCAGGGCGGTGCCGAGGTCCTTGCCGAAGATCACCAGGCCGGTGGCGAGCAGCATGCCGGGCACGACCGGGACCATGATCTGGTGCAGGTTGCCGAGCCGACGGTCCTTGTTGGCGTAGATGTGCGCGGCCCAGATCACCAGCGAGAGCTTGGCGATCTCGGAGGGCTGGATCACGAACGGACCGATGCCGAGCCAGTTGGTGTTGCCGTTGCGCTCGACGCCGACGAACGCCGTCAGCAGGAGCAGCAGGAGCGAGATCGAGAACGCCGGGTAGGCCAGTCGGCGCACCCACTGGTTGGACACGCGGCTGGCGATCCAGGCGCACGGAAGTCCGATGATCACCCAGATCAACTGGCGCTTGACCACGGAGTAGGAGTCGCCGTCGTGGACCTTGTAGGAGTAGACGCTGGACGCGCTCAGCACCATGATCAGGCCGATCGTGAGCAGCAGCACCGAGGCGCCGATCAGCAGGTAGTAGGACGTGAGCGGCCGGTCCAGGGCGTAGCGCAGCGCGGCCGTCCAGGTGCCCATCCGGCCGTGCTTCGGTGCTGGTGACCGGCCCTGCGAGTCTTCTGGGGACTGGGGCGGGTTCGCGGTGGTGGTCATCGCTGCCCTTCGTCACCCCCTCGTCGGCTGCCAGTCGGCTACGGGTCGTACCTGTCGTGCACGGCGTCGGCGAACGCGTCGCCTCGTTCGGCGTAGTTGGCGAACTGGTCCATCGAGGCGCATCCCGGTGCTAGGAGCACGGTGTCGCCGGGCACCGCCAACCGTGCGGCGGCGTCGACGACGAGCCTCATCAGGTCCCTTCCACCTGCTACCGGGCCAGTCTCGCCGTCGTCCACCAGGATCACCGGCACATCGGGAGCGTGTCGCGCAAGCGCGTCGGCGATGAGAGCCCGGTCCTGGCCGATCAGTACGACGCCCCTCAACCGCCCCCGGACCGCCGCGACCAGGTCGTCGAAGCGGGCACCCTTGGCCAGGCCGCCGGCCACCCAGACCACGGGGTCGTAGGCCTGCAGCGACGACTGGGCCGCGTGGGGGTTGGTCGCCTTGGAGTCGTCGACCCAGGTGACACCGTCGCGTTCGGCCACGACCGCGATCCGGTGACCGTCGGGCACGAACGAGCGCAGGCCGTCACGGACCGCTGCCTGGCTGATGCCGTGGGCCCGGGCGAGCGCGGCCGCGGCCAGCGCGTTGGCCACGAAGTGCGGCGCCGGGCTCGCCAGGTCGCCGATGGTGCACAGCTCGGCGGCGCTGCTGTGCCGCTGCTCGATGAACGCCCGGTCGACGAGGTAGTCCTCGACCAGGCCGAGCATCCCGACGCCCGGCGTGCCGAGCGTGAAGCCGATGGCACGGGCGCCCTCGACCACGTCGGCGTCGCGCACCAGCCGTTCGGTGACGGGGTCGGCCGCGTTGTAGACACAGGCGCGCTGGACGCCCTGGTAGATCCGGCCCTTGTCGGCGGCGTAGTCGTCCATCGAGGAGTACCAGTCGAGGTGGTCCTCGGCGACGTTCAGCACCGCCGCCGACTCGGCCGCCATCGAGTCGGTGTAGTGGAGCTGGAAGCTGGACAGCTCGACCGCGAAGACGTCGTACGGCGTCGGGTCCATCACCGCTTCCACGATCGGCAGCCCGACGTTGCCGGCGGCGATGCTGTGCAGGCCGGCCGTGCGCAGGATCGCGTCGAGCATCTGCACGGTGGTGGTCTTGCCGTTGGTGCCCGTGACGCAGAGCCAGGGCGCGGGGCGTCCGTCGGAGCCGGCGTCCCGCAGTCGCCAGGCCAGCTCCACCTCGCCCCAGACGGGGATCCCCCGGGCGCGGGCCTGGGCCAGCAGCGGCGCGTCGGGACGGAAGCCGGGCGAGGTGACGACCAGGTCGGCTTCATCGGGAAGCGCGGCCGTCGCGCCGGCATGGAGCCGGACGTCGGCGCCCAGGATCTCCAGCAGGGCGGCCTTCTCGAGCTGTTCGGCCGTCGCGTTGTCGGCCAGCGCCGTGACCGAGGCGCCGAGGTGGGTGAGGTTGTCGGCGGCGGCGAATCCGGACGCGCCGAAGCCGGCGACGACGGCGCGGACGCCTTCCCAGGAGTCCGTGCGTCCAAGACGCTGTGGATCAGTCATGCGTGTACCACCGGGTCTCGATACACCACGCGCCGCTCGTTCCTCGCGTCACCGCCTGCTCGGTCCCTCCGGATCACAGCCGAGCGACCCACTCGGCGTAGAACACCCCGAGACCGGTGGCGACGAACAGGCCGGTGATGATCCAGAACCGGATCACGACCGTGACCTGCTCCCATCCGAGCATCTCGAAGTGGTGGTGGATCGGGGCGATCCGGAAGATCCGCCGACCGACCCCGGTGACCCGCTTCGTGGCCTTGAACCAGGTGACCTGGAGCATCACCGACACGGTCTCGAGCACGAACATGCCGCCGAGGATGATGAGGAGCAGCTCGGTGCGGGTCAGGATCGCGAAGCCGGCGAGCGCGCCGCCCAGCGCGAGCGATCCCGTGTCGCCCATGAAGATCGAGGCCGGAGACGCGTTCCACCAGAGGAAGCCGAAGCACGCTCCGGTGATCGCGGCGGCGATGATCGCCAGGTCGAGCGGATCGCGCACGTTGTAGCAGATGCCGCTGGGGTCCTCCTGGCAGAACTGGTTGTTCTGCCAGATGTTCACCAGCGTGTAGGCCCCGAAGACCATCACGCTGGCACCGGTGGCCAGACCGTCGAGGCCGTCGGTGAGGTTGACCGCGTTGCTGGTCGCCGTGACGATCAGCCAGATCAGCACCATCGCCAGGACCGTGGGGAGC
>Ga0299914_10004316_pt1 | contig 10220 bp, 6 predicted proteins | sample RVTome_10_FD_201361 | JGI IMG/M metagenome (GOLD analysis project Ga0299914, IMG submission 201361) | Soil microbial communities from uranium-contaminated site in the Upper Colorado River Basin, Wyoming, United States - RVT153D57 (version 2) ... | reverse complement strand
CTACATCCCGAAGCTCGAGTCGGCGCGCGAGGCGCGGCTGTGGCGCGACGCGTTCGTGATCGCCGAGGAGACGCTCGGGCTCGACCGCGGCACGATCAAGGCGACGGTCCTGATCGAGACGGTGCCCGCGGCGTTCGAGATGGACGCGATCCTGTACGAGCTGCGCGACCACTCGGCCGGCCTGAACGCGGGGCGCTGGGACTACATCTTCTCGACGATCAAGCGCTTCCGGTCGCGGCCCGACTTCGTGCTGCCGGACCGCAGCCGAGTGACGATGACCGTGCCGTTCATGCGCGCCTACACCGAGCTGCTCGTGAAGACCTGCCACGCGCGCGGCGCCCACGCGATGGGCGGCATGGCGGCGGTGATCCCGAGCCGCACCGACGAGGAGGCGAACCGGAAGGCGTTCGAGGCCGTGCGCGCCGACAAGGAGCGCGAGGCGGGCGCCGGCTTCGACGGCACCTGGGTCGCCCACCCGGACTCCGTGCAGGTGGCGATGGAGGCGTTCGACGCCGTGCTGGGCGACCGGCCCAACCAGATCGACCGGCAGCGCGACGACGTGTCCGTGGACGCCGAGGACATCCTCTCCGTCGCGATGACGCCGGGCGAGGTGACGGAGGAGGGCCTGCGCTCGAACGTGAACGTCGGGATCCAGTACCTGTCCTCGTGGCTGCGCGGCAACGGCGCGGCGGCGATCTACGGCCTGATGGAGGACGCCGCGACCGCCGAGATATCGCGCGCCCAGGTGTGGCAGTGGATCCGGCACGGCGAGACGCTCGACGACGGCCGCCCGGTCACGCCGGAGCTGGTGCGCAAGCTCGCCGAGTCGGAGCTGGAGAAGATCCGCACCGAGATCGGCGACGACGAGTGGTTCGATAGGGAGGGCCGGCCGGACCTGTCGCGCGCGCTGTTCGAGCGCGTGGCCCTGAGCGGCGACGAGTTCGTGGAGTTCCTGACGCTGCCGGCCTACGAGGAGCTGCTGAAGCTGGAGGGCTAAAAGGCCCGGGCGGGCTGCGGCCGGCCAGGCATCAGGGGGGCCCGGGGGCGTGAGCCCCCGGCTCTACAGCCCCGCCAGCACCGCGCGCGTGGCCTCCGCCGTGTCCGCCGAGCCGCCCAGGTCCGCGGTCCTCAACCCGCGCTCCAGGGCGGCCTCGACCGCCGCCTCGATCGCGCCGGCCTCGTCCTCCATCTCGAGCCCGTGGCGCAGCAGCAGCGCGGCCGAGAGGATCGTGGCCAGTGGGTTCGCGATGCCCCGGCCGGCGATGTCCGGGGCCGAGCCGTGCGCCGGCTCGAACAGCCCCGGCCCGCCGTCGCCCAGCGACGCCGAGGGCAGCATGCCCAGCGACCCGGTGAGCATCGCGGCCTCGTCGCTCAGGATGTCGCCGAACAGGTTCTCCGTGACGATCACGTCGAAGTGACCGGGTTCCACGAGGAGCTTCATGGCCGCCGAGTCCACGAGCTGGTGCTCGAGCTCGACGCCCGGGAACTCCTCGGCGTGCACGCGGCCCACCACCTCGCGCCACAGCCGGCCGGTCTCGAGCACGTTCGCCTTGTCCACGCTCGTCACGCGCGTGCGGGCTGCGCCGAACGCCAGGCGGGCGATCCGCTCGACCTCCTCGACGGTGTAGCGGCACTCGTCGGTGGCCCACCCTGGCTCACGGCGCTTGGCGCCGAAGTAGATGCCGCCCGTCAGTTCGCGCACCAGCAGCATGTCCGTCCGCTCGACGATCTCGCGCCTGAGCGGGGAGGCGTCGAGCAGCGAGGGGAAGGGCCGGACCGGGCGCAGATTGGCGAACAGCTCGAGCTCCCCGCGCAGCCCGAGCAGCCCCTGCTCCGGGCGCGGGGCGTGCGGATCGGTGCTGTCCCACTTCGGTCCGCCGACCGCGCCGAGCAGAATGGCGTCGGCGCTCCGGCACGCCGCGATCGTCTCGTCGGTGAGCGCCGTCCCATGGGCGTCGATCGAGCATCCGCCCACTTGGTGCTCCTCGTAGGCGAAGCTCCCGACCGCGTCCAGGACGCGCACGGACGCCGCCACGATCTCCGGGCCGATCCCGTCGCCGGGGAGGAGGACGATGCTCGGATTGGCCATCGGGTCGCGCACCCTACCTGTACTCTTGGCCAAATATCAATTATGTTGATGTTTGGACTCGAGGACGACGGAGGACGCCGGTGGTTCAGAGCGCACGCATGACCGCGAGCCGCACCGTTCGCCATTTCCTGGCGGACTTCGCCTCGCTCGAGGAGCGGTATCCCGGGGCCTACCCGCGCATGATCACACGCGGGGAGGGGGCCTACCTCTTCGACGACCAGGGCCGGAAGCTGCTCGACGCCGGCAACCACCTCGGCGCCGGGATGATCGGGCACGGGCGCGAGGAGGTCGCGGAGCGGATCGCCGGGCAGATCGGGCGGCTCGAGTTCGCGGCGCTCGACTCCGGGATGTCCCACGACCGAGTCGCCGAGCTGGCGTCGCGCCTTGCCGCCGTGGTGCCGCTGGACGACCCCGTCTTCTCCTTCACCTCGAGCGGCAGTGAGGCCAACGACCTCGCCTTCAAGCTGGCGCGCGCGTACCACCGCCGCCGCGGCGAGCCCGGCCGCGACAGGATCCTGTTCCGCGACGGGTCGTACCACGGCTCGACGATCGCCGCCATGTCCGCCACCGGCGCGGCGGCCTTCCAGGCCGACTTCGGCCCGCCGGCGCCGCGCTTCACGCAGGTGCCCCAGCCGTCCCCGAGCCGGTGCGGCTTCTGCGACCGGGGGGAGGGGTGCACGCTGGCCTGCGCCGACGCGCTCGAGGAGGTGATCGAGCGCGAGGGCCCCGAGACGATCGCCGCGGTGGTGGCCGAGCCGGTCGCGATCCTCCAGGCGGTCAAGGTCCCGCACGAGCGCTACTGGCCGCGCATCCAGTCGATCTGCGCCGAGCGCGGCATCCTGCTGATCGTCGACGAGGTGGTGACCGGCTTCGGCCGGACGGGCCGCCTCTTCGGCTGCGAGCACTGGGGCATTCGGCCGGACATCATGACCGTCGCCAAGGGCCTGACGAGCGGCTACGCCCCGATGGGCGCGACGATCGTCGCCCGTCACGTCGAGGACGCGTTCGCGGACGCTCCGCTCCTGCACCTAAACACGTACGCGGGCCACCCGGTGGCCTGCGAGGCGGCGCTGGCGACGCTCGACATCCTCGAGCGCGAGCGCCTGCCGCAGCGGGCTGCGGAGCTGGAGCCGTTCGTGGCGAGCGGGCTCGCGCAGCTCGGCGAGCGCAGCGGGCGGCTCCTCTGGGCCGCCGCGATCGGCCTTCTCAGCAGCGTCGAGCTGGACGTATCGGACCACCTCGACCCCGCGGCTCTCATGATCGACGTGCGCCACGAGGCCTACGAGCGCGGCCTGATCGTGCGGCTCGCCCAGGCCGAGGGGGTGCTCACGATCGTCTTCTACCCGACGCTCGTCGTCGGGGAGGAAGACGTGCGAGCCGGCACGGCGACCCTCGCGGACGTCGTCGTCGACAAGCTCGGCGCAGGCGTCGCCTCCAGGGACGGGCGGCTCTATGATCGCCCTCGGTGACGCTGCTTGAGTAATCGATGATGAACCTCGAGCGTTGGACATTCCAGCCGATCACCGATCCGCGGGTCCACGAGCGCGTCGTCGATCAGATCACGTTCGCGATCCGCTCGGGCGCCTACCGCGTCGGCGAACGGCTGCCGTCCGTCGAGCAGATGTCGCGCGACATGGGCGTCAGCAAGCCGACGGTGGGTGAGGCGATACGCGTGCTCTCCGGCCGCGGCGTCGTGGAAAGCCGCCGTGGCGTGAACGGCGGCGTGACGGTCGTCGACGACAACATCCCGATCACGCTGCTCTCGCTCACCGACGGCCACAGCGATCCGAGCCTGCGGGAGCTGCTGGAGGCGCGGCGGCCGGTGGAGATGCAGATCGCACGGCTGGCGGCCGAGCGGGCGGAGCCGAGCGACATCGAGGCGATGGAGGACTCGATCGACAAGCTCATAGACCACGTCGGCGGCGACGGCGAGTCACGGCTCCACTTCGACCACTTCTTCCACTACGCCATGGGCCGCGCCGCCCGGAGCGAGCTGCTCGCCTACTACCAGCACCAGATCCTGCAGGGCATCACGGTGCTGTTGCACGACTTCTTCATCACCCAGGAGAATCCGGAGACGGTCGTCGCCCTCCACCGGCGCACCCTGGACGCGATCAAGGGCGGCGAGCTCGACGAGGTCGACCAGGTGATGGACGAGCACCTCGCGCACCTCGAGCGCGTGCCCGACCGTCACGGTCGCGTTTCCACGTCCCGCTAGACTCCGGGGCCAAATGACAAGGACCTTGACCTATTGGGTGGGAGCATGACCGTCACCAGTCCCCAGGCGCTCGAGGAGTTCGGCCTCTACATCGGCGGCGAGGTGCGCATGCCGCGCCGCGGAGGTCGCTTCGAGAGCGTCGATCCGGCGCGCGGCAGCGCCTGGGCGCACATCGCCGACGCCGACGCGGACGACGTGGACGACTGCGTCCAGAACGCCCACGCTGCCTTCAAGGGAGCCTGGCGCGAGGTGGCGCCGAGCGACCGCGGGCTGCTTCTGTTCCGCCTGGCCGACGCGGTCGACGCCAACGCCGAGCGGATCGCGGCGCTCGAGACGAGGGAGAACGGGAAGCTCCACCGCGAGATGGTCGCCCAGCTCAAGATGGTGCCGAAGTGGATCCGCTACTTCGCGGGCCAGGCGGACAAGATCGAGGGCACGACCATCCCGCTGGATCAGGCCAGCATCGTCAACTTCACGGTCCGCGAGCCGCTCGGCGTGATCGGGGTGATCATGCCGTGGAACTCGCCCATCTTCCTCGCGACCATGGCGGTGGCGCCCGCGCTGGCCGCCGGCAACACGGTCGTTCTCAAGCCGTCCGAGGTCACCTCGACCTCGGCGCTCGAGCTGGCCCGGCTGGCGAGCGAGGTCGGCTTCCCGCCGGGGGCCCTCAACGTCGTCACGGGGCTGGGCGACGCGGGGAGGGCCCTCGTCGGCCATCCGCTGGTCGCCAAGGTCTCGCTCACGGGCGGGATCGAGACCGGGCGCGCGGTGGCGGTCGCCGCGATGGAGCGGCTCGCGCGCGTCACCCTCGAGCTGGGCGGCAAGTCCGCCAACATCGTCTTCCAGGACGCCGACGTGGAGGCTGCCGAGGCGGGCCTGCTCGCCGGCATCTTCGCGGCGGCGGGCCAGACCTGCGTGGCGGGCTCGCGGGCCTTCGTCCACGAGTCCCTCTTCGACCAGATGGTCGAGCAGGTGGCGGCCCGCGCGGGCCGGATCCGCATCGGCGACCCGATGGATCCGCAGACGGAGATGGGCCCGATCGCCACCAAGGCGCAGTTCGACAAGATCGCCGGGTTCGTCGAGCGCGCCCGCAGCGAGGGCGCCGAGATCGTCGCCGGCGGCCGCCCGGCCGAGGTCGACGGGCGGCCGGAGGGCTTCTACTTCCAGCCGACGGTCGTGCGTGGCGCCGACCCCGCCTCGCACCTGGCGCAGAACGAGGTCTTCGGGCCGGTTCTCGCGGTCTTCCCGTTCCGCGACGAGGAGGAGGCCGTGCGCCTCGCCAACGGCACGCGATACGGCCTCGCCGCCGGCGTGTGGACGCGCGACCTCCGCCGGGCGCACCGGATGGCGCGCGCGCTCGAGGCCGGCACCGTTTGGATCAACATGTACCGCGCGATGGCGCCGCAGTCGCCCTTCGGCGGCTACAAGGAGAGCGGCATCGGGCGCCAGAACGGGAGCGAGGCGATCCTCGAGTACGTGCAGACGAAGAGCGTCTGGATCGACCTCTCCGAGGACGTCCAGGACCCGTTCGTCCTGCGCTCGTAGCTAGTCCTCACCCTCGAGCGGGGGCCGGCGGGCCTGCAGCTCGGGCGTCGCGTCGAACAGCGCCTGGGCCGCCCCGAGCGTCCGGGCGTCGCCCCACGGCGGCGCCGTGAACTGGACACCCACCGGGATGCCAAGCTCGTCGAACCCCGCCCGCACCGTGCAGGCGGGCAGGCCGAGCAGGTCCTGGAGGACCGTGTAGGGCATGACGAGCCGGCGCAGGTCGAGCTCGGCGCCGGCGTGGAGCACGCTCTCCTCGCCGATGGCCAGCGGCGACCGCGCGGCGACCGGGGTCAGCAGGAGGTCGACCCGCTCGAACAGGGCGGCGGCCGCGCTCCGCAGCCGCTCGCGGTCCGCCGTGGCCGCCAGGTAGTCGGACGGCTTCAGGTCCGCGGCGCGCTCGAGGCGTCCACGCACGTCGGCGCCGTACTCGGCGGCGCGGGCGGGGTAGAGGTGCGCGCGCCGGTGGGTCTCGAGCGCCTCCGCGCCCTGGACGGCGACGAAGGTGGGGTGGATCAGGTGGGCGCGGGCGAACGGGACCTCCATCACCTGCGCTCCCAGCTCGCCGGCGAGGCGCACGCAGTCGTCGAGGGCCGCCTGCACGTCCGCGGCCAGGGGCACGAGGTGAAGGTCTCGGCTCACGCCGACCCGCACGCCCTCGAGCCGGGCCGCGGACGGGCCAACAGCAGTGGCGTAGACCCGGTCGTCGAGCGCTGCCTGGAGCAGGGCCGCGTCAGCGGGCGTCCGGGCCATCGGACCCGGGTGGTCGAGCGACGGCGCGAGCGGCCACACGCCGTCCGTGCTCACGCGGCCGTACGTGGGCTTGTGCCCGGTCGTTCCGCAGAAGGCCGATGGGACGCGGATCGACCCGCCCGTGTCACTGCCGATCGCGAGCGGCACCAGCCCGGCGGCCAGCGCCACCGCCGACCCGCCGCTCGAGCCGCCGGACACGCGCTCAGGGCTCCAGGGGTTGCGGCTCGTACCCATCAGCTCGTTGACCGAGCTGATGCCCCAGGCGAACTCGTGGGTCTGGGTCTTGCCGAGAAGGACGCCGCCTGCCTTGCGCACCTGCCGCACGGCGGCGGCATCGGTGCGTGGCACGTTGGCTGCGAACATCGGCGAGCCGTAGGTGGTGCGCAGGTCCGCGGTGTCGAAGAGGTCCTTGACCGCGAACGGGACGCCGGCGAGCGGGCCCTGCTCCGCGCCGCTCGCCCAGGCGCGCTCGGAGGCGCGGGCCTCATCACGCGCTCGCTCGGCGCACAGCGTGGTGAAGGCGCCCAGCCCGTCGTCCAGCGCCGCGATCCGCTCGAGGAGCGCGTCCACCACCTCCACCGGCGACAGGGTGCGAGCCCGGTACGCGGCCAGCAGGTCTAGCGCCGACAGCTCGACCGGGTCGGTCGCGGCGCTCAACTGTCGTTCACGAGCGAGGCCGCGACCTGCCTGCGCTGCACCTTGCCCGTGGGCGTGCGGGGGATCTCGTCGAGGACGTGGATCACGGTCGGGATCTTGAACGAGGCGAGGTGCTCGCGGCAGTGGGCGGCCAGCTCGCCGGGTTGGGCCTCGCCCCCGAGCGCCACCGCCGCGCCCACCACCTCGCCGTACTTCGCGTCCTCGATGCCGAAGCAGACCGCGTCGGCGACCGCCGGGTGGGCCAGCAGCACGTCCTCGATCTCGTAGGGCGAGATGTTCTCGCCGCCGCGCAGGATCATCTCCTTGAGCCGCCCCTGGAGATACAGGTAGCCGTCCTTCAGAACGCCCCGGTCGCCGGTGCGGAACCAGCCGTCCACGAACGCCTCGGCGTTGGCCTCCGGGTTGTTCAGGTAGCCGCCGGTCACGCCGGGGCCCCGCACCAGGACCTCGCCCGCCTCGCCGGCCGGCGTCTCGCGCCCGTCGGGTCCCACCACGCGCAGCTCGGCGCCGGCCGATACGCCCACCGAGCCCGGGATGCGCGCGCGCGGGGGCAGCGGGTTGGAGGCCATCTGGTGGCTCGCCTCGGTCATGCCGTAGGCCTCGAGCACCGGCACGCCGTACGCATCCTCGAGGCGGCGCATCAGCTCCGGCGACAGGGCCGAGCTGCACGAGCGCGCGAAGCGGAGCGTGGGAGGGGGGCTCTGGCCGTCGCGAGCGTCGAGCGCCATCCCGTGCGTGGTCGGGCCGGCGGAGACCCAGGTCACCCCGCGCTCGGCCGCCTGCGACCAGAGCCCTCGGCTCGTATAGCGGCGCGGGATCACCACGCTGCCGCCGGAGGCGAGCGCCGCGAACGTCGAGGCGACGAGCCCGTGCACGTGGAAGAGCGGCATCGGGCAGTACGAGACGTCGTCGCCGCCGAGCTCGTAGCCCGCCGCGATCGAGCGCGCGGAGTACACCAGGTTGCGCTGGCGTAGCGGCACCTGCTTGGGGCGGCTCGTCGTGCCGCTCGTGTGGAGCAGCAGCGCCACGTCATCGGGCCGGCCCGGTTCGAAGGAGGCGTCCGCGACGTGCTCGCGGTCGCCGGGCTCGAGATCCAGCACCTCCACCGAGGAGCCGGCCCCGCGGCGCGCGTTCGGGTACTCCCCGGCTGGGAGGAGGAGCAGCGTGGGGTCGAGGTCGGTGAGGTAGAACGAGAACTCGTCGCCGGTGTAGGCCGGGTTGAGCGGCGCCGCCATCGCTCCCAGCATCGCGATGCCGAACAGCGTCTCCACGATCTCGGGACCGTTGGGCAGCACCAGCGCGACCCGATCCCCGCGCTCGACCCCGGCGCGGCGGAGCAGCGCGGCCACACGTGTCGCCGAGGCCGCGAGCTCTTCGTAGGTCAGGGTCGAGCCGTCGTCGGGACAGACGATCGCCACGGATCCGGGCGGGGCTCCCTCGAGCAGCCCCGCAAGCGCCTCGCCGCTGTCAGAAGCCTGCGGCATAGCCGTCCTTGCGCGGGTCCGATCCGCCCAGCAGCGCGTCGCCGTGGCGGAGGATGCACTGGCCGCCGCCGAACGCGAAGGGGTCGCGCTCGCGGACCGTCCGAAGGCCGGCGCCCGAGAGCTCCTCCTCGCGGTCCCACAGCCCCTCCTCGAGCCGCACCAGCTCCCCGTCGACGAGGAAACGCGGGCGGTCGAGCGCCGCCTGCGGGTCGAGCCCGTCGTCCAAGAGGGCCGACACGAGCTGCATGTGCGCCTGCGCCTGGATGTGACCGCCCATCACCCCGAACGGCCCGGCGAGCCGGCCGTCGCGCAGCAGCATCCCGGGGATGATCGTGTGGTACGGGCGGCGGCCGGGCTCGACGCGGCCGCCGATCGCGAAGCAGGCGCCGCGGTTCTGGAGCACGACGCCGGTGCCGGGGGCCACGATCCCCGAGCCGAATCCGGCAAACAGGCTCTGAATGAACGACACCGCCATGCCGTCGCCGTCCACCGCGCAGAGGTAGACGGTGCCGCCGGCGGGCTCGGCGACCGCCTGCGCGGCCTCGCCGCGCCGGCGCTCGAGCCATTCCGGGCTCAGGAGGGCGCTCACGTCCGCGCCGTCGCGAACGTGCTCGCGGGCGTCCTCCACGGCGAGCCGCGCGCAGCGGACCTGGCTCGCGAGGCCGGGCTCCATCCCGTCGAGCAGCGCGAGGGCCTCCGCGGCGGCCACGCCCTGGGTCGGCGGCGGGAGCTCCGCCACCTCGTGCCCGCGGTAGGTGACTCGGAGGGGCTCCACCCAGCTGGGGCGGTACGAGTCGAGATCGGCCTGCTCCAGCCAGGATGCCGCGCAGATGGCGTCCGCGACGCGGCCGCCGTAGAGGCCGGCCGGGCCCTCGTCGCAGATGACGCGCAGCGTGACCGCCAGGTCGGGCATGCGCACGAGCTGGCCCACTCGCGGCGGGGCGCCGAGCTCCGGCGGCGGCGCCGCGGCCGCCCAGGAGGTGCTCGTCTCCTCGGGGCGGAGGTTCCAGGCGGCGGCGGTGCGGGCGGCGACGGCGAAGCCGCGCTCGGCGGCGTCGACCGCGTCGGCGAGGCAGGCATCGAGGCCGAGCCGCCCGTGACGGCCGGCCAGCTCCGCCCAGCCGGCCACGGCGCCGGGCACCGTCACCGAACGCGGCCCGCGCTCCTCGACCGGCTCGAGCGGGGTGGCGCCGGCCGGGGCCGGGCCGGCGGCGTCGAGGCCGCTCAGCTCGCCGTCGCGCCAGACCAGCGCGAACGCGTCGCCGCCCAGGCCCGTGGACATGGGCTCCGTGACGCACAGCACGGCGGCGGCCGCCAGCGCGGCGTCGGCGGCGTTGCCGCCGCGCTCGAGCGCCCGCAGGCCGGCGCGTGTCGCGAGCGGCTGGCTCGTGGCGACCATGCCCTCGGCCGCCACGGCCGGAGGACGACCGAAGGAGTGCCGGAAGGTCACGCTGCCAGGGAGCGCCGGCAGGTCACG
>Ga0299914_10004315_pt1 | contig 10221 bp, 10 predicted proteins | sample RVTome_10_FD_201361 | JGI IMG/M metagenome (GOLD analysis project Ga0299914, IMG submission 201361) | Soil microbial communities from uranium-contaminated site in the Upper Colorado River Basin, Wyoming, United States - RVT153D57 (version 2) ... | reverse complement strand
CCGAGACATTCGACCCTCCCTGCGGGACGTCGCCCGCATGGCCCGTATTTATTAAGAAATACGGACCTTAACGGGAGGTTAACGGGCGGCGGCAGCGCCGCCGGCGGATGCGGGCGGAACAAATTCGTAGAGATCGCGGCCGAATATCCCGTAGTATCTCTACCCCTTCAGGGACGGGCGAGATGCGAAGCTTCAAAGTGACCGGGTTCGGCGCGCCGCTCGAGGAAGTCGTCGAGGACGCCGCCGAGCCCGTCGGCAACGAGGTCCTTGTGCGGGTCGCCGCCTGTGGCGTCTGTCACAGCGACGTGCACCTGCGCGACGGCTATTTCGACCTCGGCCCGGACGGGCGGCTCGACCTGTCGCGCGGCCTGAAGACGCCCTTCACGCTCGGCCACGAGGTCGCCGGCACCGTGGTCGCCGTCGGGCCCGACGCGGCGGCCGCGCCGGAGCCCGTGGCGGTCGGCGACGCGCGCCTGGTCTATCCCTGGATCGGCTGCGGCGCCTGCGCGACCTGCCGGGCGGGCGACGAGCAGCTTTGCCGCGCCCCGCGCAACATCGGCATCCATGCCGGCGGCGGCTACAGCGACCATGTTATGGTGCCGCATCCGCGCTATCTGCTGTCCTATGCCGGCATTCCGGTGGCGGAGGCTTGCACCTATGCCTGCTCCGGCCTGACCGCCTACGGCGCCTTGAAGAAGATCGGACGGCTCGGCGCCGGCGATCCGCTCGTCGTCGTCGGCGCCGGCGGCGTCGGGCTGGCCGGGGTGCGCCTCGCCGCACCGGTGACCGGCGTGGCGGCAATGGTCGCCGAGCGGGCGGCTGCGCGGCGCGATGCCGCCTTGGCGGCCGGCGCGGTCTCCGCCTTCGATCCAATGGAGGAGGGGGCCGTGCGGCGGTTCGTGAAGGAGACGGGCGGCGCGGCTGCGGTCGTCGATTTCGTCGGCTCGGCGGCGACGGCGCGCTTCGGCTTCGACATCCTGCGCAAGGGCGGACGGCTGATCGTCGTCGGCCTGTTCGGCGGCGGCCTGACGATCCCGGTGCCGCATTTTCCGTTGCGCGAGGTCTCGATCGCGGGCTCCTATGTGGGATCGCTCCAGGATCTGCGCGATCTGCTCGCACTGGCGCGGACGGGCGGGGCCGGACGTCCCGCCGTCGCGACGCACGGGCTGCATGAGGCGGAGGATTTGCTGCGCGGGCTGGCGGACGGGCGGATCACCGGCCGGGCCGTGCTGATCCCTTAAGCAACCGAAGATCGGCGGAGGAAACGGACATGTCGACCCATCCCATTCGCATCCCGCCGTCGGGCATGCCGACGCCGGACGGCCCGCTCGAAAGCCCCGCCGCCTGGTACCGCGCCGATCTGGAGCGCGACCGGAGCTGGATCGATACGCTTACGCCGGCGGAGCTCGACGAGCTGGACGCGGCGCTTCGCGTCAGCCGGACGCGTTGCGAGAATCTGCTCGACATCGGTCCCGATACGTTTCCGCTGCCGGCCCTCACACGGCGGCTGCAGGCCATCCGCGACGAGATCATGCAGGGCAGGGGCATCGCCGTCCTGCGCGGGATCGCGGTCGAGCGCTATACGCGCGAAGATGTGGCGCGGATCTATCTCGGCATCGGCCGCCATCTCGGCACGCTGCGTTCGCAGAACGCCGACGGTCATGTGCTCGGGCATGTTTGCGACATCGGCCACGACCATCACCACAACGCCTATCAGCGCGGCTACGCGGCGGCGGGGCCGCTCGGCTTCCACACGGACTCGGTCGATATCGTCGGGCTGATGTGCCTGCGCACGGCGAAGCAGGGCGGCGACAGTAAGATCGTGAGCTCGGTGACGGTGCATAACGAGATCTGGAAGCGCCGGCCCGATCTGGCGCCGCTGATGTTCGAGCCGGTGTACCGCGACCGGCGCGGCGAGATCCCCGAAGGCAAGAAGCCGTGGTGGGTAATGGCCGTCTATCAGTGGCATGACGGCAATCTCTTCAGCCACTACTCCTCGGTCTACATCCGCTCTGCGCAGCGCTTCCGCGAGGCGGCGCGCCTGACCGACGCGCAGTTCGAGCTGTTCGAGCTGATGGAGGCGATCGCCGAGGAGCCGGCGCTGCACCTCACCATGCCCTTCGCGGCGGGGGACATCCAGTTCACCAACAACCACCACATCTTTCACGGCCGCAAGGCATACGAGGACTGGCCGGAGCCCGACCGGCGGCGGCATCTCCTGCGGATCTGGATTTGTCCGCCGCAAGGCCCGGCGCTGCCGCCCGCCTACGCCGAGCGCTACGGCGACATCGAGATCGGCAACCGCGGCGGCATCGTCGTGCCCGGCGCGAAGCTCAAGGCGCCGCTCACGCCGGTCTGAAGCTCTCGGACCCACACATCGTCGCGGAGCCGGACGCCTATCGAGGATTTCCAAGGAATCTATTGCGGCAAAAAAGAAATTCCCTCCCCTGCAAGGACAGGGCAATCGCATGTGACGGCGCGGCACGAATGCCGTGCGTCCTTCGACAGGCTCAGGATGAGGTAGAGTCTTCGTGGCATTGAGAAAAGACCTCATGCTGAGCCTGTCGAAGCACGCACCGCGCCGGTCCCAATCCGTCGGACGAGCCGCCAGCGCCATCACATGCGATTGCCCTCCCCGAAAGGGGGAGGACCTTTTGCTGCGTCTCGCCCGGTGCGTCGTGTGAATACGATAGCCCGTCTGAGGCCGGCTACTCGACCTGCTTGCGTCCTTCGTCGGTGAGCTTGCAGACCAGCCAGTCCGGCTTGATCGGATTGTCGAACCACGGCGCCGCCCAGCCCTGCTCGACGCAGCTTTTGATCGTGCGCTCGTTGACGCGCTGGCCGCGCTCGTCGAACAGCGGCAGCTTGCCGCCGGGCTGATCCAGCCCCGTGCGCAGCCACGCGCGCTGTGTCGGCGTCGGGCGCGCCGCCGCCTTGCGCTTGGCCGTGCCCGACCGCTCGATGACGTCCTGCGATTTTGCCTCCACCGTGCCCCCGCTTTCTCCAGAGAATGCGTTCTCGTGAGAATTTTTCTTCCCGGAACTCTTCGCCGAGCTCCTGTCGCGTCGCGCGCGATCTGCTTGTCTAGGAATGGTAGGCTAGTTCACCGGCGCCGCCAAGACGCCGAAAAACGCAAAGGAGGTACATCGGATCATGTCGGCCTGTTTCGTCTACATTACGGCGCCCGACAAGGCGGCGGCGCGCGACATCGGGCGCGCGCTGGTCGACGCCCGCCTTGCCGCCTGCGCGAATATTTTCGACGGCATGACGTCCGTCTATCGCTGGCAGGGGAAGATTCAAGAGGAGGGCGAAGCGGTGCTGATCGCGAAGACGCGCGCGGACCTCGTGCCCGCGCTGACCGAGAAGGTGCGCGCGCTGCACCGCTACGAGTGCCCGTGCATCGTCGCGCTGCCCGTCGTCGGCGGCAGCCAGGCCTTCCTCGACTGGATCGATGCGGAAACCGGCGTCGGTTGCTGAAAAATCAGGCAGGGCACTTGCCCGCTGCCTGAGCGGCTGGCAATCTGCACCCAAGCCAGCCAGGGCAACGAATCCATGAGCAAGACCTCCGCGCGCCTCGCCTTCCTGTTCTCTAACCTGGGGCATTTCTACGTGCACATGTTCACCGCCTTCTATGCGGTGATCGTGCTGCAGCTCGAGCGCGACTGGACGATGTCCTACGAGGAGCTCCTGCGGCTCTGGTTCTGGGGCTCGCTCATGGTCGGCGTGATGGCGCTGCCGGCCGGGCGGCTCGGCGACTGGCTTACCGCGCGCGTCATGATGACGATTTATTTCATCGGGCTCGGCAGTGCGTCCATCCTGTGCGGTCTCATCGATGGCCCGCGGGCGATGATGGGCGGGCTGATCGCGCTCGGCGTATTTGCGGCGATCTACCATCCGATCGGCATTCCCTGGCTGATCCGCAATTCGCAGAACAACACGGGCAAGGTGCTCGCGGTCAACGGCATTTTCGGCAGCATCGGCACCGGCGGCGCGGGCGTCGTCGCGGGCGGGCTGATCGCCCTCTTCGGCTGGCGTGCGGCCTTCATCCTGCCGGGCGCGCTGTGCCTGGCGACCGGGCTCGCCATGCTCTTCTGCGTCGCGACGGGCCGGCTCTCGGCCGCGCCGCCGGTCAAGGCCGACCAGGTCCCGCGCAGCCGCGGCGACGCGCTCCGGGTCTATCTCGTGCTGGTCGTCGCCATGTTCTTCGGCGGCATTCTCTACAACGTGATGCAGAACGGGCTGCCCAAGGTGTTCTCCGAGCAACTGCGGGACGTGATCGGCGACGGGCCGATGATGGCGGGCCTGCTGACCTCCTTCGTGTTCATCTCCGGCGGTATCATGCAGCTGATCGGCGGCGTGCTTGCCGACCGCTTCGCGCTGAACCGCGTCTACCTGCTCTGCTGGTTCTGTCAGATGGTTTTCGTCACCCTGACCGCGATGATCGGCGGCGTCGGCCTGGTCGGCATCGCCGCGCTGGCGATCATGGCCAACGTTGCGTCCCAGCCGGCCGAGAACATGATGCTGGCGCGCTATGCGCCTGAGAAGCACCACGGCATCGCCTTCGGGCTGAAGTTCGTGCTGTCCTTCATGACCGGGCCGATCGCGGTCGTGCTGATCGCGTTCGTGCGCGAAGCGACCGGCAGCATGTACTGGCTGTTCACCGGCCTCGGCATCGCCGGCGTCGTCGTCGTGCTGTCGATCCTCGCGCTGCCGACCGTGTCGCGCGAGCGGCCGGCGTCCGCGCCGGCGGAATAGCCTCCTACCCAAATGGCGGCGCTTGGTTTTCCGGCCGTTCTGGGATACCGTTTTAGGGTCGGCCAGGGCGCCGCGCGCTCGCCGGCTGGGAGGCGTGAATCATGACGATGAAAACGATCCTGATCCCGATCGAGGAAAGCGACGGGCTGGCCTCGATGCTCGAGACGGCGCTGATGGCCGCCAAGGAGTTCGGCAGCTATATCGAGGGGCTCTATTACCAGCCGACCTCGGCGGGCGCGATGGTCGTCGCCGGCGAGGGGCTGGTCGTCACCACGCCGGAGCTGGTCGAAAGTGTCGAGCGGCAGGACCGCAACCGCCGCGAGCGGGTGCGCGCCCAGTTCTCGAGCTTCATGGAGCGCAAGGGCGTGCCGCTGGTCTCGCCGACGAATGCGATCGTGGACGGGCCGGTCGCCGCCTGGGTCGAGGAAGAGTCGCCGAACTCAGAGATCGTCGGCACCCGCAGCCGGGTCTTCGACATCACCGTCGTCGCCCGCCCGGTCAAAGGGGCGAACATCGCGGCGATGAGCATCCTGGAAGCGGCCCTGTTCGAAGGCGGGCGGCCGATCCTGATCGCGCCCCCGACGGCGCCGACGAAGATGGGCGACAACGTCGTGATCGCCTGGAACGGCAGCACCGAGACCGCGCGCACGGTCGCCTTCTCGATGCCCTTCCTGCTCAAGGCCTCGAAGGTTACCGTGATCTCGATGCTGGGTTTCGGCGTGGCCGGCCCGTCGACCGCGGATGTCGCCCGCCAGCTGCAGCGCAACGGCATTCCGGCGACCTGGAAGGATTACCAGACGCGCGACCGGCGCGCGGGCCCGGCCTTCCTCGAAGAGGCGGCGACGCTCGGCGCCGACCTGCTGGTCAAGGGCGCCTACACGCAGAGCCGTGTCAGGCAGATGATCTTCGGCGGCGCCACCGACCACATCCTGTCCAGCGCCGAGCTGCCGGTTTTAATGTCGCACTAAGTCGGGAGAGGCTATCCCGCGGCGATGTACTGGCGCAGCGCCTCGGATTCGTGCTCGATCTCCGAGATGCGCTGCTTGACCACGTCGCCGATCGAGACGATGCCGAGCAGCTTGCCGTGCTCCATGACCGGCAGGTGGCGGACCCGGCGCTCGGTCATCAGCTCCATCAAGTAGTCGATCCCATCGGTCGGCGCGCAGGCGATGACCGGGCTGGTCATCAGCTCGTCGACCCGCATCGCGAGGCTCGCCTCGCCGTGGCGCGCGACGCCGCGCACGATGTCGCGTTCGGACAGGATGCCGATAACCTTGCCGGCGGCGTTGCGGACGAGGGCGGCGCCGATGCGGTTCTCATGCAGGATGGTCGCCGCCTCGGATACGAGGCAGTCCGGCTTCACGGTGACCACCGCGTCGCCCTTCTTTCGCAGAATGGTCTCGACGTACATGGGCGTCTCCTACGTTACCCGTGCCGCCGAGCCTGCCTGGAGCCCCACCCATGCCCCGGCCATGCTGGCCCGGCGGGCGTTTAAGCGCTCGTTCTTGTAACTGGAATGATGCGCCGGGGAGGGGCCGCGGGCAAGCGCCTTCGATGCTGCGGTGCAGCAGGGGAGGCACCGAGCCGCCTCATGCTTCGACAGGCTCAGCATGAGGTTCTTTGTTATAGGTCAATATATTGCCCTCGTCCTGAGCCTGTCGAAGGACGAGCACGCTCCGAGCTTCAAGCCGCCTCGAAGTCCAACCCCAGGTCGAGCGCCTTGACGCTGTGGGTCAGCGCGCCGGAGGAGATCAGGTCGACGCCGGTCGCCGCCACCTTGGCCACGGTCTCGGGCGTGATGCCGCCGGACGCCTCGACCAGCATGTTGCCGCCGACCATCGCCACGGCGCGGCGCATCGTGGCCTCGTCCATGTTGTCGAGCATGACGGCGTCGACCTTGAGCGGGATCAGCGTCTCGAGCTGCGCCAGCGTGTCGACCTCGACCTGGATCTTGACCATGTGCCCGGCGCGGGCGCGCACGCGGGCCACCGCCTCGGCGATGCCGCCGGCGAAGGCGACGTGGTTGTCCTTGATCAGCACCGCGTCGTCGAGACCGAAGCGGTGGTTCATGCCGCCGCCGACGCGGACGGCGTATTTCTCCAGCGTGCGCAGGCCTGGCGTGGTCTTGCGTGTGCAGATGATGTGCGCCTTGGTGCCGCGCACGCCCGCGACCATGCGCGCGGTCTGGCTGGCGATGCCGCTGAGGCGGCAGAGGAAGTTGAGCGCAGTGCGCTCGCCGGTCAGGATCGCCCGCGCCGGTCCCTCGATCAGGGCGACGCGGTCGCCCTTGCGGACCGCGGAGCCGTCGGGACGGTCGACGGCGATGCGGACCTCCGCGTCGAGCATGGTGAAGGCGAGCGCCGCCACGTCGAGCCCGGCGACGACGCCGGGGCCGCGCGCCGCGATCGCCGCCCGCGCGCGGCTATCCGCGGAGACGACGCCGTCGGTGGTGAGGTCGCCGGCGCGGCCGAGGTCTTCCTCCAGCGCGGTGCGAACGATGCCCTCGTACTGGAGGCGCAGCAGCGGGAGATGGGCCGGCTTCGACTGCGGAACCGGCGCCGGCCGCAGGATCTCGACGGACGACATCAGCGGACCTCCAGCATGCGCTCGACCGCGCGGCGGGCGCGGACGGCGACGGCCGGGTCGATCTCGACCGTCGGGCTCAGCGTCTCCAGCGAGGCCAGGATCTTCGGCAGGGTGATCCTCTTCATATGCGGGCAGAGGTTGCAGGGCCGCACGAACTCGACGTCCGGATACTCCGCGGCGACGTTGTCGCTCATCGAGCATTCCGTGACCATCAGCACGCGCTTCGGCCGGTTCTTGCCGACATAGTCGAGCATGCCGGCGGTCGAGCCGACGAAGTCGACCACATCGAGCACGTCCGGCGGGCATTCGGGATGGGCGATCACGACGACGTCCTTGTAGGCCTTGCGGTAGTCGGCGATCTCCTGGCCGGTGAAGCGCTCGTGAACCTCGCAATGGCCGCGCCACATGATGACCTCGACCTTGGTCTGGCTCGCGACGTAGCGCGCGAGATACTCGTCGGGCAGGAAGATCACCCGGTCGGTGCCGAGCGATTCGACGACCTTGAGCGCGTTGCCCGAGGTGCAGCAGATATCGCATTCCGCCTTCACCTCGGCCGAGGTGTTGACGTAGGTGACGACCGGCACACCGGGATACTTCTGGCGCAGCAGGCGGACGTCGGCGCCGGTGATGGATTCGGCGAGCGAGCAGCCGGCCTTGATGTCCGGGATGATCACCTTCTTCTCGGGATTGAGCAGCTTCGCCGTCTCGGCCATGAAATGCACGCCGGCGAGCACGATGACCTCGGCGTCGACCTCGACCGCCTCGCGCGCCAGCGCCAAGGAGTCGCCGACGAAATCGGCGACGCAGTGATAGATCTCCGGCGTCTGGTAGTTGTGCGCCAGGATGATCGCGTTGCGCTGCTCCTTGAGGCGGTTGATCGCCTCGACATAAGGCGCATGGAACGGCCATTCGATCTTGGGAATGACCCGGGAAACTTTCTCGTACAGCGGCGCCGTTCGGTCGGCGACCTCGCGTGTGTAGTCCAGTGCAACGGTGGCGCTCATAGCCCCCATCCTTTATCTCAGCTGTCTCGGCTCTTGGGTGTCGTCCCCCATTTATGCTCATTTTGAGCATTGTCAAGGTTAATGCTCGCATAGAGCATATCGCGGTGTCAATACGGGTTCGAAGGGGGAACGCGAACGTGAAAAAGAGGTGTGACCGGCATGCGACTCGGGCGCGTCGCTAGGTTTGCGGAACCAGCTGTGCGGCGACTTCCTCCGCCGCAACGCGCATGTCCTGAGCCAGCGCACGCGCGGCCGTGCGGTCGAGCCGGCTGCCGAGGCCGACCGCGGCGAGGGTGTGGGTGATCGTGCGGCGGGCGTCCAGGACGGGCACCGCCACGATCGTCACCCCGTCGATGTAGTTGCCGCGGTCGATGCTGAAGCCCTGGCGGCGCGCCGTCTCGACGTCCTTGCGCCAGGCTTCGTAGCGCGGCGCGTTGTGCCAGCGCAGCCGGCGAAAGCGCTTCTCCACCTCGCTCCAGGGGTGGCCGGTGAACGCCGCGAGGCAGCGGCCCGTCGCGCTGATCAGGGCGGGAAAGCGGCTGCCGACATCGACGTGCAGGCGCACCGGCGTCGACGCCCGCGCAAGCGCGACCACGATCATGTGATCGAGATCGGGCACCGCGACGCCGATCGCGGTCACGCCATGGTCTCTCGACAGCGCGTCGAGGCTGGGCTGAACCAGAGTGGGGAAGTCGCTGTTCTCCAGCACCGCGCGCGCCAGCGGAAGCATGCCGATGCCGAGGCTGTACGCCTTGGTGGCGCTGTCGACCTGCACGAGCTGCTCGGCCGCCAGCGCGCGCAGGATGTGCAGCACCGTGCTGGGCACGAGGCCGAGCGCGTCGGCGATCTCCTTGGCGCGCAGCGGCGTCCGGCTCCGGCCGAGCAGGCGGAGGATGGCGACCGCGCGCGTCACCGCCGGGACGGCGCGGATGCGGGGCGTCGATGGGCGTTTTGCCATGATTGTATATATACAATTATTAGAGCACTTGTACAATTATTCGTTCTTGGCCATCATGCGGACATGACCCGGCTGACCGAGTACACGCGCTATGCCGACGCCCAGGCGCAGTTTTCGTCGGCGAAGCTCTGGGAGCTGTTCGACGGCGATCGCGCTCGCCTCAACATCGCGCACGAATGCATCGACCGTCATGCCGGGCGGACCGACCCGGCGGTGATCGTCGTGCATGCCGACGGCGGCGACGAGATGCTGAGCTTCCAGGACATCGCGCGCGATTCGTCACGCTTCGCCCATTACCTCGCGGCTGAGGGCGTGCAGGCGGGCGACCGCGTGGCGATCATGCTGGAGCCGTCTCGGGCCTTCTACGCGGCGGTCTTCGGCACGATGAAGCGGGGCGCGATCGCGGTGCCGCTGTTCACGCTGTTCGGGCCGGACGGCGTGAAGCTGCGGGTCGAGGATTGCGCGCCGCGGCTGCTCGTGACCAACGCCGAGAAGGCCGCGCTGCTGGGCGCGGCGGGCCCGTGCGTCGTCGTCGCGGATGCGGATTTCCTGGCGGGCCTCGAACGGTTCGCGCCGTATTTCGCGCCCGACACGGCGTCCGATGCGATGGCGATCTACCAGTACACGTCGGGCACAACGCGCGCGCTGCCGGAGGCGGTCAAGCACACGCACCGCTCGATCGTCACCCTGATGGTCGCGGCGCTCTACGGCACGGGGCTGCGGCCCGGCGACCGCTTCATCTGCCCGTCGTCGCCGGCCTGGGGGCATGGGCTGTGGCACGGCACGCTCGCGCCGCTCGCGCTCGGCATCACGACCGGCGCCTATGCCGGCAGGTTCGACGCCGAGCGGCTGCTCGCGGCGCTGCAGGCGCACGGCTTCACCAACATCTCGGCGGCCGCCACGCATTACCGCATGATA
>Ga0299914_10004313_pt1 | contig 10222 bp, 11 predicted proteins | sample RVTome_10_FD_201361 | JGI IMG/M metagenome (GOLD analysis project Ga0299914, IMG submission 201361) | Soil microbial communities from uranium-contaminated site in the Upper Colorado River Basin, Wyoming, United States - RVT153D57 (version 2) ... | reverse complement strand
GTCGTCGGTGCCGTAAAAGAGCAGGATCGGGTCTTCGAACGTGTCGGCCATCGAGATCGGGTCGAAGTCGGCAAAGTCGACCCCGATCCTCGCCTCGACCATAGCTCCGCCGCGGTGATCGCCGGCGCCGGCAGGCCGCGCTTCGAGCCCAGGAGGTCGAGCATCTCTATTCCGCTAGGTTCGGCCGGTGTCTGCTTCAGACGCGTCGACCCCGATCGTGCTCGTCGCTCGCAAGCTCCTGCCCGCCGGGCTCGACCGGCTCGCCGCCAGCTGCCAGATCAGGGAGGGCGGGTTGGACGTGGGGCCCGAGCGCCTGCGCGAGCTCGCCCGCGGGGTCGACGCGATCGTCGCCGACCCCACGGTGACCGTCGACGAGGCGCTGCTCGAGGCCGCCGGGCCGCAGCTCAGGGTGGTGGCCAACTTCGCCGTCGGCTACGACGGCATCGACCTGGATGCGTGCCGCCGCCGCGGGATCGCGGTCACCAACACCCCGGACGTGCTCACGAACGCGACTGCCGAGCTGGCCCTGGCGCTCACCCTTGCCGCGGCGAGGCACATGAACGAGGCGGAGTCCGACCTGCGGGCCGGACGGTGGACCGGGTGGGACCCCAGCGCCCACCTCGGGCTCGACCTGAGCGGCGCCACGTTCGCCGTCGTCGGGCTGGGCAGGATCGGGCGCCGGTTCGCGGAGCTGGTCCGTCCCGCGGCGGGCCAGATCCTCTATGTCGCGCGACGACCGAAGCCGGATGCCGAGCGCGACCTGGGGGCCGTCCGGGTCGGCCTGGCCGAGGCGCTCGAGCGCGCCGACGTGGTCAGCCTGCACGTGCCCGCGAGCGAGGAGACTGCGCATCTGATCGGGTCGGCGGAGCTCGCGAGCATGGGGCGGTCGGCGATCCTCGTCAACACGGCGCGCGGCTCGCTGGTCGACGCGGCGGCGCTCGCCGAGGCGCTGCGGGAGGGATCGATCGGCGCCGCCGGGCTCGACGTCCACGAGCACGAGCCACACGTTGCGGAGGAGCTCCTAGCCGCCCCTCGCTGCGTGCTGCTTCCGCACATCGGCTCCGCCACGGTCCGCTCCCGGGAGGGAATGGCTTCCCTGGTTGCGGACAACGTGCTCGCCGCCCTCCGCGGCGCCGATCCGCCCAACCGGGTCGCGTAGCGCGGCGCCGCCGGGGGCGCGGCTACCCGGTGCCGTCGAGCTCGCCCAGGAACCCGGTGACGATCCCGTGCACCCCCGCGGGATCGAGGACCACCGCCCAGTGGCCCACCCGGGGCAGCTCCACGTAGCGGCAGTTCGGGATCGCGTCCGCGACCTCACGGGCGAGCGGCGGGGGCATGATCAGGTCCCGCTCCGAGGACACGACGAGGCACGGCGCCTCGACCTCGGCCAGTCCGTCGAGATCGGCCTCGTACTCCGCGTACGCTCGCCACTGGCCGACGCGGCCGGGGTCCTCCCACTCAGGCGACGCGAGGAACTCCTCCAAGAAGGGCATCACGCGTGCGTCGTCGGTCAGCTGGTCCGGGGTGTAGAGCTGCCCGAACAGCGTCCCGACCAGTAGCTCCGCCGGAACTTCGTCCCCGCTCTCGAACAGCTCGATCATCCCGCGGTGGAAGACCCGCAGCCAGCCGGGGTGGCGGGTAAGGGTGGCGATCAACACGCCTGCCCGGACGAGGTCGGGACGCTCGCGGGCGAGTTCCTGCGTGATGCAGCTCCCCATCGAGTGGCCGATCACGACGCAGTCGCTCAGTCCGAGTCGATCGAGCAACGCCGCCGCGTCGGAGACCAGGTCGGCGACGGTGAACGCACCGGACGGGCAACCGGACGGCGGCATCCCCCGGTTGTCGAAGCGGAGCACCGAGTAGCCGGCCTCGAGATACGGCCGGAGGTGGTCCTCCGACCACCACTCGCGTGGCATCCCGCGCCCGGCCACGAGCACGATCGGCTGCCCCTCGCCCTGGATGTCGTAGCTGAGCGTGACCGCGCCTGTGTCGAGCTCTGGCATCCCGCGAACCTGACGATATTGTTCCCCGCCGTCGATGGAGGGCTCGACCAACAGCGATCTCGGCGGGCTGCGGTCCAAGCTTGACGGCGATCTCGTGCGGCCCGAGGACGCGGGCTGGAACGAGGCGCGGCAGGCGTGGAACCTCGCCATCGACCAGCGGCCGAAGGCGGTCGCCTACGCTGCGGGCCCCGAGGACGTGGCGGCTGTGGTCCGTTACGCGGGCGAGCACGGGCTCGGCGTCGTCACCCAGGGGACGGGGCACGGCGCGGGGTCGCTCGAGTGGGCCGACGACGTCCTGCTCGTGAAGACCGAGCGCCTGAACGGGATAGAGGTCGACGCCGACGGCCAGCGGGCCCGCGTGGAGGCGGGGGTGCTGTGGCGGGACGCCCTCGACGCCGCCCAGGAGCACGGCCTGGCGGGGCTCACCGGCTCCTCGCCCGACGTCGGCGTGGTCGGGTACACGATCGGGGGCGGCGTCGGCTGGCTCGGCCGGCGGTACGGTCTCGCGTGCAACAGCGTCCACGCGATCGAGCTCGTCACCGCGGATGGGGAGCAGCGCCGGGTCGACGCCGGTGCCGAGCCGGAGCTCTTCTGGGCGCTGCGCGGGGGCGGGGGTGGCTTCGGGGTGGTTACCGCGATCGAGATCGGGCTGTTTCCGGTCTCCGAGGTCTACGCCGGCAACCTGATCTTCGCCGGCGAGGACGGGCGCGAGGTCTTCCAGCGCTACCGCGAGTGGGCCGCCGGGGCTCCCGACGAAGTGACCTCGATCGCGAGGTTCCTCCACCCTCCGCCGCTGCCCTTCGTCCCCGAGCCGCTGCGCGACCGCTTGGTCGTCACGCTGGGCGTCTGCTACACGGGCGGCGAGGACGAGGGGGCGGAGCTGATCGCGCCCCTGCGCGAGATCGGCGAGCCGATCATGGACACCTTCGAGACGATTCCCGCCGCGCAGCTCGTCGCCGTCCACATGGACCCCGAGCAGCCGGTTCCCGCGACGGGGTTCCACGCCCTGATCGAGGAGCTCTCGGATGAGACCGTCGATGCGTTCGTGGGGGCGGTCGGCCCGGGCTCGGGCTCGCCCCTGTTGCTCGCCGAGCTGCGTCAGCTCGGGAGCGCGCTCTCGACACCCGCCCCCGACGGCGGCGCCCTTCCGTGTATCGACGCCGCGTACTCGCTCAACACGGTCGGCTCGCTGATGGACCCGAGCGCCCGGGAGGCGATCATGCACCACTTCGACGTCCTTCGCGACGCCCTCGCGCCGTGGTCGACGAGCGGGAGCTACCTCAACTTCGCCGAGCAGCGCGCCGGGTTCGACACCCTGTTCCCGGCCGAGAGCCGCGAGCGCCTCACCGAGGTGAAGGAGCGCTGGGACCCCGACGACCGCTTCCGGGCGAACTACTCGTTCGGGACGGCGTAGACCGCTAACCGCCCCGGCGCGCCCCGGCGCGCAGCAGCGCGGGGACCTGATCGAGCGGGCGTGGGGTATGGAGCAGCACGACCCCGAGGTGACGGCCGCCCCGCCGCGCCGTGATCACGTAGCAGCGCCCGGCCGCGTCCGTGTACCCCGTCTTCAAGCCGGTGATCCCCTCGGCCCCGGCGCGAATGAAGGGGTTGTTGTTGTACAGGTCGAGGTAGCCGCCGCGGACCGGGAACGGGAACCGGGCCTGGTTCGTCGCCGCGATCTCGCGTATGCGGCGGTTGGCGAGGTCGGCCCGGGCGAGCTCCGCGAGGTCGCGCGGGCACGAGTGGTTGCCGCGGTCCTCGAGCCCGTGCGGGCTTGAGAAGCGCGTGCACTCGAGGCCCAGCCTTCGCGCCCGGCGGTTCATGCGCCGAACGAACCGGGGCACCGAGCCCGCGTCGTGCTGGGCGAGCGCGATCGCCGCGTCGTTGCCCGACACCAGAAGCAGCCCGTTCAGCATCGACTCCAGCTTCACCTCGCGGCCCTTCGGCAGCACCCCGACCCCGGAGCCCTCGTACGCGAGCGCCTCCGGCGTGATCGCGACTCCCTCCCCGGGGCGGTGACGCTCGGCGATCAGCAGCGCGGTCATCATCTTCGTCAGGCTCGCGATCGGGAGGCGCCGGTCCGGGTGGCGCTCCCACAGGACCTCGCCGGTGCGGACGTCGAACAGCACCCCGGCCCGCGGCGGATCGCGAAACTCGACCTCTACCGGGGGTGGCTCGGTCGGCGCGCGGAGGGCGAAGCGCGAGGTCCGCGCGGGTTCCGCGGCGGGTGGGATCACCTCCGCGGCCGGCGGGCTCGCCCCTGCGGCTCGCGGCGCGGCCGCGTCCGGGTCGTCCTCCCACGGCTCCAGCAGGGCGCCCCCCGCGGCGCCCGCGATCACCCCCGCCGCGAGGACGGCGAGACCGCCGGCCCACAGGCGGCGCTTCACGGACCCACGCCCCACTGCGTGAAGGAGGACCCGCGAGCCGCCGCTTGCGCCCTATCCATCGGGTGGGTTGCGGATCGCGCCGATCAGCCCGATCGCGATCAGCGCGATGATCGCGAACGAGGTCACCGTGAGGATGTCGAGCCCGGAGTCGGCGACCACCCCGAGCGTCAGGATGAGGAAGAGGACGCAGAACACGACGCCGACGACGAGGATCGCGGTCCTGACCTCGGGTTCCATCAGTAGACCGGGTACGGGGGCTCGGGCCCCGGCGTCTCCTCCTGGCGTCTCGCGAGCAGCTTTATCAGCGCCAGCCCGACGATGAAGCCGCCGACGTGCGCGAAGTACGCGACGCCGCCGCTCTCGCCCGCGACGTCGGGGGTCGCGAGCTGGCCCACGGCGGGGAGGAACTGGAGCACGAACCAGATCCCGAGCATGATCATCGCCGGGATCTCGACCAGGGTGACGAAGAAGATGATGAAGATCAGCGTCAGCACCCGCGCCTGCGGGTGAAGCAGCGCGTAGGCGCCCAACACCCCCGCCACGGCGCCGCTCGCCCCCACGGTCGGCACCGTGGCGCTCGTGTCGAGCAGAGCCTGCGCGTACACGGCCACGATCCCCGCCAACAGGTAGAAGGGGATGAACACGATCCGCCCCACGGAGTCCTCGATGTTGTTCCCGAACACCCACAGGAACAACATGTTCCCCGCGATGTGGAGGATCCCGCCGTGGAGGAACATCGAGGTGAACACCGTCACCCACCACGGCGGCTCGTCGAGGTCGACCACGCCGCCGGGGGTCTCGCTCTCCGCTTGGCGGTACTCGGGGGTGCCCTCGCAGACGATGTCGGCCTGCCTGTCGACCGCGCCGAGGGCGCACTCCTTGCCGGGGTGGGTGATCCGGTAGGGGATCGCCCCCAGCTCGATCAGCTCCACGTCGTACTCGGACGCGCCGAGCTGTCCCGCCCGGCCCGACGCGGAACCCTGGTCCTGGGACCACGTGAACTCGACCGCGAACACGATTACGTTGAGCGCGATCAGCAGCACGGTGAGGATCGGGAACCGCAGCGTGGGGATGTTGTCCTTCAGCGGCAGCACGGCCGGGAAAGCGTATTAGCCGGGCCGAACCGGTTTGCCACACTTGATCACCCCCTAACCGAGCCGCGACGAGACGAATGGAAGCGCCGCCGACAGCCGATCCGCATCGCGGCCGGAACTGTTTCGGTACCCGGAGATCGACCCTGGCGCCTTCCGCGACCCTGTCGAGCGCTACACGGCCGGGACTAGCGCTTCTGGCCCAAGACTAGGCAGCGGCAGTGCGCCGCTCGGGCACCTGCTCGTCGGCGTGGTAAGAGCTGCGCACGAGCGGGCCGGACGCGACCGACTCGAAGCCGATCTCGTACGCCGCCCGCTCCAGCGCGGCGAACTCGTCGGGGTGCCAGTAGCGCTCCACCGGGAGGTGGCTCTCGGTCGGGCGCAGGTACTGGCCGACGGTAAGCACCTGGGCCTTGTGCTCGCGCAGGATGCCGAACGCCTCGACCATCTCCTCGAAGCTCTCCCCGAGCCCGACCATGAGGCCTGACTTGGTCACCACCTTGTCGCCGCCCATCTCCTTGCCGAGCCGCAAGACGCGGCAGGAACGCAGGAAGTCGGAGCCGCGGCGCGCCCTCGGGTAGAGCCGCGGCACGGTCTCGACGTTGTGGTTGAAGACGTCCGGCCGCTCGTGGATCACCTTGGCGAGCGGCATCTCCTGGCCGCGGAAGTCGGGGGTGAGGACCTCGACCCTGCACCCCGGCGCCAGCATGCGGATCGAGCGGATCACGCCGACGAAGGCGCTCGCGCCGTAGTCGGGGAGATCGTCGCGGTCCACCGAGGTGACGACCGCGTGCCGCAGGCCCATTCGCTTCACCTGGTTCGCGACCCGCATCGGCTCGAGCGGGTCGCTCCAGGTCGGCTTGCCGGTCTGCACGTTGCAGAACCCGCACCGCCGCGTGCACACGTCGCCGAGGATCATGAACGTCGCCGTGCCGCGCTCCCAGCACTCCCCGACGTTGGGGCAGTTCGCCTCCTGACAGACCGTGTGGAGGTTGTCGTCTTCGATCGCGCGCTTCAGCCGCCGGTAATTCGACCCGCCGGGCGCCGGCACCTTGAGCCACGGCGGCTTGCGGTGGCGGAACGGCAGCCCGCCTTCCTCGCTCCCCCCGCCGGGGCGGGCACGGGAGCGGGTTACGTGCACTCGCTCTGCGACGGAGGGTGCGGCGCGCGACATCCCCCCTAACTTAGCGCCGCCCGGGCTCGTCCGCGGAGAACCGGAGCCTCGCCTTCTTGCGTTTCTTCTTGGTCTTGACCTTCCGTCGGGGGCGTTTCCGTTGGTGATGGCGCAGTCCGATTAGCCCGATCGATCTGTGATAAAGACTCTTACAGTAAGATTCTTACATGCGAGTGACCAGCAAGGGACAGGTGACGATCCCGAAGTCGATTCGGGACGAGGCCGGAATCGGGCCGGGCAGCGAGGTCGAGTTCGCGATCGAGGATGGGGCCGTGATCCTGAGAGCGGCGCCGTCGCGAGGCCAGGAGCTGGTCGAGCACCTGCGAGGGCACCGCGACGAGTTCGCGATGACGACCGAGGAGATCATGGCCCTGACCCGGGGAGAGGACTGACACCCGTCGGCCTCATGGATCCGTGGGACCCACCCTGATCGACTCCAACGTACTGATCGACGTCATCTCCGGCGATCCCGGCTGGGAGGAGTGGTCATCGCGGGCGCTCGCCGGCGCCGCGGTCGAGGGCCCGCTCGCGATCAACGCGGTGATCTACGCCGAGGTCTCGATCGGGTTCGCCCGGGTCGAGAGCTGCGACTCGGCTCTCGACCGTCTTCGCCTCGAGCGCGCGCCGGTCCCCTTCCCGGCCGCCTTCCTCGCGGGCAAGGCATTCCTTGAGTACCGAAAGCGCGGCGGCGAACGACGCTCGCCCTTGCCCGACTTCCTGATCGGCGCCCATGCGGCGATCGGTGACATGCGGCTGCTGACCCGCGATCCGCGGCGCTACCGCGCCTACTTCCCGCGCCTCGAGTTGGTCTGCCCGGAATAGCGGTCAACTCGCGGGCGCGAGCCGACCGACGCTCGACACCCGCAGGGCGAGGTCGTCCGGCTCGATCTCGACCGGCTCGCGCCCGTAGACCTCGCCGAAAGTCCGTGCGACCGTGTCCATGAAGCCGCTCATGTGCTGCTCTGCGCCGCGCTCGCGCGACAGCGAGGTCATGCTGCACGCCTCGATCCCGCAGGGGACGATCCACTCGAACGGCTGGAGGTCGTTGTTGACGTTGATCGCGAAGCCGTGCGTGGTGATCCCGCGGTTGACGTGCACGCCGATCGAGCCGATCTTGCGTCGATCCTGCGTCCAGACGCCCGTGAGACCCTCGATGCACTCCGCCTGGACCCCCCACTCGCCGAGCGACTCGATCGTCACCCGCTCCATGCGCCGGATGTACTCGTGGACGTCGTCGCCGTAGGGGCGCAGGCTGACGATCGGATAGCCGACGAGCTGGCCGGGACCGTGGTAGGTGACGCGGCCGCCGCGGTCGGTGTCGGTGATCTCGATGCCCTGCGCCCGGTACCAGTCCTCGCCCATCGGCAGCTCGTCGGGCGTGGATCGGCGCCCCTTGGTGTACACGGGCGGGTGCTCGAGGAGCAGCAGCACGTCCGGGATCTCGTCGTCGAGGCGCGCGGCCTCGAGCTGCTTCTGGATCGCGCGTGCTTCCTCGTAGGGGACCTGGCCCGTCCTGACGACCCAGACCACTGAGGTCATGGCCCTAGTCTCTCACGCGGCGGCCGCCGGCTCGCGGGCGGCCTCGAGGCGCTCTCGCGCAAGCTCACCGGCTGCACGCAGGGGAGTGATCGAGCGCTCGGCGGCGGCCTCCAGGATGCCGCCCATCGTCCCCTCGATCCCGAGCGCCAGCTCCCGCGCGTGCTCCTGCGAGTAGCCCCGGATCTCCCGGTACACGTGGATCAGGCCGCCGGCGTTGACGATGAAGTCGGGCGCGTACAGGATGCCCTCCTCCGCGAGCGTCCCGTCGAGGCCCTCGGTGGCGAGCTGGTTGTTGGCGCTCCCGCACACGATCTCGCAGCGCAGCAGCTTCGCGTTCGCCTCGTGGATCGCGCCGCCGAGCGCGCACGGCGCGAGCACGTCGCACTCGACCAGCATCGCGTCGCTCGGATCGAGCCATCGCGCGTCGAGCTCCGCGGCGAGCTCCCGCTTGCCGTCGTCGATGTCGGAGAGCACCAGCTCCGCACCGGCGTCGGCGAGGCGGCGTGCCAGCCGCTCCCCGACGTGACCCGGCCCGACGATCGCCACCCTCCTCCCGGCCAGCTCGGGGGAGCCGAACCGCTCCCGCACGCAGGCCCGCATCGCCGCCTCGACTCCCACCGCGGTGAACGGGCTCGGATCGCCGGAGCCGCCGTGGGAGGGCGGGAGCCCGGTCAGGTGCTCGGTGCGCTCGCTCATCACGACGAGGTCGTCCGGGGACAGGCCGACGTCCTCGGCGGTGACGTATCGCCCATCCAGGGACTCGACGAGATCGGCGAAGTCGAGCAGCAGCGCGCGGCGCTCGCTCCCGGTGGGCGGAGGCCCATCCGGCGCGCAGACGACGCCCTTGCCGCCCCCGAGCTCGAGGCCCGCGGCGGCGGCCTTGTAGGTCATGCCCCTGGCCAGCCGAAGCGCGTCGCGGGCCGCATCCTCCGTCGTCTTGTAGTGCCACAGGCGGGCGCCGCCGAGCGCGGGACCGAGCGCCGTGGAGTGGATCGCGACGATCACGCAGCAGCCGCTGCGCGCTCCCCGGTGGACGATGAGGTCCTCGTGATCGAAGGGCACCGGTGGGACGCCGGCGACGCGGCCTCCGCTCGGATGCCCGTTGGTGCTCTGCTTCGTCGCGACGGCCATCAGCTCACCTCCCCGCTCTCAAGGCGGGCCTTGACCGAGGCGAGGAAGCGGGCCGCCTCCGCCCCGTCGAGGGCGCGGTGATCCCACGACATGCAGAGGTAGGTCATCGGGCGCACGGCGATCGAGTCGCCGTCCTCGGTCTCGACCACCACGGGCCGCTTCACGATCGCCTCGAGATCGAGGATCGCGACCTGGGGCTGGTTGATGATCGGGGTCGCGAGCACGGCGCCGAACCGGCCCGGGTTGGTGATCGTGAAGGTGCCGCCGTGGACCTCGTCGGGCTGGAGCTGCTTCGCCCGCGCCCGCTGGGCGAGGTCCGCGATCGCCGCGGCAGTGCCCTCGAGGCTGAGCCGCTGCGCCCGGCGGATCACCGGGACGATCAGCCCGTCATCCAGGGCGACCGCGATCCCGAGGTTGACGTCGTCGTGGTAGACGATCTCCTCGTTCTCGATCGACGCGTTGAGGATCGGATGCTCCTGGATCTCGGCGACGGTCGCGCGCGCCACGAAAGCGAGGTAGGTCAGGGGTACGCCGCGCCGTTTGAAGTCCTCCTTCAGCTCGCCGCGTCGGCGCGCGACCGCCGACATGTCGGCCTCGACGATCGTCGTGCAATGGGCCGCCGTGGCACGGCTCTCGACCATGTGGCGGGCGATCTGACGGCGCATCGAGGACATCGGCTCGCGGCGCTCGGCGGAGAAGACATCGGCTCCCTCGGCCACCTCGGCGGGCGCACCGGGGGCGGGCTCCTCCGGCTTGTACGGGGATTCCATGTGCAGCGTCGGCTGCGGCTTCTCCGCGGGCTCCTGCTCCGAACCCGACTCGATGAACGCGAGCACGTCGCGCTTGCGGACCCGGCCACCGATCCCCGTGCCGGTGACCCGGGAGAGGTCGACTCCA
>Ga0299914_10004312_pt1 | contig 10222 bp, 8 predicted proteins | sample RVTome_10_FD_201361 | JGI IMG/M metagenome (GOLD analysis project Ga0299914, IMG submission 201361) | Soil microbial communities from uranium-contaminated site in the Upper Colorado River Basin, Wyoming, United States - RVT153D57 (version 2) ... | reverse complement strand
CGGCGGGGTAACGGTTATCTCAATCGAAGTGCCTTTCAAATAGCCCGAACTATAGATATACCCATAATAAAGTAAGGGCGCTGCTACGAGTAGGATAATGGTAATGACTAAAACCCGGATAAATAAGGTTAGAATACGCTTGCTGGAAGATTTCATGGGTTGAGTGTAACATTCGCAAAAAAGGTCGTCAATGAAACTAACCGCCCAGAAAAGAGCCTGGTTAGCCGCTGTGGTTCTCGCTTTTATAACCGCCCTGTTTCTTATCCTGCCCTATACCATCGGTCATTTGAATGCCCCCCCAGAGAGCGTTTTTACCGGCTTGTTGGTCAACCTTGAGGATGGAACCTACCTCTCTGCCATTGAACAAGGGCGAGCCGGAGCCTGGCTGTATAAGAGCCACTTTACCGTTGAAGCCCACGATCCTGTTTTTCTGGAAGGGTATTATTTGATGTTGGGCCAGGTTGCCCGGCTGGCCGGTTTATCTACGGTAGCTATGTGGCATACCGGCCTTTTTGTAACCAATCTGTTTTTGTTTTTGACAATCTTCGGCTTTATTTCCCTGTTTCTCCAATCAACGAGAGAGCGTCTTACAGCCTATCTGTTGGCTTTGTTGGGGGCCGGTTTTGATTGGTGGCGATTTCCGTTATGGTTTGAAAGAGAGGCCGCTCTTGAAGTGGTCCCTATTGATTTGCGCTTTCCGGAGGCGCATATCTTTTACAGCGCCCTGACCTTTCCCCATTTTGTGGCCGGTATTGCCTTAATCCTGGTTGTTTTTGGCCTGACTTTTTATATGTTAATGCTGCCTGCTGCCGATAATAAACGGCGGTTGTTGGCGGTGGGGGCCGGAGCTGCCAATTTGCTGCTGGGTATTGTCTATCCCTTTCTCATCTTCCTGACGGCTGTGGTGTTGGCTGTTTTTTATCTTTATTTGCTGGGGAAAAGGTTTCGTTCCGGCCGTTTTAGCGGGCCATCTTCTTCGTGGTGGCGGCAACTGGATTGGGGCGAGATAGGCTTGATGGCAGTTGTTTTTACTGTTCCGCTGCCGCTGTTCCTCTATTATGCGGTGGTATTCCTCGAAAGTCCGTATCTGCGAACGTGGAGCGATCAGGCTTATACCCCTTCGCCCAATCCCCTACACTACCTGCTGACTTATGGCCTTTACCTTTTCCTGGGTATCTTGTATCCGTTGAAGAGGCGGCGAACGGCCGTCCACCGTGAAACAGGGCATATCCTCCCGGAGGTTGCCAACCTCCGGGAGGATGGTATGAGCTTTTTGTGGCTCTGGGTTGGGAGTGCGGCCGTTCTCCTGTACCTGCCCTTGAACTCGCAGCGCCGTTATGTGGAGGGCCTGCATGTGCCTTTAGCTATTCTGGCGACAATCGGCTTCTTTGGCGTGGTGTGGCCCTGGCTGCTAAAGACACGGTTGATGGCTGCGCTGTTAAGACGGCCGCGATACAGCGCCGAGGGTATGCAGCGATTGGTTGTTCTGGCTTTGGTCGGCGTGGCCGGGCTGGCGAACGTCTATTTATACGGCAGCACTTTGCTCGAACTGGGCGTCCGGCAGCCTTATCCTTTGTTTCGGCCGCAGGCCGAAATAGAGGCAATGGCCTGGTTGAAGGAACAGCTTCAGCCGGGAGAGGTCGTTCTGGCCGGCTATCGAACGGGCAGCTATCTGCCATACCGTGCGGGAGCTACCGTCATTGTCGGCAATCGTTATGAAACGGCCGATTTTGAGAGAAAGCGGCAAGAGGCGGCCCAATTCTTTCAGCCGGGAACAACGGATCAATGGCGGCAAAATCTGCTGGCCCAGGACAACATTCGTTATGTATTTGCCGGCCCTGAGGAAAGAAGATTGGGGGGAGACAGTATCATGATGGCCGAGTATCTGGAACCCGTTTACCAGAATGGAGAGGTAATCATTTACCGAGTTGAGGAATAATTATACAGGTGCGTTGCACTGCCCATCGGGACTGACGCCAACCATAATGTTGTGGGCAGTGCATTGCACCGCTAATACTCAAGGGCCATCTGAATGAGACTGTCAGTCATTATCCCTGTCTATAATGAAGAGATGACGATAGGGGAACTAATAGAGCGGGTTATCCAGGTAGATTTGGGGCCGGGGATTGAGCTGGAAATTATTGTTGCCAATGACGGCTCTACCGACGGCAGCGCCACCATTATCCAAAAAAAGCTGACGGCCTGGCCCGATCTGATTAAAGTTTATAGTTCGCCGGTGAACCTGGGAAAAGGAGCGGCCGTTCGGCTGGGACTTTGCCGGGCAACCGGAGATTTACTGCTGATTCAAGATGCCGACCTGGAGCTAAATCCAGAGGAGTACCGCTCTCTGTTGGAGCCGATTCTGGCCGGGCAGGCAAAGATCGTTTATGGTTCTCGATTTCTGGGCCACAATCGGCCGTCCCCAATTCCCCGGCGGACACGTTGGGCAAACAGGCTGCTGACAACCCTGACCAACGCCCTTTTCAACTGTAACCTGACCGATATGGAAACAGCCTACAAACTCTTTCGCCGAGAGACATTAGAAGGGAGCAATTTACGTAGTGTTCGCTTCGATTTTGAACCTGAAATAACAGGCCACTTCCTTAAATCAGGCTATAAGATTAAAGAAGTACCAATTACCTACAGCCCTCGAAGGGCAAATGAGGGAAAAAAGGTTTCCTGGCTTGATGGTATTGAAGCAGTTTACACACTTCTAAGGGTGCGTTTTTTCTCCTAGTCAGAAACCGGGTTTTTACTGAAAAACCCGGTTTCTCTACGCAACTGGCAAACCTTACTGTTCACTGCTTACTGTTCACGCCCATCCGCAGGTGGGTCGCTTACTGGTACTGATTGTGTATTGTTATTACTCTATGCTTGCTTTATACTTTACATAGCGTTATAGTATTTTTTAGAGGAATATCTTAATTTGCAGGTAAATCTGCACCAGATATAGCGGTTGTGCTGCCGGGTAAGCAGAAATATACCATCCCTTTGCATTAAATATGGATTGTTCCTAATAGGAAGGCAATGGCAGATAAAATAACTGTATTAATTGTGGACGATCTCCGGGAGACAAGAGAGAATGTTCGCAAACTTTTACAATTTGAGCCGGACCTCAATGTTGTTGATCAGGCTGAAAATGGGGAGGAGGCAGTCGGCAAGGCCCGCCAATACCGGCCTGATGTTATTCTGATGGATATTAACATGCCGGGTATTGACGGCATTGGAGCCAGCCAGACTATTGCCAAGGTTGTCCCGGAATCCCAAATTATTATCATGTCGGTTCAGAGTGAGGCCGATTACCTGCGCCGGGCCATGCTTGCGGGAGCACGCGACTTTTTAATGAAGCCGTTTTCTGGTGATGAGTTGGTGGCGGCTATTCGGCGTGTTTATGAAACTCGGCCGGTTGTTCATGTCGCCCCTGTTGCCCCTCTCAGGCAATCATCACGCACCAACAACCGCCAGGAAGCGGCCCGGGTACGAGAAGGGAAAATCATCGCCGTTTTCAGTCCCAAAGGGGGCATCGGCTGCACGACCATTGCCGTTAACTTAGGGGTGTCTATGGCCGAAGCCGGCAACAACACGATTTTGGTTGACGGCAGTCTCCAGTTTGGGGATGTGGCTGTCATGCTTAATCTGAAATCTGCATCAACTATCGTTGACTTGGTCGAACGGATTACTGAGTTAGATAATGATCTGGTCGGCAGTGTTGTTTCTTCTCACAGCACCGGCTTGAAGGTCTTACTGGCTCCGACCAGACCGGAGATGGCGGAACTGGTTACGGAGGAGCATATTAAGAAATTGTTGCAAACCTTAAGGCTGATGTATGATTTTATTATCATTGACACATCATCCAGTCTGAATGATGTTAATCTGGCTATGCTGGATGTGGCCGATAAGATTGTGCTGGTTACACAGCAAAATTTGCCCAGCCTTAAGAATGCCAGCCGATTTTATAGTTTGAGCGAAGGGCTTGATTATAAAACTGATAAGATCATGCTGGTTGTTAATCATGGCTCTAATAAATTGAATATTTCTATTAAGGACATTATTGATTCGATGAAACGGCCGGTTGTCGGCATCATCCCGGAAGATGAGGCTGCCTATTCGGCCGCCGACCAGGGCAAACCACTCGTTAGCGGCCCCTGGCAAAGACGGCCGTCGGCTGCCGCCATCAATCAACTATCCCAAACGATTATTGACCGATTAATTGAAGAAGAAGAAGAAAGTGAGGCAGAGTCATCCGAGGCCGGCGCTTCTCGCCTTTCACGTCTGTTTGGACGTTAAATTGGTTTTCAACCCCTCGAAAGTTATTTCAGAAAGAACCCTTAACTCGGTTATTTGGAAAATCGTAATTGAGTAATGGAGAACAACAGTGTCACTATTAAAACGAATTGAACGAAACCAGGATGCGGTAACAACGGACCAGGCACAGCAGCAATCTTCCAAACTACAGGAGCTTCGTGTAAAGCGGGCTTCCCCCGGCATGGGGTCAAGAGATGCCTATTCAGATTTGAAGAATCGCATCCAGCAAAAACTCATTGCCGAACTGGACCCAACGATGGACATTACCCGGACGTCAGAGGTGCGCCTTACCATCCAGGAAATGTTTGAAACGATGCTTCAGGAAGAGCAAATTGTTCTGACAAAGAACGAAAAGCGGAAATTGTTTGAGCAGATCGTCGCCGAAATTCTGGGCTATGGCCCGCTTGAACAGTTCCTGAGTGTTGACGGCATCACTGAAATCATGGTCAATGGCCCAAAGCAGATATTTATCGAGCGGGAAGGTAAACTTTCCAGAGTAAATGCCAGTTTTGAAAATGACGAACATTTGCTGCGAATCATTGACCGGATTGTTGCGCCGCTCGGCCGTCGTATTGATGAAGGGTCGCCGATGGTTGACGCTCGTTTGCCCGATGGCTCTCGTGTCAATGCAATCATCCCCCCCATTTCGTTGGTCGGGCCGACCCTTACCATTCGTATCTTTTCCAAGATACCGTTTACGGTTGAGAATCTGATCGAATTTGGAACCATTACACGGGAAGCGGTCGAATTTTTGAAAGCCTGTGTCATTGCCAAAATAAATGTCATTATCTCAGGTGGTACCGGTTCCGGTAAGACGACTTTGCTTAACATTTTATCCGGCTTCATTCCGGGAGATGAGCGTATTGTCACCATTGAAAACGCGGCCGAACTCCAACTCCGCCAGGAACATGTCGTCACCCTCGAATCTCGTCCGTCGAATGTTGAAGGACGGGGAGAGGTCGCTATCCGAGACCTGGTTATTAATTCCCTGCGTATGCGGCCGGATCGAATCGTTGTCGGGGAGGTTCGCGGCGGCGAGGCGCTCGACATGCTCCAGGCCATGAACACCGGTCATGACGGCAGTCTGACGACGGCCCATGCCAACAGCCCGCGAGATATGCTGGCTCGTATGGAGACTATGGTGCTGATGGCCGGGATGGATTTGCCCCATCGCGCTATTCGGGAGCAGATGGCTTCGGCCATTAATCTCATCGTTCACCAGGATCGTATGCGCGACGGAACCAGAAAAGTGACCTCTATTAGCGAGATTCAGGGTATGGAAGGGGATGTCATTACCATGTCCGAAATTTATCGCTTTGAACAAACGGGTATTGAGAACGGTAAAGTAATTGGTCGTTTGCGCCCCACGGGCTTGCGGCCGAAATTTATGTACCGCATTCAGGAAGCAGGTATAATGTTGCCGCCTTCAATCTTCGGCATTGGTACACGCGGCCGTTAGTCAGGAGAAAACGCGCTTCCAAGGAGGCATAAAATGCTACCATTACCATTAATCATACTTGGCGGATTTGCAATGCTTCTGATAATGGGTTCAGTTATTGCCCTTATTAGCGGCGCCCGCAGCTCCGTTGATGAGCGCCTGGATGAGTATGTCGGCACGGGCGAAATCCTTGATTTTGAACCGGAAAGAGCCATCCGGGAGGATAGAGTTGCCGACCGGTTGGACCGAACAATGGCCAACCGGGGATTCTTCCGCAAGATCAAAGCCAAGTTGTCCAAAGCGGATCTGAAATTACGGGTAAGTGAATATATCTTATTCCAGATTTTGTCTGCGGCCGGAACCGGTTTTGTTGCCTATTTAGTTTTTGATCGCCTGGTCGTTTTGGCAATCGTTGGGGCAGTAATCGGGTTATTCATCCCCGGTTTTTATGTCGGTTTTGTCGCCAAGAAACGGATCAATGCCTTTGACAACCAGCTCAGTGATACCCTGAATCTGTGGGTCAATGCCCTTCGCTCCGGTTACAGTGTTTTGCAAGGTATGGAAGCCATTGCCACCGAACTGCCACCGCCGGTTTCTGTGGAATTTGAAAGAGTTGTTCAAGAGGTGCGTTTGGGGTTGAGTGTGCCTCAGGCGTTGGGAAACATGCTCCGCCGCGTTCCCAGTGATGACCTTGACCTGGTTATTACGGCCGTAAACATCCAACGAGAAGTCGGTGGTAATCTGGCCGAAGTGTTGGATACCATTAGCTTTACCATTCGGGAGCGGGTTCGTATCAAGGGCGAAATTCGGACCCTGACGGCCCAGGGACGTTTATCAGGCTGGATAATCAGTTTTCTGCCGCTTGCGCTGGGTGCCATTCTGTTTATCATCAACCCGGAATACATGAGCCAACTGTGGATTCGTGAAGAACCAATAATTTTGAATATTCTTCCATGTGGTTGGATTGTAATTGCTGTTGGTCTGTTAATGATGGTTATTGGTATGGTTGCAATCCAAAAGATTGTTGATATCGAGGTGTAACGATGGAAATTCTCGCTGTTGGTGCTGCAATTGGTGCATTCGTCCTCATAATAGCCAGTATCATTCTGCTTCGACGGGCCGAAGAAGATCCCCTTTCTGCCCGAATTGATGAGTACGCGGCCCGTGAAGAACCGGTCACGATGGAGGAAATTGAGCTTTCCCTGCCTATCGCAGATCGCGTTTTTGTGCCGGTTATCAGGCGACTGAGTAACCTGGTTATTCGTTTTACGCCTCAATCTATGCTTGACAACACGGCCCACCAGTTGGAACTGGCCGGTAGTCCAGGTAACATATCGGCGGCCGAGTTTTGGATCATTCGCGGCGTGGTGTGTGTTGGGATAGGCATTTTGTTCTTTTTTGTGCTGGGACGATTTGGTCAAGAACCGGGACGGAGAATTCTCTACACCGCCCTTGTAACGGTTTTTGGCTTTTTCCTGCCGGCCATGTTCCTGTCCTCAAAGGTCCGCCGCCGCCAGGATGCGATTATCAAAAAGTTTCCCGATGCGTTGGACTTGATGTCCATCTGTGTGGATGCCGGTTTAACGTTTGATGGGGCTATGGCTAAGGTGGACGAAAAATGGGATGACGCCCTGGCCCGCGAATTCGGCCGGGTTATTTATGAGATGCAGTTGGGCAAGTCGAGGCGTCAGGCACTCCGGGACATGTCGGATCGGATGGATGTACCCGATGTCGCCAGTTTTATTGCCGCCATCTTGCAGGCCGACCAGTTAGGCGTCAGTATCGGTAAGGTGCTGCGGATCCAATCGGAGCAGATGCGAATTCGACGCCGCCAGCGGGCTGAAGAAAAAGCTCACCAGGCTCCGGTCAAGATGCTTTTCCCGATGGTCTTCCTCATTTTTCCGTCTATGTTCATTGTGTTGTTAGGCCCGGCAGGCTTCCAGGTGCTGCGGAGTGAGGCGCTTGGCGGTATTACCGGCTAAATAAATTTATCACATTTCGTAACTATACAGATGCATTGCACTGCCCGTCGAGACCGCCGCCAACCATAATTTTACGGGCAGTGCATTGCACCACTAATATCGGTATAGTTACTACCCGGCCGTCTCTGGTATGCCTGAGACAGACTCCGGGTATTTTGTTATCAACCAGGAACAGGCAGGTTTACGTTGACCGCTCTTTTCGGGCAAGATGGTGCAACCTGGCGTCAGAAGGTCCGGCATCTGGCCGGCAGATTGGTGGACCTCTTTTTTCCTCCAATGTGTGCCGGTTGTAAATCGGTGGGTGAGTTGCTATGCTCTCAGTGCAGACAGAAAATAATCTGGTTAATGGAGCCGGTTTGTCCCAAATGCGGCCGTCCCCAAAGCTCTGCTGTTGGCGAATGCTATGCCTGTCGCCAAAACCCGATACCGCTCCGGCAGGTGCGAACGGCCACCTTTTATGAAATGCCTTTGGCCGAAGTTGTACAGCAGTTCAAGTATGAAGGCTATTTTGGGCTGGCTCCTCCCCTGGCTGAACTTATGCTGGCCGCCTGGCCCCGTTGGGCGCACCCCGTTGATCTGGTTGTTCCCATTCCCCTTCATGCGGCCCGCCGGCGAGAACGAGGGTATAATCAATCTGAACTGCTGGCTCGCGGTCTGGAAAGCTGCCTGGATTGGCAGGTTGAACCGGCCGCACTAAAACGAGTTCGCCCCACCCGGCCACAGGTAGGGTTAAATATGGTCGAGCGACGGGCGAATGTGTATGGAGCTTTTGTTGCCGAACCGGTGCTTGTTGAGGGAAAGGATATTCTGCTCATTGATGATGTTCGCACAACCGGGGCAACGTTGGTTGCTGCGGCCGATGTGCTGCTGGCTGCCGGTGCAAAATCGGTCTCTGCTTACTGCCTTGCCGGAGCCGGCTCCGATATAAACTAATGCAACTTACCCCTTAATCTGTGAAATCTGTGAAATCTGTGGATTATTTTCGAAGGAGAAAAGCATGGATATTTCAATTACTACCCACAACGTTGATTTAACGGACCGGCTGAGGAGCCATGTCGAAAAGAAAACGGGCCGCCTTGACCGTTTTATGCCGGATTTGACCGATGTTCGCGTTGATTTATCCTCTCAAAATACCCGTAATGCCGTCCAGAGACAGAGCGCCCAGATTACTATTCGGGACGGCCGTGGCACGATCTTGCGGGCGGAAGAACGCAGTAATGATATGTTTGCGGCCGTTGACGCCGTCATTGATAAATTGTACCGCCAGATCAAGCGTTATCGTGGCAAACGGCGGGACAACCGTCGCGGCGGTGGCAATGGTGATACGGTTCTGGGTGAACCGCTGCCTTTTGAGGAAGAGGAAATGGCGGTTGAGGAGTCGGTCATTGTCCGGCGTAAGCGGTTCCCATTACGGCCGATGTTGTCGGACGAAGCCATTGAGCAGATGGAACTGCTGGGACACAATTTCTTTGTCTTTTTCAATGCCGACGAAGAAGCGGTAAATGTGATTTACAGACGTGATGATGGTAACTACGGCCTTTTGCAGCCGGTCTTGGATTGATATTGGGTAATTGGGTAATTACCCAATTACCCAATTACTCTATTCGCAACCCGTACTTACTTTTATTAGGATGATTACGGCCGTTGTCATGGTTGCCGGGGCGGAGGGGGAGACAACATCCGGCGCGGTAGATCCCGTTCGATGGATTAGGGGGGCCAGGCGGGCAGCCGCCGCCGATCTTCTGGTTCAACTGGCGGCCCAGCCATTGGTAGAACGAATCATTCTGGTCACGCCGGAGCCGGATGGGCTGGAAACGGCGGCGGGGGTTGTACCGGTTGTCAGTGATGTCGGGCCGCTCCATGTCGGCCGTTACCTGGCAGCGTTGGCCGGTGACTATGGCCTGGAGCGGCTGCTCTATTTCGGGGGTGGATCGGTTCCCTTACTGGAAGATGAGACCCTGACCCGAATTGTCACCCGGCTGGCTGAGAGCGAGCGGCTGGTTATTACCAACAACCGCTTTGCCGGTGATTGGGCCGGGGTGGCCCCGGCCAATATCCTGGAAGCATGGGTTGAGCGGCTGCCCCAGGATAATATGCTCGGCTGGGTTTTATCGGCCGAAGCCGGGCTGCCGGTTGAAGATTTCCCCGCTGCCGCCCAAACCCGCCTGGATATTGACACCCCGGTGGATTTAATGACCCTTGGCCTGCACCCCGGAACAAAGCCCCATCTTCGCCGTTATCTCGACCGCCTGCCCCTTGAATCCCGGCGGCTGGAACAAATGCTCAAGGTGCTGGCCACGCCCGCCGGCCATCTCTTTATTGCCGGACGGTTCGGCCCTGCGGCCTGGCAGGCGTTGAACCGGGCGACCCAGTGCTGGATACGGGTCTTCTCGGAGGAGCGGGGGATGGTGTCCAGCGGGCGGCAGGCGAATGGGGAGGTTTATTCTTTTTTTGCCGATTATGTGACGGCCGTCGGCCCGGAACGGTTCTTTGAAAA
>Ga0299914_10004311_pt1 | contig 10225 bp, 8 predicted proteins | sample RVTome_10_FD_201361 | JGI IMG/M metagenome (GOLD analysis project Ga0299914, IMG submission 201361) | Soil microbial communities from uranium-contaminated site in the Upper Colorado River Basin, Wyoming, United States - RVT153D57 (version 2) ... | reverse complement strand
CCTCTACTCGGTCGGGGTGCTGCTCTACGAGGCCCTGACCGGCCGCGTCCCCTTCGAGGCGGATTCGGCGGTCGCAATCGCGATGAAGCAGGTTTCCCAGCCTCCACAGCGACCCAGCTCGCTCGAGCCCAGGGTGTCGCCCGCGCTCGACGCGGTCGTGATGCGCGCCCTGGAGAAGGACCCCGGCCGCCGCTTCCAGAGCGCCGAGGCGTTCATCGCCGCGCTCGACGCCGCGCTGGCAAACCCGGGGGTCGTCGAGGGAACCGCCGCCTACGCGCCGCTGCCCCCGACCGTCGTCGAGGGGGAGGAGGAGCGGAGGCGCCGCTGGCTGATAGCGGCGCTCGTCGCCACTGCAATCCTGCTCGGCATCCTGCTCGGCCTCGTTCTCACCCGGGATACGACCACCGAGGTGCCGAAGGTGACCGGGAACCAGCTCAACGTCGCGATCTCGCTGTTGGAGCAGGACGGCTTCAGGGTCGGCGAGGTGACGCGCGTGCAGCGCGAAGCCGCGCCTGGAACCGTGTTCGAGCAGGACCCCGTCGCCTCGCCGCCGGGAGAGGAGGCCGAGCTCGAGTGCGCCTTCATCAACTTCTTCTGCTCCAAGCCGGAGGTATCCTTGACGATCAGCGCCGGCCCGGGCCGGGCCAAAATACCCTCCATGGCGGGGCTCCCCCGGGACGAGGCGGTCGAGAAACTGGAGCGGGCCGGCTTCGAGGGGATGGTGATCGAGGCCAACTCCGAACGGGTCGAGGAGGGTCTGGTGATCTCCTCCAACCCGTCGGGCGGCACGGTCGTCACCCGCGGCTCGACCGTGACGCTTCAGGTCTCCGCCGGCCCACGCCTCGCGACGGTGCCGGTGCTGGTCGGCAGCCGCCGAGGGGAGGCGGTGCAGAGGATCCGTGGCCGCGGCCTCACGCCGGAAGTGAGCGGGGAAACGGCATCCGCGCCCGCCGGCGAGGTGATCCGCCAGTCACCGAGCGCGGGCTCCGAGCTGCCACGCGGCTCATCGGTCTCCATAGTCGTCTCCGAAGGGCGGGAACAGGCCTCGATCCCCAACGTGATCGGGAAAGAACGTCGTGAGGCGGTGGAAGCGCTGCGCGCCGAGGGTCTGGTTCCGTCGGTGGAAGAAAGCGAAACCGAGGTTCCCGACCAGGTCGGTCGGGTCACCGACCAGTTCCCGCCCCCGGGGACCGAGGCCGAACCGGGGACCGAGGTGACGATCGTGGTCGGCAAACGCGCCCCGACGGCCGACGAGCCGGAAGCCGAATGAGAATTGCCGTCCTCAGCGGCGGGCGCTCCTCCGAGCACGACGTCTCCCTTCGTTCCGGTGAGGCGGTCGCCGGCGGGCTCGCCGAGGCGGGCCACGAAGTCCTGAGCCTGACTATCGGGCGGGACGGCTCCTGGAGCCACGGCCTGGACCCGGTGGCGCTGGTCCCGGGCGGCGGCCTGCTCGACTCCGACGCCGTCTTCCCGGCGCTGCACGGGCCATTCGGCGAGGACGGAAGCATCCAGGGCCTGCTCGAGTGCCTGGACGTCCCCTACGTGGGCTCCGACGTCCTCGCATCCGCCGTCTGCATGGACAAGCTGACGTTGAAGCGGCTGTTCGCCGAGCATGGGCTGCCGCAGGTCGACTTCGTTTCGGTCGGCGAGGCGGGCTGGGAGAAACGCTGCGCGGCGATGGGCCTGCCGCTCTGGGTCAAGCCGTCGCGGCTCGGCTCCAGTGTCGGCATCAGCAGGGTGGCCGCGCCTGAGGATCTTGCCGCGGCGCTCGACGTCGCGCTTCGGCACGACCCGCGGGTAATCGTCGAGGCATCGGCGCGAGGTCGCGAGGTCGAGTGCTCGCTTCTGGGCAATGACGACGTCCGGCCCTCACCGCCAGGGGAGATCCTCGCCCACGGAGACTGGTACGACTTCGAGACCAAGTACAGCGAGGGCGGGATGGAGCTGATCGTGCCGGCACCTCTTGCCGAGGAGGCCGTCGCCCGCCTGCGTGAGCTGGCGGTCGAGGCATTCAGGATCGGCGGTTGTGCCGGGCTGGCGCGCTGTGACTTCTTCGTCGAGCCGGACGGACAGATCCTGGTCAACGAGATCAACACGATGCCGGGCTTCACCGAGACCAGCGTCTACGCGAAGCTGTGGGAGGCAGACGGCCTCTCCTATCCGGAGCTCTGCGACCGTTTGGTCGGCCTCGCCATCGAGCGCCACACGGCGGCCCGATCACACAGTTTCTGAGCGTCAGCCGAGCAGGTTGATGTCGCTCAGCTCCACCTTGTAGCGGCCTGGCTGATCCCGTGACTCCGAGGCCTTCGTGAACCAGAGCAGGAAGAAGGTGGCGGGTCGCCGCACCCTGAGGTCGATCTCCTGGCTGGCCGAGGCGCCGGACACTTCGCCGACCGGTTCGCCCCAGCCGGAGAGCTCCGAAGGCGGGCCGGCGGAGGCCGCGTAGACGTTCGCGTCCCAGCCCGGGGTGGGGCTGCGGACGATCATCCGGGTGGGCCTCGAGGGGGAGCCCGTGGTCACGTAGACGCCCACCCCCGGTTCGGGGCCGGTCTTGGTCCCGGCGAAGTCCTCGGAGTCGTAGTGCTCGGTGCCCCAGGCGGTTCCGGTGGGGTCGCCGTCGGCCACCAGGCCGGCTTCCTCGCCCCCCTCCTCTTCGTCGCCCTGCGGGTCGTAGTCGGTCGCCGAGGAGATTGAGACGGGTTTGCCTTTGCCCTGATTGGCGCCTCCGCCGCCGATCCCACTCGAGATCAGCTGCACCGCGAGCAGAGACCCACCGCCCACCAGGGCCAGGAGCATAATCGCCGCCCAGGACCAGCGACCGCCCACAGAGAGCTTGCGCTTCGGCCCCGGGACCGCGTCCAGGACGCTGGTTGCCTCACCGGTGGTCGTACCCGCACGCGCCGCCTCGACCTCGAGCGCAGTCTCCAGGTCGTCGGTCATCTCCCCGACCGTCTGGTAGCGATCGGCCGGGTCCTTGGCCGTCGCCCGCTCGACGACGAGGGCCGCGGCGGCGGAGATCTCCGGCCGCCTCCGCTGCACGTCGGGGAGCTCCTCGTTGACGTGTTTCATCGCCACCCCGACCTGGCTGTCGGCGTGGAATGGGACCTGCCCGATCAGCATCTCGTAGAGCACGACCCCGAGCGAATAGATGTCGGAGCGTGGGTCGACCCCGTGCCCCATCGCCTGCTCGGGTGCGACGTAGTCGGTGGTGCCGAGGACGCGGCCGGTCGCCGTCACTCCATCCTGTTCGAGCTGGCGGGAGATGCCGAAGTCGGTCAGCTTGGCGCGGCCCTCCTCGTCGATCAGCACGTTCTGCGGCTTGATGTCGCGGTGGACCATCTGCCTCGCGTGGGCGACGCTTAGGCCGCGCGCCACCTCGATCGCATAGGCGAGTGCTTCCTGGGGGTCGAGGGCGCCGATCCGGGCGACCCGCTGCTTCAGCGTCTCGCCCTTGACGTATTCGAAGACGATGTAGGGGTGGCCACCGTCCTCACCGGCGTCGATCACAGAGACGACGTTCGGGTGGGAGAGCTTTGCGACCGCGCGTGCCTCTTGGCGGAATCGCTGGAGCTGGTCGGCCTGCTCGGACATCTCCCGGTGCATGACCTTGACCGCCACGGCGCGGTCGAGCGTCTCGTCGTTGGCCAAGTACACGGTGGACATGCCGCCGCTCCCGAGCTTCGCCTCGAGGCGGTAGCGCCCCGAGAGGACGGTCCCGATCATACGAGCGCTGGTCGAACGAGCATCCATATCTGGAGGATTCATCTAGCTGCAGCCATTGTCGAGCACGGTGATGCTGTTCTCTATCGCACCGCCGTATCCCGCTCAGGGGCGGACTATTTCGCCCACCGAATCGGTCGCGCGACCGATCGCCGCCGCCCCCGGATGGCGCCGTTCGAGCAATTCGAGGGCGGCCGCCTCCTCGCCGGCGGCGACGACGCAGCAGAAGCCACACCCCATGTTGAAGATCTCGTGCATCTCATCGTCCTCGACGCCCCCGCGCTCGCGGATCAGCTCGAAGATCGGCGGGACGGGCAACGGCGCGTCGATCTCATAGCCGACCCGCGCGGCGAGCCGCAGCAGGTTGCGCAGGCCCCCCGAGGTGATGTGGGCGAGCCCGCGGACATCGATCGGCGATCGCAGCAGCTCCATCACCGCCTTCACGTAGATCTCGGTCGGCTCCAGCAAGACATCGCCGAGCGCCCTCCCGAGCCTGTCATTCGGGTCCTCGGAGAGCGGTATCCCGTCGAGGGCGGATCGCGCCAGGGTGTAGCCGTTCGAGTGGATCCCCGAGGAGGGCAGACCGATCACGACGTCGCCGGGCCGCACGGCCGAGCCGTCGACTATCTCGTCGAGTGGGACGGTCCCGAAGCATGCGCCGGCGATGTCGAAACCGCGCACCATGTCTCCGAGCTGCGCCAGCTCGCCCCCCGGGATCTCGATCCCGGCCAGCTCCGCCCCCCTTGCCAGGCCGACCCCAATCTGCTCGCAGACGGCGGGCTCGGCACGCTCGATGGCGATGTAGTCGAGCATCGCAAGCGGCTCGGCGCCGACGCAGATGACGTCGTTGACATTCATCGCCACGCAGTCGATTCCCACCGTGTCGAAGCGCCGCAGTTGCTCGGCGACCAGCAGCTTCGTGCCGACACCATCGGTGGAGAGCGCGATGCCGGTTCGGTCGTCGATACGGATGACGCTCGCGTAGTGCCCCGGGAGGTCAACCTGCCGCGAGGGGCGCTCCAGCCGGATCGCCCCCAGTGCCCGGACCAACGAGGCGACCGCGGAATCCGCCGCGCCCTGATCCACCCCGGCCCTCGCGTATGCATCCTCGCTCATTGGCCGCGCACTTTCGCAAGAACGGCGGCGGCGAGGCCTGCACGGTAGGCCGCGTATGGCCATAGCGCCCGATCGCGCTCGACCACCTTCACCAGTCGTTGCGAGGCCATGGTCGACACGAAGGATGCGGCGACCCCGATCGCCATCGCGCGGCGCAGCTCGCGCGAGGACCCGCGCCGCCGCAGCCGCACCCCCTTCAGCGCCGCGGCGCCGACGATAACCGGCAGGGCGACCGTCCGCGACAGCAGGTTGGCCTGCTCCCGTGAGAAGCACCGCCAGCGGGCGGCGGCGAGGGTGACCCCGTTGCGTGAGACGCCAGGTGCGAGCGCCGCCGCCTGAGCCATCCCGATGACGAGCCCGTCGGTCGGCGTCGCCTCGCCCGCCCCGCGGCGCTGAGGGCGGCGGTCCGCAGCCAGCATCGCCGCCGCGCCGGCGAGCAGGCCGAGCGCCGTGGCACGAGGCCCACCCAGCCCCTGCTCGATCCGTCGCTCCAGCGTGTAGCCGGCGATGGCTGCGGGAAGGAAGGAGAGGGCGAGGACCAGGCCGCGCCGGCCGTCGAACTCCCGCAGCTCGGAGGCGATCGCCTGCCGCTGGCCGATCAGCAATGCGGCGGCAGCTCCCGCATGGAGTGCGACCTCGAAGCTCTTTCGCAGCTCGGGGTCGAGCCGCTCCCACTCCCACCCGAGCAACCAGGGCAGGAGGACGATGTGGGCCGAGCTTGAGACCGGCAGCAGCTCCGCCGGCCCCTGGACCACTCCCAGGGCCACCGCCCTGGATGGCTGGATTCGGCCGTCGGCCGCCCGGCTCAAGTGCTGCGAGAGGGCGCCGGCTCTCCGTCGCCGGTTCGCTCGGTGTCGGCGGGCGGGTCGGGCTCCGGCCCCCCGCCTCCGCGGACCCGATTGACGACCAGGTAGACGATCAGCACGACGACCGCGACGACCACCGCGTAGTCGATGTAGTGCAGCTTGTCGCGCCACTCTTCCCAGTTCTCGCCGACCGCCTCGCCGATCATGCCGAGCATCAGCACCCAGGGGATGCAGCCGAGCAGGGTGAGGACACTGAACCGCCAGAAGGGCATTTTGGCGACCCCGGCCGGCAGTGAGATGAAGGTGCGGATTATCGGCAGCATCCGGGTGAAGAAGACGGTCGCGTCGCCATATCGCTCAAACCAGTCGTCGGCCCATTTCAGGTACCTGGGGGGAAGGTGGATCAGTCGGTTCTTCTCCAGCAGGTCCAGCCGCGCGTAGTAGCCGACCGCGTAGGCCGCCCAGGAGCCGACCAGGTTGCCGAGGACCCCGGCGGCGACGATTCCGAACATTGTCAGCTCGCCATCGGCGACGCTGGAGCCGGCGAAGAGCATGATCGCCTCGCTCGGGACCGGTAGGCAGGCCGACTCCAGGGCCATCAGGATGAAAACCGCCGGCAGGCCGGTGGAGCTGATGAAGTCGGTCCCCGCGTTGACGATGGGGTCGAGGAAGAAGTCTGTGACGCTGGCGAGGGGGAGCATGCGCGAGCGGCGCATTGTAGGGATCGGACGCCACAGCAACTAACCTGAGGCGGATGAGTGCGGAGCGAGCAAGCATCCATCTCCGGTTCTCTGCGCAGCGAGCGAAGCGCGAGGAGTTGTGATGGGTCGCCTGAATCACCCCGTCTACCGAAATCGGGTCCTCCAGGTCGCCGCGGACGGGGTTCTCGTCGCTCTCGCCTTCTACCTCGCGTTCCGCCTCCGCTTCCTCGATGACCCGGGTGGCATGCCGCGCCGATATGACGTCCTCTTCACGGAGGCAGTCGGGTTCGTCGTGGTCGGCAAGGTGATCATCTTCGGGGCCTTCGGCCTCTACCAGAAGTGGTGGCGCTACGTGAGTGGCCGCGACTTCCTGGCGATCGTGCGTGCCGTCGCGGCGGCGAGTGCCCTGCTCGTCGTCCTCTTCACCGTGCTGCAGCCCTTCGATCATGACCTCCCGCGCTCGGTGGCGGTGGTCGACTTCATGCTGACCCTGCTGCTGATCGCCGGCGCCCGGTTGGCGGTGCGGCTGATTGTCGAGCGCCCCACCCACGGCCATCGCGTGCCCAAGCACGAGGTCCTTGTCGTCGGCGCCGGCTCCGGAGGCCAGATGGTCGTACGCGAGCTGCAGTTGAACCCCAACCTCGGCTCAACCGCGATCGGCTTCGTCGATGATGACCCGCGCAAGCGCGGCATGAGGATGCTGGGCCTGAAGGTGCTCGGCACGACGGAGGAGATCGAGAAGATCCTCGACGAGACCGAGCCCGACGAGGTCGTCGTCGCGATTCCCTCGGCGCCGGGAACTCTGCGCGGCAAGGTCGTCGCCGCCTGCCGCGAGCGCGAGATCCGGGTCCGCACCCTGCCGACCGTCTTCGAGCTGCTGCGCGGCGGTGTCCAGCTCAACAAGCAGCTCCGCGACGTGCAGGTCGAGGATGTGCTCGGCCGCGACCCGATAGTCGTCGAGCTCGACCGCGTGGGCGCCTATCTGCGAGACCGCATCGTGCTCGTCACCGGCGCCGGGGGCTCGATCGGGTCCGAGCTGTGCCGCCAGATCGCCCGCGTGGGCCCGCGCCTCCTGGTGATGCTCGATCACGCCGAGGACAACCTCTTCGAGATCGACCGCGAGATGGTCGAGGAGCGCCACTTCAGCCACGTCGAGTCAGTGCTCGCCGACTGCAAGGAGCCGCACCGGATGCTGGAGACGATGCAGCGCTTCAAGCCCGACGTCGTCTTTCATGCCGCCGCCTACAAGCACGTGCCGCTGATGGAGGCGAACCCGCTCGAGGCGGTCAGGAACAACGCGATCGCGACGCGGATCACCGCGGATACCGCCGCCGCCTCGGAGGTCGAGCGCTTCGTGCTGGTCTCCACCGACAAGGCCGTCAACCCGAAGACGGTGATGGGCGCCTCCAAGGCGATGGCCGAGTGGATCGTCGAGGCCGCCGCGCACCGTCATCCGGGGACCCGCTTCGCCGGCGTCCGCTTCGGCAACGTGCTGGCCTCCTCGGGCAGTGTCGTTCCGATCTTCCGCAGCCAGATCGAGCGCGGCGGGCCGGTGACCGTGACCCATCCGGAGATGACGCGCTACTTCATGACCATCCCCGAGGCGGTCCAGCTGGTGATCCGTGCCGGCGACATCGGCGGCGGCCGCGGCGACGTCTTCGTCCTCGACATGGGAACTCCGGTCAAGATCGTCGATCTCGCCCACAACATGATCCGCCTCGCGGGCTATGAGCCCGACGCCGAGATCGCCGTCGAGTTCACCAAGCCACGGCCGGGCGAGAAGCTCCACGAGGAGCTGTTCGGCAGCGGTGAGAAATGCGTGCCCACCGCGGCAAAGCGGATCCACAGAGCGGTCCGCCACACTCCGATCGACCCCGATTGGGTCGAGAGCGCACTCGACACGCTCGAGCAGATGGTCCTCGCGGGGGACGAGGCGAACCTGGCCGAGCGGGTCGTGGAGCTGATCACCTCGCGCGGTGGCGACACAGCGGGGGTCGGCTTCGACGGGTAGCCTCTCGCAGCCACTCCCTTGGAGCTGATTAAGGAAATCGGCGCATTCGCGGGCTTGGTCGCTTTCCTGGGCCTGGCGGTGCTTGCCCTGCTCTCCTTCACGCAGGGACGGGACCTGCGGCGGCTGCGCGAGTGGGCCGGATCCGCCCCGGAGCGCGACACCGAGCGCAAGGAGACCACCTCCGCCGCCGCCGCGGAGAAGGCGGAGGAGATGCGGCGCCTCGAAGAGGCGAGGGCCACGGAGACCGAGGCAGCGCAGATGCGCGAGGAGCGCCGTCGCAGGCGGGAGGAGGGGCTGCCCGAGTACACGCGCGCGGAGCGGCTGCGCGCGTCCGTCTCCGATGCCGGCTCGCGGCTTGGCGAGCCACGGGTCCTGGTCGCCCTGCTCGTCGTCGTGCTGCTGGCCCTGGGTGGCGTCGGCTATGCGGTGCTGGGTGGGTCCACGGACGGCTCGGGATCGGGCGGGAAACGCGGCAAAGCGAAGCAGGCCGTTCAGGTTCAACCGGGGGAGATCGAAGTCAGCGTCCTCAACGGGACCGCCGTGCCGGGCCTTGCGGCGACCTGGGGCGACATGGTCGAGGGCAGGGGATTCAAGCTCGGGGCGGTCACCAACAGCACCACCAGCTTCGTTGACAGCGCGGTTATGTATCAGGCGGGGAATGCGCCAGAGGCACGTCGGGTCGCCGGGTCACTGGGCATTCCCCAGGTGCAGAAAATGAGCTCGGACATCGCCTCCGTCTCCGCCGGCGCCCCCGTCGCGGTCGTCGTCGGCGAGGACAATGCCTCGTCGGCCGGCTAGCCTCTCCTCCGTCGTCTTCGCGCTGCTCCTCCTCGCGACGCTCGCTGCGTTCGCCTGGTCCCAGCACCTGAAGCGGGACCCGCTCGTTCTCGACCGGGTCAGCTTCCGCGCCGTCCCATTCGCAGATCGATCCGCCCGCCCGGTCCGGGCGTTCACCCCCAACCACGACTGCCGCTTCGACCGGATCAGGATCCGGTTCCGCGTCACGATCTCCGACCGAGCCCACGTCCAGATCGTCAAGCCCGGTGGCAAGCTGATCGTGACGCTTGCCCGCGACCGCTATCTGAAGCGCTATCGGTTCTTCACCTTCTATTGGGATGGCCGGAGGCGGGGCGGCGGCCCGGCCGAGCCCGGCCGCTACAAGCTGCGGGTGAAAATGCTGGGAGAGGAGCGGACCCTGGTTCCTGGCGGCGTGATGCGCCTGCACGAGGCACCCCGCCGCCCCGTAGCGGGCTGCGCTCGCTCGCCGGAAGGCGCCAGTTGAGCGAGCTCCTCGCCGCCGCGGGGGTCCTCGCCGCGGCCGCCGCGGCCGCCGCCGCGATTCTGCTCCCCCCCTCGCGCGCCCGCTCCGCGGCGATGCTCGCCGCCCTGGTGCTCTTCCCGGTCCTGATCCTCGGCGACCAGTGGGAGTCCCGGCAGATTCTCGACCTGCGGGAGGAGGAGGGCCGTTTCGCCCTGCTTGGGCTCGCGGTCCTCGTCGCCAGCGCCTCCCTCGCGCTCGTCTTCCGCCGCTGGCCGCTTCTGCTGCCGCTCGCCATAGTCGCCGTCCTCCCCTTCCGCATCCCGATCGAGGCCGGAGGCGACACCGCCAACCTCCTAGTACCGCTCTACCTCGTCATTGCCGCTGGGGTGCTTACGACCGCGCTCAGGGACCTTGCTCCCGCCGCTGCGACTCGTCCGGCGGGTGGCGCCGTAGGGGGCCGGAGCGCCAGCTTCTGGCTACCCCGTGTCCTCGCCGCCGTGGTCGTTCTCTATGCCTTGCAGACGCTCTACTCGCCGGATTTCTCGAAGAGCTTGCAGAACGTCTGTTTCTTCTTTGTGCCGTTCTCGCTGGTCTACGCGCTGCTGTGCGA
>Ga0299914_10004310_pt1 | contig 10226 bp, 4 predicted proteins | sample RVTome_10_FD_201361 | JGI IMG/M metagenome (GOLD analysis project Ga0299914, IMG submission 201361) | Soil microbial communities from uranium-contaminated site in the Upper Colorado River Basin, Wyoming, United States - RVT153D57 (version 2) ... | reverse complement strand
GGACGAGTTCGACGTGGTCTTGTCGGGCGCCGGCGACAAGAAGATCCAAGTCATCAAGGAGGTGAGGGCCTTGACGAGCCTCGGACTGAAGGAGGCCAAGGACCTCGTCGACTCGGCGCCCAAGCCCGTGCTCGAGAAGGTGTCCAAGGAAGACGCCGACAAGGCCAAGGAGCAGCTCGAAGGCGCCGGCGCCACCGTCGAGCTCAAGTAATTCAGGCAGACGGGGAGTGACCCCTCACGCCGTGCTGCAAACGGTCCTCGACCACTTGCTGTCGTAGCGAGAGATCCGCACACCGGCGCCAACCCGGAGCGGAACCCTTGACCCTCGGTGGGGGTCGTCGTATCCTCCGCGGCGGCCGATGCGCCCGCGAGGGTGCGTCGCGGCGTGCGCCCCTTGCCGCCTAGGTTGTCGCGTGACTATCATGCTGATAGCCGTGTCTGCCTGCTCGTGCCACCGCTGACCCTTTTGGTTTGGCCCGCGCGCGCCCGCTCGTCGAAGGAGTGACGTTGGCTCGTCTCGCGTCCCGTGAGCGCCTCTCGTTCGGAAAGCTGCGTGAGGTCCTCGCGCTGCCCGATCTGATCGCTGTCCAGCGCGAATCGTTCCAGTGGTTCCTCGACGAGGGCGTGGCCGAGGTCCTGCGCGACATGAGTCCGATCGAGGACTTCACCGGGCAGCTCAAGCTGGAGCTCGCCGACCACGTCTTCGACCCGCCCAAGCACTCCGAGGAGGAGTGCCGCGATCACGACATGACCTTCGCCCGGCCGTTGTTCGTCACCGCCCGGTTCATGAACTCCCAGACCGGCGAGATCAAGGAGCAGACGGTCTTCATGGGGGACTTTCCGATGATGACCGACCGCGGGACCTTCATCATCAACGGCACCGAGCGAATCGTCGTCAGCCAGCTCGTCCGGTCACCGGGCGCCTACTTCAACTACGGGCCCGACAAGACCACGCCCGAGAAGGACGTGTTCGACGCGAAGATCATTCCGGGTCGGGGCGCGTGGCTCGAGTTCGAGGTCGACAAGAAGGACATCTGCTATGTCCGCGTCGACCGCAAGCGCAAGCAGCCGGTCACCGTGCTGCTGAAGGCGCTGGGCTTCGGTGAGAGCGACGAGGAGCTGCTCGGTCTCATCACCGACGAGCACGGCGAACCCTACGAGTCGATGCGCAACACGATCGCGAAGGACACGACCGAAGACGCCGACGCGGCGTTCATCGACATCTACCGCAAGCTGCGTCCCGGTGAGCCGCCCACCGCCGACTCCGCCCGCCAGCTGATCGAGAACCTGTTCTTCAACCCGAAGCGCTACGACATGGCCAAGGTCGGCCGTCACAAGGTCTCGAAGAAGCTGACCGACGAGTACGGGAAGCTCCCGCTCGCGAAGTACGACATCGAGGTCCCAGGGTCCAAGTCGTCCAACGGCCGTGTCGACTACACGTTGTCGAAGGCCGACATCCTCGCCACGGTCTCGTACCTGGTGAAGCTGCACAACAACGACCCGGGCTACTACCCCGACGACATCGACCACTTCGGCAACCGGCGGGTGCGCTCGGTCGGGGAGCTCATCCAGAACCAGGTCAGGGTCGGTCTGAGTCGGATGGAGCGCGTCGTGCGTGAGCGCATGACGACCCAGGACGTCGAAGCGATCACACCGCAGACGCTCATCAACATCCGGCCGGTGGTGGCCGCCATCAAGGAGTTCTTCGGCTCCAGCCAGCTCAGCCAGTTCATGGACCAGACCAACCCGCTCGCCGGGCTCACCCACAAGCGCCGGCTCTCGGCGCTGGGGCCCGGTGGCCTGTCGCGCGAGCGCGCTGGGTTCGAGGTCCGCGACGTGCACCCGAGCCACTACGGGCGGATGTGCCCGATCGAGACCCCCGAGGGTCCCAACATCGGCCTGATCGGCTACCTCTCCACCTACGCGCGCATCAACCGGTTCGGGTTCATCGAGACGCCCTACCGCAAGGTGAGCAACGGCGTCGTCAGCGACGAGATCGAGTACCTGGCCGCCGACGACGAGGACCGCTTCGTCATCGCCCAGGCCAACGTGCGCGTCGACACCAACGGTCGCTTCCTCGACGATCGCGTGCTGGTGCGAGCCGGCCGGGGTGAGATCGCCTACGTCGACCCGCACGAGGTCCAGTACATGGACGTCTCGCCGAAGCAGATCGTGTCGGTCGCCACGTCGCTCATCCCGTTCCTCGAGCACGACGACGCCAACCGAGCGCTCATGGGCGCCAACATGCAGCGCCAAGCGGTACCCCTGTTGCGGTCGACCGCACCGTTCATCGGCACCGGCGTCGAGGAGCGTGCCGCGCGCGACGCCGGCGACGTGATCCTCGCGGCCGACGACGGCAGCGTGCTGGAGGTGTCGGGCGACGCGGTCGTCGTCGACTATCGCAAGCTCGGAAAGACCACCCACCGGCTCCTCAAGTTCCGCCGATCCAACCAAGGGACCTGCATCAACCAGAAGCCGCTGGTCGACCGGGGCGATCTCGTGAAGCAGGGCGACGTGCTCGCCGATGGCCCGTCGACCCATCTCGGGGAGCTCGCGCTCGGCAAGAACCTCCTCGTCGCGTTCATGCCCTGGGAAGGCCACAACTACGAGGACGCCATCGTCATCTCCGAGCGTCTGGTCCGCGACGACGTGCTCACCTCGATCCACATCGAGGAGCACGAGATCGATGCTCGCGACACGAAGCTGGGCGCGGAGGAGATCACGCGCGACATCCCGAACCTCTCCGAGGACATCCTCAAGGATCTCGACGAGCGCGGGATCATCCGCATCGGCGCCGAGGTCGGGCCCGGCGACATCCTCGTTGGCAAGGTCACGCCTAAGGGAGAGACCGAGCTCACCCCGGAGGAACGGCTGCTGCGCGCGATCTTCGGTGAGAAGGCTCGTGAGGTCCGCGACACGTCGCTCAAGGTCCCCCACGGCGAGAACGGCAAGGTCATCGACGTCCGTGTGTTCTCGCGCGACGACGGGCACGAGCTCCCGCCGGGCGTGAACGAGCTCGTCAGGGTCTACGTGGCTCAGAGGCGCAAGATCAGCGAGGGCGACAAGCTCGCCGGTCGTCACGGCAACAAGGGTGTGATCGCCAAGGCGCTGCCGGTCGAAGACATGCCGTACCTCGCTGACGGGACGCCGATCGACATCATCCTCAACCCGCTCGGGGTGCCGAGCCGGATGAACGTCGGACAGGTGCTCGAAGCGCATCTCGGCTATGCCGCGCGCTACGGCTGGGACGGCGGGGCGGCGGTGCCCCCGAGCCCCAACAAGACGCGCCCGGTCACCGAGCCGGCGGTCTGGGTGACCACCCCCGTCTTCGACGGCGCGCACTGGGACGATCCCGAAGAGGACGTCACCGGGCGCCTCCAGACCATCGAGGAGCTCTTGGAGACGCTCCATCCCGACGGCGTCGACGGCCAGCGCCTCGTCGGGCGTAACGGCAAGGCCACGCTCTACGACGGGCGCACGGGCGAGGCCTACGACGAGGCGGTGACGGTGGGCTACGTCTACATCCTGAAGCTCGCGCACCTCGTCGACGACAAGATCCACGCCCGCTCCACCGGCCCGTACTCGATGATCACCCAGCAGCCGCTCGGCGGGAAGGCGCAGTTCGGTGGTCAGCGGTTCGGGGAGATGGAGGTCTGGGCGCTCGAGGCCTACGGCGCGGCCTACGCGCTCCAGGAGATCCTCACCATCAAGTCCGACGACGTGCTGGGCCGGGTCAAGGTCTACGAGGCGATCGTGAAGGGCGAGAACCTCCCCGAGCCCGGCATCCCCGAGAGCTTCAAGGTGCTGATCAAGGAGATGCAGGCGTTGTGTCTCAACGTCAGGGTCATCGACGAGGCGGGTCAGGAGGTCGAGATCCGCGAGCTCGACGAGGACGCGTTCCGTACGACCGAAGCCCTCGGCATCGACCTGTCTCGCCCGGAGCGTGGCACCGACGAGGAGGACGCCGCCCGAGAGACCGCCCGCGAGAACGCCCGTTACTGACCCCTGATACGGGAAGAAGGAGAACGGTCAGCAGTGATCGACGTCAACGACTCCGCCCAGCTCTCCATCTCGCTCGCCACCGCGGACCAGATCCGCACGTGGTCGAACGGTGAGGTCAAGAAGCCGGAGACCATCAACTACCGCACGCTCAAGCCCGAGAAGGACGGCTTGTTCTGCGAGAAGATCTTCGGGCCCACCAAAGACTGGGAGTGCTACTGCGGGAAGTACAAGCGCGTCCGCTTCAAGGGGATCATCTGCGAGCGTTGTGGCGTCGAGGTCACCCGCTCGAAGGTCCGTCGCGAGCGGATGGGTCACATCGAGCTCGCTGCTCCCGTCACCCACATCTGGTACTTCAAGGGCGTCCCGAGCCGGCTGGGCTACCTGCTCGACATCGCGCCGAAGAACCTCGAGAAGGTCATCTACTTCGCCGCGCACCTGATCACCTGGGTCGACGAGGATCGCCGGCACAAGGAGCTCTCCGAGCTCGAAGGCGACATGAGCTCCGAGCGTCAGGAGATCGAGCGCGAGCTCGAGCTGCGGCTGCGCAACCGTGACGAGGAGTACGAGAAGGAGCTCGCCGAGCTCGAGGAGCGTGGCGCCAAGAAGAACGAGCTCGAGCGCGCCCAGAAGGCGCGCGACAAGGACTTCGAGGAGCTGAGGTCGCGTGCCGAGCTCGAGCTCGGCCATCTGAAGCTCGTCTGGGACACCTTCCGGGGCCTCGCGGTGAAGGAGCTCGTCGACGACGAGCGCGTCTGGCGCGACCTCCAGGATCGCTACGCCGAGTACTTCACCGGTGGCATGGGCGCGGAGGCCATCAAGGACCTGGTGAGCCGTCTCGACCTGGACGACGAGGAGGTCTCGCTCAAGGAGGTGATCGCCACCGCCAAGGGTCAGCGAAAGGCCAAGGCGATCAAGCGCCTCAAGGTGGTGTCGGCCTTCAACCGTCAGGAGGACGGCCGGGCCGTCAACTCGCCGATGGGCATGATCCTCGACGCGGTGCCGGTGATCCCGCCCGACCTCCGTCCGATGGTGCAGCTCGACGGTGGCCGGTTCGCGACCTCCGACCTCAACGATCTCTACCGGCGCGTGATCAACCGGAACAACCGGCTGAAGCGCCTCCTCGACCTCGGGGCTCCCGAGATCATCATCAACAACGAGAAGCGGATGCTCCAGGAGGCCGTCGACGCGCTGTTCGACAACGGCCGACGCGGTCGACCCGTGACCGGGCCCGGCAACCGGGCGCTGAAGTCGCTCTCCGACATGCTCAAGGGGAAGCAGGGACGGTTCCGCCAGAACCTGCTCGGCAAGCGCGTCGACTACTCGGGCCGATCGGTCATCGTCGTCGGCCCTCAGCTCAAGCTGCACCAGTGCGGCCTGCCGAAGCAGATGGCGCTCGAGCTCTTCAAGCCGTTCGTGATGAAGCGGCTGGTCGACTACGAGTACGCGCAGAACATCAAGTCCGCGAAGCGCATGGTCGAGCGTTCACGGCCACAGGTCTGGGACGTCCTCGAGGAGGTCATCAAGGAGCACCCGGTGCTCCTGAACCGCGCGCCGACGCTGCACCGCCTCGGCATCCAGGCGTTCGAGCCGGTGCTCATCGAGGGCAAGGCGATCCAGATCCACCCGCTCGTGTGCGCCGCCTTCAACGCCGACTTCGACGGCGACCAGATGGCGGTCCACCTCCCGCTGTCGGCGGAGGCGCAAGCCGAGGCCCGCTTGCTGATGTTGTCGAGCAACAACATCCTCTCGCCCGCGCACGGCCGACCGATCGCCGTACCGAACCAAGACGTGGTGATCGGCGCCTACTACCTCACCGAGGCGGTCGACGGCGCGCCAGGTGAAGGCCGGATGTTCGCATCGATCGAGGAAGCCAGGCGCGTCTACGAGCTCAACGACACCGACACGCCCCTGTCGATCCACGCCAAGATCAAGGTGCGCCTGCCGGCCGGCCGATTCCCAGAAGACCGATTCCCAGTCCGTTCGGACGACGCACCCGACGCCATCGTCCTCAAGCGAACGGGGAGCAACGGCGACGGCCGCGTGCTGGTCGAGACCACGCTCGGTCGACTCATGCTCAACGAGGCGTTCCCTCCCGACTTCTCGTATCAAGACCGAGCCGTTCGCAAGCGGGACCTGACGGAGATCGCGAACGATCTCGTGGCGCGCTATCCACGCGCGCTCGTCGCCGAGAGCCTCGACAACATGAAGGACCTCGGATTCCGGTTCGCGACGCAGGCCGGTCTGACGATTTCGATCGCCGACATCAAGTCTCCGGCCGAGAAGGCGGCCTTGCTCGAGCACTTCGAGGGCGAGGCCGAGAAGGTCGAGCAGCAGTACGACAAGGGCGTGATCACCGACGACGAGCGCCGCCAGAAGGAGATCGAGATCTGGACGGAGGCCACCGATCGAGTTCGCGAGGCCATGCAAGAGGAGCTGCGGGCCGAGAAGTTCAACCCGATCGACATGATGGTCGGCTCCGGCGCGCGTGGAAACGTGATGCAGGTACGCCAGATCGCGGGGATGCGAGGCCTGGTGGCCAACCCGCGCGGTGAGATCATCCCCCGCCCCATCAAGGCCAACTTCCGCGAGGGGCTCACCGTGCTGGAGTACTTCATCTCCACGCACGGCGCTCGCAAAGGTCTCGCCGACACGGCGCTGCGCACCGCCGACTCCGGGTACCTCACGCGGCGCCTGGTCGACGTCTCGCAGGAGCTCATCGTCCGCGAAGACGACTGCGATGCACCGCGCGGGATCTGGGTCGAGCAGGTCAGCGCCGATCCCGAGGCGCTCCGCATCCTCGAGACGGAGCTCTTGGGTCGGGTGTTGGCAGACGAGGTCGCATTGGCCGACGGCACGACCTTGGAGCGAAACACCGAGGTCGACGAGGAGCTCGTCGTGCGCCTGGCCGCCGATCCCGGGATCGACCGGGTCCGGGTGCGGTCGGTGCTCACCTGCGAGTCGATCTACGGAGTGTGCGCGCTCTGCTACGGGCGGATGCCGGCGACGGGCAAGCTCGTCGAGCTGGGCGAGGCCATTGGCATCATCGCGGCCCAGTCGATCGGTGAGCCCGGGACGCAGCTGACGATGCGAACCTTCCACACCGGTGGCGTCGCCGGGGAGGACATCACGCACGGTCTGCCCCGCGTCGTCGAGCTCTTCGAGGCGCGCACCCCCAAGGGGGCCGCCACGTTGGCCGAGGTGTCGGGCTCGGTCCGCATCGGCGAGAACGAGAAGGGCGAGCGCACGATCACCGTCGTCGCCGACGACGGGTCCGAGGACGAGCACGTCGTCTCTCGTCGCGCCCACGTCGTCGTCGCCGACGGCTCCGAGGTCGCGGCCGGCCAGCGACTGGTCGGCGAAGAGAAGACGCCACTCGATCCCAAGAAACTCCTCGAGATCCGAGGGATCCGCGAGACCCAGCAGTACCTCTGCGACGAAGTGCAACGCGTGTATCGGGAGCAGGGGGTGTCGATCCACGACAAGCACGTCGAGGTGATCGTTCGCCAGATGCTGCGCCGGGTCGCGGTGTCGGAACCCGGCGACTCCCCGTTCCTGCCGGGCGAGAAGGTCGACGCCCGCGTCTACGCCGACACGAACCGCCGGCTGGTCGAAGAAGGCAAGCAGCCGGCGGAAGGTCGTCCCGAGCTCATGGGGATCACCAAGGCTTCGCTGGCGACCGACTCTTGGTTGTCGGCAGCCTCGTTCCAGGAGACGACGAGGGTGCTCACCGAAGCCGCGATCGAGGGCAAGAGCGACGGGCTGCTCGGGCTCAAGGAGAACGTGATCATCGGGAAGCTGATCCCGGCAGGCACGGGCATGCCCCAGTACCGCGAGATCGCCACCGACGCGCCCGACTACGAGCCGCTGCCCTTCTACACGAGTGACACCGAGGCCGACATGGACCTCGCGAGTTGGCTGGCCGATTCGGCGCGCGAGGCCGCGCCCACCGAACCGGCGGCGCTCGGCGATGGCGGTTTCCTCTCCGTTGCTCCCGAGCCGACCGAAGCAGAGCTCGCCGCGGTCGAGGCGGTGCTCGAGGTCGATGCCGCGGAGACGGCGACCGACACCGTCGAGGCTGCGGGCGCAGCCGATGCCCTGGCGTCCGCCGCCGACGAGGTGGTGGAAGAGGAGACCGCGGAGGCAGGTGCGGCCCTGGCCGACGTGGCCGGGTTGATCGCCTCGGATGCCGCGCCCTCTGAGATCGCCGACGCCGAGGACCGAGCCGAGGAGGAGCTCGCGGAGGCTCGTGACGCGACCGCGATGGCGGACGAGACCGAGACGCTCGCCGACGACCTCGCGGAGGATGCCGCCGACGAGACGATCGCGGCGGCGAACGCGGCGGCATCGGAAGAGACTTCGGCATCGGAGGGCGCGGACCAAGCGGACCGCGACGACGACGGCCGAGCTGCCGCCAACGAATAGCCCCCTACCGAACGCCTCCACTACTCTCATCCGTCGCCTCCCCTCCCCAGTGGAGGGGAGCGATCGCGCATCGGTCCGGGTTCCGGACGCGGGCGCGTGGCCGAAGGCGAGGAGACTCGTGCCCACGATCCAGCAGCTCGTTCGCAAGGGGCGGACGACCAAGAGCGAGAAGTCGAAGACGCCTGCTCTGCGCGGCTCGCCGCAACGGCGGGGGGTGTGCACGCGCGTCTTCACGACCACACCGAAGAAGCCCAACTCGGCACTGCGCAAGGTCGCCCGGGTGCGACTCACCACCGGGATCGAGGTCACCGCGTACATCCCCGGGATCGGCCACAACCTCCAGGAGCACTCGATCGTTCTCGTACGAGGCGGACGGGTGAAGGACCTCCCCGGGGTGAGGTACAAGATCATCCGTGGCGCGCTCGACGCCAGCGGGGTCGCCAACCGGCGCCAGGCTCGGAGCCGCTACGGCGCGAAGAAGGCCTGAGATGCCGCGAAAGGGTCCCGCGCCACGTCGCGACTTGATGCCCGACCCCGTCTATCGGTCGGTCGTCGTCACCCAGCTCGTGAACAAGGTGCTTCAGCGGGGCAAGCGCTCCATCGCGGAGGACATCGTGTACGACGCGCTCTCCGAGATCGAGCGCAAGACCGGGGGCGACCCGATCCCCACGCTCAAACGGGCGGTCGAGAACGTCCGTCCCGCGCTCGAAGTGCGTCCCCGTCGTGTCGGCGGTGCCACCTATCAGGTTCCGGTCGACGTCAGGCCGCGGCGGGCGACCACCCTCGCCATCCGCTGGATCGTCGGCTTCGCGCGTGATCGGCGTGAGAGGACGATGTCCGAGCGCTTGTCGTCCGAGCTCCTCGATGCCAGCAACGGCCTGGGCGCCGCGATCAAGCGCAAGGACGACCTGCAGAAGATGGCGGAGTCCAACAAGGCCTTCGCGCACTACCGCTGGTAATCCACCCGGCGGGCACCACCCGCCGCGAGTCGCGCCGCGCGGCGCGGCCCCGAGCATCCGAGAACCAGAGCAACCGAGAAACCAGAGCATCCGAGAACCAGAGCAGCCGAGAACCAGAGCAACCGAAAGCAGCCGTCCAGTGGCAGCCGAACCGCAGCAGTCGAAGAAGGGAGCCCCGGCCATCCGGGAGGTTCCTCTCGCGCGCACGCGCAACATCGGGATCATGGCCCACATCGATGCCGGCAAGACCACGACGACCGAACGAATCCTCTACTACACGGGGCGTACCTACAAGATCGGCGAGGTCCACGAAGGCGCCGCGGTCATGGACTGGATGATCCAGGAGCAGGAGCGCGGCATCACCATCACGAGCGCGGCGACCACCTGTAAGTGGCGTGACAACTGGATCAACATCATCGACACACCGGGCCATGTCGACTTCACCGTCGAGGTCGAGCGGTCGCTCCGTGTCCTCGACGGCGCGATCGCGGTGTTCGATGCCGTGGCGGGCGTAGAGCCTCAGACGGAGACCGTCTGGCGACAGGCCAACAAGTACAACGTCCCTCGCGTGTGCTTCGTGAACAAGATGGACCGCGTCGGTGCCGACTACATGCGCTGTGTCGACATGATCAAGGATCGTCTCGACGCCGAGGTCGCACTCACGCAGCTTCCGATCGGCGCGGAGAACGAGTTCAAGGGTGTCGTCGACCTCCTCGAGGTGCAGGCGCTCGTGTGGGCGTCGGAGACCGGCGAGACGTACGACGAGGTCGACGTGCCCCCGGAGATGAAGGCCGATGTCGAGCACTGGCGCCACGAGCTCATCGACGCCGTCTCCCGGCACGA
>Ga0299914_10004309_pt1 | contig 10226 bp, 12 predicted proteins | sample RVTome_10_FD_201361 | JGI IMG/M metagenome (GOLD analysis project Ga0299914, IMG submission 201361) | Soil microbial communities from uranium-contaminated site in the Upper Colorado River Basin, Wyoming, United States - RVT153D57 (version 2) ... | reverse complement strand
CGGGACCGGCGCGACGACGCCACTGCTCAGCAAAGCCTCAGAACTTGCTCATGCCGCCCACCGGCGCCTGCGCCATATTGCCACGTCACTCAAGACCTATGCCTTACCCATAAGTACCGGTCCTTGGCGCCTTTGCCATGGCGAACGCCGATGAGCATCCTTCCGCTGTCGACCTCCGGCACCTCGAGCGCGAGCAGCTCGGAGAGACGGACGCCCGTGGCGTAGAGCATCATCAGCATCGTCCGGTGCTTGACGTTGTCGAGGGCCGTAAGAACTGAGGCCACTTCTTCGCGGCTAAGCACCACAGGCAGCTTCTTCGGCTGCTTGGGAAACGGGATGTGCTCGATCATCAAGGGCTTATCCAGGCACACCTTGTACAGAAACCGCAGGGCGCACACCGTCTGGTTGATCTGCGCCCACGAGGCCTTCCTCTCCTCGAGCAGAACCAGTTGAAACTGACGAATCTCCTCAGTGCCGAGTTGATCCGGCGACTTGCCGAAGTACCGGGCGAACCGGGCCACCCGGTCGACGTAGACGTCTATCGTCCGAGGCGAGTAGTTGCGGATCCTGAGATCCTCGATCGTACGCTGTCGTAAGAGGCTCATCACAGACTCCTTGGGTGAGGTGAAGTAGAAAGGTTTGGTCACCTGAATAATACTTCACCTCACTGAGGGTCTGTCGACTCCGAACGAACACCACGGTCCTGCCTGATCGATTGAGAATTGTCCGTCAGCTAGGCGTCGATCGAGGAGAACTCTACCGCTAAGCGGTTTAGTTCAACCCTTGTATGGCGGACGTTGTCAAGAGGCAATAGTCCTCCCGTTTTCCGGTGTTGTGATCTCGTGATGGCCGGGTAGCACGTCCGATCTGCTGCAGGCGCTTCTTTCTTGCAGTTACAGCCGAAGAGCTGTACCAAACCCTTGTTCGGTCTCTCGACTGTCGCCTGCATGGCGGCAGCGGCCCTCACGTTGAACCAGCATCCGAGCCAGTACGCATGGAGCTTGTACGACTCAATGACGGCACGTAACCCGACCATGCACGCGAACGCAGGGCCCGTGCGTTCGGGTTGCTGTACTGCTATCTTGGTCTCTCACTGCTTCGGCTGACTGGCAGAGTGCCCTGCGCCGGTGATGGCCGAGCCGTTATACGCCCACCCACCTTTCAACGAAACGTACCCTGTTACGCAGAGACCTTTGGAAATATGAGACTCCTGCTTCTGCTGCTCACCGCTGTATTGATCTTTCCTAACTCAGCACATTCGCAAACCGATGCTGATTCACTAGCCATTCTAACATCCCTCGATTCTTGGAATCAGGGCTGGGAGAAGGCCAATGCTGAACTCGCCGTGCAAGCCTATGCCGACGACGCTGACTGGACGAATGCCTTCGGAGATCGGGTCGTAGGACGCGATTCCCTGCGGAAGACCTTGGAGTTTATCTTCGGACTTGACTTCGTGATGGCTGGCGACTCCGGCGATAATGAGTTCGCGGATTTGGCCTTCCTGACGCCTGACGTGGCACTACTTCGCAGCAAGCTAGTGCGGGTTGGTCAGCAGATGCGGACGGGTGAGACAATACCGGATCGGCATGTGCATCATCTGCGCGTATTCCAGCGTCGTGATGGCGAATGGCAGATCGTAAGTCACTTGATTTCGCAAGCGCATGAGAAACGTTAAGGAAGTAAAGGCCGCATAACCCATCACTCAAGCGGACAAACCGCTGGTCGGTTTCCCTCGTTGGCAACGTTGGTGTCTCGGCGCACATTGAAGAAAATTTCTGCCGTTTGCCTCTTAGTTCACCCGTTAGCCGGACCTCCTCGCAGTTCACGGCTTGAAGCAATTCACGGTCGACGCGTTTAAGTAGGAAAATATAGGACTTCAGATGTCACGAACAATCGAGGCCATTGTAGAGAAAGACGGGAGTCTGCGCCTGCTTGAAAAAGTTGAGCTTCGGGCCGGGGACCGCTTGGTCGTGAATCTGCATTGGGGAGATGCCGACGCAGACGAGATGGCCCTGCTAAGCGAGCCGTTGCTCGGCGAAGATTGGAATCGTCAGGAGGAAGATGAAGCACGTGTCGGTGAGCGAGCAAGTCGTTGGGCTGCACTTGCTTTCGCCGTCATTGTGGCCGTGTATGCGGTCGGCTTCTTTTCGGCCAGCCCTTCCGGAGACCGGCTCTACTTTGCTCTCTGGGGTGCGGCGACTGCGTTTCTCGGAACGTACATCTCGGGAATGGTTTCGGCGGTGGGAGCCGCCTTTATGATTGCCGCAATTTATCGCCGCGAAGGTGCTAGCTAACGGCCGCGCTGCAAACCGTCCGCTCGCGCCGCTAGCGGCGGCTGAGGCGCGAGTCATTGATACCACGCGACCCGATTATTCCCGCTTGCTCATCTCCTGTGGAATCCAGAACTTGACTCACCTCCCTGCCACGCGCCACTAACACCGGGCCTCGTAACTCGCTCTCTCCAGCCTCACCGCCATGCCCCGGCCCCTTCCCATCCTCGCCACGCTGCTCGCCCTGGCCTCGGTGGTGTCCCCCCAGGCGGCATGGGCTCAGGGGGAACTCAGGGGCGGCCACTTCACGACAAGCGATGGCGTCGAGCTCCACTACCTCGAAGAGGGGGCCGGTCGGACGCTCGTATTCGTTCCGGGGTGGACGATGCCTGCCTGGATCTGGGAGCCACAGTTGGAGCACTTCGCCGCGAACCACCGCGTGGTGGCCCTTGACCCGCGCGGGCAGGGCCGCTCCGAGAAGCCGACGCATGGGTACAACCCGTCGCGTCGAGCACGCGATATCTGCGAGCTGCTCGAGCACCTGGGCGGAGAGCCCGCCGTCGTCGTGGGGTGGTCCCTCGCCGTGCAGGAGGTCCTTCTCTGCGCGCAAGAGGGCGCGACCGAGGCCATTCGGGCCGCCGTACTCGTTGATTATGAGATCGTGTGGGAGAACACCGAGGAGCTTACGCCGGGGTTCATCAGCCTTCAGACGGAACGGGAGGACTGGACTCGAAAGTTCGTGGAGTCGATCCATCTAAACCCGTCGGAGGAGTACGTGGAGGCCCTGACTCAGGCTGCGCTCAAGACGCCGACGAACGCCGCAGCCCTAATGCTCGCTAACCTCATCCTTATGGGCCCGACGGACCTACGTCCTGCGGTGGAGTCTTTCGACCGGCCGGTGCTCTTCGTGTATTCGTCGCTAGATTGGGCCGTTGCCGCAGCCGGAGTAGTGCGCCATGAGTGGCCCGAAGTGCCCGTGGAGGTTATCGAAGAGACCTCGCACGCACTCTTCGTGGACAAACCCGACGAGTTCAACCGAGTGCTGGAAGTGTTCCTGGCGACGTTGCCACAGGAGTGATGGGAGGCCGCCCCAACGGCGTGGCATAATTCGAGGCGAACTCCGATAGAGTCGAAATGGCAGAATCAAATTGGATGGAGTCAGTGATTCCGGCCATGGCCGGGCTCATTGGTCCCGTGGCGTTCACGGTGACCGTAGTGTCTTCTTCAGCCTGACTACAGCCACGTGCAGCTGCCGATCAGCGCTCTTTCGGCATGGCCATGGGGCTGGCTTCAGAACTTGAACTTTTTCGTCTTCGGTTTGCTGATGATCGCTTTTGCGGTTGACCTGCATCGCGGGATGCGCTCGTATCGTAGAGGCATCATCGGCCCGGTGCTCCTCGTATTGAGCGGAATTGGAGTGCTGATAGCAGGGGCGTTTCCCTGGCAGCGAGTTGGAGGAGAGTTCATCGTGCCTGCTGGACACCTTGCCGGCGCGGCACTCACGTTTCTTGGCGCAGGGACCGGACTCATCGCGATCTCGCGCCGAATGACCAGCGACCGTCGTTGGCGGAGCGTGGCGTCCTACGTACTCGCCAGCGGCGTTACCATCGTAGCGCTCTTCCTTTTGATAATGGGTTTCGCGCGCACTGAAGACGCTCCACTACACCCGTGGGTGGGCTTGCTGCAGCGGCTGATTCTTGCGGCGTGGTTCCCGTGCATCATCCTGCTGGGGTTGCGATTATGGCACGTCGGGCGCATCACTGAGCAGGCCATCGACGATGGAGAAGCAGCATCTACGGCTGCTGCTATGCCGCCTCGGCCCTGGTGATCCGGCTGTTCTCGCTGTCGCGTGCATCGCTGGCGTCTTTCCTCATCCCGGCGATTGAGGAAGGGGCATATATCCATAAAGCACCGCCAACAATACACAACGGGGCTGAGGTCGTAGTCGAGCCGTGACGGTCCTCCGCGGCCGCGCCAACGCAGAGCGGGCGATGCTCGTTCTGCCCCATGTGTGGCCGGCTACTCGCAGAGCCCCGGTACTACGAATTCGACCTGACGCGAATCATGAAGAAAACGCCCCCCGCTGCGAACCCCGATGCCTATGTGGAGGCGCTCGACGGCTGGCGTCGGGCATGCGTGGAGCTTCTGCGTGAGAACGTGCGGAGCGCGGCAGACCTGGAGGAGGTGATCAAGTGGGGAAACATCGTCTACCTTTCCAACGGGCATCTCCTTCTCATCCGAGCGGAGGAAGAGCGCGTCCTGTTCGGCTTCTGGCGCGGTCAGCGGCTGCGGCACATCGAACCACGGCTGAAGCCGGGCGGCAAATACGAGATGGCGTCAATAGAGCTTCGGGAAGGTGTTTCGATTGACCCTGAGGTGGTGCGCCGCCTGACAGAAGCGGCGGTGGCACTTCCGCCGGCGAGATGAGGCTCGAGAAATGATGCGGCATCGGCGCCGTTGGGACCGCTCTCCTGGGGATGATCCTTTTCGGCGATTCTCGTGACGTGCCGGCTACTCTGCATTCTGCTGATCGTCGCGGGAATCGTTGGACTGCAGCTGCTCTCGTCCGACTGAACAGCCCTCCTCCCCCGATACCTAACGCTGAAAGGCCCGGCCACGGCAGCAACTCGATGCCGTACTTGCGACTTCACCACTTTCCTCGAACGACAGCGGTATGGTGAACAGTTATAGAAGTAGCCGCGTTGATGTAGCGCGCCGCGGGCTCGCGGCTGCCACGGGTTCGGATACGGTTGTTGTAGTCCACGGCGGGCCAGGTGCGTGGGGAGTTACCCGACACGCAGTGTTCGAAATACCCTGCCCCTTCGGCCCGCCTGGTGAACGATTTTACGTCCGCCAGGCGTGCGATCGCCGCCTTGTTTGGCTCGCCGGTTCCTGAACGAGGCTTAGCCGCCTCTCATCCGAGCAGAGCAATGCTGAACCCACCGTTTGGCAAGAGAAGAGTACTTCTCTGGGCAGCCGCAGGATTGAGCGCAACACTCATTGTCGTGTCGACCGCGTATCTCCGGGACATGAGTCGAGCGTACGAACGTGTCCGTGGCATGAGCACCGTTATTCCCTCGCCCTATGGCGACATCGAGTTCACCGAGGGCGGATCCGGGCTTCCCGTCCTGGTAGTCCACGGGAGCGGCGGCGGCTACGATCAGGGCGAGCTTCTTGTTGAATCGCTGCTCGGCGACGGATTCTACTGGATAGCGCCCTCACGCTTCGGATATCTTCGTTCGACGTTTCATGACGGTGCCACGTTCGACGATCAGGCGCACGCGTACGCACATCTGCTCGATGCACTGGGTATCGAAAAGGTCGCAGTCGTCACTATGTCCCATGGCGGGCCGTCTGCGCTGCTCTTTGCCGCCCTTCACCCCGAGCGCGCGTCGTCGCTGACGCTCATTTCCGCCGGCGTCGCAGCTTCCGTTGCCGAGGACCAGGCACAAGCGAACCGCAAAGGCGATATGCTGGTCAAGATCTATAACCATGATGCGCTCTACTGGGGTGCGACTACCCTGTTCAAGAAGCAGTTTATGCGAATCATGGGGGCGGACGGCACAGTGATCGCCGACCTCACGCCCGGGCAGCGCGAGGTGGCAGATCACATCATCGAGTATATGAACCCGGCGTCGCTACGAGCCGCAGGTGCGGCGTTCGACAACAAGGCTGCGATGCCGAATGAAAGGATCGCCGCCATTCAGGCGCCGACGCTGGTCGTCCATGCCAGAGACGACGCCCTGCAGCTCTTCCACAATGCCGAGTTCGCCGCGGCCACGATCCCCGGCGCTCAGCTCATCGGCTACGAAAAGGGCGGCCATCTGCTCATGGTGATCGAGCAATCGGCCATACGTAGAGCCGTCCAGAAGCACATCCTGGAGCATTCCAGCGTGCGGGTCGAGAGCTCACCTTGATCCACGCCTGGCTGTGGTCAGCCGGACGACTCATGGCTCGCAGATGCTCGAGCTGTCTACGCCCCTCGGCCAGAAAACCCCGAACGATCCAGAAGCGCCAGATCGCCGCTCGCGTGCGAAGGCCGATTTCAGCCTCACCCTGCTCAACGGCCCAGGAGAGTGCGAGGCGACAATTATCGTATTCCATCTCGATCAGGTCCAGCCACTGAACCTGGTCCGGCGCCGTCAGATGAGGCTCCGCCGTCTCGGCAAGATCGCGAAAATAGCAGGCGTGCGTTTTCCGCACGTCCTTGAGCCGACGTTCGCCCATGTCGCGAAGACCTACGCCGGCCGAAAGGTCGTGTCGAACTCGCTCGTCGTCTGAGAGAGGAGTGCCTGCCCCCGTGGGCCGCGGCGCAGATCCTGGCGGCGCGGTGGACATCCATACCGGTATAGCTTGCAGCGCTGACGTTCGGCTCGCCGGTATGGAGACCCATCCGTACGCGCATCACCGTTCCCTCCGGCCAGCGATGGACTGCGAGCTCGTGCTGGATGGCGGCAGCCGCATTCACGGCTCCGGTAGCACGAGGAAAGTCGGCAAAGAAGGCATCGCCCGATGAATCGACCTCGACGCCGCCTTCCTCCATGACTGCACCTCGAACGATCTTGCGCTGCTCTTCGAGAACGTGCGCGGAGCGATCACCCAGCGCGTGCATCAGACGCGTTGATCCCTCGATGTCCGCGAAGAGAAACGTTACCGTTCCGGCCGGAAGCATGGGACTGACGAAATGTTTGAAGGACGATGGCAGACGCTGCAGAAGTTATCTTTGGAAAAGTACGAACCGGCATGCTAGCTGACGGAATCGTTTTGGCTGATCCGCCGCCTGTCGACGTAAAAAGACAAACCGATCTTCATCGCCGTCCCGGTCGAGCTTCCTGAAGTCGTGGTGGCGAATGTCGATTCCAAGGCGCGCGGCCCGACAATAACATAAAGACCTATCCACAAGACGATCGTCATGAACAACTATCTGCTCGCACAATTCGACTTTCATCACAGGCTGTACAACAACGTGCTCGACGGATTCTCGGATGCTGAGGCAAACGCTCGGATGCATGACGACACGAATCTCAATCACGTGAAGTACGTGGCCGGCCACCTCTTGCAATCGCAATATGGATTCGCGCGTCTCGCCGGGCTGCAGATCCAACCGAAGTGGAGTGATCTTTTCGCACCGGCGGGCCAGACCAGGGCGAGGGACGACGTCGCGTATCCTGAACTCGACGCCATCAAGTCAGAATGGAACACTCTGTACCCGGACATCCATAATCGATTCAGTGCCTTGACGTCTGAAGCTCTGAATGCGACGGCGCCGGAGCCTTTCGGCAGTCTTTTTGCCGGTAACACGGACTTCGGAAATACCGTCGCCGGCGTCTGGGCCTTTCTCATTCACCATCAGGCGTACCATATCGGCCAGATCGCACTCTTGCGAAGAGGATTTGGGAAGCCGCCGATGCGGTACGATTGACGGTGCCGGCGAGCAGCGGACGAGACGTGGCCAACCGTTGTGAGACTTCGGTTTCGAATTCGCCTAAACCGGCGATGAGCCGGCAGCCGCCTTCGGCTACGATTCAGCGGGTGCGTCCGAGCCGCATTGCCTGGATCTGCTCGACTCTTAACAATTGCTCCAGAATCGCTTCGACAATCCGGTTAGTCAGCGAGACCATTCGTTACGGCATTCCCTTCAAAATGTTATCTGGATTTTGGCGCACAACACATAGGGGACGCCGCGTGCAGGATGTTGCCGCAAGAGGCGTGGTCATCTACTTTGCATCAATCAATACCGTCAATGCATCGTCGCTAACTGGCGGCGGACGTGCGGCATCTCTTCTAACGTGCGCTATCACCCCAGAATTCGAAGCGCGGGATAAGCAATGCAACCTTTCACGGAAGCCGAACGGATCCGAGATGTGCAGTCGCCCGTCATCCCCATCGTCGGCGAGCTCTTCCGCGCGAATCCTGGAACGATCTCCCTCGGTCAGGGAGTGGTCCACTATCCGCCGCCTCCCGAGGCGTTGGAACGGATGCAGGCCGCCGCCACAGATCCGTCGGCGCACGGCTACGGCCCGGTCGCGGGCATTCCAGCTCTCCGCGATGCGCTCTCAAGAAAGCTCTCGGAGGAAAATGGCCTTCTAATCGGCGAACACTGCGAAGTGGTCGTCACAGCGGGCGGCAACATGGCCTTCCTCGTCGCCATCCTGGCGATCGCGGACCCGGGCGAAGAGATCGTCCTTCCATCTCCGTACTATTTCAATCACGAGATGGCGGTGCGGATCGCCGGCTGCCGCCCCGTGTTAGTGAATACGGATACGTCCTACCAGCTGCGCCCGGATGCCCTCGAAGCAGCCGTCACCGACCGAACGCGTGCGATCGTGACGGTCTCGCCGAACAATCCTACCGGCGCGGTCTACCCGGCTGATGCCCTGGAGGCGGTCAGCGGGCTCTGTCGCCGTCGAGGCCTCTTCCACATCAGCGACGAAGCCTACGAGTATTTCATCTACGACGATGCGATGCATACGTCGCCGGGTTCGTTCGAGGCTGCATCCACCTACACCATTTCGCTGTACTCGTTCAGCAAGGCGTATGGGCTCGCGGGCGCGCGGATGGGCTACATGGTCGTTCCGCGTTCCCTGATGGACGCGGTGCGAAAAATTCAAGATACGATGTTGATCTGCCCGCCCCTTTCGAGCCAGTTCGCCGCGCTCGGCGCGATGGAGGCCGGCGCGATGTACTGCAAGAACTACGTCCGCGAGCTTGCCGGAGTGCGTGAGCTTGTCGTTGACGAGCTGCGGATGCTCGGCGAGCGGGTGACCGTCCCAGAGGCCAAGGGGGCCTTCTACGTTTTGATGCGAATCGATGCCGACCTCGGCGATCTCGCCGTCGTGCGCCGCCTCATCGAGGAGTTCGGCGTAGCGGTAATTCCGGGCAGCGCGTTCGGAGCCGTCGACGGCTGCTATCTCCGCGTCGCGTACGGAGCTCTCGAGAAGACGACGGTCGCGACGGCGATGAAGCGATTGGTGGTCGGCATGCGTACGATACTTGGGGCCTGATTACGCGCGTGAATCCGTTCGATTAACAACCATCTTCATCCTACCATGCAGCTCGTACTCGTACAGCCGGATGTCGTCTGGGAAGACCGGCAGGCGAACTTCGAAACCGTGGAGCGCTTGCTGGAGGCCGACCCTCCCACACGCGGCGCACTCATCGTCCTGCCGGAGATGTTTTCGGTAGGATACTCCATGAACGTCGCCTCGGTAGGAGAGGAGGAGGGCGGCCCGACGGAGCGATTCCTCGGCAGGCTCGCGCGAACATATGACGCGTCGGTGGTCGGCGGCGTCGTGGGTCGGATGCCCGACGGCAGAGGCATCAATCAGGCCGTCGCGATCGGCCCGGACGGCGGGGTCCTGGCACGATACGCGAAGCTGCATCCGTTCTCGTACGCGGGTGAGCACGACCACTTCGCGCCGGGCAATGAGATCATGCTTTTCGAATGGAGCAGCATGCGCGTGACGCCGTTCGTCTGCTACGATCTTCGGTTTCCGGAGATCTACCGCGTGGCATGCCGGCGCGGGGCGGAGCTCTTCGTCACGATCGCCAGCTGGCCGTCCTCACGAGTCCACCATTGGGAGACTCTTCTCGCCGCACGCGCAATCGAGAACCAATGCTACTCCGCCGGCGCGAACCGCTGCGGATCCGACCCGAACCTCGACTATCCCGGCCGCAGCATGATCTTCGACCCGCGGGGCCGCACGATGGCCACGGCCGGCGCCGGCGAGTCGCTATTGAAGGCGGACGCATCTACAGATGACCTGCATGCCTACCGTGCCTCGTTTCGGGTTCTGGACGACATCCGCGCCGATTACCTTATTGAATAGGATCGGGCTTAAGCGGGATTAGGAGATGATCCGAGCCGCCCGAGCCTTACGGGAACTACACAGTGGGCCTAAAGCGGATTGGTAGTGGAATCGCTTTATGTTTAGGTGCGGCCCCCGTATAATTGTT
>Ga0299914_10004308_pt1 | contig 10226 bp, 9 predicted proteins | sample RVTome_10_FD_201361 | JGI IMG/M metagenome (GOLD analysis project Ga0299914, IMG submission 201361) | Soil microbial communities from uranium-contaminated site in the Upper Colorado River Basin, Wyoming, United States - RVT153D57 (version 2) ... | reverse complement strand
TGATGCGCCAGAACACCGTAATCGTCGCCGACGACCATACGATCGTCCGCGAAGGGCTGGTCAGCCTGCTCCGCGACCACCACTTCGATGTCGTTGGCTCGGTGGGCGACGGGCGCAGCCTCCTCGATGCTGCCCGCCAGTTTCGGCCGGACGCGATCGTCACCGACATCTCGATGCCGGGGCTGAGCGGCCTGGACGCGCTGCCCCACCTGAAAGCGGCGAGTGCAGACAGCAGGGTGATCGTCCTGACGATGCATGAAGACGCGGACATGGCGGCGCGCGCCCTCCGCTCCGGCGCGGCCGGGTTCCTGCTCAAACACTCGGCCGGCTACGACCTCGTGAACGCCCTTCACGAGGTCCTGCAGGGGCGCGTCTACCTCGCGCCCGCGATCACCAGGGAGGTCATGTCGCGCATCGCCGACACGCGGCTGGCCGAAGGGCCCAGATTGACGGAGCGGCAACTCGAGGTGCTGCGGCTGGTGGTCGAAGGCAAGCGCATGAAGGAAATCGGCGCCATCCTCGAGCTGTCCACACGCACGGTCGAAACGCACAAGTACGAACTGATGGCGGTGCTTGGCCTGCACTCGACGGCGGAACTGGTCAGGTACGCCATCGAGCATCGCCTGGTGAATGACTGACGTGTGAAGTGCCGGCCGGTGGGCCCACTCCGTGGCCATGGCTCACGGCGTCATCACCTGATCTGTGGCATGTTCCCTGGTGGTTCCCCACCGCCGCCTGGCGGGGCGTTCACTTGCGTTTCCCGACTTCCGCCTTCGCCGCTTCACGTCGGGCCCGCTGATCGGCCATCAGACGGTACGTGATGTAGTACTTGTATATGTTGCTGACGTAGGTGACCGTTTCGCGGCCGATCCGCTCCGAGGCCACGCGCTCGACATTGCCGAACCACACGTTGGGATTGAGGCCCCTCTTCTCCGTCTCGCGCCGCAGTTGCCTCAGTCGGCCCGGCCCGGCGTTGTAAGCCGCGAACGTCATGAGGCCCTTGTTCAGAGTGTCCATGGGCTCATCCTTGAAGTACTGGTCCATCATGAACCGCATGTACTTCACGCCGGCGTGGATGTTCGGCTCGATCTCCGATGTCCTTGCCCCACAGGGCTTGACGCGGATCCCCGAGACCCTCGCGCACGCGGCCTAAAGCACACGCCTCCCGTCATCTCGGAGGACCTCCGGAATGACGGAGAGCCCCCGCACCCGCGACTGCCACTCCTTCTGCTCCGTCCCTTCGTGATGACGACGCAGACGACAGGTTGGTCGATGTTGGTGGGCCTCGCCGTGACGGTGCGGTCGTCGTTCCAGCCGGCGCTACGTGCGGGTTCCTCAACTCCACGATCAACGGACCGTTCCTCGTCAATGATGGCGCAGAGGGCCATGCCAGCGGGTCCTTCTGAATCGGGACAATTCATGGTCATGGGTACGGGTGGATCCTGTTCTCACGCCCATGGGATGAGGGGCTACAGCAGGTATCCTCGGGTCAGATTGACAGAGCCGGACGGGCACGAGACCGTCTAACCCGCAGTGCGCAGGGACACAAGACCTGCAGCGAGGGGTCAATGATGATGGATCGTTACCCGCCGATCGGCGAGCATGGTCTGATCGGTGACCTGCAGACCGCCGCGTTGGTGACTACCGACGGCACTGTCGACTGGTTCTGCTGCCCCCGGTTTGATGCCTGCCGCACCAGGACGTGCTCCGCGCGTCGCGCCGGGTCGGGCGCCCACAGCTCCTGGCCGTGCAGCGTGGTCTCGACGACCGGCCGCTGCCCGCGAACTACTCGGTCACGCTCGAGAGCCGTGCACTGGCGGCAGCCATCGACGGGATGCAGCCTGAAGGCCCGGTCGATCTCGTAGCGTGGTCCTATGGGGCAGTGGTCACGCTCGACTACGCCCTCGATTACCCAGAGCGTGTCCGAACCCTGGCGCTCATCGAGCCCCCGGCCTTCTGGGTTCTTGACGCGACGGGGCGGTTGGACGAGCCCTCGCGACAGGAGCGCGACGAACAGGAGCTCCCTCCACCGCGAGATGATCGGCGACGTCACCGAGGCGCATCTGGCCCGCTTCGTGCGGCAGGCGGCGCTCGGCCCTCCTGACGTTCGTCCCGAAGACTTGCCCGCGTGGCCGCTCTGGGTGCAACACCGGCGTTCGCTGTGCAACGGCGCCGCGCTCTTCGCGCATCGCGACGACCCGGCCCGGTTGCGCACGTTCGACCGGCCGGTCCTCCTCGTCAAACCGTGCCCTCCGGCTTCTGAAAGATCACGCTCGCCGTGCCGTACTGCATGATCATGTCGGCGAAGAAATCAGTGGGAACGGAGCCGGAAGTGTCCAATGGCTGTACGCTTACCGGGATCGAGATCCGCTTCTGACCCAGGCCGTTGAAGCTGTACACGCCCTCGATGCTGATGACCGGCGTCATCTCGACTTCGAGGCCGAAGTTGAGGTTGTAGCCGTTGCCGAGACGGTCCCGCACCTCCGCGTTCGGTGCGGTGAACCCCCGCCGATGGTGAAGTGGACCCGGCTCTCCTGCGCTGCGCCGAGAAGGGGGTCGTCGCACCCACGCATGCTGCCAACAGGACAATGAATACTGACTTTGTGCTTCATGAGGTGCAGCCTTTCTGAGTCGGATTGAAGCACGCACATGCCAGCAGGGACTCCATGTGGCTGACGGCGCCAATTGGTTGGCAACGCGCGGATTGCCGAATCGGCTGACAGCTTGCGGGTGTTATCGCGCCCGGTGACCGCTCACGGCAGATTGTGAGCGCTGCCCACTCCTCGTCAGCGACCCCGGCCCCCATTCCCCAGTGCCGCGACCGCTGTCTCGACGGTGGGGAAGATCCGAGTGCTTCGACGCGGACCAGCGAGGTCGGGACGAATCGAGGATGGCCCGAACAGGTCCCTTCGCCGCCGCAAGGACGGGATACATCCAGATGAAGCTCGATTCATGGACCGGCGGTCGACCGGCCGGCCACGGCTGGAACTGGGGTTTCCCTGGGATCTGAGCATCAACTCGCCGGACGATCCGTACGGCTGGACCGGCGGCAACGTCTCGCCGGGCATGCGCCTCGACGTCGGACTGGGCGAGCGAAGAGGGCTCTTCCCCGTTGTTTCCTTTCACTCTTTTCGCCGGGGCGCCAGCGAGAAGCCTACGATATCGAACCCGCGTCCACCGTCCAGCCACACCTTCGAGAGATTGAGAAACAGGGTCAGGTCCTTGTCGCCGAAAAGGCGGACGTCGGTGAGGCGCAAGCTCACCCCCCACGTGTAGCCGAGCGCAATGCGGCGCGAACCGTCGGCCTGCGGAATGCTCAGAACGAGTACGCCCGGCGGACCGAAGATCTGCAGCCGGCCGGCGTCCACCAGGCTCACGTGCGAGCCGACGAGGCCATAAACACGTCCGTGGGTGGGAGTGGTCGCCCAAAGTCCGTCAAGGTGCACGCGCGTGAGGAACGAGGTGTGCTTCTGCGGCGTCTCCGCTTGCCTGACGGTCGCCTGCGTGACGGCGGCCTCCAGCTCCGCGCGCGGGTCGGCTAACAGACGACAGGCCCTCGTGGTCCGGTCCGTGGCACTGGCAGGGGCAGAGGAGGCGCAGTACTCCGGGAGCCATGACGGCGCGTCCGGCGGCGGCTGTCGCGCGACGATACGACCCCACCCGTCACGTCTGGGGCGGTTGAACCACTTGCCTTCGTCGCGGAGCCATTTCTCCATCTCCGTCAGCCAGGCTCCGAGCTCGCGGTCCTGCTCCGTCGTCAGCGGCTCCGCGACCGAAGGAGGCCCATGCGGGCGGACGGTGGGCTGGGCAGTCGCCGCCGGTGCGAACGCAATCATGTAACACGTCACGATCGGCACCCAGGCGTGGCGCATAGGGCCCTCCAAAGACGGTCACAAACCATTGATACTGTTGTCAATTCGGTTGTCGTTCGTCAAGTCCGTTCGGTCCCGACGGGTGCCTCTCGAGAGAGAGAGAGAGAGAGAGATTGAGAGACGGGTCCGCAATCCCTTGACGGCGCGGTTATCGTGCGGATCCTCGCGTGATCTGACCTCGCGCGCGGAGCGGGGGGCGGCCCTGGGCAGCAGGCGCTTGTCCGGTTAGGTCAAAGAAGCCGTGCTCGTGCAGCAGCTGCGTCAGCTTCGACAACTTCGCATCGACTCCGGCGCCGCACCGGTCGGCGTAGCCGACGAGCTCGAGGGCCGTCGCCTCGGGCGACGAGATCCGCACCGTGCCGTGCTGCGTATGCCTCACGATCGTGGCATCCGGTCGAGGTCCTTGCGCACGACGAACTCGACGCGCCAGTCGCCGCACCGGAGCGGCCGGCGGTTCGTCCTCACCATCACCTGGAACACCTGCGGCCGCTGATGCGCCCCGCCGAGGAACTCCGCGGCGTTGAGCAGCGCCACGTAGCAGGGCTCGTGCAGGTGCTCCATGAGCTGCGGGATGAACTGCTGCGGCGGCAGGCAGCGAGCCGCCGGTATTCCGGCGGCTCGATGACTGCCCGATGGCGACTGGGAGGCGGGACGGCTGCCATCCTCGGTGATCGCGGTTGGCCAGCGAGGGCGGCCCGATGGATCGCCGCCTGTCGCGTCGTGCAGCGTACTGAGGCCGTCCGGTGAGCGCACGACATCGGCGATCTGATTGACGTCGTCGCCGCAGTACTCGTGCGCCAGCCACTCGGCGGGAAACTCGGCCAGCCCGTTGTGAAAATGGCTCGTGATGAGGAGCGAGGCCGGGTCCAGGGTGTATCAGCACGGCGTCCAGTAGTAGGGAACGGTGCTGGCGAGCACTTCGGTCGATGCCTGCCAGAAGGCGACGAGGTTGTCGGCCTCCTCGGCAAGGCGTGCGATCTTCTCCACCGCCCGTGCCGCCGGAATGGTACTCATGCCGGCATTGTAGGGCCGTGGCACTCTCAAAACACATACCAGGTTTGTGGAATAGCCATGCGTCCCTGGTTCACCGTACTCTCGCTGCTGCTGAGAACAACAGGAGGAGACCGATGACTGAGCCGACTACGACAGGCAGCGCGGCGCACATCCTGGCTGCTGGCGACGGAGAGGTCGCCGCCCGCCTCGGCGGCATCACGGACCGGTTCATGATCGACGGCAAGGCGACCGGCGGCCGGTTCGCCCTGGTCCAACACCTTTTCGCGCCGCGAGCGCTCGCGGCCCCCATGCATCGGCACCGCGACGAAGACGAGTACACCTACGTGCTCGAGGGCCGGATCGGTGCGATTCTGGGCGGCGAGGTGTCAGTCGCCGGGCCGGGAGACCTGATCTTCAAACCGCGGAATCAGTGGCACACGTCCTGGAACGCCGGGGACACACCGGCCGCGGTGCTGGAGCTCATCTCGCCCGCCGGGCTCGAAGAGCTGTTCCGCGAGTTCGGCCGGCTCACCAGCACGCCCGACCCCCCAGGCGCTGGCCTGGATGGCCGCGCGGTACGGCTGCGACCTCGACTTCGACGCCACCTTCCCCTTGGTCGAGCGTCATCGACTCCGGTTCTGAAGGAGGGAGGCTCTTCATGCGTCGCGTCATGTGATGCGAACGATGCCGGTGTGTTTTGCGATCACGGTACTCGGTCCCGTTAGCGGCGGCCTGGCCGGCGAGCACCAGCCATGACGCCGGCATCCAGTTCATGAGAGCGTGTTCCCGATCCGGAGCGACGGGCTTTCAGGTCCGCGTAGAGCGGGCCTGCCCTGACCGCCCTACGGGAGGTGGCAGCGCGCTCCTGGAGACGCGAAGGTAAAGGCAAAGGCGGATGAAATACACGCTTCGAATTGTGCATACTGGGGTGAGAATCGCCGGTCAGGGGGCGCATATGCGGAAGCGCATGAGTGGGACGTTTGTCGCACTGTCGGTAGGGGGGGTGCTTCCGGGTGCATAAGTGACGCTGCGCTCGATGACCGCGTCCGCCGTCCAGGCCACCGGAGCGGCGGCGACAACAAGCACGTGTGCGCTGCTGTCGAAGGCGGAAGTGAAGAAGATCGCCCGGCCTGACGATCCGGCCTTCGACATGCGTCCGGCCAGTGAGGAAAAGCTGGGGCACGGGTTTCGGACAACAGCCGCTCCAGGTCCGCCCGGGTCGGGGAGCTGCACGTGCGGTCGGGGCAGCACGTCGTGACCGTCCAGCTGAGTGTGCCCAGGGACGCCGCATCGGGCGAAGCCGTGCGCCCTGCCGCCACGGCCCTGGCGCAGGCGCTGGTCGCGAAGCTGCGCGGACGAGCGGGCGCCAGCGCGGCCGTCCACCTCATGGCTCAAACGACGAACGCGATCCTGCCGACCCGAAGGTCGTCCCTCAGGATCGGTGGTTCACTGCACCTGCGACGCCCGACGCGCGAATACTCCTCGTCCGTTGCTCTGCCACGCCCAAGCCTGACCGATGGATTTCGCCATCGTTCCTGGAGACCCCGAATCGCTACAGGTCGATCTTGAGGCCCAGGCTGAGGCTCGACATCGTGTTCCTGAAGAATTCGCTCACTGTTGGACGGCCGTCGTGCCATTCGAGAAAGATCCGGGACGTGCGCCCTCCACCCCGCACGACGATCCCGAGGTCGATGGTGACGTCCACTCGCCAGTCCCGCTCCTCCATGGCCGAGACATCGGCAGCGGCGTAGCAGGCGAAGCGCTGACCGCAGGGACCGGGTCCCGACTCGTACTCGACTCCCCACTGCAGACGCCAGGGTTCGAGCGACGGATGCCCTAGCCGATAGGCCACTCCGGTCTCGCCGTACGCGCGCCAGCGCGGTGACCATCGGACGGCGGCGCCGACGCTCAGCTCCTCGCGGGTGTAATTGATCCGTTCGCGACCGGTCCGCTCCTGATGTTCATCGCCCACGTGGGCCGAGACGTGCAGCACGGCGAACTTCAGCGCGACCGGGCTGCTCGAGGCCGTGGTCACGGTCAATGCGTAGTTGCCGTCCCACCCGACGACGTCGAGCCGGTTCTGCGAATCGAAGATCGCATCGAAGCCGGCCTCGATGCTGACCTGCCACGAGCGACCGTCCGGCCTCGCTGGTCCGATCCGGATCATCCCGAAGCGACCGCCGGCGCCAAGGCGAGTTAGCGGGCTGTCCGTGGCGGGAATGCCACCGCCGAGGCCGACGGTTTCCGCAATGACGTTGGTCGCGCGGTGAGGGTCGGCAACGTAGACGGGATAGATGTCCCCGCTGGGGAAGAGCGTGAGGGACGCGCCAGAGGCGGAGACCCACGTGGGATCCTGCGGTCGCTCGACACCCTGTTGTTGCGCCAGTGCCGCCGGTCCGGTCGCGAGGATCGCCGCCGTGGCTGACGCGACGACGCAAAGACGGTTCGTCGCGCTTCGGCTCAGCGGCCAACGCGAGCGGCTCGGTGATCGCGACCCTGCGCTCATGATCGCTCCTCAACGACTCGGCGAGCACCCCCGCCTCGGCGCGCCCTGGACGCGTCCGCCACCGATCGCCGTTCGCACGCAGAACTACACCGTGATTCCACACTTCCTCGCCACGGCTCCCTCAGGAATCAGAGTGGATACTGCAGTTAGATATGACGGCCATCTATGGGACCTTGGGAGGGTGGCATCTGGCGCGCACGCCGTAGCCGCCCGCTCATGCGGAGTCGATGCTGGTCGCTCACTCAGCCTCTTGCCTGCGGGCGGCGGAAACGGGCTCGGCACTCGAGCTCGCGATTTCGGCCAGGACGCGCGCCCGCCGTGCCCACGAGTCGTGACCGTGCTCGATCTCACACGGGCATGACGTTTGAGGCCTCGGATGATGGCTTCCGGCGTTCGTCGTCGGCCGTGACCCCCGGCGCCAGTCCCACACCCTGAACGTCCAGGCGGGGGGCGGGCGCCCCTCCATTCTTGTCTTGTCCCGGATACAGCGTGAGGTGCGGGAAAGGGATCTCGATCCCAAGTTCATCGAACTTCATCTTCAGTCGGCGATTGAACTCGCGCCCGACGCGCCATTGCTGGATGGGTCTGGTCGTCGTGCGCGCCTTGATGACGAGTGCGGAATCAGCGAACTTGTCCAGCCCCATCACCTCGAGCGGCTGCAAGATGTCATCCTTGAACTCCGGATCGGCGCGCAGTTCGGCATCCACCTGCATGAGCACTCCGATGACCTCGTCAACGTTCTCACGGTAAGCCACTCCAACGTCGAAGACATAGCGCGAATAATCCTTGGTCATGTTCGTCACGACATCAATTTTGCCGTTGCGCACGTAATGAACGTTCCCAGCCAGATCCCGCAATATGGTCGTCCGCAACGTAATCCGTTCCACCAACCCACCCTTGTCGTTGAGTTGCACCACGTCCCCCACACGCATCTGGTCCTCGAGGAGGATGAAGAATCCACTGATCACATCCTGTACCAGGTTCTGAGCCCCAAATCCGATCGCCAACCCCAGAATGCCGGCGGCGGCGATGACCGGACCGATCTCGACTCCGATCGCACCAAGCACCATCATCGTCGCCACGATCAAGATGCTCGTCTGAAGTATCCATCGCACGACCGAGCTGAGGGTCTCGGCTCGCTTTCGCGATTCAGTATCCACTTTGTCGCGTTGCAGCAGCGACAACATCCGCGCGGTCACGATACCCGAGGCCTTCAACGCCACCACCGCGATCACGATCGTAAATACCAGCTTGATGCCTCGCGTCATCGCCCACTCGAGCGCCCGTCGCAGAATGGGCTCAGTCTGCACCCCGAGTTCGCGCAGGACCAACGACACGACACCAGCGACGATCAGCGCGTTCACCACCCATTGCACGGCATTGCCCAGCGTCTGGGCGAGTTTCTGCGTGGAATCCTCCGCCGAATCTTTCACCAACACACGCTGCAGTCGTCGAATCACCCAGCTCAACACGACCCACGCCACTGCGGCAATCCCGAGGATCATCCAGCCTGGGACCACCGCTCGAGCAGCCAGCTCATCCTCGCCGCCGTATCGCCAAATAGGTTCGTCTCCATCTCCAATTTCTCCGTCTCGTTTCGTCTCGTTTCGCCCGACGTCACCCACGCCCCAAACGCGATCCGCGCTCATCCGGTCCACCCTGAACGGCTGGACGTTATCGCGCCGAGCGATCCAGACGAAGGGCTTCAATCAAACGTTTGCCGGCACGCTTTTCCTAGTGCCCTCCCCTGAACCCGACCCGCTACTCAATGGCCATGCCACCGATCATCCGAAGGTGTCGAGTGCTTGACGGATGCGTCTGAGGGGGCCTCACTCTCAGACAAGCCAGCGGCTTTCCGAATCTCTTCGACGTTGGAGTCCTCGAGCGGAAGCGAGGGCCGTGAGCAGTGCTTCTACGACAGCGCGCGACAGTTTCGGTATTTTGGGAGGTTCTCCGAAATGCCGTGGTACGACCCGGGTCCCTCAACCGCCCGACCGCCGAGCCGACCACGTAAGCAAACGTGATTCAGGCACCTGGAAGGCAGGCTGCGACGCTGATCGTTGCGCCCACGAAGTGCTGCATCAGACGCATCGAATACGCGCCCCCCGCAGCGTCGCGTGACCATGGCCGGCAGCTTCAAGGCTCGCCCTGGCTTGCGGCCCCCGCGCCAGTACGCCGCCACTCTATCAGCGCTAACCGCTGCGCCCTTCCCCGCCATGAGCCGGTAGTCAAGGACTGACGGCCGAATGCGAATGCCAACGGCGCCGCCATCGAGTTCACTCGCGCTTCCCGACCTCCGCCTTGGCCGCGTCTCGTCGCGCCTGCTGATCGGCGTACAGACGGTAGGCGATGTAGTACTTGTAGATGTTGCTGACGTAGGTCACCGTTTCGCGGCCGATTCGCTCCGAGGCCACGCGCTCGACGTTGCCGAACCACACGTTGGGATTGAGGCCCCTCTTCTCCGTCTCGCGCCGCAGTTGTCTCAGTCGTCCCGGCCCGGCGTTGTAGGCCGCGAACGTCATGAGGCCCTTGTTCAGAGTGTCCATGGGCTCATCCTTGAAGTACTGGTCCATCATGAACCGCATGTACTTCACGCCGGCGTGGATGTTCGGCTCGATCTCGGTGATGTCGCCGACGTTCAGTTCCTTACCGGTTGCGGGCATGACCTGCATCACGCCGATTGCGCCAACGGGGCTCCTGACGCTATGGTCCAGCGTCGACTCCTGGTACCCCTGCGCTGCCATCAGCAGGTAATCGAGGTCGTACTGCGCCCCGTACTTCTTGAACAGCTCGACCACCGCCAGCAACTTCTGGCGCTCGGCGTCGGCCGCCGCGTTCTTCGCGTACTTGACGCT
>Ga0299914_10004307_pt1 | contig 10230 bp, 8 predicted proteins | sample RVTome_10_FD_201361 | JGI IMG/M metagenome (GOLD analysis project Ga0299914, IMG submission 201361) | Soil microbial communities from uranium-contaminated site in the Upper Colorado River Basin, Wyoming, United States - RVT153D57 (version 2) ... | reverse complement strand
GTGGAACCCGGCGGTCAGCAGCGCCGCATCCCACCCGCCCGGCTCAGCCGGCCACCCGCACGACGAGGCCGCCCCCGTCGGTGGTGCCGGCCGAGTTCTCGAGCTCGACCGTGTACCGGTGCTCGCCCGGCGCGGCATCCGTGATCGCGAACGCCACCACGCGCTCCGAGTCGGCGCTGCGGTAGGCGCGGTCGATCACCCGGCCGTTCTCGAGCAGCCGAACCACCGTCGTGGGTTCGCCCCTTCCGACCTTCACCTTGATGTCGTAGGCGCCGTCGGCGTCGGGGCCGTGCCTGGGCCCCGTGAGCGCCGACACCTCGGCTGCAGGCGGTGCGGCCGTCGCTCCGTCGACGCCCGCCTCCTTGTACATCGCGCCGTGCATCGGCGTGACGGTGAGCGACTCGAGCGTCGCGCCCTCGCCGTCGGCCCACAGGCCGATCGCATCCGCTCCGGCGTTCGGGAACACCTGGTCGGTGATCGTCGTGCGGCCGTCGCCGGTGAACACCTCGACCGACGAACGGTCGACGTACACCGTCAGCGCGATGCGGCCGTCGTCGAGCGCCACCGGCGCATCATCGAACGACGGGAAGGCGGCGTGGAATCCCGTGTTCCCCGAGTCGCGACGGTCGACGAACAGGCGCGCGGATGCTGCATCCCAGCCGATGCGCGTCGCCGACTCGTCGTCGCCCAGCACGCTGAGCCCGACCGCGTCGGCGTCGCCCGGAGCGATCACCGCGTCGATGCGCACGACCTCACCCGACACGGGAAGCGTCTCGGCACCCGAGGCGATCGGACGTGCGGCATCCGTGTGGGCGAGCCCGGTCTGCTCGAGCTCGGCGAACTCGGGCACGACCTCCTGCACGAGTCGCGGCCCGCGCTCGGTCGTGACGAGCGCGACATCGCGGGGCAGGGCCATCGCGCTGCGCCACGAGCCGGTCGGGATGTCGTTCGCGTAGTCCCAGTTGTTCATCCAGCCGAGCATGACCCGGCGGCCGTCGGGAGCGCCGCTGAACGACACGGTCGCGTAGTAGTCACGGCCCCAGTCGAGCCAGTCGTAGCCCTCGATGCGCGGCGAGGCCGCGGCATCCGAGAACATCACCTGATCCACGAGGACGTGGCCCCAGCCGAACCGGTTGTTGTCGACGATGCGAACGGATGCCTCGCGGCCGGCGAACTCGGCGACGTCCCAGCTCACCCAGTCGAGGTTCTCGCTGTTGCGCCCGGTCGCCGTGTGCACGACCTCGCCGTCGACGACGAGGTTCACGGATGTCTCGTCGCTGCGCGCCTGCGCGGGCTCCGCGCCGAGCACGAGGTGGTCGACCGTGAGGTGGCCCCAGCCGCCCGTCGCGTCGTCGTGCACCTGGAAGCTCGCGTCGCGACCGGCGAACTCCGAGACATCCCACGACTGCCAGTTGAGCTGGCCAGCCTCGGGACCGGTGGCCGTGCGCACGACCTCGCCGTCGACGAGGAGGCGTACCTCGAGGGTGCCGTTGAAGCGCTTGCCGCCGCCGACGAGGAACGACAGGTGGTTCTCGCCGTCCTCGATCGTGAACGCCGGCGACGTGAGGTCGCCGAGGTTGTCGTCGCCCCTCGGGCCGCCCTCCCAGGTGTTGATGCGCTTCTGGCCGAGGTAGTAGTCGCCGCCGGCCGTCGACGGGTTGCGCCACGGCTCGGTCGCGAAGTCACCCGTCGCCTCCCAGCCGGTGTCGGCGAGGGTCGTGCCGTCGGGGAATTCGAAGCCGTCGAACAGCAGGCGCCCCGCGGGCGGCTCGTTGCCGAGCTGGGTGCCGTCGACATGCGGGTGGTTGCCGCCGCCGACGAGCAGGTTCACGTAGTCGTCCTCGATCGTGAAGGCGGGCGACTCCATGCTGCCGATGGGCCAGTCGTGGTCGGCGAAACCGTTCACCAGTCCGGCGCCGATGAAGCCCGAAACGGGATTCTGGCCGGGGAGCGTGCCCGTGGCCGGCGCATCCGTCCACGGTCCATTCGCCCAGTTGCCCGGCTCGTTGGCGACGGTCCACCCCTCGTACGTGCCGTCGTCGAACCCGGCGAACACCTCGCCCGCCGGCACCGCGTCATCCGACACCGTGCTCTCCGACGTGAAGGTCGTGCCGTCGAACTCGCCGACGAAGTACTGGCCGCCCGAACCGCCCGCGACCGAGCCGGGGTTGAGGTTCACGACCATCACCCACTTCGTGTTCGCCGGGTCGCCGTCCACGGCGAGGGGGAACAGGTCGGGGCACTCCCAGATGCCGCCGGTCGCGTTCGCGGGGCCGAAGTCGCTGAGGTGGGTCCACGTCTTCAGGTCATCGCTGCGATACAGCACGACCTTGTACTGGAGCGCCTCGACGGCGACCATGACCCAGTACGCCTCGCCGGTGTCGGGATCCGTGTAGCGGATCACCTTGGGGTCGCGGAAGTTCGCCGAGTCGCGGTCGACCACCGGGTTGCCCTCGTACTTCGTCCAGGTCTGTCCGTCGTCGAGGCTGTAGGCGAGCGACTGGGCCTGCTTGCCCGCATGCGTCGGATGCGCCGGGGTGTACGCGCTCGTGTAGACGGCGACCATCGGCGGCTCCTCGGCCGTGCCGAAGCCCGAGCTGTTCGTCTCGTCGACGACGACCGAGCCCGAGAAGATGTCCTCGATCGCGACCCCGTTCTCGTCGAAGGTCTGCGGGATCGCGACCGGCTGCTCCTCCCAGTGCACGAGGTCGGTGGAGGTCGCGTGCCCCCAGCTCATGTTGCCCCAGCGCGTGCCGTGCGGGTTGTGCTGGAAGAACAGGTGCCAGGTGCCGTCGTGGTGGACGAGCCCGTTCGGGTCGTTCATCCAATTGCGTTCGGGGGAGAAGTGCAGGTACGGCCGGTACTGCTCCGCCGCGGGGTCGGGCATGGTCTCCTCGGCCAGCGCGGGCACGGCGCCCATGAGGCCGGCGGCGAGCGCTGCGATCGTCGCAATGGAGCCGATCGCTCGCCGGTGTGATCTCGTCGTCATCGTCTGTTCGCCCTTCATTGCGCGAGTCGCGATGTCTGCGTGACATCGTTGTCAATCCAATGTCGGCGATGCTACGTCCTGTCCGGCGGACATTGCAAGGGGGCGACGGATGCCGCCGCCGAGGGAGTCACTCGCGCGTCGCGGTCGCCATGGTCAGGCTGCGTGCCGCGCCCGCTGCTCAGGTCGGTTCGGGAAGCAGGAACATGTGGCCGACACGCCGTGGACCGCGCCTGTATTCGGCGCCGGGCCGGTGTGTCGTCCTGTTTCGGGGATCGAGGGTAGGAGTCTGCGGGCGCGGGCGCGGCCGCCGCCGCGCCAGGCGGTCCGTGCGACAGCGCGTCAGCTCGGGAACACCGGCTCGTCGTGTGGCACGCGCAGGAGCGCGCCCTCGTGCCGCACCGTCTCGGCCGCGATCGTCATGGCATCGTCGAGAGCCGTCGTCCAGGCATCCGGCGACTGCGGAACGCCGTGCTGCGCCACGTGATGCACGATCGCCGAGAGGGTCGCGTCGCCGGCACCCATCGTGTCGACGATCGGGCCCGGCAGGTCGACGATGTCGGCGTGCACGACTGAGTCGCCGTGATGCAGCGTGGCCCCGTCGCGGCCCGCGGTCGCGAGGATCGCGCCGGGCGCGCCGTCGCCCTCACGGGTGCCGCGGAGCCGGTCGACGAATGCGTCGAGCGAGTCGCCGAGGAGGAGCTCCGCATCCTCGTCGCCGACCTTGGCGATCAGGGAGCGGGAGGCGAAGTCCTCGAAGTTCGCCAGGAACTCGGCACGATCGGCGAGCATGCCCGAACGCGGGTTGCCGTCGACGACGACCCGCTCCTCGGGCCGCGCGATCGCGGCGACGAGTTCGCCGTACTGCTCGGCGAAGTCGAACGGGAAGCAGCTCACGACCACGAGGTCGGCCTCGTCGAGCGCGGCCCGCGTCGTCGCATCGAAGCGGATGCCGCGTTGCTGCGCCGCCTCGTTGAACTCGTAGCGGGGCTCGCCGTCGGTGCGGTCGGAGATGGCCCGGGAGGTGCCGTGCGCCGACGGGCTCTCGACGAGGCGCACGCCGAAGTCGCGCAGATACGAGCGGATGCGCGTCGCCGGCTCGTCGTCGCCGAGCATGGCGATGAGCGTGACGGTCTCGCCGAGCAGGGCGAGCCCGACCGCGACGTTGAGGGCGGCCCCGCCGACGAACTCGCGGGAGCCGCTCGGATCGCGGAGTTCGTCGATGAGGGCGTCGCCGACGACGGTGATCCGCTTGGCGGGTGCGGGCGGTTGCGTCATCCGCTCAGCCTTCCTTTCGTGGGGGGATCTCGCCGGAGCCGCGTTCGATGAGGCGGGTCGGCACGATCGTGCGTGCGGCCGGGGAGCGGTCGCCGTCGAGGCGGGCGAAGACGCGCTCGGCGGCAATCCGGCCGATCTGCTGGGGATCCTGTGCGACCACGGTGAGGCCGGGTTCGAGGAGGTCGCCGAGCGGCACGTCGTCGAAGCCGACGAGTGCGATGTCGCGGTGACGGCCGAGCTCACGCAGGCCGTGGATGGCGCCGATCGTCACGAGGTTCTGAGCGCTGAAGATCGCGGTCGGCGGGTTGGGGGAGTCGAACAGGGCGATCGTCGCGGCCCGCGCGGACTCCGCGTCGTGGAGGTCCTCGATCACGGGGATGCCGCGGGTGGCGACGCCGGCGCGGCCGAGCTCCTCGAGGAAGCCGCGACGTCGCTCGCGCGCGGTCTGGATGGTGGCCCGGTCGCCGAGGTAGGCGAGGCGCCGGTGGCCCTGTTCGAGCAAGTGCCGGGTGGCGAGCGCCGCACCGTGTGCGTTGTCGCTGACGACCGAGTCGGAGGTGATGCCCGCGGGCTCGCGGTCGACGAAGACGACGGGGGTGCCGCGGCGCAGCTCGGGGGCGAGATAGGCCTGGCTCTCGGACACCGTAGTGAGGATGAGCCCGTCGACACGGCGGCGCAGGAACGCCGCGACCGACTCCTGCTCGCGGGCGGCGTCGTCGTCGAGGCTCGAGGCGAAGACGGCGACGCCGCGCTCGAGCGCAGCATCCTCGACGGCACGGTGCACGGCGCCGGCGAACGGGTTGTCGACACTGCCGACGAGCAGGCCGAGGGTCCTCGTGCGCCCGTCGGCGCGGCGGAGGTTCCCGGCGTGCAGGTCGGGCTGGTAATCGAGGGAGCGAGCCGCCGCCGTCACCCTCGCGATCGTCGCGGCCGAGACGTTGGGCTCGCCGTTGATGACGCGCGAAACGGTTTTGACGCCCACTCCGGCGAGGGCGGCCACGTGCCGCATCGTCGGGCGGGAGCGTGCGCCATCCGATGATGAGGTGGTGTCTGACAACGGTGTCACGATTCGATCTCCAATGTGCAAGATGGACTTGACTATACACACCGACATGGTCTAGACCTAAATATGACATCGTTGTCAGGGTGGCAACGGTCCCCCACCAAAAGAGGAGATTCACCGATGAATCACACAGCACCAGGCGCACTCCGTCGCCGCCTCATCGCAGCGGGCTCGCTCGCCGCCGCCGCCGCGCTCGCCTTCACCGGGTGTGCGACCGCGGGCCCCGGTGACGCCGGCGGCGACGACGAGAACATCAGCGTCTCGCTCATCGTCAAGACGAGCACCAACCCCTTCTTCGTCGCCATGCAGGACGGCGCAGAGGTCGCCGCCGACGAACTCGGCGTCGACCTCACGTTCGCCGCCGGCAAGGAAGACGGCGACGAGGACTCGCAGATCCAGGCCATCGAGAACGCCATCTCGAAGGGCGACGCCGGCATCCTGATCACGCCGAACGGACCCGCCGTCGAGGACGCACTGGTCCAGGCCCGCGACGCCGGCCTGTACGTCATCGCGCTCGACACCCCGCCCGGCGACGCCGAGGCCGTCGACATCACCTTCGCGACCGACAACTTCGCCGCAGGCCAGGAGATCGGCAAGTGGACCGCCTCCAAGCTCGCCGGCGAGAAGGCCACGATCGCACTCATCGACCTCTTCGACGACAAGGTCGTGTCGGTCGACGTCGCCCGCGACCAGGGCTTCCTCGACGGCATGGGCATCGACCTCGCCGACGAGACCAAGAACGGCGACGAGGCGAAGACGGGCTCATACTCGGGTGGCGAGTACGAGATCGTCGGCAACGAGGCATCCCAGGGCGCCGAAGACGGCGGCCGCACCGCCGCCGAGACCCTGCTCTCGAAGAACTCCGACATCAATGTCGTCTACACGATCAACGAGCCCGCCGCCTACGGCGCGTTCGAGGCGTTCAAGGCTGCAGGGAACACCGAGGGCCTCATCGTCGTGTCGGTCGACGGCGGCTGCGCCGGCATCGACGCGGTCGAGGAGGGCATCATCGGCGCGACGAGCCAGCAGTACCCGGTCAAGATGGCCGAGCTCGGCGTGCAGGCGATCTTCGACCTCGTGACCACCGGCGAGACCCCCGAGACCAGCGAGGGCCTCGACTTCTACAACACCGGCGTCGCGCTGGTGACGGATGACCCGCAGGACGGCGTCGAGTCCATCGACACCGCCGAGGGCAGCGAGATCTGCTGGGGCTAGTCGCCAGCACCGCAATGTGAGACGGTGCGGTTCGGGCGACGGATGTCGCGTGAGCCATCACCGGGCCGCGGTTACCGTGCAGCCGCCCGATCCGCACCGCCTCACCCTCTAGACATCGGAGATTCAACGTGAGTCAGCACACGACAGAGCCGCCGACCTCGGCGCTCGACCTGGCCGAGGAGTTCCTCGACCGCACCACCCCGCTCAGCCGCATCCGGAACACCCTGCACCGATACCCGGCGATCAGCCCGGCCATCGTGCTCGTGCTCGCCGTGATCGTGTTCGGGCTGCTCAACGAGCGCTTCCTGAACCCTGCCAACCTCTCGCTCATCACCCAGCAGGTCGCCGTGGTCGGCACGCTCGCGATCGCACAGACGCTCATCATCCTCACCGCCGGCATCGACCTGTCGGTCGGCGCCGTCATGGTGCTGAGCTCCATGGTCATCGCGCAGACCACCGTGCAGATGGGGCTGCCGGCCGTGCTCGGCCTCTTCCTCGGCCTCGTCGTCGGGCTCGGCGCGGGTGCCCTCAACGGCTTCCTGGTCACACGCCTCAAGCTGCCGCCCTTCATCGTGACCCTCGGTACGCTGAACATCTTCGTCGCCCTCACGCTGCTCTACTCGGGTGGCGCGACCGTGCGCGGTGGCGAGATGCCCGACCTCCTCACCTTCATGGGTGAGACCTTCAACATCGGGGGCGTGAACATCACGGTCGGCGTGCTCATGATGCTGGTCCTCTACGTGGTGATCGCGTTCATCCTGCAGAAGACCGCGTGGGGGCGGCACGTGTACGCCGTGGGCGACGACCCCGAGTCGGCACGCCTCACCGGCATCCGGGTGAACCGCGTGCTCATGAGCGTCTACCTCGCGGCCGGCGCGATCCTCGCGATCGGCGCGTGGATCCAGATCGGCCGCTCGAACGCCGCCTCGCCGAACGCCGGCGCCGACCTCAACCTCGACTCCATCACCGCCGTCGTCATCGGCGGCACGAGCCTCTTCGGTGGCCGCGGCACCGTGTGGGGCACCCTCCTCGGCGCCCTCATCGTGGGCGTCTTCCGCAATGGCCTCTCGCTCGCGGGGCTCGACGTGCTCTGGCAGACCTTCGCCGTCGGCGTGCTCATCGTCCTCGCCGTCTCGATCGACCAGTGGATCCGAAAGGTACGCAAATGACCGCCAACGAACCGGCCGGCACCGCCGGCGACGCGCACGTCGACCAGGCCATCGGCGCGTTCACGGATGCCGCGGCGCCGACGCCCGCACCAGCGGACACGCGAACGCCGATCCTCAGGGCCCGCCGTCTCGTGAAGACGTTCGGACGCGTCGTCGGCCTCGACGGGGTGAGCCTCGAACTCTACCCCGGGGAGGTGCTCGCCATTATCGGCGACAACGGCGCCGGCAAGTCGACGCTCATCAAGTGCCTCACGGGCGCGGAGATCCCCGACGAGGGCGAGATCTTCCTCGACGGCAAACCGGTGCACTTCAAGCGTCCGCAGGACGCGCATGCCGCCGGCATCGAGACGGTGTACCAGAACCTCGCCGTCTCGCCGGCGCTCGACGTGGCCGCGAACCTCTTCCTCGGCCGTGAGGTGCGCAAGAAGGGCATCCTCGGATCGGTCTTCCGTGTGGTCGACCAGAAGGGCATGCGGCAGAAGGCGAAGGATGAGCTGAAGGAGCTCGGCATCTCGACGCTGCAGGATGTCACCGTGGCGGTCGAGAACCTCTCGGGCGGCCAGCGCCAGGCCGTCGCCGTGGCACGCGCCGCAGCGTTCGGGTCGAAGGTCGTCGTGCTCGACGAGCCGACAGCGGCGCTCGGCGTGCGGGAGTCGCAGCAGGTGCTCGAGCTCATCAAGAACCTGCGCGACCGCGGCATCCCGGTGATCCTCATCTCGCACAACATGCCGCAGGTGTTCGACGTGGCCGACCGCATCCACATCCAGCGGCTCGGCAAACGTGCGGCGACGATTACGCCCGAGTCGCACTCGATGACCGACGCCGTCGCCATCATGACGGGCGCGGCGCGCGCGTGAGCTGGTCGAGCGCCGCCGACCGGGTGGAGCTCGTCGCCAGGTTCACGGCGGTGCCTGGACGCGAGGAGGAGGTCGCGCACCTCCTCCTCGCGCTCACCGCGAAGGTGCGCGAGGAGCCCGGATGCCTCGCCTTCGAGCCGTACCGGGTGGCGGCGCCGCCCGCGGGCACCGGCGTCGTCGCCGGCCCCGAGCCGGTCGGCGCGGGCTTCGTCGTGGTCGAGGCCTATCGCGACGAGGAGGCGTTCGCCGAGCACCTCGCCGCACCGTACGGTGCCGAGTTCAACGCGGCGCTCCGCCCGCTCATCGAGGAGGACGGCTCGGTGCTCACGTTCCTCGCGGCGCACGGCTGATCTCGTCGACGCGGGTCACCCGGTGGGCACCGCGCGGCGGTGCCGACGCGGTCACCCGGTGGGCACCGCGCGGCGATGCCGTCGCAGACCGAGCAGGTACGGCATGCCCAGGCCCGCCGCAGCGAACGTCCTCCCGAGGCGTCCACGCCAGGACGGGCCGGGCAGCGGCGGGAGCGAGCTTTCGAGGTCCCCGACGTCGACGAAGTAGGCGCGGACGGTTCCGATGCCCTCGAGCTCGGGCGAGATCTCGTGCACGGAATCGGGCAGCGAGGTCTCACCGGTGCTGTAGAGCTCCTCGGAGAGCAGAACGTACTCGGGTATCGGGACCGAGTTCTTCAGAAGTCGATGCACGAGGATGACGTCGATGCCGACGAGCTTGAGCCGCTGCCGGATGGTCTGGGTGGCCACGTCGCCGATGTGGGCCACGAACTTCAGCTTGAGCTCGGCCGCCTCCTTGCACCCCGCGCACGGGCACAGATTCGCCGCGACGTTCTGACGCTCGAGATGGAACGCCCGGTGCATGGAGGCGGCAGCCTGGAGGATCTCCGTGACCGTGGTCTCGGGATCCCGCATATCGGCCTGTCGCGAGAGGAAGGCCGCATCGCCCTCGATCTCGATGAGGTCGTAGCCCGGAGCGGCATCGATCATCTTCTCGAGCATCCGTGCGGTGTTGACCTCGGCGTGCGAGAGGCTGAACCGATGGGAGCTCATGTAATCGGTGTACCCGCTGATGTCCGCGATCAGCAGCACAGCACGCCCGGACTTCATGCCCAAGGGTCCCACCGATGCCGGGGGTTCTCAACCAGGAGGGCGCTCACGAGGACGGCGGCTCCCCGAACGGCTCCTTCGGCTCGTAACGGTCCAGCCTGTCGTCGACGACCGCCGCCGCCTGCTGCGCGCTCGGCGTGTATCCGAGGATGACGGGGAGGAACCGCTCCGAGCCCAGTGCGCGCAGCCGGAGCTCGCTCCTGGAGACCACGGTGGCCGTTCGGCGGGTACGGCGCAGCAACGCGATCTCTCCGAAGCCCTCTCCGGGGCCGAGCGTTGCCACGACCCGTCCGTCGCCCACCACGTCGACCTCGCCCGACTCGATCAGGTAGTACCGGTCGCCGATGTCCCCCTGCGTGAACACCACCTGGTCTGCGGCAACGGTGACCGATTCCAGGCCGCGGGCGAGCTGCTCGACTGCGGGCAGTGGCAAGGTGCGGAACATGGGCACCTGCTGGAGCAGTCCGATCTCCACGTCGAGGACATCCACGGACCGGTCCAGAGCTCGCAATCGCCACCACGAAGCCACCGCGAGGACCGGGCA
>Ga0299914_10004306_pt1 | contig 10230 bp, 6 predicted proteins | sample RVTome_10_FD_201361 | JGI IMG/M metagenome (GOLD analysis project Ga0299914, IMG submission 201361) | Soil microbial communities from uranium-contaminated site in the Upper Colorado River Basin, Wyoming, United States - RVT153D57 (version 2) ... | reverse complement strand
GGTAATCGCCGGTCGGATAGCCCCGTTCGGCGATCAGCTGGGTGACCAGCTCGTCGGTGGCGGCGATGGTCTCCTCCGGGGCGTCAACGAACTGGGTCTGGAGCGCTGTCCACGCTGCCCGGTACCGCTCCTGCGTGGCTTCGTCCAGCGGGTGCAGCTCCAGCGAGTCGTGCCGGCGCTCCCGCGCCCGCAGCTCGCGATCGGCCGCCAGCCGCCCTTCCCGCTCAGCCAGCCGACGATACTCCGGCCCGAACCGGCGGCGAAGCGACTGGTGCCGCCACAGGTACCAGCCGGCGACGGCCAGCACCACCAGCAGCACCACCACTACGGCGATCACGACGATCTGGGTTGCTGACATGACAGATGCCTCCTCTCCCTCTGCCTCCTCTCCCTCGAACAGTTCCCGGCTGGAGGGAGGCCAAACAGGATCACCCGCTGGGAGCACACCGGATCGCACTCGGTGGCGACAGCATGACTACAGTCGGTCATGCCGGCACCAAGCGGGCGCCCCTGATCAGGCTGGAGCCTGATCAGGGGCGCCCGCTTGGGCCGAAGCCCGCGAACTGATCAGCCGGAGGTGATGACCACGTCGTCCACCCCGGCCTCGACCAGGCTGGCGCCGCTGAGGTCAGCCGCCTCGAACTGGACCCGGATGGTCTGTCCGGCGAACGCGTTCAGGCTCAGCGACGCAGTCGCCCAAGAGCCGGCCCGGTTCGTTGCGGCGCCGGAGGCGGTGCCGATGATCGAGGACGAGCCACCGGTCACGATCCGGACCCGGAAGAAGTCGGCGCTGCTGCTGTTGCTCAGGTGGGCCAGATACCACGAGAACGACAACGACAGCGAGCCGCTGGACGGCAGCGTAATCAGTGGCGAACGGATCGTGGTGATTCCGTTGTCGACATCGTTCGCGCCCGCGCCGCTGCCCGCGAGCGGGCCGGTGATCAGGCCGTTGACACCACTGGTGGTGTTGCCCAACTGCAGCGAGACGCCGCCGCTGCTAGTGGCCTGCGGGTCGCCCCGCTGCCACTGGCCGCTGGTCGCGGTGTCGCCACCGCCACCGTTGGTGGTCCAGCCATTGGCGGCCTCGAAGTCGTCAGCGAAGACCGCACCCGGCGGGGGCGGAGGCGGCGGGGGCGGTTGGCCACCGCAGACCGGCTCGCCGGACTGCGCCGGCACCGACACCGCGTCCCAGGCCGCCTTCACGGTCACGCATTCGGCCGAGCCGGACCCGAACATGTTCACCACGGCGTTCATCGAGGCCCGCCGGACGTTGACATACCGCCAGCTGGTGGTCTTCGCCAGCAGAGCGTTGTAGTAGATCTGGGCGGCCTTGAGGATCCCGATCCCGGTTACCGAGGACGGACCGCCCGCACAGATCGGGCTGGCCGGGCCACCGGCCGGGTTCGAGCCCTGCGAGACCAGGTAGAACCAGTGGTTGAGCGGGCCGCCGGCGGCGTGCACCGGGCTGGTGGTGGGGATGGCGCTTGAGTAGCAGTTGGGATGTCCCCGCTGGGACGGGTCGTACATCACCCGGATGGCGCCGATGCCGGTCAGGTTGGCCTCCTCGCCGACCAGGAAGTCCGGCGGGTCGTTCGGGTTGTCAGCGAACTCCTCGGTGATCGCGCCGAAGATGTCAGAGGTCGCCTCGTTGAGGCCCGGCTTCTCGTTGCCGGTGCCGCCGCTGCCGGAGCCGCCCGGGGTGGTCTGGAAGACGGCGTGGCCGTACTCGTGCGCCACGATGTCGATCGGGGTGGCCTGGCGCTGGTTGTCCTGGGTGTGGCCGAAGTTGGTGTTGCTGCCGTTCCAGGAGGCGTTGACCACGTCCCAGCCGACCCGGGCCGCGAAGCCGTCGCCGCTGCCGTTGATCCCGTCGCGGCCCAGCCATTCGTCCAGCATGTCCCACATCCGCTGCACCGCGTAGAGTACGTCGACGCAGGCGGTCTCCAGGCTGGTCCCGGTGCCGTTGCCCCAGATGTCGTCCGAGCCGGTGAAGGTGGCTCCGTTCTGGCCGCCACACCGGATGCCGGGCCGGGTCGAGTCCAGCATCGAGAAGGACGAACCGGAGCCGGAGGTGTTGATGAAGACCGGTCCGTTGTAGAAGCCGTTGCCGGTGCCGTTCACCACCCGGTCGTAACGATCGGCCACCGCGCCGGTCCGCGCGTCGATGTAGACCACCGGCGCGCTCAACGAGCCGTCCGGCCCGATGCCGGTGAGTGAGACCTCCCACACCAGGCGGGGGGTGTCCCAGGCCAGGATGGCGAGCCGCGGCGGGGTCGCCCGCTGCACCATGGCGAGCTGGCTGCGGGCGGTGGTCAGCGCCACCGCGGCGCTGACCGCCGGGGTCGGGTCCACCGAGAGGACCGCCTGCTGGGACACGGCGGTGTCGAGTACGGTGCCGGCGGCGTCGGTGACGACGACGAAGTCGCCGCCGATCACCGGCAGCCCGCGGTGGGTGCGGTCGTACGAGACGAACCGTAGTCCGTGCGTGCCTTCATGGGCGCCGGTCCGGATGAACGCGTCGTGCGGGCTCCGGAACAGGGCCAGGTGATCGCTGGCGACCAGCGCGTCCGCGGCCACCACGGCCGGGTCACGCTGGGGGTCGAGCGAGTTAGTGGGTGCGGCGGCGGCCGGGGTTGCCGTGACCGTCGTGGTGCCGACGGCGACGAGCAGCAATGCGAGCGCCATGATCGGGGGTTTGCGTCTCACGGGACCTACTCCTCTGGGGGAACAGCCCGACGGAGACCCTTGTGGGGGGTCAGGGCTGTACGATCACCGTCGATATCGACGGTGATCGTACATTTCCAGGCCGGAACCCGGCCGTCAACAGGCGTGAAACCCCTAGGGGTGGTCAGCCGGCGGCAGGTCAGGCCGTCGGCGCGCCGAAGTCGACATCCTTGGTCTCGACCGTCCCGCCCTTGCGGCCCGGCGCTGTCTGGTAGCTCCAGTAGAGATTGGTGTGGGCGATAACCTGGCCCGGCGGCGGCGCTCCCCACGCCGTCTGGTCCTCTGTCGTGTGGGCGTCGCTGACCAGGGTCGCGTCATAACCCCGGACGAGTGCGCCGTGAAGGGTTGAGCGGATGCAGGCATCGGTCTGCGCGCCGGCGACCACCAGCCGCCCGACCCGCAGACCCGACAGCACGTCCTCGAGGCTGGTCTCCTCGAACGAGTCGCCGTAGCTCTTTTCGACGCGCGGCTCGGCGTCGCCCGGGGTCAGCTCGGGGACGATCCGCCACTCATCGCTCCCCCGCGCAAGCCCCTCGTCAGAGTGCTGGACCCAGATCACCGGGACCCGTGCCCGACGCGCCTTCTCGACCAGGGTGCCGACGTTCGCGACCACCGCGTCGCGCTCGTGAGCCCCCTCAACGACACCCTTCTGCACGTCGACGACGAGGAGTGCGGTGTGCGGCCGGTTATCGAGAGTGGTCACGGTCTTCCCCTTCACTCACGCTGGATGCTGAGGCTCCTGATGGTAGACCGGCCCACCGACAACGGACCGGGACGAGCCGGCGACCCGGTCCGCCGGACGTCAGGGCGCAGCGTTCCAGCGCACGATGACCGGGCGGCCGTGCTCGTGCCCGAGCAGGCAGACCGACCCGGTGTCCAGCCGCAGCCGGCCGCCGAGCTGGGCCGGCAGGCCGATCCACCGGGCGGCGGCGACCCGGAGCGCGTGCCCGTGCCCGACCACCGCGACGTCCCCGGCCGCCAAGAACGGCGCAACCCGCGCCAGCATCCGGTCCTGCCGCTGCCCCACCTGCTCGGGGGACTCACCGCCCGGGCAGCCATCGACCCACAGACTCCAGCCCGGGCGCCGCCGGTGGATCTGCCCGGTCGTCTCGCCCTCGTACCCGCCGTAGTTCCACTCAGCCAGATCCTCGTCCACCCGGGTGACGGCCAGCCCGGCCAGCGCGGCGGTCCGCCGGGCGCGCTGCGCCGGGCTGGTGAACACCGCGACGAACCGGCGCGCCGTCACCGCCTTCCCCAGCTCCCGGGCCTGCCGCTCACCGTCGATGGTCAGGTCGAGGTCCGTGTACGAGGTGTGGCGACCGCTCGCGCTCCACGCAGTCTGCCCGTGCCGCAGCAGCAGGATCTCCCCCATCCGGACTAGCTGTACCCACCATCGGCCAGGACAAGCCCGAAGGAGAACACCAGCCCAACCACCGGAGCCAAGGAACCCGGCGCCCGCAGCGACCGAAGCCGGCACCGCACGACGCCACAAGCAACGAATCGGGCAGCCACGTCGTCAGCCAGCGGCGGAGGCGGCGAAAGGACCGCGGCCCGATACGTACGCCTGATCCACCGGACGCCACGTGCCCGGCGGCGCCATCACAAGGTGTGACGTAAGTCACGGGCCGCGCTCGGCACGGACCTTGCTGCCATCGCCGAGTTCTACCCACTGCAGATGCTGGCGCTGTCCTGGGGGCGGGTTCAAGATTCACACCGACCGGGCTGCAACATCGGCAAGCCGCCCTACGGCTACGCAGCCCCAAGCGTCACCCGAACGCCCGGTCGAGCCAGACCTGGTAGGCGACCGGCGCGGTGAGCACCGCGAGCCACAGGGAGACGGCAGCGAGCAGGCCGAGCCCGGCGCTCGTCGCCACGACCACGCCCCGGACCGGCCGGGCCCCGGTTGGTGCCTCCGGAGCGGAACGTCGGCGCAGGCTGCGCACCACCGCGACGATGAGGCTCGCCGGGGCCGCTACCAGGATGGCCTGGAGCATCGTCCAATGGGCTCTTGTGGACAGTCGGCCGGCGGTCGCGTCGTCGAAGCACCCCGTCGGCGCCTCGGTGGCCGCCCCGACGTTGACGTGGCAGGCGAGTGGCTCGGCGAGGTAACTGAGCACGACCGCGGCCAACACCGTTGTCGCACAGCCGGCGAGCATGGCCAGCGCCGGCCCGTGCGACCGGACCCGGACCAGCACGGTGATCATCACCGCGGCGACGATGACCGAGGCGAGGGCGATCGTGGTGTTCTCGTAGATGACTTCGAACGAGACGCCCGGCGCGTCCGATCCGGTCCGTACGGACGCCGGGACGGCCAGCGGGGCGACGGCAGGCAGGGCCACGCTGAGAAGGACGACAGCCCCGAACCCCAGCAGGGTCGCGGTCGACGCGCGTCGCAGCGGCCCGGGCTGGAGCGGCGATAGGGGCCGGCACCACGCGGTGGCAACCAGGAGCGGCACGAGCCAGAGCAGGGTCAACCCGAACAGGGTCAGCGGGTTGAACACCAACCTCCCCATGGGACCGTAGCCGGCGCCGGTGACCGCGGCGACCCACGTGTACCAGTCGATGTCCGCCCCGACCGCCGGCGGCGCCCCCCAGCCGTCGGCGAACCCGTCGTCGATCTGGCTGGTCGGTAGCCACACGGCGAACCAGACCGCGCCGGTGGCCACGGCCGCGACGACGACGGCCGGCATCCCCCAGCCCGGGCGGTCGGGACGCTCGAGCACTCCCCGGGCGGCCGAGGTGATCCAGGCGCTGAGGACCACACCTCCGGCCAGGAGCAGCGCCGTGGCGACCATCCACGAGGTGGGACTGATCGAGGCTAGGTCCTGGCTCACCGTGCTGGACTCCCGCAACGTCAGGAACGTCCCGGCCAGGAAGCCGACCACCAGCGCGGTCGGGTTCCCGAGCCAGGTGCGCCACGACGGCGGCGCGGCCGGATCCCGGGCCGTAGTCCGCCAGATCGCGACCGTGAGCAGTCCGACGGCGAGCCCGCCGGCCACGAGCCCGGTGACCGCGAAGGCCAGCACCGGGTCGACTGTGAAGTTGATTCCGATGAGGAATCCCATGCTGCCGCAGACGAGCCCGGTGGCGATTCCTACGCCGACCAGCTCCCAGAATCCGGCCGTCAGCAGCAACCGCGGGTCGTGGATCGCCGCCAGCCGTCGCCGCGGATGGGGATGGGTACCCCAGCGCCGCCACCATGGTGGCGCGGGCAGCCGGCCGACCACCGTCGGCAGGGCGCTGTCGGGCTGGTCGAAGATGGCCGCGGTGGCGTCGGCGTGGGTCTCCCGGCCCCGTAGGATCGCGTTACGGGTCAGGTACACCAGCACGGTGAGCACGAGCAGGGAACCGAAGCGGTACCAGGCGCTGGCCGGGTTGCTCACGAACGCGACATGCTCCCACCGCCAGCCCAGCGGGTTCAGGAACAGGTTCGGATGCAGCATGAGGGCGAGGTACGGAACCAGAGCCACCACGACGAACGCCCGCCACGTACTGATGGTCATGTGCGTCTGGTCGACGTCGCGGTTGCGCAGGTGGGCCAACTCGTGGCGCACCACCGCCCGGAACGCGGGCGGATCCGTCACCCGCAGCACCGCGAGCCCGGCGTCGATCTGCAGGTAACGATGCCCGGGCACGCCGAACGCCTGCCCGCCCGTGGTTCGGGCCAATGGGGCGAGGCGCCAGTCCGGGCAGCGGGTGAGCCGCATCTCCCGGCGCAGCCGCTCCAGCTCCTCGAGCAGCGGCCCCGGACCACGGTCGGCCAGCCGGACCAACCGCCGCCGGCGTACCAGCCACCACGGATGCACTCGATAGATCACGATGGCCGAGCCGAACAGCACAGCCAGGCCCACGGCGACGAACGTCGCCGAATCCAGCAAGGTCGGGCTCATGCACGCCTGGAACCGTCGACTGACCTCCTTGGCTCGCTCCACGTCTTCGTCGGTCAGGACCGGCGCGGTGAATGCGGGATCAGCCTCCTGCGCCGCCGTGCACGACGCCACCGTGGCGTTGAGACGCTGCACCTTGGCCGGGATGAGCAGGTAGATGCTGAGGAAGATGAATGCCCCAGTGGCCACGACGGTGAGGATGAGTAGTAGGAAGTGGACCCGCGAGGCCGCCGGCGCGCGAATTGGCTCCGGTCGCGCAACCGGAAGGTCCTGCTCGCCGTCGCGGGTGGTCGCCGCCGTCACGACGCGGTGCGGCCCGAGGCGCCACGACCGATGACGGCATCAGCGATCACCTCCGCCTGGTCGGCGGCGACGCCGCCCTTGCGCGCCACCTGCTCGACGATCCGGCGGATCTCGGACCACTGCTGGTCCGTCAGGACCAGCGTGTCCCCGGTGTCCGGATTGTCCGGTCCCCGGTGCCCGAACAACCGCCGGATCGCGTTGGCCGTGGCCCGGGTGCCTCTCGCCAACGCCGACGCCACGACATACCGGACCGCCTCGTTCATCGCAGCCAGCATCACCGGGGTGAGGAGAACCGTCAGCTCCGGCAGACCGAACGCGAGCGGATCGTTGGTCCGGTCCCGGCGGGTGTACGCCTCCGGATGGGCGAAGTGGGCCTCGCTCAGCAGGTCGAACAGCTCTCCTTGCTCGGCCGGCGACAGGTCCGCAATCAGGGGCTCCGTGAGCTCACGCACCAATGTCTCGTTCAGGTCGCTCTGCACCGGCCCAGCATAGTCACGGTACTCAATGGTGTGCCGCGACACCGCCACGATCCTCGACGCGTTGACCGGCGCCGCAGCGGGCCGCTCGCGAAGGCGGTGTGGCCGGCGCGTATGCCCAGCTGGCAGGCCATCCACATTGATAAACGGACATGAGACAAGTCGGGTACGCCGCCAGGGACTCGAACCCCGAACCCGCTGGTTAAGAGCCAGCTGCTCTGCCAATTGAGCTAGCGGCGCGTACGCGTATCGGGGATGAACTTTAGCACGGCTGACCCCGGCGGCCGTACGCCCGCCCGTACGTCCGGACCGGCGCACCGGCCCGCCGGCGGGCACGGACCGGGACAACCAGCGGGCACGGACCGGGACAACCAGCGGGCACGGACCGGGACAACCAGCGGTGCGCGCGCGGTTACCGGGATGCCGGCGGGTGCGCGGGTGAGGCACCATAGGGCGACGACGGATGGATGGGGACGACCATGACCAGCACGCGCCGCCGCACCGCCCGGCCGACCCGCCGGGGCGGACCGGTCGCCGCCGCCGCGCTCGCCGGGGCGCTGCTGCTCGCCGGATGCAGCGGCGGCGGCGGGTCCGACCAGCCGGGCGAACCGGGCGTTACCGCCGTGATCCTCGAACCGGCCGACGCCACCAGCGACGTGATCACCGCCACCGAGATCGTCTTCACTACCGAGAACGCGGTCGACGCCACCGTCGAGCTGGCCGAGCTGGACGGCAGCACCATCGACGGAGAGCTGAGTGAGGACCGGACCCGCTGGCGGCCGGCCGCCCAGCTGGAATACCGGACGACCTACGTCGCCACCCTGACCGCGGTCGGCGCGGACGGCGAGAACGCGATCACGACCAGCACCTTCACCACCATGGCCGAGCCGGAGCAGACCATCCGGGTGTTCAGCTTCCTCGGATCGGAGGCGGTGGTCGGGGTCGGGATGCCGCTGCGGATCGAGTTCAAAGACGACGCCGACAACCTGCGCCCGATCCCGGAGGAGCACCGGGCGGAGGTCGAGCGCCGGATGAGCATCCGCTCCGACCCGCCGCAGGAGGGGGTGTGGCACTGGGTGAGCGGTGCCGAGATGCACTACCGTCCGCGCGAGTTCTGGCAGCCGGACACCCAGATCCATTACCGGCTGGCGACCGGCGGCCTGCCGGTGGGCGACGGGTGGTATCTGCGTAATGACCTCAATGTCAACCTCTCGGTGGGCCAGCAGGTGCTCATGGAGGTGGACAACGCCACCCGGCAGATGACGGTCACGGTCGACGGCGAGGTGGCCCGGACCATCCCGGTCAGCCTCGGCCGGCCCGACTTCCCGTCCTCCAGCGGCACCTTCCTGATCATGGAAAAGCTCACCGAGACGGTGTTCGACACCCGGGAGGAGCTCGGCCCGGAAGAGGGCTACGTGGTCGACATCGAGTTCGCGATGCGGCTGACCTACAAGGGCGAGTTCATGCACGCGACCGTCCGCTCCGGGGAGGAGCTCGGAGCCGACAACGTGACCCACGGCTGCATCAACATGGCCCGGGACAACGCCGAGTGGCTGTTCGGGATCACTCACCGGTGGGGCGACCCGGTGATCGTGGAGGGCACCAGTCGCCAGGCCGAGCCGGGCAACGGCTGGACCGACTGGAACCAGAGCTGGGAGGCGTACCAGCAGGGCAGCGCCCTGGCCGAGGGCTGACCGGTCGGGGTCCGGGCCGCCGGCCCGGACCCCGACCCGACCACTACAGGCCGTTGGTGAACAGCAGCCGGTTGGGCGTGTTCGCCGGGTTGCCGGAGATCACGCCCGAGGTGGCGTTGTTGATCAGGAAACTGCGGACAGTGCTGAACGAATGGTCCCCGAAGGTGGCCTTGTACATCGCCGCGACCCCGGCGACGTGCGGAGTCGCCATCGAGGTCCCGCTGAAGACCGCGGTCCCGTTGCGCGGCACGGTCGAGGTGATCGCCACGCCCGGGCCGTACAGGTGCGTGCAGGGCCCGAAGTTGGAGAACGAGGCCCGGTTGTCGTTGATGTCGCTGGCGTTGACGGTGGTGGCGTTCGCCGCGCTGGCCGGCGAGAAGTTGCAGGCGTCGGCGTTGGAGTTGCCGGAGGCCACCGCCACGAACACCCCGGAGTTGGCAAGGTTGTTCAAGGCGGTGTTGATCGCGGCGCTGAAGCCGCCGCCCAGCGACATGTTCGCCACCGCCGGCTTGTTGTGGTTGGCGGCGACCCAGTCCATCCCGGCGACGACCGAGGCGACGCTGCCGGAACCGGAGCAGCTGAGCACCTTCACCCCGTACAGCCGGACCTGCTTGGCCACGCCGTAGTCGGTGGCGCCGACCGTGCCGGCCACATGGGTGCCGTGCCCGTGGCAGTCGCGGTTCGGGCCGCCGGCGGAGTTGAACACCTGTTGCGCCCGGTTGCCGAACTGGTTGTGGTTGGCGTCGACGCCGGTGTCGATGATGTACGCGTGCACGTTGGCCGCGGTGGTGTTGAACGTGTAGCTGTTGTTCAGCGGCAGGTTCCGCTGGTCGATCCGGTCCAGACCCCACGATGGTGGGTTGACCTGGGTGGCGTACACCCGCATCACGCCGTCGGCTTCGACTCCGGCGACCTGCGGGTCACTGCGGAGCGCGGCGAGCTGCCGGACCGTCAGTGTGGCGGCGAAGCCATTCAACACGGTGTCGAACCGGTGGCTGGCGGCCACGCCGTGCCGCTGCAGGGCGGCCGGGACGTCGGCGCTGGGGGCGAAGGTCACAATGTATTGGCCGGCTGGGTTGTCAGCCGGTGAACCGGGTGCGGCGTTGGCGGTCACCGGTGCGAGCACCAGCACGACCGCCGCCGCTG
>Ga0299914_10004305_pt1 | contig 10232 bp, 9 predicted proteins | sample RVTome_10_FD_201361 | JGI IMG/M metagenome (GOLD analysis project Ga0299914, IMG submission 201361) | Soil microbial communities from uranium-contaminated site in the Upper Colorado River Basin, Wyoming, United States - RVT153D57 (version 2) ... | reverse complement strand
GGTGCTCGGCCAGGGTTGGCGCCATTGTGCAGTCAACGTCCAGCGACCTGGCCTTTGATCAACAGGAACGTGTCGGTCGCAGCACGTCGCACTCATTTCGGCAGGACCGAGCGACCAGGGTCATGTGCGGAAGTTCGTCGTGAGCCTCGAGACGTCCTCCGGCTCCAAGCGGTAACGGCAAAGATCGACGGGCTCAAACTCCAGGTCATGATCGAAGATGGATACTGGTGTAGTCATTGCTCATGGAGCGACAAGGCATCGTGTTGTTGACGAGCCTCGGTGTCGCGCTAGGCGTCGTCGATCTCGGTGGACTCCGATAGGGAGTTCCTTAGCCACGAGACCTGAAGATGCGGCATGACCTCGGCGTACTTCTCAGCGGCCGCTCTGAGGTTCTCGAACGAGATGTAGCGACACGCCTTGTAGAGCGGTCGCTTTGTCTTGAGTGCCTTGAAGGTGGGCCGGTTGACTTCTCGAAGCACCTTCAGACGTCGGTCTTCAGGGGCGACGAGGAAGATCGGGATGTCCAGATTCGGTTGCATGACGAGCAGGTCGCTCATACGCAGTAGACCGCTGTAGATGGATGTGCTCTTCTCGACCTCGAACGCAGCAGCGATCGCGTTGTCATCGAGCCAGAGTACGTCGATCAACTCAACCACCTTGTTGGTGGCTTCGTTGAACTGCGTCGGTAGCACATCCACGACCCCCGGGAGCTCACCAAGCGTCTTGCCGTTCCACTCGCGCCCTCTGTCGTTACGTGCGATGAAGTTGCGATGACCGAGCGCGCGCCCCATCCGCACGAGCAGAGCCTGAATCTCGGTGTGCTCGGAAGCTTGCGAATCGGCAGTAGGCGCAAACTCGGTCTCTTCGTTCTCTGCGTTGTCCTCTTCGGACGGAACAGCGACAGTGCCAAGGTCGGGGGTCTCGACCGTCTTCGGCCTGCGACGGAGAGCGGACTTCGGGATCGGGCGCTCGACGGGATTCACGATTGCAGCTCGGATCGCTTCTTCGACGACTTTGCCGTCCTCGTCGGACCACCGGGCGGGCGAGCCCATGAAGAACGCGCCCCATCCTTCGAAATCCTTCTCCTTGACCTTGTCGAACATCGGCATGTCGGGGAATAGGTCGTGTGCCGGCACGCCAGCCTCGAGCGTGAGCTCGAGGTCGACCTTCACCTGAACGCGAGCTGGGAAATCATCGCTCTCCCATATCCGAGGCTCATCGCTGAAGAAAGGCTCGCTCGTGACTTCGAGTACGGCGATCCACCGCTTGAGCGCCACCGCATAGCAGAGCAGCCTGTCGCCCGGTTTCATCCGCTGCACACGGGACCAGCGGCTCTCCCGGAATCCAGAGATGGTCCCTCCGGCTTCCTTGAACTCTTTCCACGTCTCGATCGTGAACAGGTCCAGCCAGTACGTCACCGCGCTTCGGACCCCCTTTGCTCTGAATGACCGTAATCGGTCAAGAGCTCGTTCGGCACCTCAACATGCCAATTGCGATCATACGTCGTGCCGCGCTCATGGCGCCTCGGATGCCTGGCCCCTGATGACGCCAGGCACTGTCTGCCGAGTCGCTCTTCAAGCAATTGAACTCGCTCTTCAAGAGAGCGAAGCTCAGCCGCGATGTCGCTGAGGCGTGGTGGCTGGAAGCTGCCTGTCGGAGACCCACTGAACAGCCGCGTCATCTGGCTACGGAAATCAGGATCACTCGCCAGCTCGCGGGCACTTCTCCGAAGGTTGCCCCTGCTTCGGAGGGCGGGGTCAAGCACTTCGAAGGCGATCATCTCCGCGGCGTGGCGATGGTCGCCATCAGCGAAGGTCGGGTGCTCCCACCAATCGACCTGGCTGACTAGGTCTATGTTGACCCCTACGGCCGACGACCCAGTCACCACGCTGCTATCGCGCCGCACGAAGTGCTGTTGCAGGCGGCCCTGAAGGCCTCCAGCTATGCCGACGTAGGCGACCCAAGTCCTTGGGTGGTCACCGCCGAACATCGCGTACACCGCCGGTGTTTGAGGAACCTCGGTCCAAGTCACTGCTCTTCTCGTCATGGCCACCGTTCTATTCCACGCACCGACAACGGGCCTACAGCACGTGTGCACCCAGCGACTCGATCCAGCGTTGGACTCCGTCGCCGCGGATCAGGCCATCGAGCACCCACCGCAGGGTCGTAGTTCACTGAGCCTCGGTCATCGATTCCTAGTGCTCATCCGGGTTGAAGTCCTCAACTACATGGCCGACAGCATTATTGGCGATGTAGTCGTCATCACCGAGTCTGCGAACTTCTTACCACTCGTATGGACATGGGCAGCAGGGCCAGGCCCATCCGAGCGCGGCGGAACGGGTGATGTAACTCGAGCAGCAGGTGCGCCGCGAGATTACCCGGCGGGGCGGGCAGAAGCCGTGCCTGCGGATCGTCCGCAAGCTGTTCGGTGCGCTGGCCGACAACACCGGATTCCTCGTGCACCGCCGTGGTGCCTTGGAACGAGTGCAGCTGCTGCTGGAGGACTGGGCCGACACCCAACGCAAGCTGGCCGACACCGAGAACCGGATGACCACAGTGCTCGACGAGCTCGAGCTCACCAAGCTAGCCACCAGCATCCACGGCCTGTCCCCGGTCGGCGTGGCCGCGATCTTGCCTGAAACCGGCGACCCGACCCGGTTCGCCACCGCCCGGGCACTGGTAAAGCACGCCGGCCTCGCACCTCGGGAGAAGCTGTCCGGGACATTCACCGGCCGCACCAACCTCACCGGCCAGGGCCGACCGAAACTACGACTGGCGGCCTGGCGCGCGGTCTGGGGTGCGTTACAGACCAACACCGTCTACGCCGCCCGTTATCGGCACCTGACCACACGAGAGAGCAACAAGCTCATCCGGACCCAGGCACAGACCGTCATCGCCGCGACGATCCTGCGACAGCTGCACGCGGTGATCACCACGGGCACCGCCTGGGACCCCGCCATCGCCACCCACGGCACCCGAGGCAGGGAGGCAAGCACACTCGCCGCCTGACCAGCAGGCGGTGCGCCAAGCTGACGGTCGGGGCAAGCCCTACGCGGCATTGAGGACATCGAGTACCTCGTCGCTCATCGCGGGCAGCCCCGTCCGTCGTCTCCTCAACCCGATTACACGCTGTCGGGCACAGCCCGATTCACCGCTATGCAGGGACAGACGACGGACGCGGCACCGACCAAATGCTTGACCCAAACCGCCTTACGCTGATGAGCGGATTCTGCAAGCGCGAGACGTTCTCACGTCCCCTGGTCCCAAATTAGTTAGGCCACCGACTCGCTGGCGAGGATCATGGAACTGTGAGCGAATCCATCAGCCGGTCCTATCCGGACCGGCGGCAGATCTGGACCCGGCGCGACTGGGACCGTGCCCTCGACGAGGGGTGGCTCACCCGTGCCCACGTTGAGCATCGGCTCGGCAACATCGCAGTCCGTGACCTCGGCAAGCTCGGCCCGGCCGGCTACGGCCCGGACGGCTTCTTCATCTCACTCGTCGCCGACGGAGTCCAGGTCGAAGGCATCGGCCGTTTCATCGTCCGCTCGAACGACCATGACCCGCCTCACGTGCACGTGCAACCGTTCGGCCAGAACGTCGATCTGCGGTTCAGCCTCGAGACGGGCGAGCTGCTGGACGAGCGGCCCCGTGGCATAACCAGCAAGCAGGTGAGGAACATGACAAATGCGCTGTTCGAGATCCACGACGAGTTAGGCGCCTGGTGGGAGAAGGCGCAGGGCGTGCCCGTTCGCCGTGAAGGGTCAGACGAGTGACGCGTCACCGCGACTGACCGCACAGGTATCAGAAGATCTGGCTTTCGGCTGAGCCCTGAACCCGGCGGAAAGACGCACATTGCGCCGTGTCGACTTACTGGTCTGCAGCGGCGCTACGCGCGATCCACCCGGCTCGATGATGATGTCGGCGCGACTCGGGATGCTGCGAACGAAATTTGGGGATCGGCCGTCCTTAAGACAAGCACGAGGGATCCGAGACTGCCGATGGTCCTCGCGATGCTGGTCGGGCCTAGGCGTCCGAGGAGCAAGCGAACTGCGTGAATCACAAGCCCGAAGGGCTTGCACCTGGCCCGCCTAAAGGTCTCCACCAGTCGCTCCAATCGTCGATCTTTACCGAGAGTGCGGCGCGCTGCTCCGTAAGCCGCTCATCGACAATCCACCTGCGCAAGTCGGGCCGCTTGCCGATCTCCATCACATATATCTGAGGAAGACAAGCATTCGGGTCCAGGCGGGCTGCACGTTTGACCATTAGTCGGAACTCCGCTGGCTCGGAGTTGATCTGCGCGTCGGCCAAATGCACTTCTCCCTGCTGGTCAGGACTGGGGGAGACCGCAATCGTGAGCCGGCCATTTACACGCATTCCCTTGCCGAAGACGGGCGCCTCTCGCGGGTTCTGCCAGATGGAACGCAGATCCAAGTAGCCATTAGCGCCGGCCTCGACGGAGATCCCATTGAGATTAAGGAGGCCACTACAAACGCTGAAATTATACAGCCCGAAATCCCCACGTATCCGGCTGCGGGCCAAGCTCACATTCCCATGACTGTCAGCTTGGGTGATCGAACAGTCGCCTTCAAACGTGGCCTGATAGAACAGCACATTGCCTCTGAGGGTGACGTCGATCCACTGAAAGTCCACCAGAGTGGCCTCAGCAAAGTTGAAGTTGCAGTTGCTCCATGAGTTCTCCGCGTCTGGCGCCAGCCGACGCCCCAGAGCGGCAATAAGCGAGGCCCGAACTTGGTATTCGTCGCTTCGGCGTCGACGCTCCTCGTCGTTAGCGGGCCAAGGCAGCCGGAGATATGCACACAGCAGGTCGACACAGACTTGGCGCTGATGCTCCCAGTCGTCTCCTAGCCCGGCCAAGGCGTGCACACCCGCAAGTCGAACTGCGGCTCTATCGTGGCCGAGTTGATGCGCTGCATCTTGGTATCGCTTGAAAAGTGACTCGGCGTCGGAGCGTTTCCCGACCGCTGCCGCTGTGTCCGCGTTGAGCGCCACGGACTCCTCCGCAGCTTGGGCCGAGCGATGAGCAGCCTCCGCAGACTGTCGCGCGGCAGCGGCTGACTCCTGTCCCGATCTGCGCTGCAGATAAGCACCAAGCCCTGAGGCCACGGCCGCGATCAGAGCCGCCGTGAGTGTTGCTAAGGGGATCAAGAGATCGGTTGGTTCGCCGCCAGGCGCAGTGCTGGCTGACGGTGAGGATGAAAGCACTAAGGTGCAGCAGCCTCTGAGGTAATCCGCAAGAACCTGCACGTGGCCCTCCGTGCATCCCATGAACCCCGATCCCACGATGGGAACAGTACCGATGTGCCCGAGGGGGCTAGGCGAACGTCAATGCATCCCCCTTTGCGGGAGGCGAAGAACCACTCTGCAAGCGCATCATCCCGCATCGGCCGACTGTCCACCCGAGGCCGCCCGTACAGCCGCTGGCAGCCCGGGGCGAAGTGCGTGGAGCACAGACAACCCCGAAGTGGATTCGGCGATCAACATCTCTGGACAGATGCCCACCAACTTCCGCTTCTCGGCAGGACCGCGCGACCCGGGTCGTGAGCGTGCGTTGCGGGGACGCGTGGCGAGGTCGGGCCTCTTGGTCGCCAGGAGGTGCGCCGTGAACGATCGCCGACCGGTTCGGTAGTTACAGCGCAGTGGGAAGTAGCGGCGGGCCCATGATCACTTGTACGGCCGCCGACACTGGCCGCCGCGCTGGTGCAGGGGGCCTCGATGGCCGTTGTGATCGAACTTCGTGTGGCTGGTAGCCGCGATCAGCACGACGCGGCAGACGCCAAGGTCGAGGAAGCCCTCGGTGAGTTAGGCGGGCCACCGGACGGGCTGATGTTCCACATTAGTTGGCCGGACAACGATGGGTTCGTCGTGATCGATGTTTGGCGTTCGGAAGAGGAAGCGCGGCAGTTCTTTTATAGTGTCGTGCGCCCGAGCATGACGGCGGTTGGCCTGGACGCAGGTGTGCCGACGGTACGGCCGATATGGGGGATGGCTCGCCCGCCTGCCTAGCTGCTGAGGGTATCCACATCCAAGATCTTGGATGCTGCCAGTCATCCTCGATCGATGATCTCTCCAAGACTCGGCGGTGAACGTCCCTGACGATTCGCCCCCGCGGGCACACGTCCGCGCGCCGCACGACCGCTCTGTCGGCGGCAGAAGCGGAGCCCATATAGCCAGCACACTGACAGCCTCAGTTAGATCACGATCTGCCGAACTAGTGACGCGAGTTGATCTAACGGCTACGCTCGTCGCGACCGCCAGCCAGGCGCGTCGTGGTCAGTACGTGGCTGCTTGCCCACGTCCTACTCGTCCGACGCGCTCCCTTGGCGTCAGCGTGAGGATCACTCGGGGGAAAGATGCGAATAGTCTGGGCGCTCGTCGCCTTCATCTTCGTTTCTGGGCTCATACTTCCAGTCTGGTGGCTCTCGGGCACCGTCGCACCAGCTGCCGTACCTGGCCTTCCGTCTTATCCCAGTGCTTACATCGGTGACACGGTTCTTATTCCAGCGGCATGCCTAATGTTGGCCTTAGGCATCAAACGGCTTCCGCCTGCCGTCGGTGAAAGATGGGTCGTGGGCGTCAGCGCAGTCGCCGCCTCATCCGCGGCCGTCACCGTCCAAGCGATGTGGCGCGCTGACCCCGATCCGCCCTTGAACTGGACTCTAACCCGCCCTGGACATTTCTCCGCGCCTGGATGGTGGCACGCCGCATACTTTGTGATGGCCAGTGCGGCCGTTGTTGGATTAATAGTCCTCTTCCTATTCCGGACAAGACGTGTGCGTTATGAAACGAGGTTAGGATTACCCGCAACAATCGGCGGCCCTGGAGCCGCCGTAGTCTTAACTGCGCTGGGCTCGTACGTTGGACTTGTGCTCCACGACAATCCCGGCGCCCTTGATACGCAAGCCTCCTCCAGCACCCTAATCCTCACAGTCATTGCCCTGGTAGCCGCAATCGCCGCCGTTGTCGGTGCGTACGGCCGATCGATTGTCATTCTCACAAGACCCGCCCTGCTCGCCTCAGGAGTCACACCCGCCATAGTCTTACTAGCCACAACCACAGATCCTCTATCGCCAGTCTACCGTGCTGCAGGCGTAGTTCTCATCTGTAGCATTGCTGTGATTGTTCTCGAGGCTTACCTCGTGACCACGGCTGAACCTGAGCCCGTCTCTTTTCGCGCCTGGGCGGTCGTAGGTGCGTCCGCTCTTGTTTTAGTGTGTACTGCTGGTTGGGTTGCTCTGTGGGATCCAATTAGGGATAATGATCTCCGGGCTACTCTTATTATTGGCGCCGCATTCTTCCCACTCTTCACCATGGTCCTTGTAGGCATGCTGGGCCGCCGAACTCCGCCTGCACTGCCCGTAACCTCGGTTGCCCTGCTCTTGATAATCGTTACTGCTGCTGCCGTGTGGCACATGGCCGATTCATCTCTCTTGACCGACATACCAGTACTGCCCATCGCACTCGGAATTGCAGTTGGCATCGTCGTCGGATTCGCAGCGGTTGTTGCGAAGGTTCGCACTGACGGTGAACTTGGCGTCCCAAAAGACCTCGACGAGCCCGGATCCAGGTTGATGCCTGGGAGGCGATCAGTTCGCGCAGGCATAGCCGTCGCGCTCCTTGCCTTTCTCGGGTTGGGTGCGTTCTTGGCAACATTGCACTTCGCGTTGACATCTACAGGGGAGCTTGCAGTTGAAAGCCCTCAAAGGCCAGGAGAAGTTGGCAGTAGCCTATGGTCCATCTATGGAGCTGCACTTATGCTAGCAATAGCGTTGCTAGTAATTAATTCGTATTATTCGAAAGCGCGGATTACGGCAGTTTTGAATCTCGTCGCTCCCCTTAGTGTTTCGTGTGTTCTAGCATGGCGGATCGTGGTGGAGGTGTCCAATCAGAACGTATCAACCCTAGCCATCGGTGTTGGACTGGTCGTTGCTGCATGGACATTCAATAGCGTAATCAACAATTCCTGGCTGCTTCAAGGGCACTCGGCTGGCTTAAGCGCCTTCCTCACATCCTTCAGTATAGGCGTACTGCACGGCACGCTTGTCATGTGGGTACTCACAGCGGGCATAAGTGATGGCCTGAGAATCCGCAGCGCTTGGGACGCAGTGTCGATCGCCTTCACCGCATTGGTTGCGGCGGCTGTGCTGGTAACGATTCTAGGCGCTGCCGAAGTAGCGCCACGGAGCCATTGCACCGAGCTGCCCCCTTGGAGGGGTCTCATGCAGGATTCGCTGAGTTGTTCCGCTATCGTTCTATTCTTGGTGTTTCCGGTGGTCTACTTTTGGGAAGCGACCTCTTTCTGGGTCGGCGTGGCGACGTCCGCACCGATCGTAACGTTCTTCGCCTTCGCATTCGTATGGATAGTTAGAGCGAATCGTAACTGGCCCCGAGTGGAAGCCCGAAGGGTGGCGGAAAAGTACGGGATCATCACGTCTAGGAGTGAGGCTGATCGGATTCTCGATGAACTTCAGGGCTCTTGGTCGGAGAAGCTCGCCATAGATCAACAGAATCTTCGAGCCTGCTGGCGTTCTTCATATGAGTGCGGGTCGCCGCTCTATGTTCGCGCGTTGGTAGCACATACGCGCAATCAGAACCGGCTCGCTGTCATAATGCTCATCGTCCCGATCGCGGGCACCCTGGCACTCATCTTTCAGGCACTTGTGGAGAACGAAGAATTTTCAGGCACGCTCGCCCGGATCATGACGCCTCGTTAGGCATAACCCCTCGTTTGGCCGGGTGCGGCCTAGACGGTTACTGTTGCAGTGAGCGGATGACATTCCGGCTCCCATGGGATGCCTCGAACGCCAGCTCGTCGCACAACGACATCAACCCACGGTGCGCTATGCATGGAACGCCGAGCAGGGATCAAGCCGGACCGCCGTTTCATTGGCGGCCGACCTGTCAACAATCTCGGCGGCCGCCGGGCCAACCGTGGTTCCTGCAGAGCGCATCCCTCGATGACAGGACGCCGCGCGTGCACGCGCGCCCACCAACCGCCCAACATTCGCAGCGATCGGCGTAATCCACATGACTGAGAAGACCGACCTCATGTCGTTGTCCATACGCTGCCCGTCCGCTTGTCATCACATCGAAAACACCGGGAGTGTCGCTAGCTCCGCTGCTTGACAGACGAGCTAGCGACAGTCCCACAACGCCCTGTCATCGGCATGTCCGCGAAAGTTTGCACCAGCGGCGGGCGGAAGAGGCGTGCTGTGTGGGCCGACGGGCCGGTGGACTGTCGAGGTGTAGGAAAGGTTGGCGAACTCCCGCGCGGGCAACCTTGACCGAACGGGTCCGCGAACGCTCGTTCGTCAGTCTGGGCTGTCCGGGCACGGCCTGTGGTTCGGTGTCGGCGTTCACGAGGCGACCTTCCGCGTGAGCGTGAGGTGGGTGACGCCGCTGGGCGAGGAGACCGCCTCGATGTCGTAGCCATCTTCGAGGGCCTCCAGGCCGTCCCAGATGCGGACGCCGCGGCCGAGCACGATCGGGACCTGGACCAGATGCATGTGGTCCACGAGCCCGGCGGCGAGGAAGTCGCGTACGACGGTGGGGCCGCCGCCGATCCGAACGTCCTGGCCATCGGCTGCTTCGCGGGCGGTCTCGAGCGCCTCGGCCGGGGTGGCGTTGAGGAAGTGGAACGTGGTGCGGCCCTGCATCTCGATCGGGGGCCGCGGGCGGTGAGTGAGCACGAAGGTCGGTGTGTGGAACGGCGGGTTCGGGCCCCACCAGCCCTTCCAGTTCGGGTCGTCCTGCCAGCCGGGCGGGCCGAACTTGTTGGCGCCCATGATCTCGGCGCCGATGCCGTAACTGTGGCGCTCGGCGAAGGCGTCGTCGACGCCGGCGGTTCCGCCGGCATCCCAGAACCGGGTACGGAACATCCACTCGTGCAGACGCTCGCCCGCGTGGCCGAACGGTGCATCGGCGGACTGCGGCTCGCCAGTGGCGAAGCCATCGAGCGAGATGGACATGTTGTGAATCCGTGTCAGTGACATCCGCGCTCCTCGATCGGTGATTGCTGGCAAGGTCGATTCTGGGCCAAAGGGACGCGCTGCCGGTAACCTGACCGGGCGCCGTGGCGGTCACTCAGTCGAGCCAGCCCGCCGTCGTGCCGACTCGGGCTTGCCCTCTCCCTATCGCATGCTGGCCGGCGATTCGTACCCGGCGCGCTTCAGGCGTGAAAGTGCACATCACCCCTGTTTGTTCGACAGCAA
>Ga0299914_10004304_pt1 | contig 10233 bp, 11 predicted proteins | sample RVTome_10_FD_201361 | JGI IMG/M metagenome (GOLD analysis project Ga0299914, IMG submission 201361) | Soil microbial communities from uranium-contaminated site in the Upper Colorado River Basin, Wyoming, United States - RVT153D57 (version 2) ... | reverse complement strand
TCCATGACCAGGGCGTCCAGCCCGGCGGCGAGCTTCTTGGACAGGATCGAGGCGACGATCAGGGGCAGCGACTCGACCGTGCCGGTCGCGTCGCGGATCGCGTACAGGCGGCGGTCGGCGGGCGCGACCTCCGCGGTCTGGCCGACGATCGCGCAGCCGACCTGCGCGACGACGCGCTGGAGGCGGTCGACCGCCGGCTTGGTGACGTAGCCGGGCACGCTGTCGAGCTTGTCGAGCGTGCCGCCGGTATGGCCGAGCCCGCGGCCGGAGATCATCGGCACCGCGCCGCCGCAGGCGGCCACGATCGGCGCCAGCATCAGCGACACCTTGTCGCCGACCCCGCCGGTCGAGTGCTTGTCGAGCACCGGCCGGTCGAGATCCCACTCGAGCACCTCGCCGGAGCGCGTCATCGCCGACGTCAGCGCCACGCGCTCGCCCGGGTCCATCCCGCGCAGGAACATCGCCATGGCCAGCGCGCCGACCTGCGCGTCGGACAACGAGCCTTCGGTGATGCCGGCGACCAGGAAGTCGATCTCGTCGCGCGACAGTGCGGCGCCGTCGCGCTTGCGGCGGATCACCTCAGCCGCGAGCACCGAACGCTCCGCAGAACCCGATGATCAGGCGCGTCAGGTCGCCGGCCGCCTCGTCGGCGTAGCGCAGCGTCTGCTCGTGCGAGAGCGCCTCGTCGCTCATGCCCTCGGCGAGGTTGGTGATCGCCGACACGGCGACGACGCGCAGGCCGGCGTGGCGGGCGAGGATCACCTCGGGAACGGTCGACATGCCGACCGCGTCGGCGCCGAGCGTGCGGAAGGCGCGGATCTCGGCCGGCGTCTCGAAGCTCGGCCCGGCGGTGGCGAGGTAGACGCCCTCGGCGAGCGCGATGCCGAGCTCGGCCGCGGTCGCGGCGAGCGTGGCACGCAGGTCCGGGTCGTAGGCGTCGCGCAGGCTCGGGAAGCGCGGGCCGACCGCTTCGTCGTTCGGCCCGGTGAGCGGGTTGACCCCGAGCATGTTGATGTGATCGCTGATCGCCATCAGCGAGCCGGGGCCCACGCTCGCCCTCAGCGAGCCGGCCGCGTTGGTGACGAACAGCGCCTCCGCGCCGGCCGCCTTGAGCGCGCGCACGGGGCCGCGCATGGCTCCCGGGTCGCCGCCCTCGTAGACGTGCCTGCGCCCTCGCAGGCACGCGACGGGCACGCCTGACAGCGTGCCGAGCGCGAGCGTGCCGGCGTGACCTTGGACGCTCGGCGCCGGGAAGTCTGGCAGCTCGGTGTAGGGGACCTGGACGGCGTCCTCGAGCGCCTCGGCGACGGCGCCGAGACCCGAGCCGAGGATGATCCCGAGCCGCGGCGCGCGTTCGGCGATGACGTTCATGCGGGCAGGTGCTCCGGGCCGAAGGACATCGGCAGCAGCGTCTCGAGCGCGACGGTCCTGCGCTCGCCGGCGGTCGAGCAGAGGTGCACGGGGGCGTCGAGCGGCATGAACTCACGCAGGCGCTGGCGGCAGCCCCCGCAGGGCACGCAGACGTCCCCGCCTTCGGCGATCACCGCGGCCTCCGCGACGCGGGTCCGCCCGGCCGCCACGAGGACGCCGATCGCCGACGCCTCCGCGCACTGGCCCTGCGGATACGCGGCGTTCTCGACGTTGGCGCCGGCGTGGATCGATCCGTCGTCCGCCCGCAGCGCTGCGCCGACGTGAAACCGCGAGTACGGCGCGTGGGCGCGCCCCATCGCCTCGCGCGCGGCCGCCACCAGCGCGTCGGCGCCGAGCAGGCGGTCGGAGTAGGAGTCGGTGAGGATCTCCTCGATGCCGAGCGCCCGCTGCAGGCGGGCGAGCTTCTCGCGCTCGGGACCGAGGTCGGACTCGGGCGGGGCGACGCCCTCGAGCTCCACGAACGAGCCGAGGCCCGCGACGGTGTCGAGGTGGATCCGCACGCCCTCCCACAGCAGCAGGTGACGCTCCTTGTCGACCACGACCAGCGTGCCGAGCGCGGCGTCGAGCGACGCGCGCAGCTCGTCGGGGTCCGGCACGGGGGTCAGCCGGTAGCGGCTCTCGCGCGCCGCCGCCGCGTCCGGCCGGTCGTACTGGATCAGCGTCGCGCCGCCCGGCTCCTGCTCGCGCAGCTTCAGCCTTCCGGCACGGGCGCGGAAATAGGTGTCGCGCTGCCGCAGGACGCCGCGGTCCTCGGCCCCCAGGTCGCGACAGGCGGCCAACGAGCGCGCCGGGTCCGGGTCGAGCGCCTTGAGCTCGACGTTTCGGCGGGGGGCGGACACCGGCGCGAGCCTAATGCAGTCCCGACCGTTCTCGCTCTGTAATCGACGCCCGACCGGCGTCGTGCGACGCTCGCCCGAGCACCGACAGGAGAGGAGCTTCATGGTCGTCCAAGCACCTGCCACGCCTGTCCCGGCAGCGGAGATCGCGGCGGCCGCAGAGGCTGTGGATCGGCACGGGACCTTTCCGCGGGCGTCAGTGGCGGCGCTCGCGAGCGGCGGCCGGCTGGGCGTCGGGATACCGGAGCGCTTCGGCGGGCTCGGCGGCGGGCCTGAGGAGTTCGTGACCGCGACGGAGGAGATCGCGGCCGCCTGCGCATCGACCGGGATGGTGTACGTGATGCACGTCGTCGCGGTGCAGACGATTCTCGCGGGCACCGGCGAGGACGAGCCCGACGGTCCGAAGCACGAGGCGCTGGCCGCGGCGGCGCGCGGCGAGCACCTCTCGACGCTCGCCTACTCGGAGCGTGGTTCGCGCGGGCACTTCTGGGCGCAGGTGTCGCGGGCGCGGCCCGATGGCGCCGACGTGCTGATCGACGCCGACAAGAGCTTCGTCACGTCGGCCGGCGAGGCCGACTCGTACGTGCTCGCCTGTGGGTCGGCGGGATCGGAGGACCCGCTCGTGACCGATCTCTACCTCGTGCCGGGCTCCGCGCCCGGGCTCGAGGTCGGCGCCGCCTTCGACGGCGTCGGCATGCGCGGCAACGCCTCGGCCCCGCTGCGCGTGCGCGGCCTTCGCGTAGGCGACGAGCGGAGGCTGGGAGCACCGCGGTCCGGCTTCTCGCTGATGCTGTCAGCGACCCTGCCGTGGTTCGTGCTCGGGTCGGCCGCGTGCAGCGTCGGCATCGCCGGCGCGGCGCTGGCGACAGCCGTCGAGCACGCCACCGGCGCCCGCCTCGAACACCGCGGCTACACGCTCGCCGACGTTCCCGGCGTGCGCGCCCGGCTGGCCGAGGCCAGGATCCGCTACGCGCAGGCACGTTCGTACCTGCGGTCCGTCGCGCGCGACATCGCCTCCGGCGCGCCGGAGGCGCCGCTCGGCGTGCTGGCCGTCAAGGCGGCGTCGAGCGAGATGGCCGTCGACGCGACCGATCTGTGCCTGCGGGTCGGAGGCGGTGCCGCGTACGCCAAGCACGGGCCGCTCGAGCGCCACTTCCGCGACGCCCGCGCTGCGCCGGTGATGGCGCCCACGACCGACCTCCTGCGCGACTTCCTCGGCAAGGCGCTCTGCGGACAGGAGTTGTTCTGATGGCGGACGGCTACCGGCTCGGCGCGGTTGTCTATCACCCGAACGTGCGGCGGATCTGGGAGGAGTTCGGGGCCTGGTTCGGCGACCAGGGCCTGGAGATCGAACCGCGCTACTACGAGCGCTACGAGGACCAGGTCGACGACCTGATCGACGGCGTGCTGGCGACGGCCTGGAACACCAACCTCGCGCACGTCCAGGCCATGGAGCGCACCGGCGGCCGCGCGGGGGCACTGGCCATGCGCGACACCGACCGTGGCTGGCGCAGCGTGCTCGTCGCACTCGAGGACTCTGGTCTGAGCTCGCTCCAGGACCTCCGCGGCCGGCGGATCGGCTTCGGCGACGCGGACTCGCCGCAGGCGCACATCCTGCCCGTCCACGCGCTGCGCGCCGAGGGCTTCGATCCCGAGCGTGACGCCGTCGCCAGCCGGCTCGACCGCGACCTGGGCAAGCACGGCGACACCGGCGGCGCCGAGCTCGCGCAGCTCGCACGCGTGCGCGCCGGCGAGCTGGACGCCTGCGTTGTGTCGAGCCTCACGCTGGACGCAGTGCGGCGGCTCGGCGACTCCGGTGCCCTGCGGGAGGTGTGGGCATCGCCCCCGTTTCACCATTGCTGCTTCACGGTGGTCGGCGACGACCCGCGCCACGCGCGCTTCCGCAGGCTGCTGCTCTCGATGGACAGTTCGGATCCCAAGCTGTGCGAGCCGATGGAGCTCGAGCACGTCAACCGCTGGCTCGATTTCGACGCCTCCGGCTACGGGCAGCTGACCGCCGCGGTGCGCGCGGGCCCGGTGATCGTCGGCCGCCTGGACTCGGCACCGGCATGAACCCTCCGGCGGATCCGTGGGTCCTCGCACGCGGGCTCGCGGCGTTGCGCATCTTCTTCGGGCTGATCCTGTTCTCCAACGGGCTGGCGAAGCTGTTCGAGTTCCGCAATATCGAGGTCGGGCCGTACCGCTCGTTCCTGATCAACAAGGCCGAGGCCCGCCGGATCCTGGAATTCGAGGTCAACGAGCGCGGCGGCGGCACCGAGGTGCCGCTGCTCCCCGAGCTCGTCAACGACGTCATGCTCCCGGGCTGGGACGTCTTCCAATGGCTCGTCACCGCGCTCGAGCTCGGCGCCGGCGCCGCGCTGATCGTCGGCATCGCGAGCCGCGGCGCCGCGCTGGCGGCACTCGGTCAGCAGCTCTTCCTCCAGCTCGTGTACGTCTCCAGCGGGCGGTGGGCGTTCGAGCAGCCGCACGAATGGGTGCCGCTGCTGATCCTCGCCCTCGTGCCCGCCGGGCGTGTCTGGGGCTTCGACCGGCGGTGGGTGCATCGCGGCCTGAAGAGGTTCGACGGGTGGCCGTTCTGACCGACGCCCTGCCGCCGCTCGGCTCGCGGCTGTGGCTGTACAGCAACTTCGACTGCAACCTCGCGTGCGACTACTGCTGCGCGGAGTCCTCGCCGCGCGCCGCCGCGCGCCGCCTGCCCGTCGAGGTCGCCCGGCGTGCGTGCGAGGAGCTCGCCGGCCTCGGCGGGCGCGAGATCCTCATCACCGGCGGGGAGCCGTTCCTGGACCCGGATCTGGTCGAGCTGGTCGCCGTCGCCTCCCGTTGGGCGCCGGTCACGATCCTCACGAACGCGATGATCTTCGGCCGTGGGTCACGCCGCCGGATGCTCGAGGCGCTCGACCGCGGCCGCGTCGCGATGCAGGTCTCGCTCGACTCGGGCACGCCGGCGCTGCACGACCGCCACCGGGGGCCCGGGTCGTTCGAGCGCGCGTGTGCGGGCATCGCGCTGCTGCGGGAGCTCGGCTTCCACATCAAGGTCGCCGCCACCGTCGACGAGGCGGACGCCGCCGAGGAGGCGGGGCTGCACGCGCTGCTCGACCGCGAGGGGATCCCACCCGCCGACCGTCTCGTCCGCCCGGTCGCACGCATGGGGTTCGCCGACGGCGGTGTCGGGCTCGACGTCGACAGCGTGTGGCCCGAGCCGGCGCTCACCGCGGACGGCGCGTGGTGGCACCCCGTCGGCATCACCGATCCGGGCATGAAGGTCGCCTCGAGCCCGCTCCCGCTCGTCACGGTGCTCGCGGTGATCCGCGCCACGCTGAACGCGCCCGGCCGCGACCGCGGCGACGCGCTGCAGGCGTTCCGCTGCACGTGAGCCCATGGCCGGCACGAGACCCAGTACGTTCTCCACGATGGAGGGGGTCACGGTCGTCGACCACGTTCTGCTGCGCCGCCTGGTGTCGATCCTGCGCGACCGCAGCACGCCGCACGGGCTGTTCCGGCAGACGCTCGACGACGCGGCGATGATCCTCGCCTACGAGGCGATGCGCGGCCTGCGGCACGACGAGTACGAGCTGCAGACGCCGCTCGAGCCCGCCCAGGGCACGCGGCTGGCCGACGAGGTGGTGCTCGCGGCGATCCTGCGCGCCGGCCTCGGACTCGTCGACGGCTTCCTGCGCTTGGTGCCCGACGCGCGCGTCGGGCACCTCGGGATGTACCGCGACGAGGAGGCCCTGCGGCCGGTCGGCTACTACGAGAACATCCCGTCCGGCGTGGCGGACGCCGAGGTCTTCGTGGTCGACCCGATGCTGGCGACCGGCGGCAGCTCGGTCCAGGCCATCGCGCGGCTCAAGCGAGCGGGCGCGCAGCGGATCACGTTCGTCTGCCTCGTCGCCGCTCCCGAGGGAGTCGAGGCGCTGCGCTCAGCCCATCCCGAGGTGCCGATCCTCACCGCGGCACTCGACCGCGAGCTGGACGGCAACGGCTACATCAGGCCCGGGCTGGGAGATGCCGGTGATCGGATCTTCGGAACCGACCGCTGAGGACGAGCGCCGGTTCCGCCGGTTCGTCGACGCGAACGTCGTCGGGGTCACGATCTCGGACGACGAGCGGGTGCTCGAGTCCAACGACGCCTGGCTGGCGATCGTCGGCCGCACGCGCGAGGAGCTCGAGGCGGGCACGATCAGCTGGCGGGCGATCACCGCGCCCGAGTGGGCCGCGCAGGACGACCAGGTCACCCGCAAGCTCGGCGCCGACGGCTGGATCGCCCCCTACGAGAAGGAGTACGTCCGGCCGGACGGCACGCGCGTCCCGGTCCTGCTGAGCGGCGTCACGCTCGACCGCGACCCGCTGCGGGTGGTCGCCGTGGTGATCGACCTCTCCGAGCGCCGCGCCGCCGACCGCGAGCGCGAGCTGCTGCTCTCGCGCGAGCGCGAGGCACGCCGCGAGGCCGAGCTGGCGGCCGATCGCAGCGCGCGGCTCCAGCGCGTGACGGCCGCGCTGTCCGCGGCGAGCTCGGCCGACGCGGTCGGCGAGGTCGTCGTCGGCCAGGCCGTCGACGACTTCTACGCCGCCGCCGGCGCGCTCGCCTTCCGCGTCGGCGACGAGGTCCACATGCGCCACGAGCGCGGCTTCGAGTCGACGGCGATGGCGACCTGGCGGCGCTATCCGCTGCACATCGACGCGCCGGTCTGCGACGCGCTGCGCACCGGCGAGCCGGTGTACCTCGAGACGCTCGACGACTGGGAGCGCTACCCGCAGCTGCGCGCCGCGATCACCGGCGCGTTCCAGGCGATGGTCGTCATCCCGATCGCGTTCGGCGGCGCCGTGTTCGCCGCGCTCGTGCTCTGCAACCGCGAGGCGCGCCGGTTCATGGCCGCCGACCGCGCGTTCCTCGCCCAGCTCGCCGACCAGGCGGCACAGGCGCTCGAGCGGGCACGCCTGTACGAGGAGCGCGCGTACGTCGCCCACACGCTGCAGGCCGGCCTGCTGCCCGACCGGCTCGTCGACATCCCGGGCCTCGAGGTCGCCGTCCGCTACCAATCGATCGCCGACGGCGGGACGGTCGGGGGCGACTTCTACGACTGCTTCGACATCTCCGACGAGCGCTGGCTCGTGGTGGTCGGCGACGTGGCGGGCAAGGGCACGGCGGCGGCCGTCCTGACCGGGCTCGCACGCCACACGGTGCGCGCGATCGCGCTGCGTGACGAGCAGCCGGAGGAGATGCTGCGCTTCCTCAACGAGGCGCTGCGGCGGCAGTCGAGCGAGGCCGCGTTCTGCACGGTCGGCTGCGTCCGGCTCGACCCGGCGCCCGGCGGCGGGTTCGACGCCTGCCTGGCCTTCGGCGGCCATCCCTACCCGCTGCTGGTGCGCGCTGGCGGGGAGGCGGAGGACGTGGTCGTGCGCGGGACGCTGCTCGGCGTCGAGGCCGAGCCGGTGCTCGAGCAGATCTCGCTCGAGCTCGCGCCCGGCGACACGCTCGTGCTCTACACCGACGGCGTCGTCGACGCCCGCAACGCGGCCGGCGACCGCTTCGGCGAGGCCCGCCTGCGCGCCGCTGTCGACGCCGCCGCAGGCGGCCCGGCCGACGCGTTGGCGGCCGCCGTCGACGAGGCGGTGGCGGCCTTCGAGCCCGGGCGCACGCGCGACGACCGCGCGATCCTCGCGCTGCGGGTGAGCTGAGTGACTGACGATCGGCGACGGCGACGCCGCGACCGCAGCGGCCGTCAGTCACCGGGCTCACCGGCCGCGGTCACGGCGCCGAGCAGCGTGCCGAGCAGCAGCCCGTGCAGCCGCCCGCGGTCGATGTCGCGATGCTCGATCCAGTCGAGCACAGCGCCGTCCATGAACCACAGCCAGCCGCGGACGGCGGCGCGCAACATCGGCCCGGGCTCGCGGCCGCCCGCGATCCCGGCGAGGATCCGGGCCGCGGTCTCGTCGCGCACGCGCTCGACCAGCTCGCGCACCTCGGGCACGGCGCCGACGCTGCGGATGAGCTTGTCGTAGGCCCCCATGTGGCGCTCGACCCATCCGAGATAGGCCTCCAGGCTCGCCGAGAGCTGCTCGACCGGCGGCCGCGCGGGGTCGGGCTCGGTGACCTCGGCCAGCTCCTCGGCCGCCTGTTCGAGCGTCGCCGCGAAGTACGCCTGCTTGGAGGGGAAGTAGTGGTAGAGCAGCGCCTTGCTGATGCCCGCCTCGCGGGCGATCCGGGCCATGCTCAGGTCCTCGTAGCCGTGGCGCGCGAACAGCTCGGCGCCGAGGTCGAGCAGCTGCCGCCGCCGCTCGTCGACGTCGAGCCGGGTGTATGCCGGGGTCCCCATGCGCCGGGACTACGCTAGTGACATGGCCGACGAGCCACACCCTCCGCGCCACGCGACCACGCCCGACGAGGAGCTGCTCGAGGCCGAGACCACGGCGATCCTTTCCGAGCTCACCGACGCCCAGCGCGTGCTGCGGATCCAGGACGAGCTGCGCGCGGGCTTCAAGACGCTCAGCCACATCGGCAAGGCCGTGTCGATCTTCGGCTCGGCGCGGACGCCGCCCGAGCATCCCCGCTACCAGGCGGCGCGCGAGATGGCCCGCAAGCTCGGCCACGCCGGCTACGCGATCATCACCGGCGGCGGGCCAGGGATCATGGAGGCGGCCAACCGCGGGGCGATCGAGGCCGGCGTCCCGTCGGTCGGGCTCGGGATCGACCTGCCGAACGAGCAGGGCGTCAACCAGTACGTCGACGTCGAGCTCGACTTCCACTATTTCTTCGCGCGCAAGGTGATGTTCGTCCGCTACGCGAGCGGCTTCGTGGTCTTCCCGGGCGGGTTCGGCACGCTCGACGAGACGTTCGAGGCGGCGACGCTGCGGCAGACGGAGAAGATCCGCTACTTCCCGATCGTGCTCGCCGGCAGCGACTTCTGGAGCGGCATGATCGACTGGCTGCGGAGCATGGTCCTCGCTGAGGGCAACATCTCGGCCGAGGACGTCTCGGCCCTGCACGTCTGCGACGATCCGGACGACGTGCTGCGGATCCTCGAGGACGTGCGCCACCGGCGCCCGCGGGCGGCATGATCGGCCGCGTCACCCTGCGGGTCGCGGATCGCGACCGCGTGCGGTCGTACTACGAGCGCACGATCGGGCTGCACGCGCTGTCGGAGTCGTCGCTGGGCGTCGACGGGACGCCGCTGATCGAGCTCGTCGGCGATCCGGCGGCACCGCCGTCGCCGCCGGGTCGCACCGGGCTCTTCCACCTCGCGCTGCTGGTGCCCGACCGGCCGTCGCTGGCCTGCGCGGTCAAGCGGGTGGTCGCCTCCGGCGAACGGTTCACGGGAGCGTCGGACCACTTCGTGTCCGAGGCGCTGTACCTGCGCGACCCGGAGGGCAACGGCATCGAGATCTACCGCGACCGGCCGCGCACGGAGTGGGAGTACGAGGCGAACGGGGAGATCCGGATGGGAACGGTGGCGCTGGACGTCGACGGCGTGCTGGCCGAGCTGCCGGGCGGCGAGGATCCGGGCATGCGGGACCGGACGGTGATCGGCCACGTCCACCTGCACGTCGCCGACCTCGACGCGGCGGAGCGGTTCTACGCGGGCGAGCTCGGCCTCGACGTGACCGTGCGCGGCTACCCGGGCGCGCTCTTCCTGTCGCACGACGGCTATCACCATCACATCGGGCTGAACACGTGGCAGGGCCCCGGCGCCCCGCCGCCGCCGCCGGGCTCGCGCGGGCTGGTGGGCTTCGAGCTGCTGCTGCCGGATGCCGAGCCGGCCGAGCTGGCCGATCCGTCCGGCAACCGGCTGCTCGTACGAACCCCGGCTGGGTAGGGTCGCGGTTGCGCCGGCCGCGCCGCGATCTCGCGGCGTTCGCGGGGCGCCGTCCTGCCTGACGGTCGTCCTGCGATCACCGGACAGGACGGCGTCCCGACCAGGTGTCGCCCTCGCTCGCCTCTAGGGGA
>Ga0299914_10004303_pt1 | contig 10234 bp, 6 predicted proteins | sample RVTome_10_FD_201361 | JGI IMG/M metagenome (GOLD analysis project Ga0299914, IMG submission 201361) | Soil microbial communities from uranium-contaminated site in the Upper Colorado River Basin, Wyoming, United States - RVT153D57 (version 2) ... | reverse complement strand
CCGCACCGGTACGTTCCTCGTGGAGGGCCCTTTCGCCATCGCCGAAGCTTTCGGCGCCGATGCAGACGTACGGGAGCTCTTCGTTACGATCGACGCTCCACGGCGCGCCGAGCTGACCGAGCTGGCCCTATCGAAAGGCGCATCCGTCAGCGTCGTCAGCGATCCCGTGTTGAAGGCGATGTCCGACTCGGTGACCCCGCAAGGGATCGTCGCGGTCGCCGGGATCCCATCCACGGGGCTGGCCGACCTGCCGGGGGGAGCCACGCTCGTCCTGGTGCTCGCGGGCGTGAGGGATCCCGGCAATGCCGGGACCCTGGTGCGCTCAGCCGTCGCGGCCGGCGCCGACGCGGTGGTGTTCGTCGACGCAAGCGTCGACCCCTACGGCCCGAAGACCGTCCGGGCGGCCGCCGGGGGCGTGTTCCTCGTGCCCGTGGTCGTGGAGCCGGCGTTGGCCGATTGCGTGGCCCACCTCCGCGGTCGGGGTCTCACCATCCTCGGGGCCTCTGCGGGGGCCGAACAGGCTGCCGACGATGTGGACCTGACCGCTCCCGTGGCTCTCGTCCTCGGGAACGAGGCCTGGGGCATCCCCGAGGACTCGGCCGCTCTCCTGGACGGCGAGGTGGGCATAGAGATGCCGGGGCCGGCGGAGTCTCTCAACGTCGGGATAGCCGGCTCGATCCTCTTGTTCGAGGCCGTCCGCCGCCGCCGATTAAAGTCAGCGGTCGATGACTGAAACGAACTTCGCCGACATGATCTCGAAGATCGCCCACGAGCTCCGCTCGCCCCTCACCTCGGTGAAGGGCTTCTCTGCGACTCTGATCGGACGCTGGGAGCGGTTCTCGGACGAGCAGCGTTTCGAACTGGTCGAAGCCATCCACGCCGACGCGGAACGGATGGGGCGGATCGTCTCCGAGGTCCTCGACCTGGCACGCCTGGAGTCCAACAGGCTCGAGCTCCACAGGACCGCGGTTGAGCTGAAGGACGTGGCCGTCAAGGCCGCCGAGCACGTGGCTCGCCTGCCCGGCTCCGACAGGGTCGCGGTCGAGGTGCCGCCAGGTCTCGTAGCCAAGGTCGACGGCGAGCGCATCGGGCACGTGCTGACGAACCTCATCGAGAACGCCGTGAAGTTCTCGGACGACGGCGCGATCACCGTCCAGGGCAAGGCGGTCGATCGGATGGTCGAGGTGTCGGTGGCGGATTCCGGGGTGGGGATCGAAGCCGACCGTTTGTCTGAGATCTTCTCGGGACCGGGCCCCACCGGCCAGCGAGCCACTCCGCTCGGCACCGGTCTAGGGCTCTACCTTTCACTGAAGCTGGTCCAGGCACACGGCGGCACGCTCGAGGTCGAGAGCACGGAAGGCGAGGGATCCACATTCACCATCCGCGTCCCGGTGGGGGAGCCCTGAATCGTGGATGCCCAAGAACTGAGTGAGCGCTTCGCCGAGGTGCGCGCCGAGGGGCTCGAGAAGATCCGAGCGGCGACAGACCTAGGGTCCCTGGAAGAGGCGCGCGTGCGCGTCATGGGACGGAAGGCACCACTGGCACGGGCCCGGCAGGGTCTGCGCGAGGTCGCTTCAGACGAACGCGCCGCGATGGGGCAGCTCGCGAACTCGGTTCAGGCCGAACTCGAGGGCGCTATCGAAGAGAAGGGCCGATCCTTCGAGGCTGCGGAGAGGGAGGCGCGCTGGGAGCGCGAGCGGATCGACGTGACCTTGCCTCCACCGGAGCAGCGCGAGGGCTACATGCATCTGCTCACCCAGACGCTGTGGGAGATCGTCGACATATTCATCGGTCTCGGCTACAAGGTCGAGGAAGGCCCCGAGGTGGAGCACTCGAAGCTGAACTTCGACGCGCTGAACACCCCGTACGAGCATCCGTCACGCTCGCCCCAGGACACCTTCTTCGTGAAGGGGACCAAGGAGGAGGTCTGTCTCAGGACCCAGACGTCTCCGGTCCAGATCCGCGTGATGGAGGCACAACAGCCGCCCATCTACGGTGTCTTCCCCGGCCGCGTGTACCGGCGCGACGCGCTCGATGCAACTCACACGGCGCAGTTCTTCCAGATGGAGGGCCTGGCCGTCGACGAGGGCATCACGCTCGGCGACCTGAAAGGCACCTTGGAGGTCTTCGCGCACCATCTGTTCGGCAGCGATCTGGAGGTGAGGCTCCGACCGCACTTCTTCCCGTTCACGGAGCCGTCGGCGGAGATGGACGTGCAGTGCTTCGTCTGCCGTGGCTCTGGTTGCCGGACGTGCAAGGGCGAGGGATGGATCGAGATCCTCGGCTGCGGGATGGTGCATCCGAAACTGTACGAGTGGGTCGGCTACGACGCCGAGAGATACACGGGCTTCGCGTTCGGCATGGGGATCGAACGCATCACCGCTCTGGCTCACGGCATAGCGGACATCCGCCTGCTGTACGACAACGACCTCCGAGTGGCATCTCAGTTCGGGGGCCTCAGATGAGAGTGAGTCTCGGATGGTTGGCGGAGTACGTCGACGTGGACCATGCGCCGGAGGACATCGCTTATCGCCTCGACATGTCCGGCACGAAGGTCGAGGCGATCCACCGACCCGGCGCCGATATCGAAGGCGTCGTCGTAGCGGAGGTCCTGAATATCGAGCCGCATCCGAACGCTGACACCTTGTCGATGGTCGAGGTCCGGATCGAGAACGATGAGACCCAACGCGTCGTGTGCGGCGCCAAGAACTTCAGTGTCGGCGATCGCGTTCCGCTCGCCCGCGTGGGCTCGAAGCTGCCGGGCATGGAGATAACCGAACGCAAGATCAGGGGTGAGGTAAGCCGGGGGATGCTGTGTTCCGGCTCCGAGCTGGGCGTTTCGAAGGACCATTCCGGGATCCTCGTCCTATCGCCGGGCGCCCCTCTCGGAAAGGACGTCGTTTCGCTCTTGGGATTGGACGACACGATCCTCGAGCTGGAGGTCACGCCCAATCGGCCCGATTGCATGGGCATGATCGGCGTCGCCCGGGAGGTGGCGGCGGTCTACGACACCGAGCTCACGATCCCCGAGGCGGGACTGGAGGGGGATCCGCTGGACTGCCCGGTCACCATCGAGATCCAGGATCCGGTCGGCTGCCCTCGATACCTGGCGCGGTACCTGGAAGAGGTGAAAGTGGTTCCCTCGCCGGACTGGATGGCCGCGCGCCTCCTGTCGGCCGGGTTCAGGCCTATCTCGAACGTGGTCGACGCAACCAACTACGTGCTGATGGAGACCGGTCAACCGCTGCACGCGTTCGACGCGGACGGGGTTGAGGACCGCAAGATCGTCGTCCGACGCGCTCTCGCTGGTGAGACCCTGAGGACGCTCGACGGGATCGAACGGAAGCTCGATCCCAACGACCTCTTGATCGCCGATCCTTCCCGGGCCCTGGCTCTGGCGGGTGTCATGGGCGGAGAGGACTCCGAGGTCGGCGACACGACCACGTCGATAGTCCTGGAGGCGGCAGTGTTCGACAAGGCGTCCATCTCGTTCACGAGCAGACGTCACAACCTTCGCTCGGAGGCGTCGGCGCGCTTCGAACGAGGCTCGAACCCCGACGCGTTGCCGTACGCGGCTGCGCGCGCTGCTCGGTTCATGAAGGAGACGGGCGGGGGGAAGGTTTCGAGGAGCGAGCCCGACGCCTACCCGGTGGTCAGGGAGCGACCGCACGTGCGGCTTCGACCGAGCCGAACCGAGAAGTTATTGGGCGTCCCGATCTCCACCGATCGACAGGTGGAGCACCTGCGCCGGCTGAAGCTGCCCGCCGACGTCATGGATGACGTGATCGAGGTGGAGGTACCGGGCTTCCGCCTCGACCTGAAGATCGAGGAGGACCTGATCGAAGAGGTCGGGCGCCTGGAGGGCCTGGACAGCATCCCGGCGACCATCCCTCCCGCCCACGGTGGGTCGCTCACGCCCGAGCAGCAGGCAGAGCGGACCTTGAGGCGATGCTTGGTGGCGCTCGGCATGACGGAGGCGTGGACCTCGTCGTTCCTCGCTCCGGCAGACCTCGACGCGCTCGAGCTCGGGCCCGATCATCCGGCGCGCCGTCTCGTCGAGTTGGAGAATCCCATGACCGAACACGAGACCGCGCTGCGGAGCACGATCCTGCCGGGATTGCTTCACTCGGTGGCGCGCAACGTCGCCCACCATGCGCGCGGAGTTGCGCTGTTCGAGATCGCGCGCATCTACGAGGTGGCCGACGAACTAGCGAACGAGGAGCTCGCGCTGACCGCCGTTGTGACGGGGGATCGCGATCCCCCGTCGTGGAGCGGACCCCCACGCCGGTGGGATCTCTTCGCCGCGAAGGGAGTCCTCGAGGCCGCCCTCGCTACGATAAGAGTGAAGGGGCTCAGGTACGAACCGGTCCACGGCGCGCCGTTCCATCCGACGAGGGGAGCGCGGGTGGCTCTCGGAGACACCATCGTCGGGATCCTGGGCGAGCTCCATCCCGAGGTGTGCGAGCGTTTCGAAGTCCCGGAGGGGACCGTCGCGTTCGAGATCGCCCTGGCGCCGGTCCTCGCAGCCATCCCGGACCGGGCGAAGAGCAGCGAGATCTCTCGCTTCCCCAGCGTGTTCATGGACCTGGCGCTCATCGTCGACGAGACCGTGGCGGCCGCGCGGATAGAGGACGCTATCCGGTCGGCTGGCGAGCCGGAGGTCGTCAGCGTGCGCCTGTTCGACCACTACCGCGGGGAGCAGATCCCCGCGGGGAAGAAGAGCCTCGCGTTCGCCCTGGAACTGCACGATCTCACAAGGACGCTGACCGACGAGGACTCCACCCGCGTTAGGGACCGCGTGGTCGAGGCCGCTCAGCGGGAAACGGGGGCCGAGCTTCGTGCTTGAATCGCGCGACTTCCTCACGCTGGACGATCTCACCCCGGGCGAGTTGACGGAGGTTCTGGACCGAGCGAGGAAGGTGAAGGAGGCCCCCGATCTCTTCTCGACGGCCCTCGCCGGCAGACAGGTGGCCCTTATCTTCGAGAAGCCGTCCACCAGGACGCGCGTATCGTTCGAGGCCGCAGTCACCTCTCAGGGCGGGCACGCGATCGTGCTCCGCAGTGACGAACTGCAGTTGGGTCGCGGAGAGACGATCGAAGACACGGGCCGCGTCCTCTCTCGCTACGTGGACTGCATCGTCATCCGAACGTTCGGCCAGGACCGGCTGGAGCGCCTCGCCCAGACCGCCTCCGTACCGGTTATCAATGCGCTCAGCGATCAGGAGCACCCATGTCAGGGTGTTGCCGATCTCCAAACGGTCCTCGAGAAGCACGGCCACCTCGACAACGTGGTTCTCACGTACGTGGGGGACGGGAACAACGTGGCCCACGCTCTGATGATGGGAGGGGTGAAGGCGGGGATGGAGGTGCGCGTTGCGACGCCGCCTTCGTTCGAGCCCTTCCCCCGGGTCGTAGATCGGTGCAGGGAGATCGCTAGAGACACGGGCGGACGCGTCATGTTGTCGAACGATCCGCGCGGCGCGGCCAAGGGAGCTCACGTTCTGTACACGGACGTTTGGACGAGCATGGGTCAGGAGGCCGAGAACGAGCAGCGCGTGCGAGCGCTATCCGACTTCCAGCTGAGCCAGGACCTCGTGCACCTGTCGGCGCGCGACTCGATCGTGATGCACTGCCTCCCGGCTCACCGCGGCGAGGAGATAACCGCCGAGGTGATCGACGGCCCGCGATCGGTCGTGTGGGACCAGGCAGAGAACCGTCTCCATTCGCAGAAGGCGTTGCTCACGTTCCTCCTCCGTTAGTGGCCACGCGCCTCACCAAGGACTTCTACGCTCGCGACGCCCTGTCGGTGGCCCGCGAGCTGATCGGATGCGTGCTCGTCCACGATGAGCCGGAGGGAAGGACCGCCGTCCGTCTCGTTGAAACGGAGGCGTACCGGGGCCGGATCGATCCCGGCTCCCACGGCTACCGTGGCCCGACGCCGCGCACCGAGGTGATGTACGGACCTCCTGGGCGCTTATACGTCTATTTCACCTACGGGATGCACTGGTGCGCCAACATCGTGTGCGCGCGGGAGGGGGAGTGCGAGGCCGTTCTCCTGCGCGCCGGCGAGCCCGCAGCCGGCCTCGATCTCATGCGAGCGCGCCGCAGCGCTGTGACCAAGGACACCCTCATCGCGGCCGGCCCGGCCCGGCTTGCGCAGGCGATGGGCATAGGGAAAGAGCACAACGGAGCGACTCTGTTGCGAGGCGGCGAGTTCTACTGCTACGAGGACGAGGTCACCGACGACTACCGCGCCGCCGAGATCGCGCAGACCGTGCGCATCGGCCTTTCGGAGGGCAAAGGCGAGGATCTTGAGTGGCGATTCGCGGTGCCCAACCACGCCCACACGAGTCGTCGAGATGTTTCCTAGTCGGAAGCCCGGTGACATAGCCGGTACTTCTGCACCAGAAACCCGCACCCTCTAACCCGGGTTCACCCAGATCGTTACCGTCGAGCCCTTGTTCGCGGTCGTTCCGGACGCCGGCGACTGCTTCCATACCCGCCCCTTGCGTTTCTTCGACTGCTTCTTGTCGGGCTCCTTCTCGATCACCGTGGCCACGTCGTAACCAGCGTCGCGGAGGCGATCTTCGGCGTCGCCGCGCGAGAGGCCGAGGACGTTCGGGACAGAGGTCGAGCCGCCACCCGCGGATATCGAGAGGGTGACCGTCGACCCCGAGGGCGCCTTTTCGCCCGCGCCCGGGTTCTGCGCGAACACGCGGCCCGGCGGGAAGGTGTCGGAGGGTTCTCTCACGGTGGTCACTTCGAAGCCAGCGTCCTCGACGATCCGGACCGCGTCGGCCTCGGGGAAGTTGATGACATCGGGGACCTCGACGCCTTTCCCGCAATCATCGCGGGGAGCGTCACCGGCCTGGTATGGAGCCTCGCCTACGAACTCCTCCGGCGTCTTGTCCGTTGCGAGGCAGCCGGTCCGCGTATCGACCGTGTACACGATCACGCCGCCCGGGTTGGTGAACGATCGCGCCGGAACGCCCGCCAGAGCCGCGCTCATGAAGGTCCTCCAGATGTCGGCGGGCCACGACCCACCCGTCACCTGGATCCTCGTTGGACGGCAGAGCGTCACGGCACAACTCGTCTTCATCTCTAACTGGCCCTCGGGGTAGCCGACCCATACCGAGGCGACCATGTCGGGTGTGTAGCCCACGAACCACGCGTCGCGATACTCCTGTGCGGTGCCGGTCTTGCCCGCCGCCGGCCGGCCGATCTGGGCCCCCGTTCCCGTCCCCCTGATCATCACTTGCTCGAGCGCCGTCGTGGCCAGGTACGCGGCGGGGGGCTCCAGCACCTGGGTGCCTTCGGAGGCGTCCTTGTAGATCGTGTGTCCGCTCTTATCGACGATCTTCGTGATGGCGATGGGAGGGTTGTACTCGCCGTTCGTGGCAAGTGTCCCGTAGGCCGATGCCATGTCGAGTGGATTGATCGAGTTCGTGCCGAGCGGCGCCGATGCGACCGGCGACAGCTCGGTGCGGATGCCCATGGCGGCGGCCGTGTCGACGACGTTCTGCACCCCGATCTCCTGCCCCAGTAAGGCGTAGATCACGTTGACGCTCTTCACGGTGGCTTCGAGGAGCGACATCTTGCCGTAGGAACTGCCTTCGTAGTTCTGAACCCTGTAGTCGGCACCGTTGTCCGCGCCCGGGATCGTTACCGACGAGCCAGAGACTTTGAACACCTTCGAGAGTGGCACTCCTTCCTGGATCGCGGCGGCAAGAGCGAACGCTTTGAAGGCCGAACCGGCCTGGCGACCGGCCCCTGGTGCCGGAGCGGGCTTGAAGGGTTTCTTGCAGTTCCCCTTGTTGTTCCGTTCGCAGTCGAGGTTCGGCTCTATGACCGTCGCGAGGTTCAGCTTCGCGAACCGATCCTCCTTCCTGGGAGCGAAGAAGTCTCGGCCTCCCACCATCGCCTTGATGTAACCCGTGTTCGGATCGATCGCGACGAGGGAGGCGTGCGGATCGCGGTCGTTCGGCAGGATCGTCGTCGCGGCGTTCTCGGCGGCTTCCTGATCGGAGAGGTCGACCGTCGTATAGATGCGCAGCCCTCCCTGGAACATCTGCTGCTCTCGTTGCTCCGGGTCCTTGCCGACCGCTTTGAAGCGCGGGTCGTACTTGATCAAACGGCGCACGTAATCGATGAAGTAGGGGGCCGGGTACTCGTCGGTAACCTCACCCCGGTCGAGTTCGAGGCCTTTCGTCCTGGCTCGCTCGGCACGCAACGGATCGATGTAGCCCAGTTCCTCCATCTTCGAGATGACGAGGTTCCTTCGCTTCTTCGCTGCCTTCTTCCGGTCGAATGGGTCGTAGGTCTCCGGCGACCTGATGACGGCGGCCAGGAGGGCGCTCTGCGACGGGCTCAGCTTCTTCGCTCCTTTGTTGAAGAACGTCCTCGCTGCTGCCTGCACGCCGTACGCGCCTTGCCCGAAGTACACGGTATTGAGGTATCGCTCGAGGATCTCCTTCTTCGTCAGCCTTTCCTCGAGCTGGCGCGCCAGCGCGGCCTCGTTGATCTTCCTCCTGAGAGTCTGCGCCGCGGTCTCTCCGGGCGCGATCAACGTGTTCTTCACGTACTGCTGGGTGATCGTCGACCCCCCCTCTTCGACGTCGCCGCTTGAGACGTTGCGGGCGAATGCGCGGAGGATCGCCTTCAGGTCGACCCCGTCATGTTGGTAGAAGCGTTCGTCCTCGATCGCGACCACGGCATTCTGGAAATGCTTCGGGATCTTCGAGATGCCGATGATCGTCCGGTTCTCGATGCCGTGCAGCGTGGTGATGAGGCTGCCGTCCCCCGCGTAGATCTTGGAAGACTCGGCCAGCTTGATGTTCCGGAGGTCCTTAGCGGTGAGGTGAGGGAGGTTGGAGAGCTGCTGGCACGACGCGGCGAAGAGCGCGAAAAGAGCGAGTACGGCAGGCGCGATACGACGCTTCGAGAGTCCCATGGGATACGTCAGTTTACCGGGGCGGTCCCTCTACCAGGCGAACTCCCCTCCGGCCCCCCGGGACGGTTAGCATCCCAGCCGACATGAACTCCGACGATATCCAGGCGCAGCTAGAGCGGCTCACGAGGCGAGCGGAGCACGTCGTGCGCACGGAGGACCTGGCCGAGCGCTTGAAGAGCGGCAAGAGGCTCAGGGTGAAGCTGGGCCTCGACCCCACGGTCGGCGCAGTGACACTCGGGTGGGCCGTCCCCCTGCAGAAGCTCCGCAGCTTCCAGGACGAGGGGCACACGGTCGTCCTGATCCTGGGCGATTTCACGGCGCGCATCGGCGACCCCAGCGGCAAGTCGGAGACGAGGCCTCAGCTGACCAAGGAAGAGGTTGCGGCGAACGCGGAGACGTGCCTGTCGCAGCTGAAGGACATCCTGTCGGAGGAGAACCTCGAGGTCCGCTACAACTCCGAGTGGTTGGAGCCGATGGATCTTCCCGCCCTCCTCAGGTTGACCGCGAATTACACCGTGGCCCAGATGCTCGAGCGAGACGACTTCTCTAAGCGCTACGCCGACGGCCGGCCCATCTCGCTCGTCGAGTTCATGTACCCGCTCCTCCAGGGCTACGACTCGGTGGCGGTCGAGGCCGACGTCGAGCTCGGGGGCACCGATCAACTGTTCAACCTGCTCGTCGGGCGGGATCTCCAGCGCGCCTACGGGCAGGAACCGCAGATCGCGCTGACGATGCCGCTGCTCGTGGGCACGGACGGTGTTCAGAAGATGTCTCAGAGCCTCGGGAACTTCATCGGGATCCGCGAGATGCCGGAGGACATCTTCGGCAAGGTGATGAGCATCCCCGACCATCTCGTGGAGCAGTACGCCGCGCTCGCCACGACGCTTCCCGACGAGGAGGTGACCCGTCTGTCCGAGCTGGCGGCAGGGGGCGGCCCCTCTGCCGGCGACGCGAAGCGCGCGGTCGCTCGAGCGATCGCGGATCTGTATCACGGACAGGAGTCCGCGGCGCGCGCCGAGGAGGCTTTCGATCGTCAGTTCAGACAGCACCAGGTTCCGGACGAAGTGCCCGAGCGAACGCTTCCCGACGAAGCAGTGCTCGATAACGGCAAGGTCAACCTTCCGGCCGCGCTCGCGGGGCTCGAGCTTGCCGCGTCGCGCGGCGAAGCCCGCAGGCTCATGAAGCAGGGGGGAGTGCGCGTCGACGGCGAGCAGGTGCAGGACGAGGAGATCGAACGGACGAGGCTCGCGGGCGCCATCCTGCAGGTCGGCCGCCGGAGATTCG
>Ga0299914_10004301_pt1 | contig 10237 bp, 11 predicted proteins | sample RVTome_10_FD_201361 | JGI IMG/M metagenome (GOLD analysis project Ga0299914, IMG submission 201361) | Soil microbial communities from uranium-contaminated site in the Upper Colorado River Basin, Wyoming, United States - RVT153D57 (version 2) ... | reverse complement strand
AACAGTCGCAGCAGACGCGCTGCATTACTCGCGAACGTCCGGTCGGCGATCGCTTCCCGGGCCTGCCGTGCGGCCTCAGCCCGAAGTCCTTCATGGTCCAACCACCAGTGGGTCAGCTCGGCCGCCTCGCCCGGCGAGTCGAACCGGGGCAGCATCGGCAGCACCTCGTCGCCCTCGCCGCGGGGGTCACGCAGGAACGGCAGCCCAATCGCGGCCATCTCGACCTCGCGCGGGCCCATGGCCCAACCTTCGTGCGAGTCTCCGTCTTCGGTCTCACGGCGGTACAGGTTGATGCCGAGCTTCGCCGACTGATAGATCCGCACCCCGTCGGCGTTGTCCAGGCACTCCTTGATGTCGTGGGCCACATGCTTGCGCAGCGGGGAGTCTTCTGTCAGCCGCTGCCAGTTCCCGGCCAGCAGCACATCCAGCCCGTCCAGATCCATGGCCTCGAAGAACTCGATCCGCGACTCGAACCCGGTCCCGACGAACGCCAGGTCCGCGGCCAGGTCCTTGTCCATCGGGCCGTGGCGGTGCAGCTTCGGCCGGTAGGCGTGCGGCATGTACTCGGTCGGCGCCACGGCCCGGTAGCGGTCGATGTTCACCGGGTCGTTGAGCAGGTTCAGGTCGGCGTGCGCGGCCACCTCGACCTGGCGGGTGTCCTCGTACGGGGCCTCAGTATGGAGGACGACGACCTTGGTGCCGTAGGCGCGGGCCAGGTCCATCAACTCAGTCGGAATCAGGAACGCCGAGACGATCAGCAGCACGTGCGGGCGGAACCGGTACAGCGGGGCGTACAGCCCGTTGACCGCGAGCTCGACGGCCTGCTCCGGTGGGACGGCCTTGCGGAACGAGCCTGCGGCCACGTTGAAGTAGGCCGCGTCGTAGAAGGTGAGCCGGTCCTCGAGGTTGAAGATCTGCACCTGCTGGCCGAGCTCTTCCAGTGCCTCGACCCAGCCGGCGTAGACGTCGTGGACGCTGAACGCGGGGCCGGGGTGGCACACGACCCAGCGCATCAGCCCACCTCGACGACGATGTCTGCGGCCAGGTAGTCGACGCCGTTGAACGCCGCGATCCGCTCGTCCTCAACGACAGTGGCGTGGGCGAAGTCGACGATGTCGCCGAGCGTGGGGTCGGCGTCGATGGCGGCCTTGATGGACTTCGCGCCGGTGGACGCCAGGTACTCGTCCAGGGCTTCCTGCGCGGTCGTCTGGTCGGCCCACGACACCAAGACGGTGACCGCGAACGTCACGTCGTCCTCACCGTCCATGGACACCCCGAATGTGGTCTGACGGCGCTTGACGAACGCGTGCGGCGGGTTGACGACCCCCGGGACGACGGGACTGTGCCGCAGCCCCGTGATGGTGGCGAGCCGGTCGTCGATGCCCTCGCGGATCTCCTGAACGGTGGCCATCAGCCCACCAGCACCGAGAACCGCTGATAGGGCATCAGCAACGAGGCTACCTTCGGGTTCTCCCGGATCCGCACCACGCCGAAGTCAGAGACGCCGGCAATGCCGAACGGGGCGTCCTTGAGCTTGAACAGTTCGGCGGCCAGCATCAGGCACGCCTCTTTGACCGCCGACGGTGGTGCGGTGGGCCAACCGAACGTGCCGACGATCTGCACCCGGTCCGCGCGCTGCGATCTGCTGTACGGCACCGGGAACAGCTTCGCCCCGACCGCACGAACCTCGGAGTAGGGCCGCACCTCGGGGCCGCTGGCCGCGTTCGCCGGCCACAGTTGGTAATCCGACGCGGCCCAGGTCGTCTCGAACGTCCCGTCGCCTGCGGCGTCGGTCTTCAGGGTCGTGACGGTGACGATGTCGCCGACCCACACGTCGGTGTCGGCGAGCTTGAGACGGTACCGGTCGGTGGCCACGAACGTGGCGGTGGTGGAACCGGTGACGTAGAAGATCCGCTGGCAGTGCTGGTCGATGGCCCGCGACGCCGAGTCCAGCGCCGATTCAACCAGTGTGTCGTCGAGGTTGTCGCCGATGCCAAACCGGGCCTTGAGCTCTTCGGCGGTGGCGTACAGGTTCGGCATCATGACCACCTCTCCTCAGCGAACATGGCCGGCCATAACCGCTCGGCGGCGTACGGCTCGAGCCCGTCGCACTCCATCAGGTCATCGAAGATCCGGCGATAGAACTCGCGAGGATGCCGCAGCAGCGTTGCCCCGTTGACGCGGAACTGTCCGCCGGGCCAGAACTGCACCTCGGCACCCATCGGCACGCCGAACCAGCGTTCGTGGCAGTCGGCGACCGGGACCCCACCGTGGTGCGGGGAACCGTTGCCGGTCGACCCGTACGGCGGGTTGGACGACAGCGGCCGAAACCCGCCGCCCGGCGCCGTGAGCTGTGACCACAGATCGGCAACATGCGGAAAAGGATTACCCTGCGCGAACCCGTACAGGTCGCCGCCGCTGATCTTCTCGTAGTGAGTGTCAATCCACCACAGAAAACTGGTCGGCTCCCGTCCGTGGTTCGGCAAGTGGATGCCCTTGTGCACCACGTCCAGGTGCCAGTCGGCGGGGATCTGCGCGGTCCACTGCAGGTCTTCGTCCCAGTGGGCCACAATCAGGGTGTTCACTCGAACAGCCCGAGCCAGATCGACGCGGCCTTCTTGAACTTCGCGGTCCATCCGTCCGGTTCGTCCTCGATCGTATCCGGCAGCCCGTCGATCAGTTCCCGGTAGCAGCCGGCGACAGTGTCGCCGGTGAGCGGAAGATCGCGGACGATGCGCCAGAAATGCTCGTTCATCGCCATGCCGGGGGCCTGCTTGCGCAGGTTGGCGTACACGTCGGATTGGCGGCGATGTTCCACGCTCGGATAGCCGGACACCGCGGCCATGCCCAGGTGGTCCAGGATGCGTTTGACGAGCACGCCGGCCCAGATGTCGTCGTACTGGTCGAACCCGTAGTCGGGGCCGAACAGCCCGAAGTACATGGCCGGGGTCAGCTCAGCCCGCCACGCCAGGTTCATGCCGCACATCGGGAAGAACGACCACCGCGGGACCGTCTGAACGCCTTCTGTGGGCCGCAGACGCAGCCCCGGGTGGTGAAGCTGGGTCGGAGCGTCCAGGTCCGGCACGGACGACCACAGCCCGTGGGACAGCATGATCTGCGACTGCCCGCGGATGCCGTACGGGAAGCCGCGGAACATCGGCCCTTCGAGTGAGGAGTTGACCCAGTCCAGCGTTGCCGTACCAGTCAGGTTCGCCGCGTGCCCTTGGATCAGGTCGCTTCCGTCGGGGTAGCAGTCGGTGTCGAGGGTGACGATGATGTCTGGGTTGCGCCTCCACGCCAGGTAATAGCCGTAGGAGCGGCACGCGCTGGTCCGAGTCGGGATGATCCAGTGGTCGCCGTCGAGATCAGCCTCGATGTCGACGTGGTCCACGATCGTGACGTCGCTGTAACCGTACGGTGACCTCGGCTTGGGGCCGACGTCCTGCACGACGATGATCGGCACGTCCCGTAGCTGCTCGCGCCAGTCGTGCAGGAAATCCAGGTGCGGCAGATGGTTCGGGACCACCACGACCGCGTCGGTCACTTCAGCCACTCCGGGTGGTCGATCATCCACTTGACGGTGCGCTCCAGCGACTCGTCCAGCCCGATCGGCGGCTTCCACCCCGCCGCATGGATCTTCGACGGGTCCAGCGCGTATCTGTGGTCGTGGCCCGGGCGGCTGCCGTGATAATCCACGAAGTCGTACCGCAGTTCGCGGCCTGCGGCCTTGGCGATCCGCCGCGCCAGCTCCAGCACGCCCAACTCTTCGCCGGCCACATGCCAGCGGTCGGGCCGGTCGGCGTCCGGATAGGCGGCCGGCACGGTATCGGTGAGCATCCAGCGCAGCGAGTCCGCGTAGTTGCGGGCGTGCAGCCAATGCCTAGACGACGGATCCCAGCCATCTTCAGCTGGCCGCGCGTGTAGCGGCACAACCTCGTCGCGCAGGACCGCCCGCACCACCTTCGGCACGAATTTCTCGATGTCCTGCCGCTCGCCGATCATGTTCATGAAGTTGGTGAGCACCACCGGCACCCCGAACGTGCGCCAGTACGAGATCGACAGCGCCTCTTGCGCCGCCTTGGACGCCGAGTATGGGTTCGACGGGATCACCGGGTCCCACTCGACGTGCCGCTGACCCTCGGCCGCAGGGCCGTACACCTCGTCGGTGGACACCTGCACGAAGTGCGACAACTCGCGGGTCCGCGCCCACTGGAGCATGTTCAGCGTTACGTCGACGTTGTTCCGCACGAACGGTGCCGGGTCGGTGATACTGCGGTCCACATGCGACTCAGCGGCCAGGTGCAGCACCGCCCGCACGTCCCCGATGCGGTCGTCGAGATGTGAGTGGATCTCAGCTCGCAGATCGTGCCAGATCAGGTTCACCCGATCCGGGTCGTAGCCCTTCATCGACGTGACCCGGTCAACCCGGCCCGCGTAGGTCAGTGAGTCCAGCACCACCAGATCCCAGTCGGTGGCCTGAATCAGATGCTCAACCAGGTGGTGGCCGACGAAGCCGCAGCCGCCGGTTATCAGGACACGTGTCACACATTCCCCCACTTGTCGCGGAACCGGGCCATGCCCGCATCCCAGCCGTCGAGTTTGCTTATCGCACCAGCGCCGTCGGTGTTGTGAAGCACCATTTCGGCGCCACCGGTCAGGCAGTAGTTCGGCAGCCCGCGCGCCAGCATCTGCTGGCAGATGTCGTGGTCATAAAGGTGGAACCCGGGATATGACTCGTCCCACTCGATCTCGTGTGCGGTGGCCAGCAGCAGCCCGTCAAGGTAGCTGCAGGCACCGCCGGCGGCGCGGTCGATCACACCGATGCGTGCATCGGTGACGCTTCCGCAGGTCGTCCCGAACCACCACGGGATCACCGAGGACCTGCTGCCGATCAGCCCGACCATGCCGACACTGTCGACGCAGTGCTCGATCATCGCGGACCGAAGTTCGGCGGGCTTGAGGATCTGCACATCGGAATGGATGTAGCAGCGGATGCGGTTCTTCGCGTCCGCCGTGCCATCGTTGTACGCGGCAGCGATAGACGTCGGGTCCTCGATGAGGATCAGCTCGTCATCGTCTTCCAGCGACAACGACGCGAGCAGGTTGTCCTCAAGTATCCGCCGGTCGTGTGACGCGACGATGTAGGAGATCACCCCAGGTGCTCGAGTAGGCGAGACCGGAACAGCTCGCCGTCGGCGTCCTTGTGGTCCACGCCGATCTCGTACACTTCGTCCCAGTCGGCCTTGCCCGTCAGCGGGTGCAGGTGCTCCACCACGGACGAGCGGGCAAACGTCCACACACCGCGCCGTCTGGCCGCAGTGACGATCTCATCGTCGACGAACCAGTGCCGGTAGCCCTCATGGCACACCGTCTTCGGCCCGTCCCACGATGCGCCGACCTCGTCGACATAGCTTCGGCGGATCAGCAGGTGGGTGGCGTGCTCGCCGGACATCACCCGCGGGTTCGCCAGATCGGCAGTCCCGACCACGTGGTATCGACGGGACGCAATCAGTTTGGCGTTGACGAGCCAGTTGCGGTGAAACTTCACATCGTCGCCGACCAGGAACAGCCACGGCTCGTCAGTGGCCCGGTAGCCAGCGTTGACCCGCCGCGCGAACGACACCTCGTCGCCCACAAGCACCTCAGCGCCCGCTGAGCGCCACGCTGCGGCGCTTTCGGCGTCGGTCACGGCGTAGACCGCGGCCGTGTCTGTCGAAGCCGTCAGTGAGGTCATGAACCGCTCGGCGTTGGCCGGGCGCATTGTCGGGACGATGACCGCCGTATCAGGCGTCATCGGTCCTGCGCGGCACCGTCGTCTTGGTCGGCTCGGCCGCGGCCTTCTTCAACGTGCGACGCTTCGGCTTCGGCGCCTTCACGCCGGGCGGCGGCGTGTCGGTGAAAAGGTCCGGGAATGCCGCGACCACCGGGTGATCGTCCGGATAAGGCACCAGTGGAACGTTCTTGCCGTGAAAGCCGACGAACCCGTTCCGCTTCGGATACTTCATGCCGTCACCTCTCCGCGTTGGATCAGGTATGCGTCCAGATCGAGCAGCCGTTCTTTGACGTGCCCGATGTGCACGGCGGTGTTGACGTGGACGGGGATGCCGACCACGCCGGCCCGCCAGCAGAATGTGATGTCCTCGCCGACCGGGCGGTTGTCGTGCGCGGTCTCCTGGAACCAGGGGAACGCTGCGTTAAACCCGATCTGGCCGGTGCCGGGGATCTCGAAGTCGCGGATCCGCTCGAACGCGGTGCGGTGGATCAGGATGCAGCCGGTGCCGGTCGCGGCCACCTGGAACATCGCATCCGGCGCCCACTCGTGGAACCGGATCACCTGCGGGTTGTCCTGCTCGCCCGTCAGCCCGTACAGGGTCGGATAGATGCGGCCCTTGTCGATGGAGAAGCACAACCCGCCGACGATCGGCGCGGTCACCGGGTCTGCGAACTCGAGTAGCCGCTCGACAGTGTCCGGCAAAAACACCATGTCGGTGTCGACGAACCACAGCCAGTCCGCATCGGAGCCGTCGAGGAACTTGCGGACCACGTCGTTACGCGGCCCGGACAGGTTCGCCGACGCCTGGTGCGCCAGCCGGCCGCCGCCGTTGACGATACGCCGGTGGAACGCCATGTCGTAGACCAGCAGATCCAGCAACGACTCATGAAAGGCGGCGTTGATGTTGCCGGGATGGCAGTACGCCACCACGACTTTCTCGTCCTTACGGTCTTTCGGCACAGAGTCTCCCGAGGTGTGCGGGAACCCCGGAGCTCGGGTCTCCGGGGTTCCCTTCCCGCCGGCGCTACCGGAGGGCGATGTTGGGTCAGGACGCCTTCGCGGTGAAGGCGGGCGAGGTGTTCAACTGCAGCAGCCGGAACGCGTCCGGGTCCACCACGTCCGAACCGACCCGCCAGAAGGCGAACCAGCCGGCCTGGCCGGTCGGGCGGTTCGAGCCGGTCGACTTGACCATCGGCTCGTACAGCACGGACATGCCGACCCGGTCCACGATGTAGAACTCGCTGAAGTTGCCAGCGAGCAGGATGTTCGCCGACGTGGTCACGGTCCCGGTCATCGTCGACGCCTCGTAGATGGGCTGGCCGAGAAGCTGGTTCGGCACACCCATTCCGAGGTTGGCCCAGAAGGCCGACCCGCCCGCGGTGTCGAACTGCCGCGTCAGCGAGAAGATCTTCTTGTTGCCGATCCACGACGCCTGCGCGGCGTCGCGGGGCCGGAGTGCATCGGAGACCGCGTACACGTCTTCCACCGCGTACGCGTTGGTCGCAGCCGAGGCGACGAGAGAGTTCGTCACCGCGGCGACACCGGTCACTACGCCGTACGGCTGGCCGGCGGTGTTGCCGGTGGCGAACGCCGCACCCTCGAGACGGGCCTTCGCGTCGGCGAGCAAACGGCCGAGCTCGTTGGCGAACCCGGAGTCGGCGAGCACCTCGTACGAACCGAACACCCACGCCGCGGCCTTCTGCGGCGTGATCGTCGGCTGGCCGAACGTCGGCGACTTGTCCGCCGCTTCGGCACCCTCAGCCAACCACTCGGCGGTCACCCCGGCGCTGGTGACGCCGTTCCAGGTGTCCGTCGTGATGGTCTTGATGGTGCTGATCTGCCGCAGCGGGTCCTGGATGCCGGCGTTCGTCAGGATGATCGTCGGGTCCAGGGTGAACGGCACCATGTAGCCGCCGTTGTCATTCGTCAGCGACATCGCAGCACGCATCGCATCGCCGACCATCGTGCCCCGCGACTTCACGTAGTCGCGGAACTCCTCGTGGTACTCCGGCGAGCCGGTCAGCAGCATGTGCCGGGCGATCGACGCGGCGTGCTTGTTGTCCAGCTCGACCAACTCGTGCATCCGCTCCTTGGCGGCGTCGTCGACATGCCGGGGGGCGGTGTCGATGGCCACCTGGGCGCGGCTGACGGTGTCGTTGGCGTTGAGCAGCACATCGCCCATCAACGACCGGAACAGCACCTCGTGGTTGTCGTACGGGTCGATGGTGCGCTTGACCTCCGGTCCGCGCCGGGTGGCGGCAGGGCCGTCGCCGGACTCGGTGGCGGACTCGGTGGCGGCGGCCTGCTGGGCGCGGGAGAGCACCCTTTCGACCTGCGCCTCACGTTCGAGCGCCTTCGTCTTCAGTTGGTCCTTCTCGTCCCACTCGGTGAGCAGGTTCTCCGAACGGGTCAGGTCCTCGTCGGTGGGCTCCTCGAGCTCCTCGATCACCTTGATCTCGGCGCGGAGGGCTTCCATCTCCTCGGTGAGGACCTCGCTGCGCTTACGCGCCATGGGTCTACTCCTTCACAGGTTTCGCTCACGAATCGCCCGTTTGATGGCGATGTGGCGTTGACGAAGCCGACCGGAGTGCCCATCGGGCGAGTCCTCGGCGCCGGGTCCCGTGGTGGGAGTGGCGGTGTCGTCGTCCGGGTCCTGCGGAGTGGACGACGATGCGTGCGTGATGAACTGCCGCGCCTCATCCAGCGCGGCAACCAGTTGCTCAGCCGAACGCATGGCAAGAATGCCGGCGCCGGCATAGGCGGGGCTCGGCGTGGGGCCGAACTCCCGCAAACCCAGCTCCAGGTGCCGCCACATCGGCAGTTGCCCGCCGCTTCGGCGCACCCTGGGCGGGCGCTTCGGATTGGATCGGATGATCGGGCCGCGGAACGAGTAGCCGCGGATGTCGCCGTTGCGGATAGCCTCCAACACGGCGTCGGCGAGATCCGACCGGTTGTAGCGGGTCACGGTCAGCAGGCCGCGCCGATCCGGCTTGACCTCCAGCGCGCGGCCGATCGGGACGCTGCCCAGGTCGGATGGCGTGCCGTGGATGGTCATGCCGTGGTGGTAGTACACCCCGACACGGTCGATGCCGTGCGAAAGGGTGCGGTTGAACGCGGTGCGTTCGATCTCCTCCATGTAGTGGCCGTGCTGGTCCATGATCTCGGCGGGAGTGTCGAACACCGCCGCGTAGGCTTCCACGGTGCGGCCATCGCCGCCTGATCGGATGACGCAGTCCTCTAGCGCCCACGACCGGTCGAACATCGGCCGGGACCGGTCGGCGTCCGGCTCGTTGGCGTACAGGGCGGCCATGTGCTTGTCCGCGTCGTCCCGGCTCATGTGACAGGCCACCACCTTCCCGTCGTCGTCCTTCACCACCGCGAACGGCTCAGACGCGGGGCACTCAGAATGTTCGGATTCGATATGCCAGGGCATCGCTTAACCTCCCGACGACCCGTTGCTACTGCCGATCGGGAGTTCCAACTGCTCGCCGGCCGGCTCCGGGGTCGCGTTCGTCCCGGCCGGCTGCAACTGCACCGAGAACAGTCCCGAATGCTTACCGCGAAGCCGCGACGCCTCGCCGGAATCGACGTACTCGACCACGGCGTCCGGCTGGTAGCCGGCGTCCAGCAGCGTCCGCATCGTCTGTGCATCCGCCGCCCGGATATCAGCGGCGTCCTTCTCGTCCTCGCGCAGGAACTCGACGTCCCGATCGTCGTACCACAGCCGCGAAGCCGGCTCCGGCGGCGGCACCAGCATCTCCAATGACCCCGACGCGTTACGCCACAACGGTCTCATCGTGATCTGCGCCGTCGCGCGCTTCGCCGCGCCGAAGTTCCCCGCGTTCAGCGACGAGCCCTGCATCCCCTCAGACAGGCCCACCACTGCCGGGTGCACACCGGCCGCGTTCGCGATCCGGGTCTCGCCCGCGCCCTGGGTGACTTTGAAGTCGAGCTGGCGCATATCCGCGCCGATCACAGTCACATCCGCGCCGCCGGCGGTGAACAGCGTCTTGTAAGCATGCTCGACACCCATGTGCTGCTCGTTCATCATCCCGATGAACTCGCGGAACTGCTCCGGTGTCATCTGCTGCGGCAGCGAGACCGCCAGGTTCGGGGTCGCGGCGTTCTCGAAGAACTTCAGCTTGTGCCGGGTCGCCGCCGTGTCCGCCTGGATCTCCCGCACAATCGGGCTCAACCAGGACATGCCGCGGTAGTTCGCCAGCGGGTCCGGGCTCGGCGCGAAATGCGCCACCTCGTTAGCCAGGAACGGCTCCGGGTCACTGCCCGACGCGGTCCGCATGTCACCCTGGCCGCTCTTGCCGCCCTCGTAGTACACGTACCCGATCCGCCGCATCCCGACCCGGCCGCCATTCGGGCCGATCCGCGGCTCCAGAATGATGTCCGTCCAGTCCGGACGCAGTCGCACGACCTCATCGTCGATCACGGTGCCGAACCAGTTGCCGG
>Ga0299914_10004300_pt1 | contig 10237 bp, 12 predicted proteins | sample RVTome_10_FD_201361 | JGI IMG/M metagenome (GOLD analysis project Ga0299914, IMG submission 201361) | Soil microbial communities from uranium-contaminated site in the Upper Colorado River Basin, Wyoming, United States - RVT153D57 (version 2) ... | reverse complement strand
GCGAGAGCGCGAAGCCGAGGGCGTGCAGCAGCAGGAAGAGCCCGAACGCGCGCGTGAGCCAGGAGGCGAGGACGAGCACCCACGCCTGCCAGGCGTCCCGCGGCGGGATGACGCGCTCGCCCAGCCAACGGGCGAGGCGGAAGCGGATCAGCCGCCCGCTCGCCGTCAGCCGCGGAAGCAGGGCGATGACGACCGCGGCACCGAAGCCGGCGAAGGCGACGACCCCCATCGCGACCCGCACCGCGCCGGACGCGTCGGAGGTGGCGGCGGCCGTGCTGGCGAGCGGCATGAGCGCCGCCGTGTCGACCAGACCGAGCATGAAGAGGGAGAGGCAGACGGGGCCGACGCCCGCGCGCCCGTTCGTCGCCCGGCGGACGACCGCGACGCGCACGACGTCGTCGAAGCGGCCGGGGAGCGCGGCGCCCGTGACGCTGGCGGCGCCGCACGCCACGCCGAGGGTCAGCGGTCTCGGCCGTTCGTGGGGCGCGAAGAGCCGGTGCCAGCCGTAGGCCTTGAACGCGTACGCGAGGAGGAAGAGGAGGCCGGCAGCGGCGACGAGGCCCACGTTGGCGCCGTCGAAGGGCCAGCCCATCCCGGCGAAGTGGCGGGCGGCGAGCACCGAGATGCCGATCGCGATGACTCCGACGCCGACGTTGAGAAGCAGTCTCCCTCGCGGGGACCGGCACGCGTCGTAGAGCCCTCTCATCCTCTGTCTCATCGGCGGAGAGGGGAACGGTCTCAACCCGCATACGGGGGACGTGCTAAGCACCCGATGAGGCGAAGACGAGGCGGGCGCCCCGTTCCCCGTTCGAGGGATTGTACGGATGCGGCGCGGCTCCTACCGTGCGAACCGGAAAGGAGTCGCAGCATGGCCACGACTGCAAGCCATGCGGCAGAGAACGAACGGTACGAGGTGCACGAGGTTCTCGGGGGCGAGCCCGCCCTCGATCTCGGCATCCGCTTCGAGGCGGCGGATTTCGGTGCCGCCGTCGACTTCGCCTTCGCCTATCTCGAGCGCCGCGACCCAGGCCGCGAGGGGATCGTGAGCGCCCTCGAGATAGTCCGCGTGACGAGCTCCGGCCGCGAGACGGTCTGGACGTACAGCCACGCGCAGTCTCGCTCGAGCGCAGGTGACCTCGTCCGCGTCTGGGGCTTCGACCCCGGCCAGGGCTGGCGAAGCCCGTACCGAACGCCGCCGCGCCCCACCCCCGCCCGCAACTACTAGGCCCTTCCAGTTCGGGCCGGCCTGGGCTACCCTGGACGGGCCGCCCATGTCAAAGCGCGGGATTGCCGTCAGTGAAATCGTCGCGCGGCTCGTCACCGATGCGCGACGCGAGGAGGGGCTCTCGACCGACGAGCTCGCCGAGCGCGCAGGTCTGCACCCTGCCTACGTCGGGCTGCTCGAGCGGCGCTCGCGGGAGCCCACCCTCGCCGCCGCCGCCAGCCTGGCCGATGCCCTCGGCCTGAACCTGTCCTTGCTTCTCGCCGAGGCCGAGCGGCAGACGGGGAACGGCGGCGTCCCCGAGTTCGAGCTCGTGCCGCTGCCGCGCACGCGGGACGTCGACAAACGCCTCTTCGGCCCTGGCTTCCGGCTCGCCGCCGCGACCGAGCTGACCTCCACGATGGTGGCCGCCGCGATCGAATTCGCCTACCGCCGACTCGATCTGATCGACACGCAGATGCGGGGGGCCGGCTCGCGGCCGCTCGGACGGCTCGTCGATCCCGTCGACCTCACGTCCACTCTCGCCGACCTCCTGTGCGCAGGGATCGCGCGCGCTTCCAACGGCCGCTACGTGCAGAACGGCCGCGACCACGCTCCCGACCTGCTGCCGCTCCACCAGGGCCTGCCCGAGGTCGAGCTGAAGGCTGCGCTCGAGACGACCCTCCCCCCGCGCGGCTCGCGCGGCGCCGGCCTCTACCTGATCTTCCGCTACGTCTTGACCGAGCGGGACGGGAGCTTCCGCCGCGGCAAGGACTCCCGCGGCGACACCGTCACGGTCTGGGAGACGCGGTTCGGCGAGCTCCAGGAGGAGGACTTCCGCTCCGGCCCGCGCGGGAGCGCGAGGCTCACGCGCGACGCGCTCGAGCGCATGGAGCTCGTCTACTACGACCCGCGCTTGCTTCCGTACGCGAAGCCGACCGGGTCGTACGCACGCGGCTGACGGCCGAAACAGCAGGTCCGGAGAAGCACGCCCACCCCCCGGCCCGGTAGCGTGGCCGCCGACACCTGATCCGGACGGCGATGAGTTCCGCGGCCGCGGCCGGTCTCAAGAGGAAAGACGAAGCGAGAAGGGGAGCAACGCACGATGACGGAGCACAACGAACGTACCGACGGCAGTCACCCGCTGCCGCCCGAGCGGCGGGCGGCCCACGAACGTCTCTCGACCGGCAGCCTCGCGCGCTGGACGCGTGCCTGTGCGACTCATCCGTGGCGGGTCGTCGGCGCCTGGGTCGCGATCATCGTCGCGCTGGTCGCCCTCGTGGGGACGATCGGCGGCAGCCTCAAGGACGAGTTCGAGATCCCTGGGTCGGACACCCAGCGGGCGACCGACCTGATCGAATCCGAGTTTGCCGCCGAGCAGGGCGGCGTGCTCAACCTCGTCTTCGCCGCGCCGGAGGGCGAGCAGCTCGACACGCCCGAGCGGCGGGCGGCGATCGAGGACGCGATCGCCCAGCTCCAGACCGACGAGTTCGCGCCGAGCGAGGACGAGGCCGGCATCGAGAGCGTCGGCGACCCCTTCAGCGAGGACACGGTCTCCGACGACGGGCGCATCGCCTACGCGGAGGCCCAGTTCGACCGGGTGATCTACGAGGAGGACCGCGAGGCCGTCGTCGCCGTCCAGGACGCCGTCCGCGAGACCGTCGAGCCGGCCGGCGTGACCGTCGAGTTCAACGGCGACGCCGAGTTCCCGCCGATCGAGCAGGGGACACAGGAGCTCCTCGGCCTGTTCGCGGCGCTGATCGTGCTCCTCATCGTCTTCCGGACGTTCGTGGCCACGTCGATCCCGATCGGGCTCGCGCTGGTGGCGCTCATGACAGCGTTCCTGCTGCTCTTCATCCTCGCCGGCCTTACCGACATCAACACGATCACCCCGCTGCTCGTGTCGATGATCGGCCTCGGCGTCGGGATCGACTACTCGCTCTTCATCGTCACCCGCTTCCGACAGCTCCTGCACGAAGGGCTGTCCCCCGCCGACGCCGCCGCCGAGGCGGGCGCCTCGGCCGGCCGGGCCGTGCTCTTCGCCGGGGCGACGGTGGCCATCTCGGTCACCGGCCTCGCCTTCTTCGGCCTCGACTTCATCACGAAGCTCGGAATCGGCTCTGCGCTCGGAGTCCTCACGACCGTGTTGATCGCCAACTCGCTGCTCATCGCGGTGCTGCGACTGCTCGGGCACAAGATCGACAGGCTGAAGGTGCCCTTCCTGCGCCAGATCGACGACTCCGAGGCCGCGCGGGAGAAGACGATCATCGCCCGCTGGGGCCGGTTCGTGACCGCGAACGCGAAGGTGGTCTTCATCGTCCTCGTCGTGGCCGGGTTCGGGCTGGCCGCGACCTCCCTGCTCGTCCGCCTCGGTGCCTCCGACCAGGGGACGCAGCCGGACGCGCAGACCGCCCGGCGGGCCTACGACCTGCTCGCCGAAGGCTTCGGGCCCGGCTTCAACGGGCCGATCCCGATCGTCGTCGACGTGAACGACGACCCCGAGGCCCCGCAGCGGATCTACGAGGGCGTCCAGGGCCTCGAGGGTGTCGCCTCCGCGCGCGAGCCCCAGTTCAACGACGAGGAGACGGTGGCGATCGTCTTCGTGACCCCGGACTCCGCGCCGCAGGACGAGGAGACGTCCGACCTCGTCCACACGCTGCGCGACGACGTCGTGCCGGCGGCGACGGAGGGCGGCGACGCGGTCGCCTACGTCGCGGGCCTCACCGCGGCCTTCGCGGACATCGCCGACCGCATCCTGGAACGGCTGCCGCTCTTCCTGCTCTACATCATCGGCGTCACGTTCCTGGTGCTCGCCATGGCGTTCCGGTCGATCGTGATCTCGCTGACCGCTGCGGTCACGACGATCCTGTCGGCGTTCATCGGCTTCGGCGTCCTCACGCTGGTGGTGCAGGAGGGCTACCTGCTCGGCCTCACCGGCCTCGACCGGACGGGCCCGATCGAGACGTTCGTGCCGCCGATCGCCTTCGCGATCCTGTTCGGGCTCTCGATGGACTACATGGTCTTCCTGATGAGCCGCATCCGGGAGGAGCACGTCCACGGCCTGAACACCCGCGAGGCGGTCGAGCACGGGATCGCGGCGATCGGCCGGGTCGTCGTCGCGGCGGCGGTGATCATGGGAACGGTCTTCGCCGCCTTCATCCTCACGGCCGACCGCATCTCGAAGGAGTTCGGCCTCCTGCTCGCGGTCGCGATCCTCACGGACGCGCTGATCGTGCGCATGACCCTCGTCCCCGCGTTCCTGACGCTCATGGGCGAGAAGTCGTGGTACATCCCGCGCTGGCTCGACCGCATCCTCCCGAACATCACGATCGAGTCCCCGCACGACGCCGAGGCTCCGCTCGCGGCGAGGCCGGAGCCGGTGCGGGAGCCCGTCGGCAGACCCTGAGAACGCAACCGGGGCGGCGGAGCCTTACGGCCCCGCCGCCCCGCTCGGTTCGAACCATTCCTCAGGCGGCAGCGTCCGGCTCGTCTTCAATCGAAGAAGCTGCCTGCTGTGGTCGGGACAGAAATGGTAGGTGCGGGTCTCGACAACCTCCCGGTCCCGGGTCAGGAGAGTGAGCTCGACCGGGGTCGTGTCGGTTCGCTCGCAGTCCTTGTGGTCGCAGATCACGCCGTTCTCGGACCCAGCGCGGATGAGTGGACGAAAATCTCTGCAAATCCGGACACTATGCGAGCGATCAGAGCAACCTGTCCAGCGAGGGATCGCGTCACGAGGCGGTGAGACGAAAGACCGGATGACGGGAGGCCTCGGTCGCGAACGCCTCGAGCGGCGCGTCCGGCCCGGCGTCGAAGAACGGTCTCACGATCGGCGTGCCGTGGAGGTACTCGCGCAGCACCGGCGCCGCCTCGTCGGGGCCGACCTCCTCGACCCGCACCCGCTCAGTCCGGCGCGCCCGTGTGAGCTCGACCGCGCCGGCCGCGCGCGCATTCTTCACCCACCCAACGGCGCCGTACGGCGCCACGAGCCAGCGCTCGCCGTCGAGAAGGACGAGCTGGACCGGCGTCGAGTGCCGGCGGCCGCTCGTGCGCCCAATCACGGTGAGCACGTGCGTCCGCCTGCCCGCGAGCCCGAGGCGGGCGAGCGGGGCGATCAGCCGGTTTCCGAGCCGCCGCAGGCGTGTCTGCTCGAACGACGCCGCCACGCCCTCACTCTACGCGGAGTCAGGCGAGGGCAAGCGCGCGGCGGATCCTTCGTCACAGCTGGACCGCAGAGGCAGCTGGTCCCACCACGAGGCCCTGATCCTCCGGAGTGCAAGGTGCGGATGAGAGGACTTGAACCTCCACGGGCTTGCGCCCACACGGACCTGAACCGTGCGCGTCTACCAATTCCGCCACATCCGCGCGGAACGCAAGTGTAGCCCGGCGCCCGAGGAGGGGCTAGCGTCGCGGGCGGTCTTCGTGCTCGTCGAGCACCGGCAGGTCGGCCAGGTCGCGCTCGACGCTCTTCACGAACTCGTCGTCCGCCTCGTCACCCTGGATCAGCGTCAGCTTCTCCTTGCGGCGCTTCCGGGAGCGCGCGGCCCAGGCGTCGGCCCCCACGCGGCGCGACAGCCTCGGCCACTCTGCCGCGAGCACCACGAGGACGGCGGCGAGGAGAAGTCCGATCCCGATCCACCCCACGCCCCCCATTGTAGTGCTGGCCCTAAGGCGGGGAAGGGCGGCGTCCGATAGGGAAGGCATGCCGCGGGACATGCCGCTGTCCTTCGCCCTTCTCGTCGTCCTCGGGTGGGTGGTCGTGGCGCGTGCCGTCCTCGTCTTCACGCACGTCCTTCCCCCCACGTGCGACAGCTGCGGGCTCAAGCTCGAGCGCCGCTACCTGGGCGAGCCGGTCTGCCGCTGCGGCCGCTGAGCGGCCGTCAGAAACGCCTCCAGCCGCTCGTTGAACGGCGCGCCCAGGCGCTGGACGCTGTGGCCCGCCCCGGGGAGGACCGCACGCTCGGCGCCGAGGCGGTGCTCCAGCACGTCGCAGACGGCGTCGAAGCACGGATCGTGCGCGCCCGAGACCACGAGCTTCGGGAACGGCGCCGCCGCCAGGGCGTCGAGCGGGATCTCGGCCTCCCAGGGCCCGCGCTCGGTGCGGAGGAGGCGGGCTCCCTGCTCGAGCTCCGGCGAGAGCCGGGCCGGCTGGGGCGCACCGACGAGGTCGAGGAAGCGCGGGAGAAACTCGACGGGGTCCTCCGGCCCTTCCGCCCAGAGCGCCTTCCCGCGCCGGATGAACTCGTCCGCGGCCGGATTCCCGACGGCGACGCCGAAGGCCGGGGGCTCGATCACGGTCAACGAGCGGACGGCCTCCGGCCGCTGCGCGGCGGCGAGGAGCGAGACGACGCCCCCGTAGGACTGGCCCACGAGGTGCGCCCCCTCGCCCAGCACCTCCGCGACGAGCGGGGCGTCGAGCGCGAAGTCGACGGGCCCCTCGGCCGGCGTCTCGCTGAAGCCGGGCCGCTCGACGACGAGCAGCGTCCAGCGGCGGGCGAGCGGCAGCTGCTTTCGCCAGGTTGACGCGCCGCGCGTGACGCTTCCGTGCACGAGCACGACGGGCGCCCCGGCGCCGTGCCGCTCGACGCGGAGCTCAGGCAGCGGGCGCGGGCGGAGGCGGGGGAGCCGCCGGCTCGAGCTCGCCGATTGCCACGCGCCGGAACGCCTCGAAGCCGAGCGCGACGAGCGCACCGAGCAGGAGGATCCCCGGCCAATTCTCGAGCGCGGGGACGGGGGCCCAGAGAACGAGGAGCAGGTACAGGGCGGCGAGAACGCCCCAGGCGACGCCTGGACGGTCGCGGAGGGTCGGGGCGATCGCCCCGCGGGCCCGGGTCGCCCAGCGCATCGGCCCGGCGACCCAGGTTCCCAGCAGGATCACGAGCCCGTAGATGATGAGTGCCCAGGCCACCTCGGCGAGCAGGCTGGTGCCGATGATCCACGTGTCCCCGACGGCGTCGCGCACGGACTCCCCGGAAGAGAGCGCGTCGACGACGTAGTTCCCCACCAGGCGGCGGATCACGAGCAGCAGGATCCCGACGAGGAAGAGCCCGGCGCCCACGTTCCGGAGCATCCCGCGGCGGCCGCGCGCCAGCCACACCGCGCCGGTGTAGCAGGCGAGCGCGATCAGAATGACGAGCCAGCTCAGCCACTTGATCGCCTTCACCCCGTTCTGGGCGGCCTCGAGCTGGTCGGACTGCAGGATCTCGATCTGACCGACGTCCTCCGGCAGCCGCGCGTCCAGCTCGTCGCCGAAGCCGAGCTCCATGCCGATGTTGACCACCAGCGTCCGCAGGTTCAGCGTCACCGTGCCCTCGCCGGTGGTCACGTTCCCGCGGGTCTCGTTCTCGAGGACCGCGAGCAGCTCCTCGTGGGCGACCCGGTTGGCGGTCTCCCAGAGGTCCTGGACGCGCGGGCGCTGGAGGAAGCGGTCGACGCCCTCCACGGCGGGCTGGCGCAGGGCTCCGGCGATCGGGCCGGCGAGGCCCTGCAGGTTGTCCGGAAGCCGCTCCTCGAGGACCTCCTGCGGGTCGGCGGACGCGTAGAGCTGGTCGACGATGTAGACGGACAGGGCCATCCGCACCTCGTCGTCCTCGAGCAGGTTCGTGCTCGTGTCCGCCCAGCTGTCCGTGTCGAGAGCCTGGCGGTTGACCCAGACGGTGAGGGAGCCGACGAGGACGACGAGCGTCCCGAGCGCGAAGAGCACCCAGGCGAGGATCGAGCGCGTGCGCTGGCTCACGCGGGGATCCTTTCAGACCCTGGGGACGACTGCCTCATCCCGACAGGACGAGAGCGCGCACGGCTCGCGCGAGCACGCGCGCGCCCAGCTCGCAGTGCTCCGGCGCCGAGAACTCGTCCGGCGTGTGGCTGCGACCGCCCCGGCTGGGGACGAAGAGCATCGCCGCGGGGACGTGGTGGGCGAGCACCATCGCGTCGTGGCCGGCTCCGCTCGGGAGCCGGAGGGTGGTCGCGCCCTCCTCGGCCGCCGCCCGCTCCAGCAAGTCCTGGAGGACGGGATCGAGCGCGACCGGCTGCTTTCGATGGGTCTCGCGCACCTCGAGCCCGAGCTTCTCCTCTGCCGCGATCCGCTCGAGCGTCCCGCGGACGAACGGGTCGAGGCGCGCGAAGCCGTCCGGGGTCGGCGAGCGGACGTCGATCGTGAGCTCGGCGGCGCCGGGGACGACGTTGAAGCCGCCCGGCTCCGCGGAGATGACGCCGACGTTGGCGGTCATGTCCTCCCGGGCGCGCGCCTCGTCGCGCAGGGCGAGGACGGCGCGGGCCGCCCCGGCGAGCGCGTCGCGGCGGTGGGCCATCGGCGTCGTTCCGGCGTGATTCGCCTCGCCGAGGAAGCGCGCGCGGTAGCCGACCATCCCCGTGATCGCCGTGACGACGCCGAGGTCGATTCCGGCCTGCTCCAGCACCGGGCCCTGCTCGATGTGGAGCTCCAGGTAAGCCCCGACCCCGTCGATCCCGCGGGCCTCGGGGAGGCGCGCGAAGTCGAGCCCGGCTCCGGCCATCGCCTCCGGCACGCCGCGGCCGCCCCAGTCGGGCAGGTCGCAGTCCCCGCAGTACGCGCGGCTCCCGAGCGTCCCGGTCTGGAAGCGCCCGCCCTCCTCGTCGTTGAAGGACACGACCCAGAGCGGGCGCCGGAGCTCGACGCCCTCAGCCCTGAGGCGCCGGACGACGTCGAGCGCGGCGAGCACGCCCAGGGCGCCGTCGTAGCGCCCACCGTTGGGCACGGTGTCGAGGTGGGAGCCGACGAGCACGGCCTTCCCCTCCCCAGCCGGCCAGCGCCCGATGACGTTCCCCGCCGGGTCGAGCTCCACCTCGAGCCCGAGCGCGGCGAGGCGCTCGGCGAGCCAGTCGTTTGCGGCGGCGAGCTCCGGCGTCCACGCGAAGCGGCTGACGCCGCCGCGCGGGTCGGCGCCGATGCGGGCGGCGGCTTCGAGGTCAGCTGTCAGGGACGGCACGGCGCCTCCGGTACCAGCGGTAGGCCTCGATCACGCCCGCGATCGCGAGCGCGACGGCGAAGGCGAGCAGGAAGCCCCGGAACGGGTTCTCCTCGAACGTGCGGCCGCCGACGTAGCCGAGCATGGCCGCGTACGTGGCCCAGACCAGGCCCGCAATCACGTCGAAGGCGATGAAGCGCCGCCACGGCATCTCCAGCATGCCGCACGAGAGGGTGACGACGATGCGGCCGCCGGGGATGAAGCGCCCGATGATGATCAGGTAGCCGCCGCGTTCCTCCACCTGCCTGTGCGCCCAGTCCACCTGCTTGCGCCGCTCTCCCTTGAAGAAGCGGTCGACGAAGCGGTGGCCGACCTTCCGCCCGATCCAGTAGGACGTGTTGTCGCCGGCGACCGCGCCGGCGGCGGCGACGAGGATGACGAGGAACAGGTTGAGGTCGCCGGTGGAGGCGAGGACCCCGGCCAGGATCACGGAGGTCTCGCTGGGGACGAGCGGGATGATGGCGTCCAGCGCGGCGACCGCGAAGAGGAAGAGGTACGTCCACGGGGAGCCCGAGACGTACTCGGTCAGCTCGTCGAACACGGAGACAGGCTAGTGGTGGCTGTGCTCGGAGGGGACCCCGAAGCGCCGGGCCGTGCCCTCCTCGGAGTCGAACTGGATCAGCACGGCCTCCTCGTCGCCGACCACCCAGGCGTCGTGCCCGGGCTCGATCGCCACCACCTGCGGGGCGACGAACTCGAACGCGCAGCCGTCCTCGTACTCGCCCTGGATGTGGCCGCGGGCGAGGAAGCCGATGTGCGCGTGGCGGCAGGTCTCGCTCCTGACCGTCGGGCGCATGTGCGTCGACCAGCGGAAGCCGGGCGGGTAGATCGCCCGCTTCACCCGGCCGTTCCCGACCCTGACGATCTCGACGGTCGCGCCGCCGACCTCACGGCGGTCCGCGCCCACCATCGGCTCCGTGAGCGGATCCACGGCGCCTATCGTAGTTCCTTCAGGAGGTACTGCGTCTCGATCCCGACCCGGCGATACCCGAGGCTCCGGTTCAGGTGGAGGATGCCGGCGTTGTCGCTGTCG
>Ga0299914_10004299_pt1 | contig 10238 bp, 8 predicted proteins | sample RVTome_10_FD_201361 | JGI IMG/M metagenome (GOLD analysis project Ga0299914, IMG submission 201361) | Soil microbial communities from uranium-contaminated site in the Upper Colorado River Basin, Wyoming, United States - RVT153D57 (version 2) ... | reverse complement strand
CTTCGCCACTCCCTTGTCGATGAGAGCGTTGTACTCGGCGTAGAGGTCCTTATAGATGCGCTCGAGCGTCTCGCGGGTCTCGAGGGCCAGGCCCTCATCCACCGGCTCGAACGAATAGGAACCGGGCTTCCCGACCTGGCTCCGCACCGCCGGGACGTCCGGAACGTAGAAGTCGTCGGCGAGCTTGTGGTATCTAGCCGATTCTTCATTGAAAGAGTTATGAACGACGACCCCGTTAGCCACGAAGTTATGCCAGGGGCCTTCAACGCAAAGGTCATAGGTCTGTTTCAGCCCCACGTAGGTGATATCGGTGATATCGCAGGGTTGAGCCTCCGTTCGTGACCGTTCAAGGGTCGCAACCGGGGAGCTCAGCCCAACTTTCCACGTTTGACCACCGATACGGTCCTCAGACGTGACATGTTGCTCGCCGTCCACGATCGGTTGGCTCTGTGCGAGCCCATCCTTCAAAGTGAGCCAGCCCTCATCACAATAGACCCGATGGTTCTCTGTAAGGGTCAGAGCGCGGCCGTTAGACAGCCGCATCCGATAGACCGGTTGCACGTCTTTGTCGACGACGTCGGAGATCCTGCCGGACCCGAAGGTGCGCACTCTCTCGTTGAGGACGCGTAGGTCCATCCCCCGAACACGGCCTTGCTCTCCCGCTTGCCACGCAGAGAACAGATCCTCCATGGTCTCGGTATGGCCATCCTCGAAGGACACCTCGGTGTCGCCCGTTAGACAGCCGATGCGGTGGCGAAACCATTCACGCGCTACGAAGATCGGGGTGCGGATGTGGAAGCGGAACGAGTTGTGTTCGAAGGGCGATCCGTGCCGGTCCCGCATCAGAAACTTGATCAGGCCCTTGTCCCGCTCCTCCATCTCGTCCCTGCGCACCGCGAAGCTCACGCGCGCCGAGTTGACCACCGAGAGGTCGGTCGCCATGGCGTCGTCGAGGCGCACGAAGCCGTGGTCGAAGACGAGGAGCTCGTTGGGGTTGTCGCCGGGTCTGATCGGTTCGGTCAAGAGGCCCTCCTTCTGGCCCGGCCCTCGGTCGGGGCGCGCGGCGGAAGGACCAGCATATGAAGGGGATGCGACGCGGAGCCGGTTCTCATCACAGATATCCGTGCGAGGGCGGTGCCGGCACCGCGGAGTTCGGTCCCTCGACGTACAGGCGGCCTCCGAAGCGGTCCTTGATCTCGTTGTCGAACCGGTTGGCGGTCTGGGCGACGGCGGCGATGGACGACTCGAACTCCTCGGGCGCCATGAATCCGCCGAGGAGGTTGTGGTTGAACCACACCGCGCCGTTGTCGACGTCGAGCGCGAACGCGCCGAGCACGAACTCCAGATTCTGGGCCAGGAGGTATGAGGTGAGCCCGGCGGTCACCGGGACGTCGAGGTTCGTGATGGCGAAGATCCGGATCACCGTCTGCTCGTCCTCGAGCCAGGTGGGAACCACGAAGACACGGGCGGTATCCAGTCCCAGCACGTAGTTGCCTTGCTCGTTCACGACGTAGCGATCGAACATGTCGGCGAGCTTGGCCTCGACGAGACCTCTGATCTTGACTACTCCAGGGGGCTCGCCCTCGGGCCTCGGCTTCGGGTAAGCCTCGCTTTCGGCGCTCTCGTTCTTGGGTTCTCCTGCCATGGTGGCGCAGTATAAGGAGGTGTGCGCGGCGCCGGAGCGCCTTGAGGAGGGCCACGATGGAAACGTATCGAGCAGCACGGGGCGACACGCTCTCGTGCAAGGGCTGGCCGCAGGAGGCCGCTCTGCGCATGCTGATGAACAACCTCGACCCCGAGGTAGCAGAGCGTCCCGAGGATCTCGTCGTCTACGGCGGCTCCGGGAAGGCGGCCCGCAACCACGAGGCCCTGGAGGCCATCATCGCCGCCCTGAGGGATCTGGAGAGCGACGAGACGCTCCTGGTGCAGTCGGGGAAGCCGGTCGGCATCTTCCGTACCCACGTACGAGCCCCGCGCGTACTCATCTCGAACTCGATGCTCGTGCCCGCCTGGGCGAACTGGGAGGAGTTCCACCGGCTCGAGGCCCTCGGGCTAACGATGTACGGCCAGATGACGGCCGGCTCGTGGATCTACATCGGGACCCAAGGCATCCTCCAGGGCACCTACGAGACGCTGGCGGAGTTGGGCGAGCGCACGTTCGGAGGATCGCTCACCGGGCGCATCGTCCTCACCGCGGGACTCGGCGGGATGGGCGGCGCCCAGCCCCTCGCCGTGACGATGAACGGCGGAGTTGCGCTCTGTGTGGAGGTGGACCCGTCCCGGATCGAACGCCGTCTCGAGACGCGTTACCTCGATCGTTCGACCTCGGACCTCGACGAGGCCGTCGCGTGGGCCGAAAGTGCTCGGCGGGACGGGCGCGCCGAGTCGATCGGGTTGCTCGGGAACGCGGCCGAGGTGCTCCCCTCTTTGCTCGAACGAGGTTTCGAGCCGGACGTCGTCACCGACCAGACCTCGGCCCACGATCTGCTCGAGGGTTACGTGCCCGCCGGGATGGCTTTCGGAGAAGCCCTCAGGCTGCGCAAGGACGACCCCGACACGTATGTGAAGCGGTCGGTGGAATCAGTGGTCGCGCATGTGGAGGCGTGGCTCGGCTTCAAGGAACGCAGCGCGATCTGTTTCGAGTACGGCAACAACATCAGGGAGCAGGCGCGCAAGGGGGGGCTGGCAGGTGCGTTCGACATCCCGGGTTTCGTGGAGGCCTACGTGCGGCCCCTGTTCTGCGAGGGCAAGGGCCCCTTCCGATGGGCGGCGCTCTCCGGCGATCCGACGGACATCGCACGCACCGATGAGGCCATCCTCGAGTTGTTCCCCGACGACGCGCGCCTGCGTCGCTGGATCCAGATGGCATCCGAGCGCGTGGCTTTCCAGGGGCTCCCGGCCCGCATCTGCTGGCTCGGGTACGGCGAACGGCATCAAGCGGGGTTGCGTTTCAACGAACTCGTCGCGTCCGGCGAGCTGAAAGCACCGATCGTCATCGGGCGCGACCATCTCGACGCCGGCTCCGTCGCGTCGCCCTATCGCGAGACCGAGGGCATGATCGACGGCTCGGACGCGATCGCCGACTGGCCGATCCTCAACGCGCTGCTGAACACGGCCGCCGGTGCACATTGGGTCTCGGTGCATCACGGCGGGGGCGTCGGCATCGGGTACTCGATACACGCGGGGATGGTGGTGGTCGCCGACGGCTCGGAGGACTCCGCCGATCGTCTCCGCACGGTTCTCACCACCGACCCCGGTACCGGAGTGATGCGTCACGTGGATGCGGGCTACGGCCGCGCCATCGACGTCGCGAAAGAACGAGGTGTCGACATCCCGATGGAGCCCAAGCGCCGCGATTAGAGCTTAGCGTTCCCGTTCCGATCGAGTTCGACGCGCGCGCTGAACGTTCCGTCGTCGTGGAGCTGTAACAGGCGCCCTACGTCACCGGCATACACGCTGTTCTGCATGAACGACCCGTCGCCGTCGTTGAACTTCTTGTTGTACAGCGTCGCCTTAGCCGATGCGGGCCGGAACATGTAGAAGTACAGTTCCGTCCCCTCTTGGTCGAAGTCCTGGGAGACGGTCCGCTCGCCGGTCCAATCGACGACGTGCGTGTATCGACCGGTGTCGAGCGTCATGTGTGCCGACTCCATGAACGGATCCATCTCGTATTCGGTCACGAGCGGATGGATCTTTCCCCGGAGATGGCAGTAGCCGCCCTTCTTCTTGGTGACCCTGCAGGGCCCTCGACCCACGAGACCGTAAGCCGGCAGCCCGACGACGTCGGGCGGGGCGGTGTGGTTGTCCGCGGACCTGCCGCCCGCCGCGATGTAGAGGGTCAGCCGGCCCCCCGCCTGATGGAGCCAGATGGATGCCGCGACCTGATCGACCCCCGCGTACGGGGCCATCTGTGGTCCGGCCGAGGCCGGCGCAACCGTGAGGCCCACCACCAGCGCCAGTGCCACCGCTGCCCGCCGCATGTTTCCCCCTAGTTAGTCCGCTGAGGGAGTATTCGCCGACCCGATGCTCAAACCCTGTGAGGGTATCTATCAGCCCGGACGCGACCATTGGCTGGTAACCGCGCCGACCAGTTCACGCACGCGCTCCGCCGGGAACCGGGACAATGCACCCTCCTCGACCACGACCTCGCCGGCCACCATGACGCGCGCGATGGCGGTCGGCTGCATCGAGCTCACGACGGTCCGCTCCAACACGGAGCGTGGCAAGAGCGAGAGATCGTCGAGGTCGAGGGCGACGACATCTGCTCGCCTCCCCGCCTCCAGGGAGCCGACGGGGAGCTGCAACAGCTCCGCGCCGGCGGACGTTCCCATACGGAACGCGGTCGGCGCGTCCAGCGCGCTGCCGTCGGTCGAACTCGCCTTCGCCATAAGCGTCGCCATCCGCATCTCGTCGAAGACGCTCTGGCGATCGTTCGCGCAGCCTCCGTCGGGACCCAGCGCGACTCGGATACCGCGCCGAAGCATCTCCGGCACGCGCGCGATCCCGTCTCCCAGGAACGCGTTCGCTCCCGGACAATGCACGACGCCGGCTCCCGATGCGGCGATCATGTCGAGTTCCTCGTCGTCCACCCACAACGTATGCACGGTGAGGAGTCGTTCGACGAGCAAGCCCTCTCGCTCCAGCAGGCGGACCGGCGTCGTTCCGAACCTGGAGCGGATCTGCTCGACCTCGTAGCGCGCCTCCGCGAGATGGAGATGACACGGCACATCGAACTCGGCTGCACACTCGAGGGCCGCGGCGATCGTCTCCGGAGAAGCCGCGTGAAGAGAGTGCGGCGCGGGCTGCACCGATACCAGTGGATCGTCGCGGTGTGCCAGAGCCAGCGTCCTGAAACCCTCAGACGCCTCCTCGATGCTCTCCCGATAGCGAGTCGGCGCCTTGGTCGGCGCGTCCAGATCGTAGAAGGCGCGCGCCATGACGAGGCCGATACCGACGTCGCGCGCGGCTTGGATCACCCGCTCGGCGTTCTCGTTCCCTTGGTCGTGGAGATAGAAGAAGTCAACCGTCGTCGTGACGCCGGCGAGCAGAGCCTCCGCGAAGGCGAACACGGCTCCTGCATAGATCGCATCCCCATCCAGTCGCTCGGAGAACGGATAGAGGACTGCGTCCCGCCACACGTCGAACGGGAGATCGTCGGCGAACCCCTTCAGGAGGTTCTGGAAGGCGTGCCCGTGGGCATTGACCGTGCCGGGCACCAGCGCCACGGCCCCCCAGTCCTCGACCTCGCTTCCGGGCGGGATCTCTTTCGCCGGAACGACGCCGGCGATCATGGGGCCGTCAAGGATAAGGGCTGTGTCCGAACGGAAGCTCCCGTCTTCGTAGATGAGCTCGGCTCTTATCGCTCGGGACATGTCGCGACCGTACGCGAAAACCCTCTGCTCGACGAGCCCAGCATCGAGCCGATACTCGCAAACCTCAGGGGTAGGGTACGCGCCATGCCCGTGGTGATCGGCTCCGCTCTGACGTTCGACGACGTGGTCGCCGTCGCCGTCGAGGGCGAGCAGGTACGGACGGCTCCCGACCTCGCCGAGCGGATGGCGCCGGCGCGCCGGATCGTGGAGGAGGCCGTCACGTCGGGCGCGGCGATCTATGGCGTGACCACCGGCTTCGGGGGCCTGGCGAACGTTCGCATCGACCCCACAGAGGCGGCACTCCTCCAGCGCGACATCGTTCGCTCGCATGCGACCGCCGTCGGGACCCTGCTGCCGTCCGAGGTCGTGCGCGCCATGATGCTCTTGCGGGCGCGCACGTTCGCGTTCGGGGTCTCCGGAGTCAGGCCTGTTCTGGTCGAGCGGTTCGTCCAGATGCTGAACGCGGGCATCCATCCCGTCGTGCCGTCACAGGGCTCCCTTGGTGCATCCGGCGATCTCGCGCTGCTGGCCCATCTCGCGCTGCCACTGCTCGGAGAGGGCCGGGTCGAGCAGGACGGCTCCATCCTCGACGCCGCCGACGCCTTGGGAGCCGCGGGCATCGAGCCGATCGAGTTGTCTTTCAAGGAGGGCCTCTCCCTCGTTAACGGGACCGAGGCGATGCTCGCCCTGGGGATCCTCGTGTGCCGGCGCGCCGAGTCGCTCGCGAAGCTCGCCGATCTGTCCGGCGCCATGACGCTCGAGGCGTGCCTTGGCACCGACCAGGCGTTCGACGAAGATCTCGTAGCTCTGCGCAAGCATCGCGGCGCGCTCGTGGTCGCCGGCAACCTCAGACGTTTCCTGAGCGGCAGCCGGATCGTCGCGTCGCACCGGGAATCGGACCACCTCGTGCAAGATGCATATTCGCTCCGCTGCATGCCTCAGGTCCACGGCGCCTACCGGGACGGGATCGCGTACGTGAGGTCGATGCTCGAAGCCGAGCTGGCGTCGGCGATCGACAACCCGACCGTCCTCGTCGAGCGCGGCGAGATGATCTCGGGCGGGAACTTCCACGGCGAGGCCCTCGGGCTTGCACTGGATCATCTCGGGCTCTGCCTCACGGGGTACGGAACGATCTCCGAGCGCCGCGTCGCCCGCATCGTCGATCCGCAATTGAACAACGGCTTGCCTGCGTTCCTCACCGAAGATCCCGGCCGCCGTTCCGGCTTCATGCTCACGCAGTACACGGCCGCATCGCTCGTTTCCGAGAACCGGACACTGTGCTTCCCCGCGTCGTCCGACTCGATCTCGACCTCCGCCGGCCAGGAGGACCACGTCTCGATGGGCGCGACCTCGGCGCGCAAGGCCGGGCAGATCCTGGCGAACACGGAGCACGCGATCGCGATCGAGTTCCTCGCCGCGGCGCAAGGTCTCGACCTCCGCGCCCCTCTGCAGCCGGCCGCCGCCACGGCCGCCGCGCTCCGTGCGATCCGGGCGGTTTCTCCGACGCTGAAGGAGGACCGCTCGCTCTCGGAGGACATCGGAGCCGTGAGGCGCCTCATGGCCGACGGCGAACTCCTGGCCGCGGTCGAGACCGAGACGGGCGCCCTCGCCTAGCCCTGGGCCTCATCTTCTCGAGATGAGCCACCCTGTGGGGTCCTGATCTTGAAAAAGTGGAGGCCGGGCGCGGTTCAGGCTCGCTTGACTCGGGACTCGGCTCCGGGGGCCAGGTACACGAGTTCGCCACCGCACACGACCGCCAGGACGAAGTCGTGGTCCGGCCGGTACGTCACGTCATCGAAGGACGGGCACTCCAGCACGACCATGTCCGCGCGATAGCCCGGCGCTATGCGGCCTACCTCGCCCGACAACCCCAGCACATACGCAGCGTTCGCCGTGGCGGCGACGAGGGCCTCCATCGGGCGTAGACCGTAGATGCGGCACGCGAGCGAGATAACGAACGGCATCGAATGGACCGGTGACGTTCCGGGGTTGAAGTCGGTTCCCAGCGCGACTATCGCGCCGGCCTGAACCAGGTCGCGGGCCGGCGGCTTCTTCGACTGGCGCAGCGTGAAGGTCGCTCCCGGCAGCAACACGGCAGCGGTGTCGCCGGCGGCCATGTCGCCGACCGCGTCGAGGCTCGTGTGGTTGAGATGGTCGGCCGAGCGGAATCCCCAGCGTGCGGCGAACGAGCCTGTCTGGTTATCGGCGAGTTGATCCGCATGGCAGCGCATCGCCAGCCCGAGGGACTCGCACGCGGTGGCGAGGCGCGCCGCATGCTCCAGCGCGAAGGCGATCGTCTCCACATAGATGTCGCACGCAGTGATCAGGCCTTCCGCTGCAGCCCTCGGTAGCAACTCTTCCGCGGCCTCTCCTATCCACTCGCCCTCCGACTTGCCTTTAGGAACCGCGTGCGCGGCGAGACAAGTGGAGACGACCGTCTGCGGAGCGAGAGCGTCGAGGGCGCGCGCCAGCCGGAGCTGACGGAGCTCGGCCTCGACGGAGAGGCCGTAGCCGGACTTCGTCTCGAACGTCGTGGTGCCGCGCCGCAGCATCTCTCTTGTGAGCGACTCCGCGAAGCCGAGGACATCGCGATCGGAGGCCTCGGCCAGGAGGCGCTCAGACCTGAAGATCCCTCCCTCTCCGGCGTGGATCGTCTCGTACCGGACTCCCGAGAGACGAGCCCCATCCTCGTCGGCGCGCCATCCGTAGAACGGAAGATGGGTGTGCGGGTCGACGAAACCGGGAACGACCGTGCACCCGGATGCGTCGACCACGACCTCGGCGTCCTCGCCGTCGCCGACGGACACGATCCGGTCCCCCTCACACGCCACTCCGGCTGCATCGAGGACCGGCTGCTCGAAGAGGGCCGAGCCGCGCACCGCTCCTTGTCCGCTTATCGGGATAAGGGTCGATGCACCTGTGATGCTGAGGCTCATTCCTCGACTTCCTGAGGGGGCCGGCGCGACTTCTTCTTGTAGAGACGCGTGCCGTCCTCGAGCTCGACACGTTCGATCTCATCTCGCAGACGCAGGTAGTGGATGTGCGCGAGGGCCTCCCCGAGAGCCAAGCGTTTCTGGAAGTCGAGCAGGGTCGCGCCGAAGATCGCCTGCGTGATCTCGTCCGCAGTGCACGCCTTCCGCCGCACGACCTGAAGGACCGCGCCCAGGCGTCGCTCGTGGTGATGAGCGGTTGCGCGCGCTCGTTCGGCGCCGTCCTCGAAGGGCCGGCCGTGACCGGGCAGCACGATGTTGGGAGCGAGCTTCTCAACCTTGCGCAGCGATTCGAGGTAGTCGCCGAGGGGATCCCCCGCGCCGCGGCGATAGTCGATGTGAGGGGTGATGCTCCCGAGGAGATGATCGCCCGAGATGAACAGGCTGTCGCGCTCGTTCCACAGGCACACGTGCGAGCGAGCGTGACCCGGCGTGTAAACGAGCTGCCAGTCGCGGCCCCCGATGGACACGGACTCGTCGCCGTCCAGCCACCTGTCCGCCTCGACGACCGAGTGCACGAAATGACGCCAGTCCTCGTACTTCGTGATCTCGGCCAGCTCCTGTGGGGGGATGCCGTGATCCTTGTACGTCTCGCGCAGCCCGGCGGCGTACTTCTCGGGATCCCGGTAGTGGTCGAGCTCCTCGGCCCCCTCCTTGTGGACCCAGATCTCGCAGCCCGACTCCTCCTTCATGCGCCCGGCCATGCCGTAATGGTCGATATGGGTGTGCGTGATGATGAGCCGGGAGACGTCCGCGGGGGACCGGTCGCACGCCGCGAGGGCCGCGACGACCTGGTCCCATCCGTGATCCGACTCGTCGTCGGGGAGGTGGAGCCCGGTGTCGACGAGGGTCACCTCGTCCCCGTCGTCAATCAGATACGCGTTGACCTCGTCGAGCCCCGGGAACGGCAGGGGAAGCGTCAGCCGGAATAAACCCGGTGACGGCTCGCGACGTCGGTGCTGGATCTTTCGGGACATGGCCCGGACTTACTCGTGGATGCGTTCTTTGATGGCGAACGAGATGCGCACGAGGACCCGGAAGGAGATCTCTCCATCCTCTGCGACGAGACCTTCGATCCGCTCGATCTCGAACGAGCTAACCCCAGACAGGGTCAGACTGGCGCGGCCCACAGCCTCCGCCACTGCGGCATCGATCGTGGGACCGGTCGCGGTCAGATCGATCGACTTCTCTACGGCCATCGCAAAAGCCCCCTTCGTTTAAGAGGGGGCCATCCTAGAGGTTGGGTTTCTGGTGCAGAAGTACCGGCTATCGCCCCGGCGCGCCCGTTGGCGTTCTTGGGCGGGTGGGAGGATGCGAAAGTCACGCCGCTCAAAGAGACCGACTAGGAAACTCGGGGGGTGTGGAGTCCGCCGGCCCCTCGGCCGGAGGGGGTGGCCGAGGAGCAGGCGGAAAGCTGTTCGATCAGGTTCGCTTCGCCAGTGGCGAGTCGAAGCGGGGAGTCAGGTGGCACGCCACCGGAAGGCGGCATGTAGCCGTTTGACTGCGGTACGTCTTCGCGAACACATCACGGGAGATCGCGAGCCACCACTTCGCGGCGGAGATGCTGACCTCGGCATCCTGCGGGCCCTGAAGCCATGCGCATGAGCGCTGCCTGGTCATCTCCGTCCACCTTTCTCATTCCCTCAACTGTGGGGGTCCTTCGCTTCGCCTCCGAAGTTGTTCTTCACGAAGGGAGGCCCTCCTGCCCGCGGTTGAACAAAAGAGAGCTCGGTGGGAGGTGGAACGTGCGCTTATGTCCGGTTTTAAGAAGAAGATTCTGCGGGAGGTTCGACGTCCGGTTGAGATCCCGCGTCATCGGTCGGTGACGGCGCCAGGTCCGGTGCGCCGGAATCGGGCCGACCGTCGAGGGTTCGGA
>Ga0299914_10004296_pt1 | contig 10243 bp, 10 predicted proteins | sample RVTome_10_FD_201361 | JGI IMG/M metagenome (GOLD analysis project Ga0299914, IMG submission 201361) | Soil microbial communities from uranium-contaminated site in the Upper Colorado River Basin, Wyoming, United States - RVT153D57 (version 2) ... | reverse complement strand
CCCCTGATGTGCAGCAACGGGTGATGGTAGAACGCTTAAAAACTTTGCAAGAAGAAGTTAGCGAGCTGGAACGGCGGGCACAGAGCCTGAACATGCCTGTACCGCTGCCAGAAAATGCTCTCCAGGTAGGCTTCATCCGGGAGATGTTCTCTCTAGAATATGGTATCCGGCGTTATTACTTCGAGATCGAGTGGGCGGAAAACATCATCCGAATCCTCCAACAAGGGCTGGGAGCGGAACCGGTAACGAAAATTTGACCTCCAGGAGAGAGAGTGCTATACTTTCCCTGGCTCCCCCCCCAGAGGTGGTTGGCTAACGCCCGTTAGCTCGCCACCTCATTTTTTTGTCTATTCACGCAACCTCCCGGAGGTTTGGCAGTAGAATCCTCCGGGAGATTATTCATGAACCAAGAACCCCAACTTATTGAAAGTGGTGAACCATTTGAGAAAGCAGGGTTGGCACATCGGGTACTGCAACCAGAGGGTGATGGACCCTTGCCGACGGCCGTTCTCATTCATGGCCGTGCCGGTAATGAAGATGTGATGTGGGTCTTTGCCCGTACTATTCCCGACAATTGGCTGGTTGTTGCTCCCCGGGCTATTAAAGAGGATCCTGACGGTGGCTATAGCTGGCACCCACGCCAGGCTGATACGTGGCCCTCTTTGAGTCAATTTGATGAAGCGGTGACGGCTATTTCTCGCTTCATCCAGGCGCTCCCCGACCTCTACCAGGCCGATCCTAAACAAATCTATCTCATGGGATTCAGCCAGGGTGCGGCCGCTGCTTATGCGACTGCCATCCGCCAACCTGGCCTGGTGCAAGGCGTGGCCGGTCTGGTTGGCTTTGTTCCGGTGGAATCTGAGGCGGCACTGGACAGTGCTCCCCTCAAAGATTTGTCCATCTTTATGGCCGCCGGCAAAGATGACGAGCGCATCCCCTATGAACGTGCCCAACAAGGGGCCGAGGTATTAAAAGCGGCCGCTGCTCAACTGGAGTACCATGAGTATGATACCGGGCACAAACTCAATGCTCAGGGAATGCGTGACTTAACGGAGTGGTGGCAACGGAGGTAATTGGGTAATTGAGTAATTGGGTAACTGGGTAACTGGGTAATTACCTCCTTACTCGTAATCAAACAGCTTATCCAGCAGTGTCTCTAATAACTCATCAAAGCGCCCAGTCTGTCCTTGATTTCGCGCCTGCTCAATCTCCTCTAGTAAGATGCGCAGGCTTTCGCGGGATTCGTCAGAGAGGTCTTCGCGGCCTAATAGGGCGTTACCTCGTTGAATGAGGGCTTTGGTGGTGTCGCTGAGAGAAGCGACGGCCATCTGCCCTAATTGCAGTCGCGCCTGATCTACCTCTGCTTCATCAAGCCGGTCCAATGATGCCTGCACCGTAATTTGCTCTTCCTTACCCGTGTGCCGATCCTGTGCCCGCACATGCAAAATGCCATCCAGGTCAAAATCAAATTGCACGGTTACCGCTGCCAGGTCACCGGGCACGGCCGGCTCCAAATCCGTAATGAGAAAGTCACCCAACAAGTTGTTTTGTGAGGCCATTTGGGATTCACCCTGGTATACCTCAATCTTAATCGTATCCTGGTCAGGATGAAGCGTGTAAAAAATATCTTCCTTCACCACGGGAATGGTCGTATTGCGGTGGATCAACACTTTGTAGCGATCTGTAACCAGATTACCCAGCCGGTATTCGGCTACAGCAATCCCCAGGGAATGGGCGGTGACATCTACCAAAATGGCATCAATGGGTTCACCGGCGATAATGGCTGCCTGTACGGCCGCTCCCAAAGCCACTGCCTCTTCCGGGTCAATCGCCATGCGCGGCTCAATTCCTACTGTGTTGGTAACGACATCCCATACGGCCGGTATGTAGGTGGAGCCACCCACTAACAATACCTGGTCAATCTCTGTGTAATTGATGCCGGCATCGGCTACTACCCGTTCAATGGAGGTCACTGTTTGGGCTAAGAGGTCAGCCACGACCGCTTCAAAGTCCATCCGGCTCACCTCAACTTCCATGTGTAGGGGTACGCCATGACGTTCTGCCAGATACTCTTCCTTGAGCCAGGCATAGGGGTGGTCTGACAACTCGATTTTGGCCTGCTCGGCCGCTCGCAGCAGCCGTGCCCAGGCTCGCCGATCCTGCCGCAAGTCGAGCCCATGCTCCTCCTCAAACTGTGCCGCTATCATTTCCGCCAGGCGGCGGTCAAAATCATCGCCGCCCAATTGGGTATCACCGTGACTGGCCCGTACCTCCACAACACCACCCATCAGCTCCACTAACGAGACATCAAACGTGCCGCCCCCCAAATCATAGACCAGTACCATTTTGTCTTGTTCCAGATTGAGACCATAGGCCAGGGCAGCCGCCGTCGGCTCATTGATTATGCGCCGCACCTCTAACCCGGCGATGCGACCGGCATCGCGGGTAGCCTGGCGTTGGGCATCAGAAAAGTAAGCCGGCACGGTGATCACCGCCTCTTTCACTTCCGTTTCCAGATGGCGTTCAGCGACTTCTTTCAATTGGCGCAAGATGAAGGCCGAGATGGCTTGGGGAGTAAAAGTGCGGCCACCCAGCGTCACTTTTTCCGTGCTGCCCATTTTGCGTTTAATAGAAGCAACTGTGTTTTCTGGGTCTAAAACGAATTGGTTGCGGGCCGGTGTACCCACCAGCCATTTCTGCAAAGCACTATTATAGCCGACAACAGAAGGAATAATCTGCTCTTCACCATGGGGCAGCATTTGCGGCTGCCCATTGCGCACAGTGGCTACCCCTGAATTAGTGGTGCCTAAGTCAATACCGATGATGGTATTCATAGTTTTTGTCCCTTGAGAATGGTAATCGAGTAATTGGGTAATTGGGTAATTGGGTAATTAAAGGATCTAAATTACTCATTACTTAATTACTCATTCACTCATCTATTTAGGCGGTTTGTAAACTATTACGTCGGCGTAGCGCAGGACACCGGCGGCGGTTTGATAGCCACGCCGTTCTTCGCTGACGATGAGACCTTGACGGCCGTTGCCCCACTCTAGCGGCAATTCAGCCGTGACTCCTACTGCCCGGTGCAAATAGGGGTCAAACGGACGGCCTACTGCGGCGATCGCCGTCACTCCGCCACTTTCCAACACAGCCAACAATCGTTCACGCACCAACCGCAATCCATCAAGCCAGCCTGATAATATCTTCTGCTCCGCTGAAGCCTCTGCCATTGGGGCCAGTAATTGCTGTCCACTGGCAATTGCCTCCTCTACCCCATCCAAAGCCGGTAAGATGGCCTCCAGCAAGCGCTGGTCAGCCTGTGTCTGGTTCGCTTGCGTCTGGGCCGACTGCAAAGCTGCCAGCGCGGTCTGCCACTGCGTCGCCTGATTCTCAGACAAGGTATTGGCTTTAAGCTGGGTTTTCCCCAGTTTACGCACCTCTTCTTTAAGTTCCAGGAGATCGGCCGTTTCTGACCGATTCTCTACCCGCTGCAATAAATCAGCCAGGGTAGCCCAAACCTGGCGGCGGTAACTACTCATATCTTAATCGGGCGAAAATCCTCTGGGAAATCAGCGCGGCCCAAATCGCCATGTTGTTGTAGGTGATAATAGAGATCGGCCATGTCAAAATCGAGTGTCAATTTCCCCAGACGTTTACGAGGTTGGTAGGGTGTCGGTGGGCGAAATAGGAATAAATCAGTGGCGGCTTTGACATCGGCCGTTCGTAGTCTCTCATACGCCCGCCGGATCTGCTTAAAGGCATCCGGCTGCTGCTCTGGTGGATATTCTCGTACCAGGGCAAAGTAAGCCTTCTTCACTTCGACCAAAGAGGCGCCCCGCTTCAGACCCAAGACCGTATACGGGTCACTGCTATTTAAGTCTGGCTGCAAACCAGATCGTCGTTCGGGTTCATTCATCACCAGTAAAAGTCCTCCTCGTCATCATCCTCATCCATATACTCTAGCATCTTCATCATTTCCAACATATCAAGCGGGCTGCCAGTCCCGCCCAACATACGCGACAAATAGCCAAAGGGATTGCTAAACATGGCCTGAGTGCTCTTAATTCGCTCCAACAATTCGTGGTTTTTCTCTTTCCTGGCAATTTTTTCGGCCGCTTTCCAATGTTTTTTGGCCTGGCGCTCATCCTGGTGGCGTATGGCCAAAACGCCCAGCAGCAGATAAGCCTCGCCAGGCATCTGGTTAGCCGCAATGGCCTGATTCAAATAGTGCTGGGCGATGTCATGGTATTGGGGACTGGTGACCGCCAGCATTTCACCAATCATGATCAAAACAGGTTCGTCAGGCCTGGCTCTTTGCAAAGCTCGTTCCAGCCAGAGTTGACCCTGTTTCGGATTATTTGATACAAAACAGTTGCTGGCAACCAATATATAGAAAGAGACCGGCAGCGAAGGGACTGCCTTTTCGGCTTGTTCAGCCACCGTCCAAGCCATCTCATCCTCGTCAGCAATCAACCAATTGATGATGATATCTTTATAAACCTCTAAATCAGTGGGATGGAGGCGCAGCGCCTCATCCATGTAGGACTGTCCCTTCGCTCTATTGCCGAGCATCAGGTGGCAAAAGCCCAGCGCAACAAGCACCTTGCCATTTTGAGGCTGGTAGGAGTAGGCTTTTTCATATTGTTCCAGGGCATGGGCATAATTATTTTGCCACTCCAGCCATCTTTCCGCCTGATTGATATAGTGTTCAGCCATATATTGGCGGGCTGTTTCGTTATCGGGTTCCAGGCGTAAGGCCCGCTCCCAATAAGGCACGGCCGCTCCCCAATAGTAGCCTCCTTCCTGCAGCACCTCGCCCATGCGGATAAGCGCGGCGACATTTTCCGGGTCTTTGTCCAGGATCCGCTCCAACTCATTGAGCGCAGCCTGCACTTGACCATTATTCAAAAGCGCTGTAACCAATCCTAAACGGATGTCCAGATTGTCGGGCTGCCATTTAACGGCATGTTTGAAAACCTGAACAGCTTCTTCATAGGCTTCGATTTTGTGATAAGCATAGGCCGAGCGTAACCAGAGGCGAGCAATTTCACCTTCACTAACAGCATCAGGGTGGTCATCACGGCGAGGACGGTGTCGTAAAGCTTTGCGCCACAGTTCTGCGGCCATTTCCCAATCCTCATCCTGTTCATAAGCCAACGCCAGATTACAGGCCAGGCGGAAATTATTCCCGGCCTCTTCTTCAGCGAGTTCCCAATTGGCCAAAGCTGTCTCCCAATCACCGTTGTTGGCAGCCTGGTAACCTGTTTGCTGGTACAGGTGGGCGATGAGACTAGCTAACTGCTTGTCGTCCTGCTTGAATTGATTGGCTTCAACGGCCGCTGCCAGAGCCGCGGCCGTTTCTTGCTGCTGCCAACGAGCTTCAGCCAGACGATGATATAGTTCACCCAGGTTGGCCTCGATGGTAGACGAACGAAAGCCTGTTGCCCGTGCGGCGGACCAATGGCGAACGGCCGTTTCCCAATCATCATCACGAGCAGCAATCAAACCTAAGTAGAGGTGGCTAATACCTTCGTTGTCCGGCTGCTGGCTGGCCTGTTCCAGGTGAGGAATAGCTTCAGGGGAACGGCCGTTGATGACCGCCCTGATGCCCTGCCACAGCGGCGAATCCGTTGCCGGCAGGGCAGCCTGTCGCTGTAAAGCTCGCGCCGTAGCCAACATTGCTTGCTCATCTACCGACAAATCAGACCATATAGGCAACTTCTGCACATTCTGACCTCGCTGCTGATAAGCCAAGGCGAGCGGATAGGCCACTCGTTTCTGCCAGGTAGGTGAGGCCTTTTGCACCCGCTCATAACCAGAGATAGCTTCTGACAGCTTACCCTGGCGGTGATAAAGCAGCGCCAGATGATACTGGTAAGTAGCATCCTGGGGTTGCAAAGCCACAGCTTTTTCCAGGTCACTGGCCTGCGTCGCCTGATTCTTCAGGCCGCGCCGGAAATAGGCCTCGGCCAAGGCGGCCGGGGGAATCTGCCCCGGTTCTTTTTGGCGAGCGCGTTCCCAGGTGTCAATGGCCTGGTTATAGTTACCTTGCTGGAAAAACCGCTTGCCATTGTGGCGCAGAGCCACTGCGCTCTGCGCCTGATTTCCTCTTTTGGCTTGAGATTTACGTCGAGCCATTTGTCATCCTTTTCCAAATAATCTTCCGGAGGTGCTTTCTGGAAGAGTAACCGTTCAGTTCCTCGGGCTGATCCTCCCGGAGGTTCGTCTTAGCAATGCCTTCTCTGGGAGAAACCTCCGGGAGGGTGATCGCTTCCCTAGAAGATTTGAAAATTTAATCCGCCAACACATTATTGCGAATCCCGAAAATGTTTTGCGGGTCGCTAGCCTGCTTCAACTCTTTAATCATCTCCACGCTGGCCGGTGAAATGGTGCGGTCCATAAACTCCTTCCGCAATTTGCCAATGCCATGATGATGGGAAAGCGAACCGCCCGCATCTAAAATGGCCTTGCGTAAATCCTTCTCAATCGCACTGAAAATTTTATCAGAATTTGTTATGCCTTTGGTATAAAAACCATGCGTGAAATAGATGCAGACACCGGTATGATACAGTTGGGTAATACGGGGGGAGACATACGGCCGCCCTGGCAGCCCATACTCCTCATGCCGGGCAAGGGCCAGCTTCTCTACTGCTTCAATCACATCATGTACCTTGCTCCAGGGAACCGTTGTTTCATATGTCTCGCCGGTAATGTGGTAATTGGCCAGGAAATCACGGATATAAGCAATGGCATAGGTGAGCATATAGCCCCGCTTGCCGTTGCCCTCGCCACCTTTGATGCCATTGTATTTGCTGGCAATGCTATAGACTGTTTTTTCTTGATGGGCGACTTCAGCGGCCGTTCCTTCCATCACAATCGTAGCCGCGCACAATTTATTGGGGTCAAACTTCTTCACATTCAGCAGAAAAAACTTCTGAATCTTATTTATCAACTCTTCGCTGGCTGTAGGGGTGGGTTTCAGGGCGGAGCCAAAGCGGAATTGTATGTTATCCACCAGGCGAATGCTGGCTGGTAAGACAGCCGTCTGCGATAACTCATACAGAAAATCTGTCCCTGTCTTAAAATCAGGGAAGACCAGTGAGCCATACTTTTTCACTGGAGGAATTTTGTGAATTTTGATAATGGCCTTGGTGATGAGACCTAAATTTCCTTCGCTGCCTAGCAACAAACTATTAGGCTGGATGCCAATGGAGACACGGGGCTGTGGGTCTAGCTGTTCCACCACACCCTGGGGGGTAATCATCGTAATGCCTTCCACGATTTGTTCAATGTTGCCGTAGCGATTTTTCTTCATGCCGCTGGCGTTGGTGGCAATCCAACCGCCAAGTGTAGAAAGTTCCACACTGTCCGGCTCATGGCCGCTGGTGTAACCTAACCTGTCCAATTCTTCTTCTAACTGCTTGCCTGTAATGCCCGCTTCCACGGAAGCACGAAAATTTTCATGGTCCACCCATTCAATTTTGTTCATGCGGCGCATGTCCACAGAGACAATCGTTCGGGTCTCTTCGGCTGGCAATTGCAAAGCGCAGCTAACGCTGGTGCCGCCACCATAAGGCACCAGGCAAACATTATGGCTGGCTGCTAATTGGACTAGCTTGACACAGTCGTCATGTGATTGGGGATAAAAGACCAGGTCGGCATAACGCTCCAGGCTGCCGTAAAGTACTTTGTTGAGTTCATCGGCCGTCGTCTGTCCATGGCTGTGAATGAGCCGCTCCCTCCTATCCAGCGTATAACGGTCGGCGGAAAAGCTCTGCTCGATAGCCTGGCAAAAGCCATCGTTGACGATGGGATCGGGTACAGGCTTCATTTCTAACTCTGGCTTGATGTCGTCCATGTCAAACTTGATGTCCAGCATCTCCTCAACAAAGGGGATGAAACCAGGCATGGTGGTACCAGAGATAGTGTAGCGGTTGCCGGTGACGGTCACAGTGCGATCAGGGTTGGCCCGGAAACGGGTGTCGTTGAAACCCCATTTGTGATCGTAACGCACGTCTTTCAGGTTATTATTATTATCTAGCGATTTATCAGCCATTTCCTTGCTCCTGGGTATATTTCTCTTTCCGCAGCCTGATTATAACGAGGCTTTACAGCAGTGCCCAACTGATTAAGCTTCTAGCCGCGAATACAGTGTATAGAGGAGGATCCCGGCGGAAACAGCCACATTGAGAGAGGAAGCTGCACCCCTCATAGGGATGGCAACTTGTAAATCGGCCTGGGAAAGCACAGCGACCGGCAGCCCTTCACGTTCACTGCCCAAGAGAAGGAGGACGGGAAATTGATAGGGTGCCTGTTGGAAATCGGCCGTTGCCCTGGCCGATGTGGCGATGGTCTGTAGTTGGTGGCTGCCGGCCCACTGAAAAAGAGTTGCCGCATCGGGGGCATAACAGATGGGAAGGGTGAAGAGGGTGCCCATACTGGCTTTAACGGCCGTCCCATGAAATGGATCCACCCCCTGCCCCACCAAAATCAAGCCCGCCCCCTCCACCGCATCTATGGTGCGTAAAATAGTGCCCAGGTTGCCCGGATCAGCGGCATCAAATAAGGCCACAAAAATATCATTGGGCTGCACAGATAGACGGTCTAAGTCAGCCCAGCGCGTCCGGATGATAGCCGCCAGACCCACCGGATTTTCGCGCTCAGAAATGGATTCAAAGATAGGGTGGGCTAAAGCCACTTGAGGCAGGTTGGTTCGGGCCAACATTTCTTGGGCAACGGGGCTGGTGAGGAGTTCCGGGCAGGTGATGAGGGTTTCGATAGGGGCATGCTGTTCAACGGCCGTCAGTACGGTTCGCAGCCCTTCCACAAAAAAAGCTCCCTCCTGCTGCCGGTACTTCTTCTGCCGCAGCCGCTTGATACGTTTCACCAATGGGTTGCTAAAGCTAGTAATCACTCAGTTATTCTCTAGCTGCCCTGTTTTATTTTTGCTTATAGTGGTATCGGGCCTGCAAAAATTCGATCCGATCTTCTTTAACCACGTACACAATCCGATGTTCCTGTGTCAGTCGCCTTGACCATGCTCCAGACAGGAGATGCTTCAGCGGTTCTGGTTTGCCAATACCGGTGAATGGATCACGCATGACAGCCTCAACAAGCTCTAACGAGCGCAAGGCCAGCTTACGATCTGTTCTTACCCAATATTGCAAATCCTGGCGAAATTCTGGGAGAAAGATGGCAACGCGCTCTTTTCGCTCTCGTTGTGACTTACGCCTCTTCAAGACCTATCTCTTCTCGCAATTCTGCAATGGATTGTGGTGTGCCTTCACCAGCCTGAGAGCGAGCTAACGCCCTTAGTAGTCGCTCGGCATTCGCTGGTGAGCGCAACAAATAGGCTGTTTCCTCAAGGCTTGCCAGCTCCGCCGCTGAAATAAGGGCTATATCTTCAGCCCCGCGCCGGGTGACAATCACTATTTCACGATTTTGAGTTACTTCATCCCAAAGCTGGGCCAATTTTTCACGTGCCTGTGTGTATGTAACCTGAATTGACATTTTGCACCTGCTAAGAAATTTGTCGAGGTCGTATGGATACTTCGGTAAACCACGGCAAAGTTGTACAGAACTACTGTACGACAAAACAAGACAACTGTCAATTAAATGAATAAATATCTGTGGTTTATTGATCTATGAGTCTACCGAAAGAAGTTCAACTTTTTATCGCCAACCAGTAATTTCTGTCGAGAAGAAAAGTTGAACTTCGGGCCTCGAAGGGCTTTTTTCGGAGGAGTCATCTATAAAGAAGCATCTTGCCACTGAGCCAGAAAGCGCTGGGGCATACGAATGGGGCGGAAGGTTTGCAGGTCGGTGAAATAGCCGGTTTGGGTGGCGGAAACGGCCGTTCGCCGATTGGCCTCAATTTCGCCCTGCACCGTCCAACGAACCCGCGACAAATTGCTGACCCACATACGGCCGACCACCATATCACCATAGCGAGCCGGCCACAGATGATCTAGCTCCGTCCTTGTCAAAATGGGGCCAATGCCATCGCGCAGCATCTCTGCCACCGGGTATGTTTGCTCCAAAATCTCAATTCGCAAATCTTCCAGCCAGCGCATGTAGACAATGTTATGGACGATATTGGCGAAGTCAATATCATAGGTTTTGACGGTGATGGGGAGTTCTACGAGAAGCGGCCGATTTTCACCCATCACCAAATCGCTCCAGCAGAAAATCTACGACCACCCTGTCAATCATGTCGCCCGTACCATCCCAACGTTCCTCCAAA
>Ga0299914_10004295_pt1 | contig 10244 bp, 10 predicted proteins | sample RVTome_10_FD_201361 | JGI IMG/M metagenome (GOLD analysis project Ga0299914, IMG submission 201361) | Soil microbial communities from uranium-contaminated site in the Upper Colorado River Basin, Wyoming, United States - RVT153D57 (version 2) ... | reverse complement strand
TGACGAAGAAGGCGTCGCCGAGCGACCGCGTCGACCGGGAGAGGAGCTGGGCGAGCTCGCCGAGCCCGCCGCGGCCGAGGCCCCGGCGTGCGCCGACGAGGACGCGGGCCGCGGCTGCCGACGGAAGCGGCGTCCCGTAGAGCTCGAACAGGATCGGCGCGAAGCGGCGGTAGAGCTCGCCGAGCGAGTCCCAGCCGGCGGCGTCGGCGGGGTCGTGGGCGGCGAGGAGCTCGCGGGTGCGCTCGGCATCCTGGTGAACGCGGAGGCTGACCCCGTCGGGGAAGGCGCTCGCGTACGGCCGCGACGTGGTCGCGAACGAGAGCCCGTGGCGGCCGAGGTCGTCGCCGAGCTCGGCGAACGCCGGCGAGCCGAGGAAGAGGTTCATGTTGGTTGCGAACGTGTCGTGGACGATCCCCGGCTCGGTGAGCTCGGCGCTCGCCACCGCGCCCCCGACGCGGGCGTTGCGCTCGACGACGACGACGTCGATCCCGGCGCGGGCGAGGTAGGCGGCGGCGACGAGCCCGTTGTGGCCGCCGCCGACGACGACCACGTCGCGCTCGGCGCTCATCGATCTTGCCCTCGGCATTCTCGGCACCAGCCACAAATATGATCAAATGTGTGGCGAACGTGACGCCCGCATCGAAGAAGCTCGCCTCACTCGCCCAGCAGCGGGGTCACCGGACACTCGCGGAGCAGGCGTTCGCTTCGCTTCACGAGGCGATCGTCACCGGCGTCCTGGAGCCCGGCGAGCGGTTGCCGATCGAGGAGCTCGCCGAGGTCCTCGAGATGAGCCCGATGCCGATCCGCGAGGCGCTCCGCCGGCTCGATGCGGCCGGGCTGGTCGAGCACGTCCCCCATCGTGGCGCCCGGGTCACCGAGCTCGCGGTCGACGACCTGCGCGAGGTCTACACGGTTCGGCTCGAGCTCGAGCCGCTCGCCGTTCGCGAGGCGGCGGCGCGGTTCACCGACGCCGACGCCGAGACTGCGCGCCAGGCGCTCGAGCGCCACCTGGAGGCGGTCGAGGCTGAGCGGCTCGGCGACGCCTGGACGACCCACACCGAGTTCCACTTCGCCCTCTACGACGCCGCCGACAACCGCTGGCTCGCTCGCCTGATCACACCGCTGTGGGAGACGAGCGAGCGCTACCGCCACGCCAGCGGCTCGGTCGAGTGGCGGCTTCGCGAGCGCCAGCGCGAGCACGAGGCGATCCTCGAGGCGTGCATCGCCGGCGATCCCGACCGCGCTTCGCGCGAGCTGCACAACCACCTCGCCCGGACGGCGAACCAGGTCTCCGAGCGGATGGGCGGCCGAAAGCTGTTCGAGCTCTACCCGGTCGAGGGCAAGGGCAAGGCGAAGGCCGCCGGCAAGCGCAAGGCGAAGGTCGCCGCGGAGAGCTGAGCGCGGTCCGCGGCGCCGACGGGCCCGGCCACCGGCGGTGGTCGGAGACGCCGTCCCGGCTGCAGCGTCCTCCCATCCGACCCGAGGAGGTGCCCGGTGCATGAGCTCGAGGCGATCACCTACGCGACCGAGGGCCGGGTCGCGCGGATCACCCTAGATCGCGCGACTTCCGGTGAGCCAGCTCGTGATGCACGAGCTCGCGATCAACCAGGCGCTTCTCGCCCCGGGCCTCGGGCTTTGAGCCACAGCGCCGCCGAGGCGAGGGCGATTCCGGCCGCGTCGACGGCGACGTCGAACGGGCTGCCGTCGCGGCCCTCGACCCGGGTCTGGTGGTACTCGTCGGCGACCGCGTAGGCGAGCGCGATCGCCGCCGCGGCCGCAATCGCGCGCCCGGCGCCGAGGGGCGGCCCGAGTGCCCACGCCCAGAGCAGGGTGAGGAGGGCGAACTCGCCGGCGTGGGCGGCGATCCGCCCGGCGGCGCCGACGTCCGGCCCCGGGTCGGACTGGGAGGAGAGGTAGAAGATCAGCGCCATCAGCGCCAGCGGCGCAGCCGCCCGGCGCAACGCGGCGCGCCCCGCGGCGCTCACGGAACCCGATGGACCTCGAACAGGTTCGTCCCGAGCTTCTGGCCGGGGAGCCCGGCCGTGATCCCGATCAGGTCGCCCGGCTCGGCGATCCCGGCATCGCGGGCGAAGCGGGCGCAGTCGTCGAGCAGCGCCCGCAGGCCCTCCCAGTCCTCGGCGACGACGCACTGGACGCCGAACAGCAGGTTGAGCCGGCGCACCGTCTCGATCCGCGAGGAGACGGCGAGCACTGGGACCTTGGGCCGGTGGGCGGAGACGAGCCGCGCGGTCCGGCCGCTGCGCGTCGGCACGACGAGCGCCTTCAATCCGAGCGTGTAGGTGGAGCCGACCGCCGCCCGGGCGACCGATCCGGCGACGTCGCTGGCGTCGTCGCGGGCGCGGTTGAAGAGCCAGTCGCCGTACGGGAGCTCGGGCTCGGTGGCGCGGGCGATTCGGTCCATCATCCGCACGGCCTCGACCGGGTGCTCGCCGACCGCGGTCTCCTCGGAGAGCATCACCGCGTCGGTGCCCTGCTGGATCGCGTTCGCGACGTCGGAGACCTCGGCCCGGGTCGGGCGCGGCGAGTCGACCATCGAGAGCAGCATCTGGGTGGCGGTGATCGACGGTCGCGAGTAGCGTCCGGCGACGCTCAGCAGGCGCTTCTGGACCACCGGCACCTGCTCGATCGGGAGCTCGATGCCGAGGTCGCCCCGGGCGACCATGATCCCGGCGTCGACCGCCTTGACGATCTCCTCGGTTCGGTCCGCCGCCTCCGGCTTCTCGATCTTCGCGATCACCGGGACGTCGGCGCCCGCGGTCCGCACGCGGCGCTCGACCGGTGCGATGTCCTCGGCCCGGCGGACGAACGACACGGCGAGCAGGTCGACACCGTGCTCGACCGCGAAGTCGACCCAGTCGAGATCCTCGCGCCCGGCCGCCGGGAGGGACACCTGGGCGCCGGGGAGGTTGAGCCCCTGATGCGAGGCGACAGGCCCGCCGACCTCGACCTTGCAGCGGATCTCGGTGCCGTCGCGGCTCAACACGCGCAACCGGATCCTGCCGTCGGCCATGAAGATCTCGCCGCCCTCCGTCACCGCCTCGGGCAGGCCGTTCCACGACACCGGGATCCGCTCCGGAGTGCCCATGACCTGCTCGGTGGTGAGCGTGACCTCCGACCCCGAGCGCAGCTCGATCATCCCGCCGTCGACGTCCCAGAGCCTGATCTTCGGCCCCGGGAGGTCGCCGAGGATCCCCGCCTCCTTGCCGACGAGCTTCGAGGCCTCGCGCGCCATCGCGAAGTTCTCGGCATGGTCGGAGCGGGTGCCGTGCGAGAAGTTGAACCGGAAGACGTCGACCCCGGCTCGCAGGAGCTCGGACATCATCTCCACCGAGCGGGTCGCGGGTCCGATCGTGGCGACGATCTTCGTGCGCCGCCGGCTCCCGGCCTCGGGAACGCTTTTCGCCACTCGGCCGCCGCTCGCTTGCGCTTGATCCGCGCTCACGGCGAGAGCGCCTCGGTCTCGGCGGTGCGGGGGCGATGGGTCGGCCGTGGCACGTCGTCATCGTCGTCGTCCCGCGGGCTCCCGGGCGTCGCCTCGAGCTGCTGGATGTAGGGCAGCCGCCAGGCGGCACCGGCGAGCCCGAGCCCGGCGGCGACGCAGGCGATCGCCAGGAACCACTGGCCGCCGCTCAGCACCGTGAGCTCGAAGAAGTCGCGCACCGGCTCGGTCGCCAGGATCAGCGCGAACAGCGCCCCGAGCCCGGCGACGAGAGCGAGCATGTAGCTCTGGATCGTGATGTGCTCGCGGCCGGGCCCACGCTCGAGCAGGATGATGAAGCAGAACCCGAGCAGGATCAGCGTCGTCGTCGCCGCGGTCCGGCCGTCCTCGAGCGAGCCGCCGAAGACGCCGTCGACGAGGAAGAACGAGAGCAGCGACGCGACCCCCATCGCGATCCCGGCCGGGAACGCGAAGGCGGCGAGCGCGCGCAGCAACCGGCCGCGGTAGAGCGGCCCCTCGCTCGGGGCGAGGGCGAGGACGAAGGACGGGACTCCGATGGTCAGGAATGCGGCCACGGTGAGATGACGGGGTAGGAACGGGAACGTGAAGTTGAAGATCGCCGCGAGGGTGATCAGGAAACCGGCGTAGACCGACTTGGTCAGATACAGCCGTCCCAGGCGGTGGATGTTGCGGGCGATCCGCCGACCTTCGGCGACGGCGCGGGGCAGCATAGAGAACTGATCCCGAAGGAGGACTATGTCCGCGATCCCCTTGGTGACCTGGCTCCCGGAGCCCATCCCGACGGCGAGCCGGGCCCGCTTGAGGGCGGGGACGTCGTTGACCCCGTCGCCGATCATCGCCGTGAACCGTCCGCGGTCGGCGAGCGCGCCGACCAGGGCCTTCTTCTGCTCCGGGGTGATGCGGCAGAAGATCGTGTTGCGCTCGGCGGCGAGGGCGAGACCGGAGCGGTCGTCGGGGAGGTCGGGACCCTCGACGACGCCGGCGTCGGCTGGGACGCCGACGGCGTGGGCGACCGCCGTGACAGTCTCGCGGGCGTCGCCCGAGATCAGTTTCAGGTCGACCTCCTGCGAGCGCATGAAGGCGATCGTGTCGGCGGCGTCGGAGCGCAGGCGCTCCTCGAGGACGACGAGCGCAGTCGCCTCGAGCTGCGGCGGCGGGGCGGCGGCGGGATCGTCGGGCAGCCGGTCGCGCGTCTGGCCGAAGGCGACGACGCGGCGCCCGGCCGAGGTGTGCTGCTCGAGCGCGGCGGCGAGCTCGGGCGGCAGCTCGAGCGCCCCCGCCTGGGCGAGGACGTCGGGAGCGCCGAGCACGTAGCTGCGCTGCGCCCCGCCGCCGTCGAGCGTCAGCCCACTCCACTTCCACGCCGACGAGAACGGCACCTCGGCGACGACCGGCTCGGCGCGCGCCGGGAAGCGCTCGGCGATCGTCTCCAGGGTTCTGTTGCGCTCCCCCGCCGAGGCGGCGAAGCGGCCGAGCGCGCGCTCGGCCTCGCGCGGGTCGGTCGACTCGACCTCGAGCAGCTCGAGCGTGCCGTCGGTCAGCGTCCCGGTCTTGTCGACGCAGATCGTGTCGACCGCGGCGAGCGCCTCGGTCGCGGCCATCTGCTGGACCAGGGTCTGCTGACGCGCGAGCCTGACCGCGGCGACCGCGAGGGTGACGCTCATCAGCAGCACCAGGCCCTCGGGGACGAGCGTGACCAGTCCCGCGGTCGCGTCCTGGGCGGCTTCGCGGAACGGCTTGTTGTGGAGCGTGAAGCCGGCGAGGACGACGATCCCGACCGGCGCGAGCGCGAACGCCGTCGCCTTCAGCACCCGGTTGACCTCGACCTGGAGCGGCGAGGGCGGGTGGCGGAACTCGCGCGCCTCGCCGGCGATCCGCTCGGCGTAGCTCTGCTCGCGGACCGCGTCGACCTCGTAGTGGCCCGAGCCGGAGATCCCGAACGACCCCGACAGCAGCCGGCCGCCGACCCGCTTGCGGATCCCGTCCGACTCGCCGGTGAGCAGCGACTCGTCGACGGTCAGGCCGCGGGTGTCGAGGACCTCGCCGTCGGCGACGAGCTGGTCGCCGGGCTCGACCCGGATCACGTCCCCGGGGACGACCTCCTGCGCGCCGAGCTCGGCTAGCTGCCCGTCACGCAGGACCTTGGCCCGCGGCGCGACCAGCAGCGCGAGCTCGTCCAGCGTCCGCTTCGCCTTCAGCTCCTGGCGGATGCCGATCGAGGAGTTGACGATCGCGATCAGGCCGAAGAGCGCGTCGGCGAACAACCCCAGCGAGAGGATGAGGACGAAGAAGACGCCGATGATCGCGTTGAAGAGCGTGAAGACGTTGCCCGCGACGATGCTCGCCACCGAGCGGCTCGACGGCGGCTGAGGCTCGCCGAGCTTCGCCAGGCGCCGCGCCGCCTCCGCGCTGGTGAGGCCCTGCGGCTGTCCGCCCGCGTTCATGGTTCCATCTATACAGAACCCGCAGATGCCTTCCGTTGCCGGGATCGATCGCACCGTCGCCACGATCGCCCTCGCGGTCCTGACGTTCGGGATCTCGTTCGGCGTCCTCGCCCGAGCCGCTGGCCTCGATGGGGCGCAGGTGATCGCGATGTCGGCGATCGTCTTCGCCGGATCGGCGCAGTTCGCGGCGGTCGCGGCGCTCGACGGGGGCGCCTCGGCGCTGTCGGCCGCGCTGGCGGGAATCGCGCTCAACAGCCGCTACCTGCCGCTCGGCCTCGTCGTCGGCCGATCGCTCGGAGGCGGCGCCGCCGGCCGCGCCGCGAGCGCCCACCTCGTGATCGACGAGAGCGTCGCGCTCGCGACCGACGCCGAAGCGGGCGTCGACGAGGCCCGGTTCCACCTCGTCGGGGTGACGCTGCTCGCGGCGTGGCTCGCCGGCACCGCCGTCGGCGTCCTCGGCGGTGGCCTGATTGGCGATCCCGCCGACCTCGGACTCGACGCCGCCTACCCGGCCCTGTTCCTGGCGCTGATCTGGCCGCGGCTTCGCGCCGAGCGGGGCGCCCGGCGGGCGGCGCTCGCCGGCGCCGGGCTCGCCGCCGCAGGGGTCGTCCTGCTGCCGGCGGGCCTGGGCGTGGTCGTCGCCACCGCCGGGGCGGCGGCCGCGTGGCACGCGGGCGGACGGCCGCATCCCGCCGCCGAGCCCGACCCGGCCGAGGAGGCGGGGCCTTGACCGGCTGGGCGCTGATCGCCGCCCTCGGCGCGACCACGTACGCCCTCCGCGCGGCCGGACCGCTGACCGCCGGCCGGCTGCGACTCCCCCGCTGGATCGACGCGCTGCTGCCCTACGTCATGCCCGCGGTGCTCGCCGGGCTGGTGGTCACGGCGACGTTCGCGACCGACGACCGGCTGGTCCTCGACGAGCGCGCGGTGGGGCTCGCGGTCGCCGTCGTCGCGCTCGTCCTCCGCGCCCCGGTGCTGGCGGTGGTCGTCGCCGCGGCGGCGGCGACCGCGCTGGCGCGCGCCCTCGGCTAGGCGCCGGCCGGCCGGCGCGCCCTGGCGACGTTTTCAGCATTGACGTCGCCCCGGCGACCACGATGCTGAGGATCCGATTCTCGGCGGCGCCTGTGGGTCACCGAGACGATGCGCGGGCTCGGGATCGGCCGGCGGCTGCTCGTCGAGCTCGAGGCGGAAGCGGCGCGCCACGGAGCTCGGGCCACCCGTCTCGACACCAACCGCAACCTCACCGAGGCGATCGCGATGTACCGGTCGGCGGGCTACGTCGAGGTCGCCCGGTTCAGCGACGAGCCGTTCGCCGACCACTGGTTCGAGAAGCCGCTCGCCTGACGCTACGATCACGGCGCTTGCACGCTCGTGAGGCGTCCAGAGACGAGGATCCGGCAGGCGCGGCCCTCGCGGTCGAGTTTCGCGACGCTACGAAGACTTACCCCGGCGCCGACGCGCCCGCCGTCGACGCGCTGACGCTCGCGGTCCCCGCCGGCGAGATCTGCGTCCTCGTCGGCCCGTCCGGCTGCGGCAAGACGACTGCGATGCGGATGGTCAACCGGATGATCGAGATCAGCAGCGGCGACGTCCTCGTCGGCGGCCGCTCGGTGCGCGAGCGAAGCGCCGCCGAGCTCCGGCGCCACACCGGCTACGTGATCCAGCAGATCGGGCTCTTCCCGCACCGGACGATCGCCGAGAACATCGCCACGGTGCCGCGGCTGCTCGGCTGGGAGCGCGAGCGCACGCGCGCCCGCGTCGACGAGCTGATCGAGCTCGTCGGCCTCGATCCCGAGCTCGCGGGGCGCTATCCGGGCCAGCTCTCGGGCGGCCAGCAGCAGCGGGTCGGCGTAGCGCGGGCGCTAGCCGCGAACCCGGAAGTGATGCTGATGGACGAGCCCTTCGGGGCGGTCGATCCGATCAACCGCGAGCGGCTGCAGAACGAGTTCCTGCGCCTCCAGGCGGAGCTCCGCAAGACGATCCTGTTCGTCACCCACGACATCGACGAGGCGATCAAGATGGGCGACCGGATCGCGGTCCTGCGCGAGGGGGGGAGCGTGGCGCAGTTCGCGACCCCGGCCGAGCTCCTGATGACGCCCGCCGACGACTTCGTCGAGGACTTCGTCGGCGCCGACCGGGCGCTCAAGCGCCTGTCGCTGCTGCGGGTCGCCGACATCGACCTCTGGCGGGCGCCGCTCGCCTTCGCCGGACAGGCGACCTCCGAGGTCCGGGCGAAGCTCGAGGGCGCCGAGGTGCCGTACGCGCTCCTGGTCGACTCCGAGCGGCGCCCGCTCGGCTGGCTCTCGGACTCGGACCTGGCCCGCGACGTCGTCCCCGCGCGCCCCAACTCGTCGCCCGAGCCGGTGCTCGACCTCGACGACGTCATGCGCGACGCGCTCTCCGACCTGCTCCAGGCCGAGAGCCAGTACGCGCCCGTCGTCGACGCCCAGCGCCGGATCGCCGGCGTGCTCTCGGTCGAGATCGTCTCCCACTTCCTCACCTCCGAGGAGGCGCTCACCGACGAGCACCCCGCCGCCGAGCGCGAGTTCGTCGAGCCGTGAGCGCGGAGCCACGAACAAGGGAACGTGATTCCCGGCGAAGCGCGATCCAATGTCCGTGAGCGCCGCCGCGATCACCGTCGCCCAGGCCGGCTCGGACTTCTTCCGCGACCGCTCGGAGGCCGACTGCATCCGCGACAACGGCGCCTTCTGCGCCGGCTGGGTGATCGAGAACGCCGATCGCTACGTCGAGCCGACGCTCGAGCACGCGTTCCTCGTCCTCGTCCCGGTCGCCCTCGGCTTCGCGATCGCGTTCGCGATGGCGGTCGCCTCGCACCGGGCGCGGTGGCTCGTGCCGCCGTTCATCGGCGCCACAGGAGTCCTCTACACGATCCCCAGCCTCGCCTTCTTCTTCCTCCTGCTGCCGATCACCGGCCGCGGCAACGTCACAGCGATCGTCGCCCTGACCGCCTACACGCTCCAGATCATCTACCGCAACATCGTCGCCGGGCTCGCGAACGTTCCCGCCGACGCCAAGGACGCCGGCCTGGGGATGGGGATGACCGAGCGTCAGCTGCTGTGGCGGGTCGAGATGCCGCTCGCCCTGCCGGAGATCATCGCCGGCGTGCGGGTGGCGACGGTGACGACGGTCGCCCTCGCCAGCCTCGCGGTGTTCGCCGGCGCCGGCGGGCTCGGCAACGAGATCATCGCCGGGAGCGCGATCACCTTCCGGACCGGGATCGTCGTCGCCGGCTCGCTGATGATCCTGATGGCGCTCGCCTTCGACCTGTTGCTGCTCGCGATCCAGCGACACCTCGGCCGCTGGCGGGTCGCCGGCCGCGAGCGCGCGGCCGGGGCGCCGCGCCTGCGCCGCCTGCGGGCCCCGGGACCGGAGCGGGCATGACGCTCACGCTCGCGGTTCTCGACGCGTTCGGCGGGGCGGTCGACTTCATCTTCTCCCCGCGCCCGTCGCGCGGCAGCGGTCCCGACGTCGGCGGGCTCGGCCAGGTCGGCGAGCTGACGCTCGAGCACCTGCGGCTCTCGGGCGCGGCGATGGTCCTGGGCCTGGCCCTGGCGCTGCCGGTGGGCGTCTATCTCGGCCACCGCGGTCGCGCCGAGCTCCTCGCCGTCGGGATCGGCAACGCCGGACGGGCGATCCCCGAGCTGGCGCTGATCGCGTTCCTCGTCGCCTTCGTCGGGGTCGGGTTCGTGAACGTGACGATCGCCCTGGTCGTGCTCGCGATCCCGCCGATCCTGACCAACACCTTCGTCGGCATCCGCCAGGTCGACCGCGACGCGATCGATGCCGCCCGCGGCGTCGGGATGAGCGAGCTCCAGATCGCGCTCCGGATCGAGCTGCCGCTCGCGGCGCCGACGATCATCGCCGGTGTTCGCACGTCGGCGATCAACGTGATCGCCACCGCGGCGATCGCGCCCCTCGCCGGCGTCGTCACGCTCGGCGACTTCATCATCAACCGCAACGTCTACGGCGACGAGGGCGTCCTCGCCGGAGCGATCCTGATCGCCCTGCTCGCGATCGCGGTCGAGCTCGTGCTCGCGGCCGTGCAGACGCTGCTGACGCCGAGGGGGGTCCGGGTGGAGCGGGCGCTCGCCGCGCGGGCGTGAGGCGCGCCGCGGGGGCGATCCACATAGGATCAGGCCTCGTCCCGCCGGCCCGTCGCCGGCGCGTTCCCGAGCAGTCCAGAGAGAGGACACGATTGATGAGCACCCATGCCCTCCGGGCCCCGCTCGCCCTTCTCGCCGCCCTCGCGCTCGCCGTCGGAGCGGTCGCCTGCGGTGGCGACGACGACGGCGGCGACG
>Ga0299914_10004294_pt1 | contig 10245 bp, 9 predicted proteins | sample RVTome_10_FD_201361 | JGI IMG/M metagenome (GOLD analysis project Ga0299914, IMG submission 201361) | Soil microbial communities from uranium-contaminated site in the Upper Colorado River Basin, Wyoming, United States - RVT153D57 (version 2) ... | reverse complement strand
CTTCGAGGTGGCTGTGACTTTGTCAGATTCCCCAGAGCGGTGTACCACTCGTCGCGACGCTCAATGAGCTGACGCTGCTCAGAATCCGTCAGATCGGTGTAGCCTCCCAGCGCGCTCTTCGTGCCGGCTTTTCCCTTGGCTACCAGTTCGAGCGGCGATGCAGGGGTACTGAACCGCTCCTCAAACGCCTGGGAGGGCGTGGAGTAGGCGCCCGCGTAGACGTCTAGACCCGCCATGTCCGCGAACTTGAGGGTGCAGAAGAACGGGAAGGCGAAAACCGAACGCGGTCCGCACCATCTCGTCCATCTGGGAGGGATCGGTGATTGCCTCCACAACCGAGGGTGCACCGCTGATCGCTTCCAGGGAGCCCGAGCCGACATGGATGTGGCCGCCCACCCGCGTGGTTGCGCCGCGAGCGACGAGACCACGCTCCTCGGCGCCGCGAACAGCAAACACCCGGGCGATGCCCATTCCCGTGTTTCCTGCCCCGAAGATAGGTACAGCCGTCAGTTCGTGCGTTCCTTCGGGCTGCCCCGCGGTGGGTCCGTCGTCGATCAGCACCGGTTCATCGTGTCCTGCATACGTATACTTGTCAATCGGTTGCCGACTTTTCTAGCGCGGAAGATGAACGAGCATACGTATGCAGCAAGCACTGATCGTCACCGAAGCGTTCCTAGCTCCTTCATCGAGGACATGGCCTCGACTGGAAAGACAATTCAACGAGACGCACTGGCGCGTCCAGGGTTGATCCCACCGGAGAGCTACTTCGACACAATGACGCGGCACGCCTGTGCCTTGGTGGCGTGAGCATCCGCCCAGACCTGCTCACAAACCCGATGGACCAAGGGCTGCTGCCGGCCACGAAAGTTCAGCCGGGCAGCACTGCTGGCACACGAAGACCTCCGGACGGTGGATGACCCAGACAGCGCCACCGCACCCGGAGATCTTCGCTTTCATCAACAAGCCCCAGGGAGTGTCACCAACCTCGTGGCCGAATAGACCTAGTGGTTGGATTCGACGTGCTGCCGAACCAGTTCTGTGAACAGTTCCGGTTGCTCCACGTTGCACAGATGAGCACTGTCGGGCAACGAGCGGAGCTCGGCGCCGGCGATGGCGGACGCAAGCTCGGCGCTACCAGCCGGCGGGGTCGCAAGGTCGTCCTCTCCTGCCAGGACCAATGTCGGTGCCGAAATGGACGCAGCGACCTCATGACCATCGAAACCGGCCAGCGCGAGGCAAGCATCCGAATACGCGCGGCCGACCATCCGTCTCAGATGGTCCATCTTGGCGTCGACGATCTTCGGGTGCTCGGATCGGAACCGTTCCGTGAACCACCGAGAGGCCGACACGTCGGCGATCCATGCCGTTCCTTCGTCGAGCACCCGCTGCGAGCGCTCGACGAGGCCCTGTGGCGTCAGGATGGTCAGCCCCGTCGAGGCCAGCACCAGGGAACTGACCCTGTCCGGGTAACGCGCCGCGAGATTCTGACCGATCGCGCCCCCGATCGAGAGGCCACAGAAGGCGAATCGGTCGACTCCCAGATCGTCGGCGATCGCGATCACGTCATCGGCGAAGTCGTCGATTGTCGGCGTCTGTGGGCTCAGCGGTGAAGCTCCATGGCCCCGCAGATCGAAGGGCACGATGTTCCAGGTTCGCGGGAACAGCGGCAGCTGCTCGTCCCACATGCTGCGATCGGTGCCCAAGGAGGAGCCGAGGATGACGGTCTGGGTGCCTGACGGGTTGGATGCCTCGTATTGGACGTTGATCATGTTCACCTCGTGTACTTGTCGACGATCGCTGCGATTTGGGTCATCGCTGACTCATCGTCACGGATCGATGCGGTTGGAAAGCGGGGGAAGCCTGCGTCGACTCCGGCAGCGACCATCAGGGCTTTGCTCTGGGCATGCCACGGTTGCCCGGGCCCGAGAACTTCGACGACTGCGGCCTTGAACGCCATGAGGTCCTCGACGATCAGGCGGGCCTGATCGAGCTCACCACGCCACACGAGCTCGAAGGCGTCCGCGAGTCGGCTCCCCAGCGGCATCCCACTACCGATCTGGCCGCGCCCAACCCGATCCTCGGAAAAGACCGGGAACGTCGAGGCCTCAAGGACGTCGGAGAAGATCGCGTGCTCTCCCCCGAGTTTGCGCAAGGTCTTGATCCGATGCTCCGGAGAAGGCGTGTTGTCCTTGACGCCCACGATCCCGTCGATGGTGACGAGCCGGGTCAGCAACTCGGTCGAGAGGTCGGCCCCAGCCACCACTGGCACGTTGTAGACGAGGAGCGGCAACGGGATCTGCCGCGCCATCGCGGCAAAGAAGTCGAAGATCTCGTCGTCACGAAGCCATCGCGATGGCGGGATTGTCACCAGCGCGCCGTCCGCGCCAGCCTCGGCGGCGTGCTGTCCGAGCGCCACGGTCTCATCCGGTCGAATGCTCCCGATCCCGACGAGCAGCGGCGTCTCGGGTCCCACGGTCTCACGGGCGATCTCGAGAACTGTCTTTCGCTCTTCGACGGTCTGAGCGACCCACTCGCCCGTCGTTCCGTTGACCACGACGCCGTGGGCACGCTGTTCCAGGAACCACGCCAGCACATCGCGCAGCCGTCCCGGATCCAGTGCGCCGCCACGGTCGAACGGGGTCGGGGCGGCCGCAAAGTAGCCACGCCAGTTGAAATGATCGCGCATGTGGGGTCCTTTCACTCGGTGTGGGCTCACACCGGTATCTCTTCAGTCACCGGGTGGCTGACGACCAAGTCATCGTCTTCCACCGATCGGGTGATCTCGTAGTAGGTGAGCAGCGGGTAGGGCCACACCACGGTGTTGGTACCACTCGCATTGCGGTACCAACTCATCTCCGGCACGGCCGCCCACGCCATGCCGCGATTGCCCTCGTCGACCCACGTCACGTACCGGTCATAGGCTTCCTGCGTGGGTTCGATCGCGTCAGCGCCCGTCGTCAGCAGGTGGCGCATACATTCGGCGACGTAGTTGATCGCGCACTCGGTCATGAACGTCTGGCTTCCGATGGCGACCAGACCTGTGTTCGGGCCACCGAGGCAGAACAGGTTCGGGAAGTGCGGAACGGCGACGCCCTTGTGGGCTCGGGACTCGTCGCCCCAGAACTCCCGCAAGCTCAGTCCGTCACGACCACGAACGTCAATCGTCCCCAAATAGTTCGTGCCATGGAATCCGGTGGCAAAGATGGTCAGGTCGGCGGGGTGAAGATCACCGTCAACCGTCCTGATTCCCCGCTCGTCGAACCCCTCTATCGCCGCGGTCGCCAGCGATGTCTGGGGTTGCTGGAGTGTCTTGGCCCACGCCCCGTTGTCACGGAGCATGCGCTTGACTCCTACCGGATAGCGTGGGATGACCGCCTCCAGGAGTTCCTCGTGCCCGGCGTACTGACCGCGGATGTTCGCGACCAGAGCATCACGGAAGCGCTGATTCAGCTCCGATACCGAGTCGCTGGAGATCCAGTTCGGATCCGCCTTCGTCAGCGCGTACTTGCCGATCGTGGAGTGCCAGACCTCCCACAGCCGGAGCCAGCGGTGATAGGAAGGAATGTTCTCCACGAGCCATTGCCGTTCGGGCCCGACTTCCGCGTGATAGAGGGGCGCCGGGAGCATCCACGGAGCGCTGCGCTGAAAGATCGTGAGCGACTCGACCTCATCGACGATGGCTGGCGCGATCTGATACGCGCTGGCCCCCGTGCCGACGACGTTGACACGCTTACCGCGATAGTCGATCTCAGGTCGCCACTCAGCCGAGTGGATCGTCTGGCCGCCGTACGTGTCCAGACCCTCGAAGTCGGGGATATTCGGCTGATTGAGGAATCCGACCGCACTGACCAGAGCGTGGACCGCCACGGCGGACTCATGGCCAGAGGTCACATCCCGCACGGTGAGCTCCCAACGGGAGCCGTCCTCGTCCCAGGCCGCACGCACCACGCTGGAGTTGAACCGGACGCACGTCAACAGCTCTTCGTGCTCCGCGAAATCCCGGAAGTAGTCCTCGAGCGTCTCCCTCACCGCGAAGTAGTGCTTCCAATCCCGCTTCTGGAAGAACGAATAGCTGTAGGCGAGAGTGCTGGTATCCAGGCGGCAGCCAGGATACGCATTCCACCTCCAGGTGCCGCCCACCTTGTCGGCCTTCTCGAACATCACGAACTCGATCCCGCGGCGCTGTAGATCGCGCGCCATGGCAAGCCCGGCCTGCCCAGCACCGACGATGCCCACGACGAAGTCGCGCTTCGGTGCGATCTCGTCCTTGCCCCACGTGACGTCCTCGGGCCGGCCCAGCTCGTGCTGCATGAGCTCTGCGTAACCCTCATCGCCATTCGTGAGGAAGTCAACGATTTCTTCTACCGGCACGCCTGGACTCGCGGGCGCGCTGTCGGCGGCCAGGTGGCGGGACAGCGCACGCGTGATGCGTTCGAACGCCTCCTGTGCAACCTCGGGTGTCAGACCACCGAACTCCGGGATCGCGATCATCTCAGGATCCAGTGAGGGTCGGAACTTCTCAGCAATCAGGGAGCGGTCCCCGGTCAGATCAGCAACCGCGCAGAGAAGCGGGATCAACTCGCCCGCTCTTACGACATGGTCGACGTCCGGTGTCTTCGTGGTCATACCGCTTCCATTCGTTGGTCGTGCTGCAATGTCTGTACGTGTGGCCGACAGGCCTTCTGACGGTGTTGGCGTCAAGCCCCCGGGGACGAGCGGGCCGTCATGGCGATGCGAAGCTGCTGCGCAGATCCCAGATGTGCGCCGTCGAGACCCCAAGCGTCAATCGACTCCGTCACCCAGCCGCCCGGGCTGGCTCGGACTGTCCGAGACTGAACCAGCACCCATGGCGAGATCGGCTCGCTCGAAGCGAGGTGCGCCGAGAACTCGAGCGTGGGCACCGGCCGCTGGTCCGTCTGCGTCAGAACCGCGGTGTACGACGGCGGCAGCGCATCCAGGAAGAAGATGACGCTGTACGAGTCCGCCGGCAGCTTTGACCCTTTCAGCCGCATCCACGCCGTCATGGTCGGCTCTGCCGCACCGGCGTACGGCTCGATCGATCCGATAGGGCGGACATCGACCTGACCAAGGACCGGTACCTTGTCGGCCAACCCTTCCATCGAGCGCAGCGAATCTGGCCCCGGCACCTCCGGCGCCTTCGGCGCGTATGTCGGCGCAGCCTCCGCCTGGTCCAAACCGAAGATCGCGGTGGCGCTCAGGCAGAGGCCGGCCGCGCCAAGACCGGTGACATGAACCGCTCCGGTGGTCCGCCCGGATCGGATCACCCGCGACTCCATGGCAAGAGTCTCGCGAATCGGCTGGTGGAAGTGGCCGGTGATGGATCTCAGGGTGAGGTCCGGGAAGGTCTCGCGTGCCGCGGAGGCCGCAAGCGACAACGCAACACCACCGTGGAGGCCACCGAATCCCCACGCGAACGATGGAACCTCGACAACCGCCGGAGGCGCTGAAGAGAGCAACGACGTCAGGTCGCGGCGATCCTGGGGTCGGGACACGTCGGCGGCTGGCACGCTCATCGCCCGACGAACTCGGGAGACCCGCCAGGCTGCCTGAACGACGCGATGCCGGCCTGCCCGTCTTCCGAGCTGAAGGTCTGCCGTGCGAGCAGAAGCATCTCGAGCTCAGCTGCTCCTTCACCCTCCCTCAGGGCCCGACGGCCATTGTCGAGGATGGCCTTGATGGCGAGGGGCGCTTGGCGAGCGACTTTCTCCGCCAGTTGCGTGGCCCGCGTCAGGTGGTCGCCATCGTCCACAACCTCTTGGACCACGCCTAGTCGATAGGCCTCCTGCGCGTCGTACTCCTCGCAGGTGAGGAGCCAGCGCATGGCGTTCCCCCAGCCGGCCCGCTGCGGCAGTCGCACCGAGACTCCCCCAAATGGGAAGAGTCCGAGGTTCGGCTCCAGCTGGGCGAACGTCGTCGACGCCGCGCAGACCACGATGTCGGCCGTGAGCACGAGCTCGACACCGAGCGTCAGGCACTTGCCGTGCACTGCCGCGATCAAGGGCTTGGAGAGCCTTTTGCCCTCGACCTGCCACGGATTGATGCCACCCGCTGCAGTCAACGAGTTGCCGGCCGACACGTCGGGAGCGACCTCTTGCAAGTCCATTCCAGCGGTGAAGTGCCTGCCGATGCCGTGGAGCACGCCCACCCGGACCGAATCGTCAGCCTCGAACTCGGCGTAGGCGCTGGAGAGCTCCCGGAAGACTTGAAGGTTGAAGGCATTGGCCTTCTCGGGGCGGTTGATGCCGATCAGCATCACCGGACCGCGGCGCTCCAGCTGGACGTAGTCGTAGGTCATGATTCTCCGTCTCTCGGTTGCTGATAAAGGCTGTCGACGACCGCGGAGTACCGCGCGAGGACCGCTCGGCGACGCAGCTTGAGCGTGGGAGTCAGGTCCCCGGAGTCGACCGACCATTGGTCGTGCACGAGCTGAAACCGCTTGATCTGCTCCGGCCGGGAAAGGCGCTCGTTCGCCAGGTCCACCACTCGCTGAGCCTCCTGGAGGACAGCAGGATGGTTCACCAGCTCCGCCACGTCACCCTCGAGACCCAGGTCCTTGGCGAACGACAGCAGCGCCGGCTCATTCACCGTCATCAGCCCCGTGACGTACGGCCGGCCATCGCCGACGGCGACGACCTGGTTGATGAGGCCGTGGCCCGCGATCTTGTCCTCGATCGCGGTCGGCGAGATGTTCTTCCCCGAACCGTTGACGATCAGCTCCTTCTTGCGGTCCGTCACGTGCAGGCGTCCCGCCTCATCGAGGTGACCGACATCCCCAGTCGCGAGCCAGCCGTCCACGAACAGGCCCGAAGCGGCCGGATCGGTGTTGCGATACCCGGGAGTGTTTCCTGGGCTCCGAACGAGGATCTCGCCGTCATCCGCGATGACGATCTCGCTGCCCGGCACTGGGAAGCCTGCACCACCTCGGCTAGCAGCGCCGATCCGCTCCCACACGGCGACGCCAGTGGTTTCCGACAGTCCGTACGCCTGGGTGAGGTCGACCCCGACAGAACGCCAGAAGTCTCTGAGGTCCTCCGGCAGCGCCGCCGCGCCGGACGCAGGGTTGACGGTCCACTCGAGACCGAGATCGCGGCGCAGGTCGTGCAGGACGCCTTCGCGAGCCTTCAGTGCACGCACCTGTTGCTCAGGTTTGAGTGAGCCGTCCTGGGACACCGACCATGCGTGCGCAAGCACCTCCCGATCGGCCACCACTTCAGCACTACGCGCGACGTACGGTTCGCTGGCCAGGATGGCGGTCGCCGCGTCGCGAAGCTTCTCCCATACGCGCGGCACACCCATGAAGTAGGTCGGGCGCTGGCGACGCAGGCATGTGAGCAACTGCGCCTGATCAGGGCAGAGCAGGACGTTGCCACCAGTCTGCAACGGGAAGTACAAGCTCCATAGCCGCTCTGCGATGTGCGCCAGCGGCAGGTATGAGATCACCCGATACCCGCCGATGAAAAAGCCCATACGATCGAAGGCATCGATCTCGAACAAGAGGTTGCCATGGGTCACGATCACCCCCTTGGGCATTCCTGTCGTGCCGGACGTGTAGACGTACGTCGCCACGTCGTCCGGGCTCGATTCTGCCAGTCGCTCACTGAGCGCCGCGCGATTCGTCGACAGACTCCGGGCCCCACGCACGAGCACGTCGGCCCATTCGACGTGCTCGCCGATCGAACCGTGGCGGTCGCCATCCACACATACGATTCGTGCAGCCGAGTCACTGGGCAGAGCGCGACGGATTCGTTCCATCCCCGCCACGTCGGCGGTGATGACCAGAGCGGGTTGAGCATCGGCCAGAATGTGCTCGAGCTGTTCGTTGACAAGCGTCGGGTACAAGCTGACGGTGGCTGCGCCGCACAGAGTCGCTGCAAGGTCGGCGATATAGTGCTCGACGATATTCGGAGCGAGAATCGCGACAGTGTCTCCCGATGTGACTCCTAGGTCGAGAAAGCCCGAGGCCACGGTCCAGACCTGCCGGCGATACTCAGCCCAGGTGACAGTCTCCAGGCCGTCCGGCGAGAGCCAGGAGAGTGCCGGGTACGTGGGGATTCGCTCCGCCTGCTCATCGAGCAGCTGAACGACATGAGTCAACGCTGAGCCCTTCATGTCACTCACTCGCCGCGGAAGTGTACGGCGGAGGGATCCGCCATGAAGTCTCGTGAGCCCATCGTCATGATGGCGTCCACTGCGGCCTGCATGTCTGCCGTCTCCAAGAGTGTGGGCGCCTTCTGAAGAAGCAACGCGTCCGCTTCGCGAAGGCCTTGAGCCCTGGCCGTTCGGAGGACCTGCTTGGTCACCCGGTGAGCCGCGGTCGGCCCCTGCGCCAACGATGTGGCCAAGGACATCGCCTTCGTCTCGAAATTGTCCTCGTCGATCACCTTCGAGACGATCCCCCACGAGGCGAAGGCGTCCGCGGAGTAGAGCGATGCCGAGTAGGTGATCTCGAGTGCGCGCGAGGTGCCGCACCGCTCCGCCAGTCGCTGAGTGCCGCCGAGGAAGGTCACCCCGCCCAGCCGCCCCTCGACCTGTCCGAGCATCGTCTTCTTCTGCGCCACGATCAGATCACACGCCAAGGCCAGTTCGAGCCCACCACCGAGGCACATCCCGTGAACCGCTGCGACCGTGGGAACGTCCAGGCTCTCGATCTCATGCACCACAGCGATGTAGTCCGTGAACATGCTGCGCGCCTCGGTCTCGCTCATGTCCTTGAAGCTGGCGGCATCAGCGCCCGCGGCGAAGACCCGCCCTTCTGCACGCAGTAGCAGACCCCGGCACCCCTCGTCCCGTGCCTTGCCCACGTTGACGAGCAGCTGACCCATCAGGTCGCTGCCGATAATCGGGGCTCCCTCGTGAACGAGCGTGAGAACGGCCAGGCCGTCGACGAGCTGATAGTTGACGCTAGACATTGGTGAAGATCCCATCTGGAGATTGACGCGGCACGATGAAGAGTCAGCGGCCGTCGATGTCGCGGAAGTAGTCGCAGAGGAGGCTCGCGGTCTCGTCCGGGTGCGAAAGGTTCGGACAATGGCCCGCATCCAGGCGCTCGACCCGCACGTCGTTGAGATGCTTCGCGAGCAGGTCCTCCCAACCCCGCTCGAGCATGCGGTCCAGGGTTCCGGCCACGAGAAGCGTCGGGACCCGACTACTGGACAGCGCTTCGGGGAAGTCCCAGGAACGGGTCTGCTCGGACTCGACGGGGCTGCGCAGCGTGGGCGCCATCATGGCCTCCCAATGACCCGGGCGAAGACTGCTGGCGAAACGTTGCTGAGCGTGATCCTCGTCCTCGGCGCCCGGGTGCAGAATCCAGCTGTCGATCCGCCGGGCATCCTCAATGCTCGGAAGGTACTCGGCCATCTCCTTCAGCGCCTCAGGCGTGCGGTAGGGACCGCCGGTCCCGGAGATGCTGGTCGCCGACCGCATCCGCCACGATGTCTCCGGGCGAATGGAGAGCCGCAGGACCATGCCGCCACCGAATGAGTTGCCGACGAAGTGCGCGTCTCGCAGGTCGAGGGCGTCCAGGAACGCTGCGAGATGGCGCAGCCGTGGCTCGTAAGGGTTCTCGCCGAAGAAGATCGCCTTGTCCGTGCCGCCGAAGCCGAGCATCTCGGGAAACACGAGGTAGTAGTCCTCGGCCAGCCGCTCGAACATCCGCCCGTAGGTGTTCAACGCATCGCCACCGAACGCGCCTTCGTGAATCAAGACGACGGTGGGGCCCTGGCTGTTGCCGCCTTCGAAGTAGCGGGTACGCACGGGGCCCAGCTTGATGTGATGCTCTCTCATTAGACGTGACACCTTCCGGTCAAGTTTTCCGCTCGTTTCCGCTCGGCGAGCGACCTCGATCCACGGTAGGAATCAGCGGCCCTCGTGATCTAGGACCGACGTGCCCGATGCTGGTACGGGCGCGCCTTCCCCGAGCGGGGCCCGACGTGGCGCTTGTGTACCGGCACTCGTCGCGAACGTTCTACGAGGCGGGCGTCACACGATCCAGTATTGATCTTGTCCAAGATCACTACAGAGAGCAGCCTTGATATGACCCGCGAGGACATCGAGTTCCAGGGCGAGGGTGACGTGACCCTTCGCGGTTGGTTCTACGGCGCGCAGAACACGCCGACGCCCGCCCCGACCATCGTCATGACGCACGGCATGTCCGCCGTCAAGGAGATGTATCTCGACGACTACGCCGAGTACTTCTCTGCGGGCGGCCTCAACGTGATCGTCTAC
>Ga0299914_10004293_pt1 | contig 10246 bp, 11 predicted proteins | sample RVTome_10_FD_201361 | JGI IMG/M metagenome (GOLD analysis project Ga0299914, IMG submission 201361) | Soil microbial communities from uranium-contaminated site in the Upper Colorado River Basin, Wyoming, United States - RVT153D57 (version 2) ... | reverse complement strand
CTCGGCGGCGGTCTGAACCCAGAGCGCGGAGTAGAGCGTCGGATGCTCGGCGCGGGGGGAGGCGTCGGGCGGCGCTGGTGGCTCGACGCGAGGCGTCGCGCGCTGACTCGCGCAAGCGCCCAGCAGGATCGCGAGGCCCAGCGGTGCACCGAGCTTGGCGCAGCGAAGATTCACGGGTCGGAACCTACAGCACGACGGGCCGGTCCGACAGCCCGTCCGGACCGCCCGCGCCGGCCGGGAAGTGGACCCGCAAGCGAGCGCCGACGGCCTGGATCCCCCAGATCGTCGCGCTTTCGAAATCCCCGTCGCGGAGCCGCTCCTCCATCCCGCGGGCGATCTCCTCCCACCCTTCGGGCCCCACGTGCGCATGGATCCCTCGATCTCCCACGATCTCGAAGTCGCGATCGGCGAGCAGGAAGTGGATCAGCACGCCGTTGTTGTGCTCCGTGTCCCAAACGGAGAGCTCGCCGAACACCTCGATCGCGCGCGCGCGCGCCGAGAGGCCGCGCAGGACCTCACGCGCATCCAGCGAGTGCTCCACAGCGAAGCGGATCTGCCCCCCGTGCCGGGTTTCGCTGTCGCGGATCGCCGCCTCGATGCGGTCCAGCGTGGCCGGAGGGAAGGCGGAGCGAGCAGTCCACGCGGTCGTGAACAAGTGGCGCAGGCTGCGGCGTAGTGTGGACGGCATCCCGGTCACCAGCGCCCGGAGGCGCCGCCGCCGCCGAACCCGCCGCCACCGCCGCTCCAGCCACCCCGCCCGCCACCGCCCATCGTCGACCAGCCGCCCCAGCCCCCCCGCCGGTATCCGCCCCGGCGCTGACCCGGCATGCCGCCCAGCAGCGTGAACACGAACGCTAGTACCGCCACGATGCCGGCCGCGATCGCCGACGCCACCAGCACCCAGACGATCGCCCCCGTCAGGCCGCCCGTCAGCAGCGCGGCCGGAAAGCGCCCAAACAGCGCGCGCAACACGCTCCCCACCACCATCACCAGCATGAACCCGATCACGAACAGGCCGCCCAGGCCCTCCCCAAATCCGCCGGAGGGCCACGAGGCCGGCGGGTCGACGGCCGGCAGCGGCTCGCCGTCGATTACGCGGATCATCGCGTCTACGCCGGCGTTCACCCCGGCGTCGAATTCCCCCAGGCGAAAGCGGGGGACGACGATGTCCTCGACGATGCGATTGGCGATCGCGTCCGGCATCGCCCCCTCGAGTCCGTACCCGACCTCGATCCGCAAGGCGCGATCGTCCCGGGCCACCAGCAGCAGCGCGCCGTCGTCCACGCCCTCGCGGCCCAGCCGCCACCGCTCCGCCACCCGGATGGCGTACTGCTCGATCGTTTCCGGACCGGTGGTGGGAACGAAGAGGACGGCGATCTGGCTGCCTTTGCGCGCTTCGAACGCGGCCAGCTTCGCCTCCAGGGCCGCACGCTCGTCGACGCTCAACGTGCCGGTGAGATCGGTGACGTGGCGCTCGAGCCGGGGCACGGGTACCTGGCTCTGGGCGCCCGCCTCGGGCGCCAGGCCCACCGCGAGCGCGAGCAACCCAGCGAACAGTGTAGCCAGCCTGCGCATCATGCGGACCGACGCGAGCCGGCGCTACGGATTCGCCGGTTCCTCCGCCGGAGCGGCTCCCGTATCTGGCCGGGAGAAATCCACCGCGGGCGGCCTGGCGATCTCGGCTTCGTTCTCGACCGAGAAGTTCGCTTTGGTCTCGTAGCCGAAGACCTTGGCGGTGAGGTTCACCGGGAACTCGCGCACCGTCGTGTTGAACTGCTGCACAGAGTCGATGTAGCGCCCACGCGCCACTGCGATGCGGTTCTCGGTTCCCTCCAGCTGCGCCTGGAGGTCGCGGAAGTTCTGGTCGGACTTGAGATCGGGGTAGTTCTCCACCACCACCATCAAGCGGGACAGGGCGGACGTCATCTCGGCCTGAGCCGCCTGGAATTGCGCGAACGCCTGCGGGTCGTCGACGAGCTCCGGAGTGGCCTGGATCGCCCCCACCCGCGCCCGCGCCTCGGTGACGCCCTGCAACACCTCTCGTTCCTGGGCGGCGTAGCCCCGTACCGTCTCCACCAGGTTCGGGATCAGGTCTGCACGCCGCTGGTACTGGTTCACCACCTCGCTCCAGGCGGCGGTCACGGCTTCATCCTGACGCTGAATGGTATTGTAGCCGCACCCCTGTAGAACGATGCCGAATGCGGCGATCGTCGCGGCAATCACGACTCTCTTCATCGCTGGTCTCCTCTCCAGTGAGTGGGCCTCAAGGAGAGGAAATGTAGGCGATCGTCAGGCGCGCGGCGCGCCGACCGTGGCCCGGATGCGGGTACCCGCGCCGGGGCGGCTGTCGATCGTCAGCGTTCCGCCCGCGGCGGCCGCCCGCTCCCGCATCTCGAACAGCCCCAGCGCCTCGCCGGTCAGCGCCGCCTCGACGTCGAACCCCCCGCCATCGTCCTCCACGCTGGCGGTGATCGCCCCGTGTTCGCGCGCGATCCGGACGACAGCGCGCCGGGCCCGCGCATGCTCGCGCACGTTCTCGAGCGCCTCGTGCACGATGCGATAGAGCTCCAGCTCGAGCTCGGGGTCCCGCTCCGGGCCGGACCCGTTGGCGTCCACCTCGACCGCGAGCCCGGCGGCCTGCAGCTCGCCCACGTAGGCCTCGATGGCGGCTTCGAGCCCCAGCTCGCGGAGCACGCGCGGCCGGCCGGCGACCGCATAATCCCGGACGGTATCGAGGGCCGCGGCGATCTCCCGCCGGGTCTCCTCGAGCAGAACCTCCAGGCCCTCGGCGCGCTGGCTCTCCCCGGCCGCGATCCGGAGCCGCAGCAGCAGGGCCGCGAGCCGCTGCGCGGTGTCTTCGTGCAGGGCCCGCGCGACGCGCTCCCGCTCCTCCTCCTCCCGCCGCACGGCCCGCGCGGCCGACTCTCCCAGCTTGCGGCGATAGACCGCAACGCGCTCGAGCACGTCGTTGAACGCGTCCACCAGGCGCGCCAGCTCCTTGTCGGCCAGCGGCGAGCGTGGAGCGCGCGCGCCCAGGTCGCCGTCCAGCACCCGACGTGCGGTCCGCTCCAGTCGATGGAGAGGGTCGAGGGCGAGCTGGAGGATCAAGGCATCGACGAGGATCGTCAGCAACAGCCCCGCCAGCACGATGGGCAGGGCCACCGCGAAGACCCGGCCCTCTTCGCCCGTGGCGAGCTCGGCGCCGGCCAGCGCCCCGGCCAGCACGGCGAGGGCGACGAGCACGGAGTTGGCGACCAGGATCTTGGTGAACAGGCGGATCCGCAGGAGCGGGCGCAGGAGGTCCAGGATCTTCATTCCGGGAGGGTAGTAGCCGAGCCGGGCACCGTCTGTGGGGAGGATTGCGGACGCGCGGGTGGGGAATCTCCCCTCCGGGCTAGAGCCCTTTCAGGAGCCCGGCCCGCAGGGCGAACCGGACGAGCTCGGCGCGATGGTTGAGGCCGAGCTTCTCCATGATCCGCGAGCGGTACGTATCCACCGTCTTCGGGGAGATAAACAGCTTCTCGCCGATCTCCTTCGAGCTGTACCCCTCCGCGGTGAGCGCCAGGACCTCCTGCTCCCGCGTGCTCAGCTTGTGGAGCGGGTCGGGCGCGCCCTCCGCCGAGCCGGCGGCCTTGTATTCGCGCAGCAGCAGCTTGGTGGCCTGCGGGGGGAGGAACACCTCCCCCCGGGCGACGACCCGGATGGCCTCGATGAGCGACTTGTCGGCGGCCGTCTTGTTGAGGTAGCCGCTGGCGCCGGCCTCCAGGACCGGCACCAGGTACTCCTCCTCGGCGTGCATCGTCAGGACCAGGACGCGCGAATCGAGATCCAGCGTCACGATTCGGCGCGTGGCCTCGAGCCCGCCGGAGCCCGGCATCGACAGGTCCATCACCACGATGGTCGGGTGCAGCTCGCGTACCAGATCCACCGCCTCGTCGCCGGTCGAGGCCTCGCCCACGACCTCGATCCCCATCTCGGCGTCCAGCAGCGCTCGCAGCCCCGCGCGCAGAACGAGATGATCGTCGGCCAGCACCACGCTGATGTCGCTCATCGCCCGTCCCCTGGTATCGGTAGCTCGACCCGCACGCGGGTGCCCGCGCCTGGGGCGCTGACGATCGACAGGCTTCCGTGGGCGTAGCGCGCGCGCTCGCGCATTCCCACCAGCCCCAGACCCTGGCCGCCACCACCGTGCGCGTGCTCGACCGTGAAGCCGCTGCCGTCGTCCTCGACCTCGGCTACCAACCCTCGGTCCGTGGCGCCCAGCGAGACGACGACCCGCGACGCGCCGGAGTGCCGCACGGCGTTGGAAAGCGCCTCCTGCACGATCCGATAGAGCGCCAGCTCCACATCCGGCTCGAGCCGCTGCTCCACGCGCTCCGCGTTCAGCCGGATGTCGAGCGGATGTGCGGAGCGGAGCGTTCGGACGAGCGACTCGACGGCCGCGACGAGACCCACTTCGTCGAGCGCCGGTGGTCGCAGGCCGCGGGCGATCCGCCGCACGGCATCGGCGGCATCGGCGATCTCCTCGCGGATGTTCTCGATCCGCCGCTGACGCTCCTCCCGGTCTTCGATCTGACCGGCCACCTTGAGCATCAGCATCATTCCCGCCAGCCGCTGCGCGGTGTCGTCGTGCAGCTCGCGAGCGATCCGCTGCCGCTCCTCCTCGGCCGCCCGCAGCGCGCTCGCGCCGAACGCCTGCAGCTCCCGCCTCTCGGTCACGTCACGGATGATGCTGATGATCTGACTGGAATCTCCTACCGTCAGCGGACTGAGACTGATCTCCACCGGAAACTCGCTGCCATCCTTGCGCCGGCCCCGCAGCTCGAGGCCGATCCCCATGGGCCGCGCCCGGGGGTCATCCATGTACGCCTCGCGCTGGGTCACGTGCGCGTCGCGAAGCGCGGGAGGAACCAGGATCTCTATCGGCCTGCCCGCGAGCTCCTCGCGCTCGTATCCGAACATCTTCAGCGCGCGGGGATTGGCGTCCAGGATGGAGGCCGCGTCGTCGACGAGCACGATGCCGTCCGGGGCGGCCTCGAACAAGGCCCGGTATTCGATCGAGGCGATTTCCGCTGCGGCTTCTTTTCGCGCTTCCACCACGATAGAGTATAGGGAGTTCCCCCCCAGGCGACACGACCCGGAGTCGTGGAAGTCTCGGGGACAGTCGAGGAGGGACGATGACCGACATGCTGATGGGGATCGATCGTGACCATTCCGCGCTCCTGCTGGTGGACATCCAGCCGGATTTCCTGCCCGGCGGGGCGCTCCCCACACACGAGGGCGACACCATCCTCGCGCCCACCGCCCGGCTCCTCTCGGCCGCTCCGTTCGGCCTCTACATCGCCACGCAGGACTGGCACCCCCCGGATCACATCTCGTTCGCCTCCAACCACGCGGGGCGTGAGCCGATGGAGCGGATCGAGCTGTACGGGCAGCAGCAGATCCTGTGGCCGGATCACTGCATCCAGGGCTCGCCGGGAGCCGCGTTGCACGACGCGATCGACTGGAACCCCTTCTCCGCCATCATCCGCAAGGCCGTCGATCCGATGGTCGACTCCTACAGCGCGATCCGCAACAACTGGAATCCCGACGGCGAGCGGCCCGCGACGGGCCTCGCGGGATATCTGCGCGAGCGGGCGATCGAGCAGGTCTTCATCGCCGGCCTGGCCCGCGACTTCTGCGTGAAGTGGAGCGCCGAGGACCTCATCGACGAAGGCTTCACCACCTACGTCCTGTGGGACCTCACCCGGCCCGTCGATCCGGCCAGCGACGCGACGGTGCGCGCCGACCTCGAGAGGCGCGGGGTCGGCATCATCGAGTCGGCAACCGTCCTCCGCGAGGCTCGGACCTGACCCGCCGCGGCTATTCGACTTCCACCCCGTGCCAGAACGCGATCCGCCCCGCCAGCTCCCGGAACTCCGGCATGGGGTCCGGATACGTCCAGGCGGCGTCGGCGTTGAGCTCGCGGCCGACCACGACGTGGAAATAGCGGGCCTCGCCCTTGTCCGCGCTGGGCGCGCGGGTCTGGCTCGGCCGCAGGCACCCCTCGCGGACGTGCTCGGCGGGGAAGTAGTGATGCCCGTCGACGAGCAGCGTGTCGTCGCTTTCGGCGATCAGCGCGCCGTTCCAGTACGCCTTGGGCATCTGCCCTCCCTCAGAGGCACTCGATCTCGACCGCCAGCTCTTCGAGCCGGCGGCGCACGCGCTCCGGCACCTCCGTCTGATAGCGCCCGCCCAGGTGGGCGGCGAGGAACTCCTCGATCTTGGCGAACAGCGCCTGACTGGACTCCGCGTTGGCGAAGCCATGCCCCTCGTCCGCCGCCACCAGATACTCGACCTCGTGTCCGAGATCGCGCAGGGCGCGCACGATCTGGTCCGATTCCGCTTTCTTGACCCGCGGGTCGTTGGCGCCCTGCACGACCAGCAGCGGGGTCCGGATGCTGGCTGCCGCGTAGAGTGGCGACTGGGCGCGCATCCGCGCCAGGTCCGCGGCATTCTCCGGGTCCCCCACGCGGACGTGGAACGTGCGCCTGACCGGCTCCCAATAGGGTGGGATCGACTCGAGCAGGGTGGGGATGCTGGATGGGCCCACGATCGAGACCGCGGCGGCGTACAGATCGGGGGTGAACGCCACGCCCGCCAGCGTCGCGTACCCGCCATAGCTTCCGCCCATGATCCCCACGCGAGCAGGATCGGCGATGCCCTGCTCGATCAGCCAGCGCACCCCGTCGGACAGGTCGTGCTGCATGGCGCCGGTTCCCCACTCGCCATTGCCCAAATTGAGGAACCGCTTTCCGAAACCGGTCGAGCCGCGGAAGTTGGGCTGGAGCACCGCGTAGCCGCGATTGGCGAGGAATTGCACGATGTTGTGGAAGCCCCATGTATCCTGCGCCCAGGGGCCCCCATGGGGGAAGAGGATCGCCGGCAGGGGCCGCTGGCCGCCGTTGGGGATCGTCAGGTACGCGGGGACGCCGAGCCCGTCGCGGGCGGGATATCGCACCGGGGTCATGGACGCCATGTGGCGGCTGGGCACCTCGGGGCGGGTCCGATAGAGGAACGTGAAGCTGCCGGCTACCCGGTCGTACAGCCAGGAGGCTCCGGGCTCCACGTCGGAGAGGACGGAGACCAGCATGCGGCGGCCGTCGGTGGTCATGGAGCGGAACCCGAGGTCGCCATCGGGGAGCTCGCTCCCGGCGCGCCGGAGGTCCTCGGCGAAACGCTCCTCGTGCGGATACCAGCGGACGCGATCGCCGACGTACCAGGTCGCCATCAACTCCCGCGTGTCGGCGGCAAACAGAGCGCCGCCGAAGTCCGCCTCTCCTTCGGGGTCGGCCTCGACCTCCTCGATCCGGCCGCTGGCGGGGTCGAGCAAAACCAGCCGGGAGAGGTCCGATTGGCCGCGATTGGTCACCATGTACGCCCGCTTTCCGTCCACGTGAAAGCGGATCGGAGCGCACTCCTCGTCAGGGGCGCAGTCGAACACGGCAACCAGCTCGTCTCCGTCGACCCGCAGCACTTCCCAGCCGCCGTCCGCGCGCTGCCGATGCCCCAACCGCAATCGGCCGGCGAGGTCGGTGGTCCACTCCGCCACGTTCGCGTCGTTGGTCAGCAGCAACTCCCTTTCGCCGGTCCACAGATCGAGCCGGTACACGTCGTGCAGCCGCGGGTCGCGTTCGTTGAGCCCCACGATCGCGTGCCGGGGATCGTCTTCGGGCAGCTCGTACAGCCGCGCCAGCACCGCTGCGCCGGGGGTCAGATCTAGCGGCGCCGGCACCCGGGCCCCGGGGGCTGCGGTGGCGGCCGGGTCGACCGCATAGACGTGGAAGTTCTCGTCGCCGCCGCGATCCTGGATGAACAGGATCCGCAGACTGTCGCGGCTCCAGAAGTGCTGGATGACCGGCCGCGCCCGATCGTCGGTCAGCGGGCGAGCAGCCTCGAACGGATCCTCGACCCGCTTGACCCAGACGTTGAGGACGTCGTCCAGCGGCTGCACGAACGTGAGCCAGGCGCCGTCGGGGGACAGCTGACCGTTGACGATGCGAGGGTTGCCGAAGAACACCTCGCGATCGATCAAGGGGCTGGGGATCGACGGCTCCTGTGGTGGCCCGGGCATGGCTCCTTTGCGCGCGATGGGCGTGGCGACAAACGCGCAAGTATAGGGCTCCCCACGCCGATACGCCGCCGCGGTTCAGTTTCCGTACGGGTCGAAGATCTGCTCGATCGCGAGGCCGAAGAGAATCGGCCGCGCAGGAGATCTCGGAGGATCAACCTACCGGAGCGCCTTTGAGCTCCTTGACCATCGCCTCTACCACCGCACGCGCGTCGCCGAAGACCATCATCGTGTTGTCGCGGTAGTAAAGCGGATTGTCGATGCCGGAGAAGCCGGGGTTCAGGCTCCGCTTGACGACGATCACCGTCCCCGCGCGGAACACCTCGAGAATCGGCATGCCGTAGATCGGCGAACCGGGCCGGTCGAGCGCATCGGGATTGACGATGTCGTTGGCTCCCAGGACGAGCACGACCTCGGTCTCGGGGAGATCCGGGTTGATCTCGTCCATCTCGAACACCTGATCGTAGGGAACGTCCGCCTCGGCCAGCAGCACGTTCATGTGGCCCGGCAGGCGACCCGCCACGGGATGGATCGCGAACCGGACCCGGACTCCCTCGTGCTCGAGCCGCTGCACCAGCTGCCACGTCGGATGCTGGGCCTGCGCCACCGCCATCCCATAGCCAGGCACGATGACGACGTTCCGCGCGCCGCGCATGAGCTCGACCGCAGTCTCCACATCGCCCACGTTGACGCCCTTGGCCATCGCCTGGGCGGCCGGTGTGCCGGCGCCGTCGACGGCGGAGTCCCCGTCGCCGAAACCTCCGACCAGCACCGAGCCGATCGAGCGGTTCATGCCGCGGCTCATGATCGTCGACAGGATCGCCCCGCTCGCGCCGACCAGCGCCCCCGTGACGATCAGCAGATCGTTGCCAAGCACGAACCCGGTGGCGGCGGCGGCCCATCCCGAAGCGGAGTTCAGCACCGAGACGATGACGGGCATGTCCGCCCCGCCGATCGCGAGGATGACGTGGGCCCCGAGCAGCCCGGCCACCAGGGCGGCCAGCCAGAGCGGAGAGCCATCAGCGGCGGCGACGTACCACGCGCCCAGCGCCAGCAGCGCCGCCAGCCCGGCGACGTTCAACGCGTGGCGCCCGGGCAGCAGCAGGGGCTTGCCCCCGATCGTGCCGCGTAGCTTGGCGAACGCGATCAGGGATCCGGTGAGCGTCGGGGCCCCGATCACCACGCCGAGGAAGATCTCCACCCGCGCGATGACGTCGGGGTGCACGCCATGATGATGGGCCGACAATCCCACCAGCGTGGCCGCCGCTCCGACGAACGAATGGAGCAGCGCCACCATCTCGGGCATGGCCGTCATCGGCACGCGGCTGGCGAGGAGCGCTCCGATCGCGCCGCCGGCCAGCGCGGCGACGGCGATCCGTCCGTAGGCGGTGAAGCCCGGAGCGGCCAGCGTCGCGGCCACCGCCAGCGTCATGCCGACGATCCCGTACAGGTTCCCGCGCTTGGCCGTGGCGGGCGTGGACAGCCCCTTGAGCGACAGGATGAAGCAGACCGCCGCCGCCAGATAGGCGAGCTGGATCATCGGCGGCGAAACAGCTTGAGCATGCGGTGGGTGACCCAGAAGCCGCCCACCACGTTGATGGCGGCGAGGAAGACGGCCACCAGTCCCAGCCATCCACCCAGGTCGAGCGCGCCGGCCCCGGCAGCCAGCATCGCGCCGACCAGGATGATCCCGCTGATCGCGTTGGTGACCGACATGAGCGGCGTGTGGAGCGCGGGCGTCACCTTCCACACCACCTGCCAGCCCACGAAGCAGGCCAGCACGAAGACGGTGAAGTGCGCGAGAAAGCCTTCCATCATGCTCCCTGGCCGGTCGCTTCCATCGGCTCCTCGCTATGGCGTCGACGGCCCGCGTGAAGGATGGCCGCGCCGTCGACGATCTCGTCCTCGAAGTCGAACGCCAGCCCCGCTTCGCCCCACAGGTGATGGAGCAGATGCTGTACGTTGCGCGAGTAGAGCGTGCTGGCGTGAACCGGCATCCGGGCGGGGAAATTCGTCCATCCGATCACGGTGACGCCAGCGACCTCGATGACTTCGTCGGGCCGGGACGCCTCGCAGTTGCCGCCCTGCTCGACCGCCAGATCGACAATGATCGAGCCGGGCTTCATCGCGCGCAGC
>Ga0299914_10004292_pt1 | contig 10247 bp, 10 predicted proteins | sample RVTome_10_FD_201361 | JGI IMG/M metagenome (GOLD analysis project Ga0299914, IMG submission 201361) | Soil microbial communities from uranium-contaminated site in the Upper Colorado River Basin, Wyoming, United States - RVT153D57 (version 2) ... | reverse complement strand
CTGCCAATCCGCCCTTCCCAAGATGGCCGACAACGGGGCCATCGTGTTCATCTCATCGGTCGCCGGATTGCGGCCGGGCAGTCGCATACCCGCATACGACACTTCGAAAGCCGCGCTCGCCGGCCTGTCGCGCCACGTGGCGATGGAGGGCGCCCGCCGCGGGATCCGCGCCAACGTCGTGGCACCGGGACTGATCGACACCCCGCTCGGACGGCTCGCCACGCAAGGCCGGCCGAGCCGCGGCAAGACCCCCGTGGCACTCGGCCGGCAGGGCACGGCGTGGGAGGTCGCCGCGCCCGTGGTGTTCCTGCTCAGCGACGACGCCAGCTACATAACCGGCCAACTGCTCGCCGTGGATGGCGGCCTCTCTGGCCTCTGAGCAATCCAGGCGTAGCGCGCGCGGCGATAGGCGCCGCCGGCTACGCATGGACGCAGGGGTGGAGGCGAAAGGTGGCCGGCGAATCGCTCTCCGTGTCCATTGGTCCGAAGGTGCGCCAAACTGGGTACGAAGCGTCTGATCTATCGGCAGGGCACTCACAAAGGGGGCCGGATGTCTGCGTCGCCGTCCGGCGACCAAGACCGCCTTGCGGGTGAGGTGGTGTCGCACCTCGTGGCGTACATGGAACGGACCAGCGATCTGGTCGGGGTGGCCGATGATCGCGGCAACGTCGTGTACCTCAACCAGACCGCACGCGACCGGCTCGGCGTGCCCGCCGAAGGAGACCGCGCGCTGACCACCGACGACCTGTTCCCGAACGCGGCCTTCGACATCTACTACGAGCAGATCCGGCCTCGATTGTTGCTCGGCGAAGTGTGGAGCGGTTACGTCCCGGTTCGCGGCGGAGGTGGCGAACCGCTCGACATGTGGGTCACCGTCGTCGGCGAAGTCCTACCCGGAGGCGAGGTCGCATGGCTGGTCATCACCGCTCGTGACGTGACCGAGTGGCGTCACGTGCACGACGAGCCCGCCCGACACGCGACGCACGACGAACTCACCGCTGTCGCGACACGCACGCTGCTCATGGATCACACCGACATCGCGCTGGCCCGAGCTCGGCGCACAGGCGTGTCGGTCGCGATGATGTTCGTCGACCTCGACAACCTCAAGGCCATCAACGACAGTTTCGGGCACCAAGCCGGTGACTTCGTGCTCATCGAGGTCGCGCGCCGCCTCCGTGACGCGGTTCGAGCCATCGACACGGTGGCACGCGTCGGTGGTGACGAGTTCGTCGTGTTGTTCGACGGTGTCGACGGCGAGCAAGAGGCCGAGATGCTCGCCACGCGTGTGCAAGCCATCCTCGAGTCGGCGCCGATCGACGCCGATGGGACGCTCGTCAATGTGTCGGCCAGCGCGGGTATCGCGGTGAGCTCGGGAAACGAGGGTGGCCACCAGCTCCTGGGGCGGGCCGACACCGCCATGTACGACGTCAAAGGCGACCGACGTGAGCTTCCCATCGCGCGTCAACGCCAAGTGGACGATCTGCGCACCGTCACGGTGCGCGACGTGGCCGTCGCGGTGACCCAACGCGCCATTGTGCCGCACTACCAACCCGTGCTGGAGCTGGACACGCACGAAACCGTTGGCTTTCAGGCACTGGCGCGCTGGCAACGCGAGTCCGGAGCATCGCGGCCCGCCAAGACCTTCATCGGTGTCGTCGAAGGGTCCGGCGTCGGGTTCACACTCGATCTGGCCATCCTGCGCCATGCAGCGGCCGAGATCGTGGCGCACACCACCGACGAACGGCTCTACGTTCACGTGTCGTCACGCTTTCTGACGCGTCCGGGTGTGGCCCGGTTCGTGCAGGAGGTCATGCACCACGCCCGCCTCGCGCCCGAACGCTTGGCTCTCGTGGTGCCGGCGCCGTTGGTGGTGCGGCGGGCAGTGCTCATCGGTGAGGCACTGTCGGCGTTGCGCGACCTGAACGTTCGGCTGGTCATCAACCTCGCGGCCGATGGGGCCGTCGAGCTCCCCTCGGCGAATCACCTGTTCGACGAGCTGCGCCTCGGGCTCGGTTGGCTCACGCACTCCACCGACTCGCGCCCGTTGGCCGCGGCCATCGGCATGGCCCATGCCGCCGGGTTACGAGCCCGGGTGGTCGGGGTGGAGACCGCCGACCAACTGGCCGAGCTCACCGACCTCGGTTGCGATCTGGCCGAGGGACGACTCCTCGGCGCTCCGGATGCCGCGCTCAGACAATCCCCAGGTTGGTGAGGCAGGCTTGTGAGCATGAAGCCCCCCTCACCCATGAACCGCCGGGTCGCGCTCACCGCGTTCGGGACCGTCGGACTCAGCACGATCATCGCCGCGTGCAGCGGCTCGTCGGCGGACTCATCCGATTCGGCTGACACATCTGTGTCGAGCCCCCCGACCACCGCACAAGCCTCGAGTGCCGCCGACGGCGACCTGAGCAGTCTCTTCGACGACGCCGCCAGCTGCACGCTCTCACCGGAACAAACAGAAGGGCCCTACTACATCGACGTCGACATGATCCGCGACGACATTCGCGACGATCGTGAGGGCGCGCGCCTGCGCTTGGCCACCCGTGTGCTGAACGCCTCGAGCTGCGATCCGATCGCCAATGCCGTTGTCGACGTCTGGCATTGCGATGCGACTGGTGTCTACTCGGGCTTCGAGTCGGGTGAGGGCGAGACGTTCCTACGTGGGTCGCAGGTCACCAACGCGGACGGGATCGCTGAGTTCACGACGATCTATCCGGGTTGGTACCGCGGTCGAACCGTGCACATCCACACCAAGGTTCACCTCGACAACTCGACGCTGCTCACGAGCCAGCTCTACTTCGACGACGACGTGACCGATGGGGTCTACAACCGCGAGCCGTACTCCTCACGCTCGACGCCCGACACGACGAATGCCGACGACAGCATCTTCGAAGACCAGATGGTCATGACCGTCACCGAGGACGGCGACGGCTACTTGGCGGTGATGAACATCAACGTCGACGTGTGACGGGCACGAAACGGTAGACACCCGCGCCCTCAGGTGATCGGTCGACGACGACCTCGACGGGGTCGCCGATGGCCACAGAGTCGGGGTCGCAGTCGACGATGTTGGTCAACACGCGTGGCCCTTCGTGCAGCTCGACGTAGGCAATGACGTAGGGCACGAACGGTTTCCATTCGCCGTATGCCTGGCGCACCACCGTGAAGCTGTAGATCGAGCCCCTTCCGCTGGCCTCGAACCACGACACACCCATCGTGTGGCACACGGGGCAGAACTGACGCGGGTACCAGACGACGTGGCCGCACCGGTCGCATCGGGGCAACACGAACCGATCGTCGGCCAACGCCTCCCAGAACAGCTTGGTCTCGCGTCCTGGTGTGGGCGCGGTCGTCGGCAGTCGCGGTTCGGTCGCGCTCACGCGTCGGCCCGCCCGAGAATCAGAGTCGCCGCGCCGGATCGGTTGCCGAGCGAACCGCCGGTGCCGTGCACGATGGCAACCTCACAATCCGGCACCTGCACCGCCGCGTTCGCTTCGCCGCGCAGCTGTCGGACCGCTTCGATGATCTTGGTCATCCCGCCGCGATTGCCGGGATGGTTGTTGCACAGCCCGCCTCCGTCGGTGTTGAAGGGTAAGCGGCCGTGCGGAGCCTCGAGCGCGCCGTCGGCCACGAACGGCCCGCCTTTCCCCTTCTCGCAGAAGCCGAGGTCTTCGAGCGTGACCACGACGGTGATGGTGAAGCTGTCGTAGATCGAGGCGTAGTCGATGTCGTCGGGGGTCAATCCCGCTTCCTCGAACGCGCGCGGACCGGACCACACCCCGCCCGTGTAGCTGAGATCGATGCGGCCGTCGTGCATGTGCTTGGGTGCCTCGCCGTGACCGAGAAGCGAGACCGTGGACCGGTCGAGCGTGCTCGCGACGTCGGGCGACACGACGACGATCGCTCCGCCACCGTCGGTGACCACACAGCAATCCAGCAGATGCAACGGGTCGCTGATCATGCGCGACGCGAGCACCTCGTCGACGGAAACCTCGTCGGGCAGAAAGGCGTTGGGATTGTGTCGTGCGTGACGTGACGCCGCGATCTTCACCCACGCCAGCTGCTCGCTCGTCGTCCCGAACTCGTACATGTGCCGCTGGGCGACGAGCGCGTACTGACTGACCGGCCCAGTCGTGCCCCACAACCACTCGAAGGGTGAGTCGGGTCCCATGTTGCCGCCGCCGCGCATCCGCCCGCGATCGCTGCGTGGCGTGCCGGCCAGCGTGATCAACGCGACGTTGCATTTGCCCGCGGCGATGGCGGCGGCGGCGTGGCCGACGTGCATGAGATACGAGGACCCACCGGACTCGGTGTTGTCGAAGTAGCTGAGGTGATCGAGGCCGAGATACTCCGCCATGGTGATCGGGCTCCAGCCGGGTGCCATCGAGTCGGTGAAGAACCCGTCGACGTCGTCGAAGCTCAAACCCGCGTCAGCCAGCGCACCGGTCGCGACCTCGGCATGCAGCTGGGGCAGCGTGCGATCGGGGATCTCGCGGCGTGGATGCTCGAACGCCCCGGCGATGTGCGCCTTCCCCCGAATCGTCACCGGGGGATGCTGGCACAACACGCGCCAGCATCAGAAAACGAACGTCAGGTCGGCGCCCCGGCCGATGAGAGCCGACGAAGCGGAGGGACGGTCTTGGGAGGCTGTCGGCGAGCAGGCAGATCGCCGAGCAGCGAGGCCGTGATGGCGGCAACCTCGGCCACCGCCTCCTCGAACCGCTCCTCGTTGGCTGCCGACGGCTTGCGGACGCCACTGACCTTGCGGATGTATTGACGCGCCGCGGCCTCGATCTCCTCCAGAGTTGCTGGAGGCTCGAGGCCGCGAAGTTCGGTGATGTTGCGACACATGCGGCCGATGGTAGGCCGCTCCCGGGACGCTGACTACGACGCGACGGGACGGGAGTGCCGTACGTGCCGGTCGGCCGTCCACACCGTCTGCATGAGCAGGGCCACGACTATCAGCGTTGCGCCGACGCCGATGGCCAACCAGGCGTGCCCATCCTCGAAGAACCAATTGACGTTGTCGGTCGGGTCGACCAGGAGGCCGACGATACCGGCGCACACCAACAGCCCGCCCACGATGAGCTTGCTCGTGCGGTCGTACAGTGCCGCGGCAATCAAGGCGATCAGGCCCGCGGCCGCCGTGGTCACGGCAACCTCCGGCGTGAACATCATGCCGGCGACATCGACGGGCGGAGCATCGAACCCGTTGTCACCCCACGACACGCGAGCTACGGCGATCAATCCGATCACCGTCATGACTCCGGCCGCGATGGCGGCGAGGATGCGAAACACGATGCTGGCGTCCCATGAACGAGTGTGTTCGGTTTGAACGTCGTAGTCCTCGTCGAGTCTCTCTCTACGACTCCATGGCATGGCGCTACCTCCTAGGGTTGTGCCCTGCTACATGCGTACCCGGTCGCGGCATTGCCAGAACTAACTACGCTGTGGTCCATGGCCGGCCAGATCCCCCGATTCGACAGCTCGGCGACTGCGGACGATGTCGCGCCGGCATTGCGCGAACACGGCGCCGCGATCGTCGAGCGCTTGGCGCCCGACGAGCTGTGCGATCGTGTCGAACGCGAGCTCGAGCCCCACATCGCCGCCACACCGGCGGGCGGGGATGAGTTCACCGGCGCGAACACCCGACGTACGGGTGCGCTGTTGGCTCGCACTCCGAGCGCCGTCGACATGATCGCCCACCCCCTCGTGCTCGAGACGGCCGACAAGGTGCTCTGGGAGAAGAAGACGACGTTCCAACTGCACTTGACCCAAGCCATCACGATCGGTCCCGGCGCCGAGCCGCAGTACCTGCACCGCGACCAATGGTGTTTCGACTTCTTTCCGTTCCCCGACGACATGCAAGTCGAGGTGAGCACGATCTGGGCGCTGTGCGACTTCACCGAAGCCAACGGTGCAACGCGCGTGGTTCCGGGCAGCCACCTCGACGGTGATCCCCGCGCCTTGACCCACGCCGACACCGTCGCCGCCGAGATGCCGCGCGGCTCTGTGGTCCTGTACACCGGCCGCACCGTGCACGGCGGCGGCGCCAACACCTCGGACCAATGGCGTACGGGCGTGAACGTCGACTACGTACTCGGTTGGCTCCGTCAGGAGGAGAACCAGTACCTCTCGGTTCCCATCGAGATCGTCCGCCAGCTGCCCGAGCGCGTGCAACGACTGATGGGCTACGAGATGGGCGCCTACGCGCTCGGCTACATCGACGACGTGCGCAACCCGATGCACTTGCTGCGGTTCGACTCCGACGGGCACAAGGACGCGGCGTCGTCGTTCGCACCCCGCCGATGAGTCGTCCTCGCGACGCTCAGGTGCCGAGCGATTTGGCCTCGGCCGTCTCGCCAAGAACGGGCTCACCCTCCCGCAGCACCAGGTATTGCCGCGCCGGGTCGTCCATCGAGTGCCGCCCGGTCGACGGGCCCGCCTCGGGGTCACCCTCCAAAGCTTCCGCACCCGTGGGCGCGTACTGCACGATGTAGGCCTTCCGTACCTCGTCGGTGGTGTTGCGACCGGTGTGATGAGGGGTGAGCGATGAGAACACGACGATGCTTCCCGCTCGCACGGGTGCGAGCACGGCCTGGCTCTCGTCGCCGTAGCACTCGAAGCCGATCGGCGTGTTGCGATGGCGCAACGTGCCGTGGCGGTGCACGCCGGGGTACACACGGACGCAGCCGTTCTCGAGGGTGGCGTCGTTGATGGCGATCCAACAGGTGAGATAGGCCTGCGGCTCCACGTACGTGTAGCCGTTGTCCTGATGCCATAGCACGGGCTCAGCGGAGTGCGGCTGCTTGTAGACGGCCTGTTCCCAGTAGAGGCGCACATCGGGACCGATCAGGTCGCGGCACAACCCGACGAGCAACGGATGAGCGCAGAAGTCGTGCAGGTATTCGGAATGCACCACCAGATGTGGTGCCACCGTCTGCGTGTCGACGCCGGCGACGCTCAGCCGACCCTCGGGCATCTGCTGAAGGAAGTCGCGCACCCGTGACTCGCCCGGCGCGATCTCTTCGTCGAGTCGGGCCATCTGGTCAGGCGTGAACGCGTCCTCGATGATGAAGTAGCCGCGCTCGTCGAATTGACGCGCTTGGTCGTCGGTGACGGTGGTGAAGGGTCCGTCGTGGTCCTGCCACTCGTAACCGGCGTTCCAAGGGTGCGGCTCGAGCGTGGTCGGTGCGGACGTCATGACGACAACGTTAGATGGCGGCCCACGATGCGTGTCGCGTCGGTGCCGGTCGGGAGGGACCCGAACGTTTGACCATGATCACCCGCGAGCCGCGTCGAGCAGAACGCATCGGCGACGGCCTGATCACCGAACCGCACGAGCAGCGAGCCCTGCAGCGCCAGGGCCAGGCGTTCGACGAGGCGGCGCGCCATCCATTCGGGCTCTGACAGATCGGCCAGCTGTTTGCTGACATCTTCGACGGCGTCGGCCAGCCGCCGGTCGGCTCCGGCAGCCTCGTTCAACTCGTCGAACAGCACTTCGACCGACTCGGGACTGCGGGCCATGGCGCGCAGCACGTCGAGACAGATCACGTTGCCCGAACCCTCCCAAATGCCGTTCAACGGGCTTTGACGGAACAGGCGCGGCAAGCCGGACTCCTCGATGAAGCCTGCTCCCCCGAGGCACTCGAGGGCCTCCGCCGCGTGCACCGGCGCGCGCTTGCACGTCCAGTACTTGACGACCGGCAGCGCGAGTCGCTGCAGCGCGGCGGCGCGCTCGTCGTGTTCACGTCCGTCGGCGTCGAAGAGGTCGGCCAGCCACATGACTGTCGTCGTCGCAGCTTCGGACTCGATCGCGAGATCGGCCAGTACGTTGCCCATCAAGGGTTGCTCGACGAGAAGCTTGCCGAACGCAGTGCGATGCTGAGCGTGCCAGATCGCTTCGACCGTGGCCCGGCGCATGATCGACGCGGAGCCGAGCGAACAGTCGAGACGCGTGTGGTTGACCATCTCGATGATGGTGCGTACCCCGCGACCTTCTTCGCCGACGAGCTGCGCGAAGGTGTTGACGAACTCCACCTCGCTCGACGCGTTCGAGCGGTCACCGAGTTTGTCCTTCAAGCGTTGCAGCCGGAACACGTTCGGCGTACCGTCGGGCCGCCAACGCGGCACGAGGAAGCACGACAGACCTCGCGGAGCTTGTGCGAGCACCAAGAAGGCGTCGCTCATCGGCGCCGAGCAGAACCACTTGTGACCGGTGATGGCGTAGGTGCCGTCGTCGAGTGGCACGGCCGCGGTGGTGTTGGCCCGGACATCGGATCCGCCCTGCTTCTCGGTCATGCCCATCCCGCACGTGACACCGGCCTTCTCGGTGGCCGGCGCGTACCGCTCGTCGTAGACCCGGCTGACGAGCCGAGGCTCCCACTCCGACGCGAGATCAGGTTGGTGACGCAAGGCGGGTAGCACGGCGTAGGTCATCGAAACGGGACAGGTGTGACCCGAGTCGACCGTGTACCAGGTGAGCATCTTGGCAGCGCGCGCCGCGTGCGCGCCCGAACGTGCGTCGGCCCACGGCCACGCGTGCAGACCGTGCGCGATCGCGGACCGCATGAGGTCGTGGTAGGCGGGGTGATACTCGACCTGATCGATGCGATGGCCGTACCGATCGAACACCTTCAGCTGCGGCGGGTTGGCATTCGCCTGCTCGCCCCACGAACGAGCCTGCTCGCTCCCGGCAAGGATTCCGAGCTCGTGCAACTCGGCCGGCGCCCAGCTCGACGCGGCGCCTCGCGCGATCGCTTCCTGCAGCACGACATCGGCCGCGAAGGTGTCGTAGTCCACCAACGGCGGTGGCTGGTTGAAGACCTCGTGCGTTTCAGGAGGCACGGTCAGCCGAGGTGTAACCGCCCGGACGGCCTGCCGCCTCCCACTCCTGCCAGAACGCGAAGAACTCCTCGCCGAAAGGGTCCTGGCCCCGCAACGGCATCGAGCCCCTGACGATCGTGAAGTCCAACGGCGCCAGCTCGACGGCACGCTCGAAATGACGCGCCGCGGCCGCCTCGTGGCCGTTGCGCACCAACCATGCCGCGAGGCGTCGTTCGGCCCGTGCTTGCTGAAGCTCGGCCGACTCAGTTGCCATGTGGTCGCTGACCGATGCTTCGTGCTCGGGGACCTCGCCGGTCGCGACCCACGCGCGTAGCTGATCGTGATGCACCGACGAATCGACCGACGTGAACTCGCGCCACGTGTCATCTCCGGGTGCGAGGACCGGCGAACGCGCGACCTTGCCGTCCTCGTCGATCCAAACGACCGACGGCACGTTGAACAGGCCGTACTGCTCGGCAACCGCGTGGTTCGCATCGATGAGTACCGGATAGTCGGGATCGGCCGCGTCGACCCACTCACGCGCGGCGTCGGGCGTGTTGTCGAGCGAGATCGAGATGATCTGCAGGTCGGGTAGCTCTTTCTGCAGTGCTTGCCACGCCGGCAGGTCGTACCGGCAGCCGCACCAGCTGGCCCACGTGGCGATCAAGCGCTTCTTGCCGGCGAAGTCGTGCAAGGTGACCGGTTTGCCGTCCAGGTCAGGCAGCTCGAAGTCCGGCGCCGTGCGCTCGGCCGCCAGCGCCTGACGATCGTTCGATGCCTCGCCCAGCGCAGCCGCGCCGGCGTCGACGTCGACCGCGCATGCCCGGCCCATCGCTCGCGCCAACGCGGCGACGTCGATGTCGCCGCGCTCGTCCTGTAGGTCGGTGTGGAGCTGAGTCGGAACGCAGACGTCACCGCGGCACAGTCCCTCGGGCTTGAGTTCCCAGCCGAGCAGGGCGTGCACCTGGTCGGGCGGCATCAGGAGCCGGTCGCCGTCGCGCCGCAGGCCGACGTCGATCTCGTCAGCACCGTCGATGATCATGGCGACCTCCGCACCGGCATCCAGTCGTTGACCGTGTAGCCCTTGATCTGCTCGGTGTGGTCGACGCTACCGGCGCGGGCGTAGTGGTACACCATCGCCGCGCGAACGCCATGGCTCTCGTTGTCGGTGGAGCGGTGCATCAGGTGGCTGTCGAACAGCAGCAGGTCGCCCGCCTGCATCAGCACCGGCACGCTCGCGCTCGTGTCGTGGTCGACGATCTCGACATACCCGTAGTTGGCGTTGGGACGGGTGTCGGGTACATGAGTCGCGATCGGCTGGCGGTGCGAGCCCGGAAGCACGTGCAGGCAGCCGTTCTCGAGGGTGGCCTCGGTGACGGCCAGCCACACGCCGACGATCGGTCGGGCCGGTTCGAACGGGA
>Ga0299914_10004291_pt1 | contig 10247 bp, 8 predicted proteins | sample RVTome_10_FD_201361 | JGI IMG/M metagenome (GOLD analysis project Ga0299914, IMG submission 201361) | Soil microbial communities from uranium-contaminated site in the Upper Colorado River Basin, Wyoming, United States - RVT153D57 (version 2) ... | reverse complement strand
CGTTCGCCTGCATCGGCACGAGCACGACGCCGACGCCGATGGCGATCGGCGCGGCGATGGCTGGGATCCAGCGAGTGAACCTCCGGGACGCTCCGGTGCCTTGGGCGCGCATGTGTTCAGGCTACGCCTGCCCCCGGCATCCGTCGCCCGATCCGTGGGGAACACTCAGCATCTGCTACGTCGCAGGCGCGCGCGAAGTGAGGAGAATCACCACTCCCGCCAGCCCGGTGACGAGGTAGAAGACCCCGGGAACCATATCCCCGAACACGATCGTCAGGACGATGAGCAGCGCCATGCCGACGATCACGACCCAGCCGAGCCACGGCGGATACGGGCTGGCCAGAAGCGCGGCGCCGAAGATGGCCAGGCCGACCTCGGTCAGCGCCGCGTAGAGCAGGAACAGCCACGCGGGCAGTCCTCCCTCGGCGAACGCAGCCGGATCGACGGTTCGTGCGTACAGGTGCCAGACCCACGGCACCAGGCCGAGCGCCAGCACTGCTGTGCTGGTCCACATGAGCCAGGCGAACGAACCGTCGCGAGCGTACGAGGCGAGCAGAGCCATCCCGATCACCGTGATGATCGACCCGAGACCGAACAGCACCTGGGACACGGCCCAGGCGGTCGGGGATTCGGTGATGTGCTCGAGCTTCTTCGCCGCGGAAGCCTCGGGGTAGACGCGGCTGGAGATGGGCATGACGGCTCCGACGATGAAGAGCACCGATCCCAATGTCATCACCACGCCGCTCACGTGATTCAGGCCGATACTCATCGCCGTCCCCTTCGGGAGGTCGCACGGTCGATCGGATCCGCCGGAGGCGATCGCCGGTGACCTCTTCCCTGCATTGTGGCCTCCTCCTGTGCGCGCGTCAACGGACCGCGGAGCGGCGGCGCCTGCGGCATCAGAAGCCGCGGCGCGACTCGCCGAATGGACAACACCGACCATTGCCCCCTTGGACTGCCCGGGTCTACGGTGAGTGAATCGGCTCGTGTACCCAGTTCGGGGGGATCCCATGGTCAACGTCGTCCACCACCGCCCTGCGCTCCGCCGCATGGCGCTCGGCATCGCCGCAGCGCTCGCGCTCGGCGCCGTCGCCACGACTGCACCGGCATCGGCGCAGACGATCGCGGCGCCCCAGGGCGCGAGCGTCGACTCGGTCGCGACCGGCCGCCCGACGCCGCCGGCCCCGTCGACGTCGACCGGCCAGGGTGGCGCCGTCTCATCCGTGGACGCCTCGGCCAGCGCCGTCGGACTCGAGGTGCTTCGTGACGGAGGCAACGCCGCAGATGCCGCGGTGGCCACGGCCGCCGCGCTCGGCGTGACGGAGCCGTACAGCGCCGGCATCGGCGGCGGCGGGTACTTCGTCTACTTCGACGCGGCCACGGGAGACGTCACGACGATCGACGGACGCGAGACCGCACCGGCGGGCATGCCGACCGATGCCTTCATCGACCCGGCGACCGGCCAGCCGTACTCGTTCGCGAACGCCGTGTCATCCGGTCTCTCGGTCGGCGTGCCGGGCACGCTCGCGACGTGGGAGGCGGCGCTCGACCGGTTCGGCACCGAGTCCCTGCGCGACATGCTCGCTCCCTCCATACTGCTGGCGACGAGGGGGTTCACGGTCGACGAGACCTTCCGCCAGCAGACGCTCGCCAACAAGGCGCGATTCGCGGCCTTCCCAGACACCGCGGAGCTGTTCCTCCCCGACGGCGATGCGCCGGAGGTCGGATCGATCTTCCGCAACCTGGATCTCGCGAGGACACTGCGGCTCATCGGGCTGCGGGGGACTGACGTGTTCTACGGGGGTCCGATCGCCGACGAGATCGCCGACATCGTGCAGGACCCGCAGACGGACGCGGCGTCGACGTTGCCCGCATTCCCGGGCTTCATGACGGCCGACGACATCGCCGACTACGAGGTGATCGAACAGGCGCCGACGCACGTGGAGTACCGCGGCCTCGACGTCTACGGCATGGCGCCGTCGTCGTCCGGCGGCACGACCGTCGGCGAGTCCCTGAACATCCTCGAGAACTACGACCTCTCTGCCGACAGCATCGGACAGAGCCTGCACCTGTACCTCGAGGCCACGGCCCACGCCTTCGCCGACCGCAACGCGTACGTCGGCGACCCGGCGTTCGTGGACGTGCCGACCGAGACGCTGCTCAGCCAGGACTTCGCCGACGCCCGCGCCTGCGAGATCGACCCCGACCAGGCGTCGACCCGGCCGGTGCCGGCCGGCGACCTCGACGCCGTCGGCTGCGACGCGGTGGCGTTCGAGGAGCAGGCCGACACCGAGAACATCTCGACCACGCACCTCTCGGTCGTGGACCAGTGGGGCAACGCGGTCGCCTACACGCTCACGATCGAGCAGACCGGCGGCTCGGCGATGACGGTGCCGAACCGCGGCTTCCTGCTGAACAACGAGCTGACCGACTTCAGCTTCGTGCCCAGTGAGACCGACCCGAACAGCGTCGAGCCTGGCAAGCGCCCGCGGTCGTCGATGTCGCCGACCATCGTGCTCGATGACGGCGACGTGCGATTCGTGGTCGGGTCGCCGGGCGGGTCGACGATCATCACCACCGTGGTGCAGGTCCTCATGAACCGCATCGACCTCGGCATGACCCTGCCCGAAGCGGTCGCGGCGCCGCGGGCAACGCAGCGCAACACCGTGGCCACACTGGCGGAGGCGGACTTCATCGCCGCATACCAGGACGACCTCGCGCCGTTCGGCCAGACGCTCACCCCCACCGGGGAGATCGGCGCTGCGGCGACGATCGAGGTCGATGCGGGCGGGCTCATGACCGCCGCGTCCGAGCCGGTGCGTCGCGGCGGGGGAACGGGGTTGGTCGTCAGTCCGGCAGGGTGAGGAGCAGATCGCTGCTGAACAGAGCTGGTGACTCGATCACCAATGCTCCCGCGGAGGGAGTTCATCCTCGAGAAATCGATCAACTTGTCTACTTGTTGACCGACTTTTCGAGGAAGCAGTCCCACCCCGGCCGAATCAGTGCCGCGCGGCGGCCGGAACGGGGCTGGTGATCAGTTCGGAAGGCTGATCACCAGCCCCGCCGCTGGTCCGTCCGGTACGCTGACCACCGCAGCCACGTCGGCTGGTCAGTCCGGAACCCTGACCACTGACGCCGACGGCGGGGCGTACTTGAATCCGACGTGCGACGGCGTGAAACCGAGCCGCTCGTAGAACCGGTGCGCGTCCTCGCGCGCGGCGTCCGAGGTCAACTGCACGAGCGCCGGGGATGAGCGTGAGCTGCATCGTGCCGATGACACCGTCGGCCCCGGACACCGCGACAAGCATGAGCTGTGCCGGATCGCGATCGATCGCGGCGAACGCCCGCTCGTACGCCGGACGATCCTCGGGACGGTTCCGGTCGCCACGGCTGGCGCTCAACGCATCGTCGGCGAGCAGCTCGAGGATCGTGTCGAGGTCGTCGATGGTCGCCCGACGCATCCGAACCTCCGGGGTGGGATCGACCGGCAGTTCGGGACATGCCTCGTTCAGAGCGCCCGCAGCCGCGGCGCCAGGTCGCGCTCGAACAGCTCGAGGAAGCGGCGCTGGTCGTGGCCCGGCGCGTGGAACACGAGGTGGTTGAGACCAGCGTCGACGTACTGCTTGATGTCGGCGACGACCTGGTCGGGGTCGGTGCCGACGATCCAGCGCTTCGCGATCTGCTCGATCGGCAGCGCGTCGGCGGCCCGCTCCATCTCGACGGGATCGGTGATGTCGTGCTTCTGCTCCTTCGAGAGCGAGAGCGGCGACCAGAACCGGGTGTTCTCGAGCGCCGCCTCCTCGGTCTCCTCGTACGACAGCTTGATCTCGATCATGCGGTCGATCGCGTCGAAGTCGCGGCCGGATGCCGCCGCGCCCTCCTTCACGGCCGGGATGAGCTGCTCGGTGTAGAGCTCCATGCCCTTGCCCGAGGTGCAGATGAACCCGTCGCCCGCCCGGCCGGCGTACTTGGCCACGGTCGGTCCGCCCGCGGCGATGTAGACCGGCACGCCGCCGTCGGGCACGTCGTAGATCGAGGCGTCGTGCGTCGAGTAGTAGTCGCCCTCGAAGCTCACCCGGTCGCCCACCCACAGCTCGCGCATCAGGCGCACCGACTCGCGGAGCCGGGCGAACCGCTCCTTGAACTCGGGCCAGTCCTGCTCGCCCGCACCCCGGAAGCCCGTGGCGATCTCGTTGAGCGCCTCGCCGGTGCCGAACCCGGCGATGACACGACCGGGGTAGAGGCATCCGAGCGATGCGAACGCCTGGGCGATCACGGCGGGGTTGTACCGGAACGTCGGCGTCATCACCGACGTTCCGATGCGGATCGTCGAGGTGCGCTCGCCGACCGCTGCCATCCACGCGAGCGAGAACGGCGCGTGCCCGCCGGCGTGACGCCACGGCTGGAAGTGGTCGCTCGTGAACACCGATTCCATGCCGTGCGCCTCGGCAGCGACCGCGATCTCCACGAGCTCGCGCGGGTCGAACTGCTCGGCCGAGGCCTTGTATCCGAGGGTGAGCGTCATGGTGTTCCCTTTCGATCGGCGAGGAGCGCGACGGCTTCGGCGGTGTGGTCGCCCACTCCATGGTGCAACACGGCTTCGAGTCCATCGACGGTGTCGACGTCGCGGATGAGGCCGGGGGCGTCGGATGCCTCGAGCTCGACGAACCCGGCGGTGGCGTGCAGCTCGGCCGAATCGGGGCCGAACCGCGGCTCGAACGGCACTCCCGGCGCGGCCGTCGCGAGCGTCGTGCCGGTGCCGTCGGCGTCGCGCACGAAGGCGAGCGGATGCCGTCCCGCGGCCTCGAGCACGTGGTCGAGCTCGTCGGGCGTGAGCGCCGGCAGGTCGCCGAGCAGTACCGCGACCGCGACGGGCTCGGCCATGCGCGCGTACGCGATGCCGTGGCGGATCGCCGGACGCAGGCCGCGCTCGGCACCGACCGGCTCCGCGAGGAAGTCCGCTCCGTCGGCGAGCGAGGCGTCGTCGCCCACGACGATCACGCGTGACACCGATCTCGCGGCGCGGGTCGCCGCGATCGTGTCGCGCGCGAACGCCCTCGCGAGCAGCACGCGGGCGTCGTCGGCGAGGGCCGGCGACAGACGCGACTTGCCGGTGGCGGGAGCCTTGACCGGGATCACGACGGTCCAGGCGAGCGGTGGCGGGTTTCGAGACGGATGCTTCACGCCCTCCTCAACCCCCGGACTCGTCATGCGCGCAGCGCCGGCAGCACGTCGCGGCCGAACACCTCGAGGAACTCGGCCTGGTTGCGGCCGACGTTGTGCAGGTAGATGCGATCGAAGCCGAGGTCGAGGTGACGCTGGATGTCGGCACGGTGCACGTCGGGGTCGGCCGAGACGACCAGGCGCCCGTCGAAGTCCTCGGGCCGGACGGTGCGGGCGAGCTGCTCGAACTCGAACGGGGAGCGGATGTCGCTGCGCGGGAAGCGCATCCCCCCGTTCGGCCACTCGCGGATCGCGTTCCGCATCGCCTCCTCGTCGGTCGATGCCCACGAGAGGTGGAGCTGGAGCACCTTCGGCATCGTCGCCGGGTTGCGTCCGGCCTCACGGGCGCCCTCCTCGAAACGCGTGATCAGCGGCGCGAGCCGGTCGGTCGGCGCGCCGGTGGTGATGAATCCGTCGACGGTTCGGCCGGCCCGGCGAGCGGTCACGGGCCCGGACGCCGCGACGAAGATCGGCGGCGCGGCATCCGGCATCGTCCAGAGCCTCGTCGCCTCGAGCTTGAAGTGCGGACCGGAGTGGCGCACGTCGCGGCCGGCGAGCGAACCCGCGAAGAGTCGCTTGATCACGTCGACCGCTTCGAACATGCGGTTGATGCGTTCGGGTGCCTCGGGCCAGTACGCCCCGACGATGTGCTCGCTGAGCGCCTCCCCCGAGCCGATGCCGAGCCAGTGCCTGCCGGGATACAGGGCGCCGAGCGTCGCACTCGCCTGGGCGACGACGGCCGGATGCATCCGGAACGACGGTGTCGTGACCCCCGGGCCGAGATCGCCCGCCGTGCGCTCGCCGATCGCCGCGAGGACACTCCACACGAACGACGACTCGCCCTGCGCGGGCACCCACGGCTGGAAGTGGTCGGTCGCCATGACGCCGGTGAAACCGCGCGATTCGGCGAGCGCGGCGAGCGTCACCGCCTCCGCGGGCGGGAACCGCTCGAGCATCGCGGCATAGCCGATGTGCGCTGACACCCCCCTATCCTCCCCCGTCCGGCCCCCCACGATCTCCCGAATTCAGGAACCCGCGTGTCGGCTCCGTTCACAATTCAGGAAGCCGCCCGTCACGCCGGCCGATACACGTGATTTCGCGCACCCGATCGCCCGATCGAGACCACCCCGCTCCTGAATTCTGAAGGGCGTGTTCCTGAATTCTGGTCAGGCCGAGGTGAGCGGCCCCTCCGCCTGTGCCTCGTCGAAGCCGTCGCGATAGCCCTCGTTGTACGCCTCGTCGGCGCCGATGCGGAACAGGTCCCGCTCGGCCGGACGCTGGATGCTGCGCGCGCCCGGCAGGTCGAGGTCGCCGACGTACCGGCCGAGTCCGCGGACGACAGCGACGGGCACGCCCGACGCCTTGCCCTTCACGAGCTCCGCGGCGCTCGCGAGCTCATCGGCGACGCACGGCATGGTGACGGCGAGGGGCTTGCCCCCGACATCCGTCGATCCGCGCAGGTCGTCGAAGACGTGCACGCCCGCGGCGCCGATCGCGACGTCGGTCTGGCCCTCGCGCCACGGACGACCGAGCGTGTCGGAGAGGATCACCCCGATCGCCTGGCCCGTCAGCGCACGGATGCCGGTGGCGAGCGCGCGCGCCGAGGCATCCGGGTCGACCGGCAGCAGCAGCACCGTGCCGTGCGGTGCGTTGGACGCGTCCACGCCCGCGGCCGCGCCGATGATGCCCTGGCGGTTCTCCACGATGCGGGTCACCCCGCCCTCGTGCTCTCGCGTCGCGACCACCCGGACGGTCTCGGCGGTGATGGCCGCCTCGCGGTCGTCGGCCTGCACGCTGCGTCCCTCGGACTTGGACACGATCTTCGACGTCACGACGAGGATGTCGCCGTCCTCGAGATCGGCGGCGCTGACGATGAGAGCGGCGAGATCGTCGCCCTGCGAGATCTCGGGGAGCCCCTCGATGCCTTCGATGCTGAACTTCACGGCCACCCCCGCTCCATGGAACCCTGCCTCGATCCTTGCAGCTTCGGGCCCCGCGCTGCCAGAATTCGGCCATGGCGCGCCCGATGGCGCGGGCACAGGACAGGAGCGGCGCATGATCGAGGCATCCGCTCCTCCCAGCCGGCCGGTGATCGTGTGGGACCTCGTGCTCACGATCGCGCTGCTCGTGGTCATGATCGGCGTCGCGCTGCTCGCCTCGTTCTTCTCCTTCTTCCTCGCGTTCGCCGGCGATTCCTGCGGCGCGGTCCCAGAGTGCGACTACGACCGCATGGGCACCGGCATGCTCATCGCGATGGTCGGCCCGCTCGTGGCGGCGCTGCTCGCCCTCATCGCGGCCGTCGTCGTGCTCGTGCTGAGGCGCATCGCGTTCTGGATCCCGATCGTGGGCATCGTGCTCGTGATCGGGGTGTTCGTGGGAGGCGCGGCGCTCACGATCTCGGGCGTGCCCGGCACGACGTTCTAGGCGTCGCGGCTCCTGCGGAGCATCCGGGCAAGCACTACGGCGACGAGCGCGCCCAGGCAGAGGACGAGCATGATCGGAAGCCAGGGAATCGCCCAGCCGTGCCCCGTGTGCTCGACGGTGGCGAGCGGGCCCGTTGAGCCCGCCGGGTCCGTATACAGCGGTACGACCGCGACGGTGGCAGCGAGGAGGCCGGATGGGGCCACGCCGTGGACGGGCACGGCGACACTCCAGGTTTCGTCGGGGAGCAGACGGGGGGCGTTATCGATGGGATCGGCCGTGACGCGGAACGTGTCGAAGGGGCCCGCAACGGCGATCGACTGCTCGGCTGCGAGGATGGTGTCGCCCGTGTTGCGAAGCGTGTAGGTCACAGTGGCGAGCCCCGCGCCAAGGGGACTTCCCGCGTAGTCCACACTCAGATCCTCGATCGAAAGGCTCGGCCCGAAGCCGTGACCCACTCGAAGATGGACCCGAACGGCGATCCGTCGCTCGGGCTCGCTGCCGTTCGAGCTCGACGCCGGTGTCGTGATGATCCCGCCCATGTGATCGCCTGCGTCAGCGTCGCCCGGGACGGCGATGGTGAACGGGATCTCTGCGGACTCGCCCGGATCGAGGCTGATCGCCTGCACATCCATGCGGAGCCATGCGCCGACACCGCTTGGGGCATGGTCGCGCGTGCGAAGGTCGAGCTGCCCTGCGGCGGTGGTGAACGCGTCGGCGGCGTAGAGCGCCAGATCGACCGGGGCCGAGCCGTTGTTGACCACGACGAGCGCGTCTTCGAGCCGGTCACCCGGCTCGACCGCAAAGGTGTAGTTCTGCCGGCCGGTGCCGAATGCGCCGTCGACCGTATCGACCTCCCATGACCCGTCGGCCTCGGCGGCGACGGCCGGGGCGGCGACGGATGCCCCGCCAAGCAGGAAAGCGCCGAGCACGACGACGGCACCGAGCCGCTGGAGCATGCTCCGCGGTGAGATCGGAAGGGGGATGGGGGTCTGCATCGTGGTCATCTCGAGTGTCGGGTCGATCGGAGCTGGGCAGGTGGGTGGGTGCCACACGGCGCCCACCCACCTGTGAGAGCCAGACCGATCAGTTCAGCGTGGTGATCGTTGTGGTGCCCTGCTGCGTCGTGACGGGCTCGACAGCCTTCTTCCGAGGACCGCCACCGGGCTTCTCCGACTTGTGGATCACGACCTGGTCCTGGACCGAGCCGACCGGCAGTGCTTCGCTCGCACCGTCGTCGGGTCCGCACCAGCTGACGCGGCCGAGCTCGACCGCGGCGTTGGGTGCCTCACAGGTACCGCTGCGGATGTTCTCGACGGTGAGGTGCTCGTCGCGTACCGAGACCTTGATGTACGTGCGCACGTGCTCCTGGTTCTCAACGGAGTTCGCCCAGTGGCTGTCAGGGTTCAGCGGGTCAGGGCCGAAGTCCGAGCCGACTCGCGGCGCGGTGATGTCGTAGTACTTCGAGCCGGATGCGGAGTTCGACGTGACGTAGACGACGCCGCCAGGGCCCTGGAACACGTCGGTGGCGCCGGGCTGCTCGTCGGGGTTCGCCTTCTCGCCGTTCTTGATCTGGTAGCTGCGCGAGTACGAGTGGTCGTGGCCCTGGAGCACGAGGTCGACGCCAAGCTCGGAGAACGCCGTCGGGAAGTCCAGTCGACGCTTCCGGTTGTCGGTGTCGTTCGCGTGGGCAGCCGGCGAGTAGATCGCGTGGTGGTAGACGAGCACGACGTGCTTCGCCTCGGCGCCGTGTTCTTCGATCACGTCGGTGACGTATTCGACGTGCGCCTCATCGGCGTCGACCCCTGCCACGCCGCTGGTGGAGTAGGCGTTGCTGTTGAGGTCGATGAACAGGGTGTCCTTGTACTCGAACCAGTAGTTGCCGCCGGACTGGGCAGTGAGGTTGGCCGACCGGTAGTACTGCGGTGAGCGGTCGGTGTTCGGGGTCCAGAGGTGCTGCTCGTAGGCCTTGCTTCCGACGTCGTGGTTTCCGATCGTCGCAACCCACGGCACCGCGCGCAGTCCTTCCGGTGCGAGGAACGCTTTCCACTCCGCCTCCCTGTTGGCGGTGTTGACTTGGTCGCCGCCCGACACGAACAGTTCCGCCTCAGGGTTCGCAGCGAGGGAAACCTCAACGGTGTCCTCCCAGCCGGCCTGGTCGAGTGGGATATTGCCCGAGGATCCGATCTGCGGGTCTCCGAAGAACAGGAAGTCGAAGTTGCCGTCGAACTTCCGCGTCTTGAACGGGTAGGACTCCGACCAGTCGCCGTCGCCTCCGACGCGGTAGGAGTACTCGACGTTCTCGGAGAGGCCCGAGATGACGGCGTGGCCGTTGTAGCCGCCGTTGACGGTGTTGGCACTCACGACGGCCGGGAAGCTGATCGCGTCGTCCGGGAACTCGCCGTCGACGATCGCGGCCGTGGGGGCGACCTGAACAGCCTGCGCCGTGGCGGCGGAGGCGTACCAGTTCACGACTCGCTGGGATTCGTCGGCCCCGACGAGCAGGATGATGTCGTCGATCGTGGCGGGATCCTCGGCATGGGCTGCGGACACGATGCCGCCGAGCGCCATCGCGGTGCACACGGCTGCTGCGGCGACCCCGA
>Ga0299914_10004290_pt1 | contig 10247 bp, 9 predicted proteins | sample RVTome_10_FD_201361 | JGI IMG/M metagenome (GOLD analysis project Ga0299914, IMG submission 201361) | Soil microbial communities from uranium-contaminated site in the Upper Colorado River Basin, Wyoming, United States - RVT153D57 (version 2) ... | reverse complement strand
ACACGACGGATCGGTCGGGGGCGGCGAACTCCTCGGGGTACACGGTGTACCACTCACCGTCCTGGACCTGCTTGATCTTGGACAGGTCCTCGAAGTAGTTCTGCTGGTCGGGGAAGAACTCGATGTCTCCGTGGAACAAGGTCTGGGCCCCATTCTCGATCAGGTAGTCGCACATGGCCTGCTGATCGAGGCTCCCGGCCCCTTCCGCGGCCTGCTGCAGGTACTCCCAGGCGGTCCACGAGGCGGCGGCCTGGGTCTCCACCTTGGCGTATGGCACCCCGGATTCGGTCAGGGCCGCGTCGATCATGCCGGCCACCTCGACCGCCTCGGGGTCGTCGGTGAACGGGGGATGCTCCTCGAAGATGGTCACCGACATGATCCCGTCGGCGCCTTCGGTGGTCAGGAGCGGGCCCGGCGCCGGCCACTGCACGAACATGCCGTCCGGGCTGTAGTCGATCGCCTGCATGGCGGTGATCAGGTTGGGGGCATCCACACCCAGTCCGGCGATGTAGAGGAAGTCGGGATCGGCATCACGCACTTGAGCCGCCAGCGGCCCCCAGTCAGAGGTTGCGATCGGGTAGGTGACGTCGAGAACCACCTCCCAGTCCCGCTTCTCGGCCTCCGCCACCGCCCCACCCTCATCGGTGTCGGGCTGTCCGTAGGAGATGAACTGCGTGCCCGGGAACTCGTTGACCACGAACCCGATCGTCTCCGGAGGGGTCCCGGTCGTCTCCAGGGCGTCGTAGAGGAGGTTGGGGTTGGTGATGTTGGGGTGGAGCCCGGTCGACCACGAGCTGAAGTGGCACTCGTAGGTGTAGGCATAGGTGAGGCTGGCAGTGTGATGGGGGAACACATACCCGTAGCGCTGGGCCACCGCCATGGCCGCTGTGATGTTCCCGGTCCCGTATGGGCCTAGCACCAGGTCAACTTCGTCCTCGGTGATCAGACGCTCGTAGGCAGCTGCAGCCAGGTCGGGAGCCGACTCGTCGTCGAGAAGGGTCCACTCCACCGGCCGTCCGAGCAGCCCGCCGCCGGCGTTGATCCTCTCCACGAAGACCTCTCCGGTGGCCTTGTGGATGGCCGCGGTGGGAGCGAAGACTCCGGTCAGGGCGAGAGTGCTCCCCACCCGGATCGGCTCTCCGCTGGCAGCGGTGGTCTCGGTAGCCCCCGTCGTCTCGGTCGTCCCCGCCTCGGTGGTCGACGGCGCCATGGTGGTGCCGGTGGCGCCGGTGGTGGTGGCCCCGCCTTCGTCGTCTCCACAGGCAGCGGCTAACAACGCCATGACTGTGATCAAGATCGGATAGGTCCATCGCGTGCGTGGTCTCATCGGTCTCTCCTCCTGCGTCTGTCGAGCCCTGGACGGCCGACAGTGTTAAGTGAAGCTACACACTTTGCCAGGAACGTGCAGTTTCACTTATGGAATTCCTGTCTAGACAATCGTCCTTTCTCGACTTGCCAACTCCTGAGACACCAACTCCCTTGCCCCGGTCCAAACCCTGGGTGTAGTGTCACTGTGCAATCGTTTGCTGAATACTGATTCGATGAACCGACCACTCGACCAGGGAGCGTGAGGATGCAACATCTTGAAGTGACCCGTTGGAAGCTTGCAGCAATCTTGACGGTGCTTTCACTCGTGATTGCCGCCTGTGGGGGAGATGGAACCGACTCCACCGAGGCTCCAGGGGAGACCTCCGCGCCAGGAGCGACCGACGCTCCCACAGATACGACCGGCGCAGCTGGAGAGCCCGTTTCGGTTTCCTTTGCTCCTACGGCCCCGCTTCCCGTCTATTGGCCGTATTACTACATTGCCGAGCCGCTCGGGTTCTATGAGGACGAGGGCGTCGATATCGTGTTCGAGAACGTCCAGACCGCAGTGCAGCAGTCACTGCTCTCCGGCCGCCTGACCTTCTCCGGCACCGGTCTCGACTACATACCCCAGGCACCCACCCTCGACGACCCGCCCAAGTGGTTCATGAACGTGGATCGATACCTGTGGGTGATGGTGACCTTGGCCGACTCCGAATTCCAGTCCGCCGCCGACCTCGAAGGGGGTGTCATCGGCATCAATGCCCCCCACGACACGCTCGACGCCGACTTCCTCATGGGCGCTGCCGGCGTGGAGCAAGGCGCGTATGAGCTGGTCCCGGTCGGCGAAGATCTCCAAGCGTTGGTCCAGTTGGAGGACGGGGCGATCGATGCGTTCGTCACGGCTGGCGCCGTCTCGGTGGCAGCGATACGAGACTTCACCGATACCGAGCTGAGGATCATCGAGAACGAGGCAGCCGAGAGCTATTACAACGTCGGAAGCATGCTGCGTCTCGATCAGTTGGAGAGCGAGCGCGACCTCGCGGTGCGTTTCGGCCGCGCCGTTGCCCGCGGCATGGTTTGGACATGGGAGAACCCTGAGGCCACCGGTCGGCTCATCTATGAGATGTTCCCGGATGAGGCGGCGGAAAGCGAAGAGCAGGCCATTCGCCTCATCGAAGCCGGAAATGAGGCAAACCAGGCTTCATATGATGCACGCGGTGCGATGGAGCTCGACGTCTACCAGGAGATGGTGGACAAACACGCCGAGCAGGAACTGATCGACGAGTCGTACGATGCCAGCATCCTGTTCACCAACGAGCTCATCGATGACATCTGGGACTTCGATGTGGAGGCTGAGGCAGAGGCGGCGCGGTCCTACGACGGCTGAGCACCGGAAGAAGGCAACAGAAGGCGGATCTTCGTGGATGTGACGATCCGCGATTTGGGCAAGGTGTACTCGTCGAGAGGTGGCGAGGACGTGGTCGCCCTCGCGGGTGTCAGCGCCGACATCGCCTCTGGCGAGTTTGTGACGCTGGTCGGTCCCAGCGGGTGCGGAAAGAGCACCCTTCTCGACATCCTCGCGGGGTTGATTCCACAGACCTCGGGGTCGGTGTCCTTCGACAAGGGTGGCACCGCAGCGGCCGGCCCGACCAGGGTCGGCCTTGTTTTTCAGAAGCCCGTCCTGCTCCCTTGGCGTACAGCTGTGGAGAATGTCTATCTACCGGCCCAGCTGGGGACGGAGCCGCCCGGAAGATCGCAGGGAATCCAACTCAGGGAGAGGGCCGACGACCTCCTCGAGCTAGTGGGCCTGGGTCCCTTCGCCGAGAAGTACCCGTGGGAGCTCTCGGGAGGGATGCAGCAGCGCGTCTCGATTGCACGTGCGCTACTTCTCGACGCCGAGGTGATGTGCATGGACGAGCCTTTCGCCGCTCTCGATGAGTTCACGCGGGAGCAGATGCACATCGAATTGCTCCGGGTCTGGGAGCGACAGGGTTTCACCGGGATCTTCGTCACCCACAACATCTTCGAGAGCGCATTCCTCTCGGACCGCGTCCTGGTGATGACGCCGCGACCAGGGAAAGTTGTCGCCGAGGTGAGCATCGATCTGCCTCGGCCGAGGGACAAGGGGATGATCGGAACCGTCGGCTTCTCAGAGAACGTGCGCCGCATCAGAGATGTCATGTCGGAGCATTGGAACGAATGACCGAGGAACTCCGGCTCGATGTGCCACGCGTGACTCCACCGGGGCGCGGCCGACAGCGCTACTACTCCATGGCCAAGACCATGCTGCTTCAGCTGGGTGCCCTCGGCCTCTTCCTGGGCATCTGGGAGTTGCTCACTGTCAGCGGCATCATCCCCTCATACCTCCTGCCCAGGGCGTCTCAGGTGTTGACCGCGCTCGGCCGCGATGTCCTCGACATCCTCAGCGGCGGGCGCATGTGGGTTCACTTCTACACCACTCTCATCGAGATCCTTCTCGGGTTCGTCTTCTCGGTGCTGATCGGCGTCGCGGTGGGTGCGGTTCTCTCCGAGTTCAAGACGGTCCAACGAGCCACCTACCCCTACATCGTGGCAGCCAACGCCACGCCTCGAATCGCCTTTGCTCCGCTTATCGTCATCTGGTTCGGGTTCGACTTCGCTTCGAAGGTCGTCATGGCTGTCGCTGTGGCCGTGTTCCCCGTCATCGTGAACACGATGGCGGGGTTGGCCGCCACCGACAGGGACGACCTGCGACTGATGCGATCACTGGGTGCGACCAGGTCCCAGTTGCTCTGGAGGGTGCGTATCCCGACAGCATTGCCCTATCTCTTCGCGGGGTTCGAGACTGCCATGCTGTTTTCGGCGGTCGGGGCGGTGATCGGGGAATTCATGGCCGGGAATGCCGGTCTCGGATATGTGACACTGCTCGCCCAGGAATTGTTCCGGTTGGACGACGGCTTCTCGGCAATCGCGTTGCTCTCGGTGCAGGGATTCCTACTTCATCGTCTGGTGGTGGTTGCTCGCCGGCGTTTTGTGTTCTGGCAAGCAGAATCCGGCTCACCCCCGTGACGTTCCTAGAGGAAGGTGGTACCGATGACGAGACGAATCCGACTGGGTGGCTTCTATCGATCGCTGCCAATGGCAGTGGCCGAGGATCAGGGTCTGTACGCAGCTCATGATCTGGAAGTGGAGTTCGACCAGGTCAGCTCGTCGACACAGCAGTTCCAGTACTTGAGCGATGGGCGCTACGACGTCGTCCAGACCTCACCTGACAACACGGCGAACTACCGGTTGAACAGGGGGAATCCGATCGGCGAGCTGGTCGCGGCAAAAGGCTTTCTCGGATTGGACCATGGGATGTACCTCGTGGTGGTTGCCCAGCCCGGCATCGAGTCCATTGAGCAGCTCAGAGGCAAGACGATCTCCGTGGACGCTCCGGAGTCTGGCTTTGCCTACGTCATGTACAAGATCCTCGCCAACCACGGTCTGCAACGCGGCCGGGACTATGACATCGTCTCGACTGGCGGTGTCTACGACCGGTTTGTCGCGATGGTGGAGCAGGGCGCCGACTTTGCCGCCACCCTGATGAGCGGCGGATTCGAGACGCGCGCCGCGGACAGGGGCTTCGTGCTACTCGACTCCGTGCACGATATATACGACCCCTATCTGGGCGTTTGGGCAGCCGCTCGCGACGAGTGGCTCGAGGGCAATCCCGACCTGGCCGCTGATTTCGTCGCGGCGTATCGTCGGGCGTCGGACTGGGTATTCGACCCTCTCAATCGGGATGCTTGCATCGAGAGGCTGCAACGCCTCCCCAACACCTCGCCCGAGCTCGCCGAGAGGCTGTACCAGATTCAGGTGACCCCGGGCGTGGGAAACATCGAGGGAGGGGCGCTCGATCCCGTCGGAGTCAGGAACGTCATGAACCTGAGGGACGAGTTTGGTGGTTTCGAAGAGCCTCAGGACATCGACGAATTGGTGGCGCCGAGCACAGAGCTGTTCGACCTTCGATTCATCGAAGCCTCGGATCGAAAGCAGGAGGGGGACAGGCAATGAGAATCGAGGCGGTACACATCGAGGGCAACGATCCCCGATGGAACATGCCCTACACCCCGGCGCTCAAAGTCCGCGGGGGAGCGATGGTCTTCGTATCAGGGGTAACCGCCGCTCCGGTGTATCACTCGCATCCACACGACCCCGGCGAGTTCGAGCAGATACCTGACGATCCGGTCCGCCAGGCCGAGCTGACCGTCGAAAACCTGAGCGCGGTCCTCACCGCGGCGGGAGGTAGTTTCGCCGATGTGGTCCAGTTGATCAGGTTCATCGTCGATCTGGATCGCAACCAGGACGCGATCAATCGCGTGATGGCCGAGCATCTCGGTGATCATCGGGCAGCGAGCACCACCGTGGAGGTGGTGAGACTGGCCACCGATCCCCGGCTGGTTTTGGAGTTGCAGGCGATCGCGGTGGTTCCCGAGTAGCCGGCCCTTGGTACTTTGGGCACATGACCGGCAGCACGCCCTTCGATGTGATCCTGGCCCTCGCCTTCGGATACCTGATATGGCGTGGGTCGCTGGCTGTCATCCGGATGCTCTCCACCCCGCCACCCGAGGTGGATCCCGGGGATGTCGTGACCGTCGACCAGGGATATCGATGCTCCGTGTGCGGGGCTGAGCTCACCATGACCGCGGTGAACCCGGCCGAGGACAAACCACCACGGCATTGCCGGGAGGACATGGTCCCGGTCGTGATGTAATGACATTGGTGTAGTTTTCCCACGACTTGTCCACAGGATGTGGAGAACTACACGCGTGTAACTCGACGTTGCCGCTTTGTCGGTCCGACTATTCTCGCTTTTCGTGCCTGAGTCGAAACGACGTAAACCGAAAAACCCGCCGGTATCGGCAAGTGCGGCTCAGGCCGCGGCAAAGGCCAAGGATCCCAGCCCCACATGGTACGTGGCGGTCATGGCCGGTCTCATGGTGTTGGGCGTGATCTTGGTGATTCTCCGCTTCGTTTTCGAGTGGAACCAGTTGATCCTGGTCGGTGGTCTGCTCGCCATCGCGGCCGGGTTTCTGATGACCACCAACTACCGCTGACCGGGCTCAGCCACCGGGCGTCGTCGTCGTGGGGGTGGTCGTCGTGGTGGTCGGCGCCGTGGTCGTGGTAGTCGGGGGCACGAACTGCCCGAATGTCACCTCGACCGAATCCCCTGGCAAGAGCATCTCACCCGCACCCGGGCTCTGGGCGATGACTCTGCCGTGCTGGGACGAGTCGGCCACCTGTTCGGTGACTGTGATCATGTTCAGGCCCCTCTCCGCCAGGGCTGCCTCGGCCTGGGCCTGGTTCAGCCCCAGTAGTTCAGGGACCTCGACCGGAGCCGGTCCGAGTGAGACCACGATGAGAACCGTGTCACCCAATTGGACCTCGGTGTCGGCAACGGGATCGGTCCTGATCACCAGGTCGGGGGCGACGGTATCCGAGTACTCGTCCTGCACCCTGACCAAGAGCCCGAGTGCCTGGAGTTGAGCGGTGGCGTCACGCTCGCTGAGATCGGTGAGGGCCGGGACGATTACGAGCTCAGGCCCGGTGGACACCACGAGATTGACCGGCGCTTCGGAGCCGACCCTCACTCCGGCCGACGGAGATTGCTCGATGACGATTCCCTCGGCGAAGTTGGCGTCGGCGCGTTGGGTCACCTGGCCCACGGTCAGTCCGGCGGCCACGATCATCCGCTCGGCCTCCTCCCGGGTCTGACCAACCACCGGCGGCACCGGGAACTCCTCGGGACCCGACGAGACAAAGACCTCGATGGTGGAGCCCTCCTCGACTTCGGTGCCGAAGGTGGGGTTGGTTCGAATCACATTGCCCGCGTCGACGGTGTCACTCGACTCGAAGAAGGTGCGGACCTGAAAACCGTCTGTTTGCAGCCGCTGCAGAGCCTCATCCTGAGGTAGGCCGGTGACATTCGGTACTTCGACGAGGGTTGCCTCCTCCCCGTCTCCGCCCGCCAGTTGGAACAGGACGAAGACCAGGATCCCCAGGGCGATGAGCAGGCCGAATGCGGTCAGGATGAAGGGCAGCTGCGAAGATGGTTCCTCTTCCAGGTCGCGGTAGACCTCGTCGGGTGGGACCGTGGCCGGGGGCACCGGAGCGGTCGACATCACACGGGTGGAGCTGTCGCCGTTGGCCGGGGCAGCTGGAACCGGGATCGGAGCCGGCATCCCGACCTCTTCACCTTTGAGCACCGAGAGCAGATCAGAGCGCATCTCGTCGGCGGTCTGATAGCGGGCGGTCGGGTCCTTACGCATCGCCTTGGTGACCACGGCATCGAGCGATGGGGGGACGTCGGGGTTGAGCGAAGTAGGTGCCGGCGCCTCGGTGGACACGTGTTGGAAGGCGACCGACATCGGGCTGTCCCCTGTGTAGGGGGGACGCCCGGTGAGCATCTCGTAGAGCACCACCCCGAGGGAGTAGACATCGCTGCGGGCGTCGGCTCCTGCACCTTGTGCCTGCTCCGGGCTGAAGTAGGTGGCCGTGCCGATCACTGCGCCCGTGCGGGTCAGCTCCTGGCTGTCGTCCCAAGCCCGGGCGATTCCGAAGTCGGTGACCTTCACTGTGCCGTCCTTGGCCAGGAGGATGTTGCCTGGCTTGACGTCGCGATGGACCAGACCGGCCTGATGGGCCACCGACAACGCCGCTGCCACCTCGGCCGTGATCTCGGTGGCTCGCCGGGCGAGGAGTGCCCCCTCCGACTTGAGCACGTCGCGCAATGATCGTCCGTCAACCAGCTCCATGACGATGAAGTAGGTGTTCTGGGCCTGTCCCCAGTCGTATATCCCAACGATGTTGGGATGACTCAGGTTGGCCGCCGCTTGCGCTTCGCGCCGAAACCGCTTCACGAAAGCCTCGTCTGCCGAATACTGGGAGTGGAGGACCTTGATCGCGACCTTCCGGTTGAGCAGCGTGTCCCTGCCCTCGTAGACATCGGCCATCCCACCTCGGGCGAGATGGGACGTGATCTGGTAGCGGTCGGTCAATGTGGTTTGGGCATCCATGGAGGCGTGGCGGATTGTAGGAACGCTCTAGGCCCAACTCATGGGGATCCCTCCAGCCACAACCGGATCAGGTCGCCGGCAATGGGCGCGGCGACACCGCCTCCCGATGCGGATTCGCCGAGCTCGCTGCTCGCTTCGAGCATCACGGCCACAGCGATCGAAGGATCTTCGACGGGGGCAAAGGCGATGAACCATGGGTTGGGCAGACCCTCGGGGCCCATCGAGGTCCCGGATTTCCCGGCCACCCTGACTCCCGGGACAGCCGCTGCCCTTCCGGTTCCCTCCGTCACGACGCGCTCCATCATCTGCGTGAGCAGCGAGGCGGTGGCGGGGGCCATCGCCCGGCCCAGCGGGATCGCCTCGTACTCCTCGATCGTGTTCCCATCTGCGTCGAACAAGCGATTCACCAGATAGGGCGTCGGGGTGACACCCTGGTTGGCGACGGCCGCAGCCACCATCGCCATGTGTAGCGGCGCGGCGCGCACGTCTCGTTCGCCGATCCCGCTCTGGGCCAGGGCGGCAGGGTCCTCCGACAAAGTTTCGACCGGGTAGGCGGCCTCGGGAACGGTCCAGGGGAACGGGATGTCGGTGTTGAAGCCCATGGCCTGGGCCGTGATCCCGATGTCCTCGGCGCCGATACGCACCGACAGGTCGGCGAACGTCGTGTTGCAGGAGACGATGAATGCTTGAAGCAGGGTTATCGACTCGCCGTTGTTGCATACCCCCCCGCCGGCGTTGGAGATCGTCGCAGTCGAGCCAGGGAGTTGGAACTCGACAGGATCGGGAAATTGCGTATTCAGGTCGGCAGCACCTGTGTCGAGAGCAGCCGCAGCCACGACGGTCTTGAACGAGGATCCTGGCGGATAGATCTCACGGGTAGCGCGGTCGAGCAGAGGCCCGTCGGGATCGTCCAGCAGGGTCTGCCAGGCTGCGGCGGCATCGGCCCCGAGGAGAGGGGCCGGGTCGAACGACGGAGACGATGCCGCAGCCAGGACTGCGCCGGTCCTGGGGTCGAGGGCAACGATGCCCCCTTTGAGTCCTCCCAGGGCCTCGAATGCGGCGCGCTGGAGCGCGGCATGAGTGGTGATCTCGAGACTGCGGGGGCGAAGGTCGCCGCCCAGGATCACCGTGACCAGGTCGCTGATGGTGAGGTCCCGTTTCGAGCGCAGCTCCTGGGCGTATGCGCTCTCCAGCCCCGTGGAGCCGACTAGGAACGAGCTGTATCCGACCATATGGGCAAACGCCTCCCCCTCCGGGTACTCGCGGACGAACGACCTTGGATCGTCGGGATCCTCCACGGATCGGGCCACCACCGTCCCGTCGATCGTGACCATGAGACCTCGCTCCTTCCCCCGCTCGGATAGAGCGGGACGTGAGTTGCGCGGGTCAGCCTTCAGAGTGTCGGCATTGATCACCTGGATCCAGGTGACGGCGAGGAGGAGCACGAAGAACGCGGAGAAGATCCCGATCGACAGCCGCCGTACGGGTCCGTTCATGCCGCCTCCTCGTGGCTGATGCGAAGAAGCAAGGCGACCAGTATCAGATTCCCGACCAGCGCAGACCCTCCGTATGACATGAAGGGGAGGGTGATGCCGGTGAGGGGCACCAGACGCACGATGCCGCCGATGATGAGGATGGTCTGCACGGCGAGCACAAAGGTGAGACCTGCTGCCAGGAGCTTTCGAAATGTGTCCCGGCTGCGAAAGGCGATGCCCAACCCAACCGCCACAACGAGGGCGAACAGGGCGATCACCGACACCGTCCCGGCGAACCCTAACTCCTCGCCGACGGCGGCGAAGATGAAGTCGGTCGAGGCATTGGGGATGAGATCGGGCCTGCCCAGCCCGGGCCCGGCGCCCGAGAGGCTTCCGGTTCCCATGGCAAAAAGGCCCTGGGCGATCT
>Ga0299914_10004288_pt1 | contig 10253 bp, 6 predicted proteins | sample RVTome_10_FD_201361 | JGI IMG/M metagenome (GOLD analysis project Ga0299914, IMG submission 201361) | Soil microbial communities from uranium-contaminated site in the Upper Colorado River Basin, Wyoming, United States - RVT153D57 (version 2) ... | reverse complement strand
CCGTCAGGCGCGTGAGCAGCTCACCGGCCAGTCCCCGTGAGGAAGCGATGCCCAGCTTGCACGTGTCCGTCCCCGGGCACGCCGTCAGGTCTACGATCGTCCCCGCGCCCGGATCGGCCAGGCCGATGGCCTGCAGATCCTGATGAAGGGCCGGCAGATCGCCTTCGGCCACCCAGCGCAACACGATATTCTGCTCGACCGTCAGCCGCAGCTTCTGTCCCGTATGTTTGCGCGCCACGTCCGCAAGCGCGACGACCTGGGGGGAGGTCAGATCGCCGAGCGGAAGGTTGACCGTCGCCACGACGTAGCCCGGCTGTCGCTGCCGGTACACGTTGGTCGCGAACCAGTCGTCGAAGCCGGCCGCACGATCCTGACCGTTGAGGAGGATCGGTGGATGTAGCGGCTCCTCGCGCTGGTGAGGGAGATCGTCGAGGTAGGCCGTCCACCGTTCGTCGGATGGCAGCTTCTCCCGCTCCTCGTAGACGAGGCGCCGGAACTCATCGATGCCAAGCTTATCCACGAGGAACTTGACGCGGGCGCGGTTGCGGTTCCTCTTCTCGCCCATGCGCGCGAAGACGCGGGACATCGCCTGCGCAACGGGCAAGATCTCCTCCTCGCTGACGAACTCCTCGAGCACCTTTGCCTGGTACGGAATGGCGCCGAGCCCGCCCCCGACGAAGACCGTGAATCCGCGCTCCGCCTTGCCGTCGACCTCGCGTACACGCGCAACGAGCCCCAGATCGTGCATCCTTGCCAGGCCGCACGCCGAGCCCTCGCATCCGGAGAAGGCGACCTTGAACTTGCGGCCGAAGTCCTGCGTGTCGTCGTGTCCGAGCAGGAAATAGGCCATGGCGTGCGCATAGGGCGTCACGTCGAAGGGCTCCGTGCGGCAGACGCCCGCAAACTGGCAGCAGGTCAGGTTACGCACGGTATTACCGCAGGCCTCCCTGGTCGTGATGCCGATCCCGGCGAGCCGCCGCATCAGATCGGGCGTGTCTTCGATATGAACGTAGTGAAGCTGGATATCCTGCCTCGTGGTGATGTGCAGGATACCATCCGAGTACTCGTCCGCGACTTGAGCGAGCACCTCCATCTGCTCGGGCGTGAGCTCACCGAACGGAATCTTGATCCGCATCATTCCCGGCGCGTCCCACATCGTATCGGGTCCTTTGACGCGATCCTGCGGGTAGTTCAGCTCCTGCGCCTCGACGCCGTCGTGCCGCTGGCCGTTGTCATAGCGCTGGCCGTAGATGCCGCGTCGAAGCCGCGTCTCGGCGAAGACCCGCTCATCGAGCTTGCCTTGGCGCATGAGCTCCATCTGGCCTTCGAAGATGTCGATCTCGTGGGCGAGATCGGGCGACATCTCGTGCTGTAGTGCGTCTTTCCAGGTGGGCATGGCGATAGGGGAATTCGTTCGGATTCGAAGACTGGGACAACAAAAAAGCCCCCCTGCCGCGCGGGCAAGTGGGCTCTTGGAGGTGGATTCGAGAATCCGGAGCTAAGGTCGGCTCATGATGAGGCCGGCCATCCCACAGGCACGCGCGCAACGCGGGCGTCCAGACAACAACACATACAGTGTGCTGCGAGGCGTTTGCTGTGGAGGGCTAGCTTCATTGAGCGGTGCGTTTCGAAATTCGGCCGCGTGCAGAGTGTAGTAAGGTAGAAATCCGCCGGATGCAGATCAAGTACGGGGCGGGCCACATTCGGGCCGTCGTGGGCATCAACACAGGAAGAACGCGAACGTTCCAGGCGGTGTCGAATCCATCCGACGCGACGCTCACCGTCTCCTTGCCTCGCCGGAGGTCTCTGCCGTATCATCGATTGTGTACGGGTGAAAACGGCGCGAGTCCGTAGAACGATGGCCTTTGATCAGGGTTTGGCTGAACGCGTACGAGGCCACTTGAGCGATCGAGAGGGCGTCGTCGAGAAGAAAATGTTCGGCGGTCTGGCGTTCATGATCGACGGAAACATGTGTTGCGGCGTAATGCGCGACATGCTCATGGTCCGTGTTGGTCCGGACGCCTACGACGATGTGCTGGCTCGGCCCCACACGCGGCCGATGGATTTCACCGGGCGCCCGGTGAAGAGCATGGTCTACGTGGACGGTGAAGGTCTGAAGACCGATGAGGAACTCAGTGCGTGGATCGAACGCGCCGCCGCCTTCGTAGGCACGCTGCCGGCGAAATAGGCCTCCCACGAATGATGCGTGATGTGCCCGTCGTTCGCGCCCGCGGGCGCTATGAGATGTCCGACACCCCCGCATTTTTCCGAGCGGTTACTGAGGGCGGAAACCGCTACAGGCCAGGCGGGACTGTCGGCCACGTCCCGGGAGGGACGAAATCAGTCGGCGTCGTCCGGCCTCGGAAATTGGAAATATAGACGGCCGTCTCTCGCAGCACGCGCCTGACGTCTCTCTGCGACGAATCGCCGAGGGTGGCGCCGCCCAACGTGAGGTCCGGGCTGGAGAAGTGCGGGACCACCTCCAGACGGCCTGTCGACATGATGGTCTTGATGGAATCGTTGCGGAATCCGTGGCCGTAGGGAAAGGGCTCCGTCAGGGGGTCTGCGTCGGGCGAATGCCTGGCCCCCATCAGGTGACCCAGCTCGTGAGCCAGGGCATAGTCCGGAGCGCCGATCGTCTCCCAGAAGATCACCGCGAAGGCCGTAGTCTCTTCCGCCAGCACGGCCCCGTTCACCGTGAGCGACCGATCATCGACGAGCAGGATCCCGACGTCTGCCTCATGCGAGTCGCGCAGGGCGTGCAGCGCGTCGAGGTGGCCGTCGCCATTTCGAATCAGCCGCTCGAGATCCTGGAGCCGCTCGGTCGTCACGTACTCCACCTCCGCCAGATGGGCGAGCCCGAGCCGGATAGGGATGTCGTCCGTCTCGAAGACGCGGTTCGTCTGCTGCAGTGTTCGGTCGACGACGAGCGGCAGGTCGCCGGCCGCATCCGACACGTCGGGCGTGTACGCCACGAGCAGCGTGATCACTGTGGAGGCGGATTCCGGACGCATGCTGTCGCAAGCACCGCAGGCGAACGCGAGGAGCAACATGGGGATCCTGATAATGCGGTGCATGATAGTCCCAAACTGGTTCTCACACGGTCGGTATATTAAGCGCCAGGTTGGACGTGCGATCCCGGGTCAGACGGATTCGGGGGTCGCGTGCATCGCCTCGACGAGAGCCGCTACTCGTCTGCAGTTTAGCATCCTATGACTGAAATCGAATCACCACGAACCTCGACGAAGAACGATCCGGAACGCCGCGCCATCGTCGAGGACGCGCTGGCGCTCGGTGACATCCGAATCGACGGATCCCGTCCGTGGGATATCCGGGTTCTCGACGATCGGTTCTACAAGCGCGTGCTCAGCGAGGACGCGCTCGGGCTCGGCGAATCGTACGTGGAGGGATGGTGGGAGGCCGATGCGCTGGATGAATTTTTCTTCCGGCTCCTCTCGATCGACCTGAGCGGCGTCCGCATGTCCTGGGCTCGGAAATGGACCGTACTGAGGGATCGCTTCTTGAACAGGCAGAGCACGTCGCGTGCTTTTGAGATCGGTGAGCGGCATTACGACCGTGGCAACGATCTCTTCGGCGTGATGCTCGACCGGAGGATGACCTACACCTGCGGATACTGGAAGGACGCCGATACGTTGGACGAGGCGCAGGAGGCGAAGCTCGATCTGGTTTGCCGCAAGATCGGGCTCCAGCCCGGGCAGCACGTGCTCGACATCGGCTGCGGATGGGGCAGCTTCATGAAGTACGCCGCCGAGAACTACGGCGTCTCCACCGTCGGCGTGACCGTCTCCGAGGAGCAGGCCGCGCTCGGGCGCACGCTGTGTAAAGGCCTGCCCATCGAAATCCGCCTGCAGGATTATCGCGACGTGACGGGCCGGTTCGACCACGTCGTGTCCCTCGGCATGTTCGAGCACGTTGGTCCCAGAAACTACCGCGCCTTCTTCGAGACCGCCGAAAGGTGCCTGAATGGGGACGGCCGGCTGCTGCTCCATACGATCGGCAACCGATTCTCGGACCGCTCCACGGACCCGTTCACGGAGAAGTACATTTTTCCGAACAGCGTCATCCCGTCCATTCGACAGATCGGGGAGGCGACCGAGCGCCTTTTCGTGATGGAAGACTGGCACAATTTCGGGCCGGATTACGACCGGACTCTGATGGCCTGGAATGCAAATTTCGAGGCGGGCTGGGAAGAGCTGCGCCCTCGCTACGGAGAGGCGTTCTACCGCATGTGGCGCTACTTCCTGCTCTCCGCCGCCGGCTCGTTTCGGGTGCGGAAGATGCAGCTCTGGCAGATTGTCTTCTCGAAGAACGGCATCATCGGGGGCTATGTCCCCGTGCGGTGATCGGATCTTCGTGCCTCGGCGGGCCGCTGCCCGAGCGACGACGTTCAGGCGCGGATTGGCTCAGGCGCGATGCCCTCAGGACCGGAGCATGTGGGCGGCATCGGACGCATGCGTCGGGTAGGCGAACAGGGTATCCTTCAAATCGCCTACGGCGATCTCACATCGAATGGCCAGGGCGAAGAGATTGATGAGCTCGTCCGCGCCCGAACCGAGAAGGTGCGCGCCGACCACGACGTCGCGATCCCGGTCCACGACGATCTTGTAGGCCGCCGCCCTCGCCCCGACGCGCCGGTAGGTGAACCAGTCCGACATGTCGCCGTGCCGCACGTCGACGGCCAGGCCGCTAACGACGGCTTCGTGTTCGGTCAGGCCCACGAGGGCGATGGGCGGTTCGGTGAAGGCGACCGAAGGCACGGCGCGGTAGTCCGGCTTTCGGTGGTTGCCCTCCAGGAGATTCGATGCTGCGACGCGTGATTCCATTCCCGCCACGGGAGTGAGCGGCATGCCCGGCGTGTCCGCGGCATCTCCGGCAGCATACACGCGCGGGTTGCTGATGCTCTGCAGATATTCGTTGACGCGCACACCGCGTTCGGTACGCGTGACGTTCGCCCGCTCGAGATCCATGTCGTCCAGCTCGGGAACGCGACCGGCGCCGTGAACCGCCAGATCGGCTTCGACTCGGAATGCGCCTCCGTCCGATTCACCCGTCAAGACGATCCCCCCACTCCGGCGTTCGATGCGCGTTACCCGTGTGCCGACGTGGAGGTCGGCACCGAGGCGTCGCGTGGTGTCCGAGAGGCGATCTACCAGATCCGGATCGAACTTGACAAGCGGCCGCGCCGCAGATTGGACGATCGTGACCTTGCATCCCGCTCGCAGCGCGAGATGCGCGAATTCCATGGTGATGTATCCGCCGCCGACGAAAACGATGCGATCCGGCAGCGCATCGAGATCGAGAAATCCTGCGCTGTCCAAAAGGAGATCCGCGCCCTCGAACGGGAGCGGGGCGGGCATGGCACCGTTTGCGAGGAGTACGTTTCCGGCATGCAGGTGCTCCCCGTCGACCGCCACCGTCTCCTCGTCGACGAACCGTGCTCGGCCGCGGAAGGTTGTTATGCCCGCCTTTCGGAAACCCTCCTGGCGCTCTCCGGGCACGGGTTCAGTAAAGGATCGCTTGAAGTCGAGCAGCTCGGACCAGTGAATGAAGGCTTCACCGGAGACGCCGTGCCCGCGCATCCGCCGCACGAAGTCAACCGCTTCTGCGCCCCCGAGGAGCACCTTCTTTGGATCGCATCCTCGCAGCGCGCATGTTCCGCCAAAGGGGCGCGAATCGACGACGGCAACCGACCATCCGGCCTTCGCACACATGAAGGCGGCGGTGGAAGCCGCCGTTCCGGACCCGACGGCGACGAGGTCGAATGTTGTAGACATCGGTCGGCTGGTTCTATCCCTGTCTTGCCCTGCTCTAGCATCCGGTTCGCTCCGGTTCGCTCAGGGCCGCCTGCGCGTCGAAGATACACAACGGTCGGGCCGATTCATCAGCCTCCTTGCCGATCATCGCAAACTCGCGTAGCTTCACTCGATCACACATATCGAGGTGCCGCAATGAAAAGGTTATCCAGACGAGAATTTCTTGCCGCCGGCACGATGGGACTCGTCACCGCAAGTCAGTTGCGAGGCGTCGCGCTGGGATCCCCCCGAATCGACGCGCCGATTAGCTTCCAATCCTGGGGGATGAAGGATCAGCTGAGCGAGGATTTCGACGGTACGCTCGAAGAAGTGCGTGCGATCGGATACGCCGGCATGGAGATGTGCTCTCCCATCAGCTACGGCCAGTTCGAGTTTCTACGTTCCCTCAGTGGCAGTGAGCTTCGGCAGCGCATCGAGTCGGCGGGTCTTTTCTGCAGGACGTGCCACTTCTCCTCCGGCGAGCTGCTGGGCGATGCAGTTCCCGGCACGATCGAGTATGGGAAGGAGCTCGGCCTCGTGAATCTGACCATGTCCTCGGCGGGCATCGGGCGAGACGCCACGCTGGACGATTGGAAGGCGTTCGCCGAAGGGGCCAACGCATCCGGCGAACAGGTGAGGGCGGCCGGACTGCAGCTCGTCTATCACAACCATGCGATTGGGCCCGAATACGACGGTGTGCCCCTCTACGATCACCTGATGCAGCTCTTCGAGCCCGAGCTGGTCATGATGCAGTTTCAGCTTGCAAGCATCTCCGGCGGGTACGATATCGTCGAATATCTCGACAAGTATGCGGGCCGGTACGTATCGCTCCACATGCACGACTGGGATCCGGAGGCGCGTACGATCGTGCCGATCGGGGACGGGATCATAGACTGGCCGCGTCTCCTTACGACGGCGCGAAAGAGCGACATCGCTGATTTCGGTTTGATCGTGGAAATCGAGACCGAGGAGCCCCTGGAGGGACTCGTTCGCAGCTATGCGTACCTGAGCGAGCTGGAAGTGTAGGAGAAACCCCGCAGGCGAGCGATCGGTACATTCGTCTCCGCGTATCGCTCCTTTCGCAATTCCCGGAGATGGACGAGCCGGCCCATCGATCGCCCGTTCAGCGCGCGGTGACGTACCTCGTGGCATTCTCGAACGCCCGGATGCGGGCCCCGCGCCTTCGGGTGCACGTGCTTCCGGGGAGCGTGATCCTGCTCGTCCTGTTGCTGTGCGCCTCGTGCGATTTACCACCCGACAGGGAGTTGGATACTGCGTCGAAAGCGGAGCCGCCTGCCGGGGCTCATGATGCCGAAGCCGCACCTGCGGCCGCCTCCGCCCCGAGTGAGGCGGAAATCCAGCTGGCGGACAGCCTCGCAAATCTGCTGATCGGCGAGGCCGAGTCGAACTTTCAGCGTCTCGAACCGCTTTCGAGCCGTGAAGCGGGGCTCTTCCGGCGCTATTCCCAGGCCGATCACCTCGTGCACGCGCGCCGCCTCGGCATCGACCCCGTGGACGATCGCCGGACAGCCGGAGAGCGGATGACCCGTCCATCGGCGGAGAGCGGCCTCGTCAGGCTGCGGACGAATGCGTACTACATCGTCGATCCGCGCATGGGATTCGCCGTGCCTCTGGCCGTGCCCACTGCGGCACATCTGGTGGAGCGCATCGGCCAACGTCTCCAGCAAGACCTGAGAGCAGAAGGGCTGCCGCCGTACCGCTTCATTCTGACGAATGCGCTGCGAACGGGCATCGACCAGGCGCATCTCCGCGGCGTAAACAGCAACGCTGCGCGAGGGGAGAGCACGCATGAGTACGGTACGACCTTCGACCTCTACTACGGCCGCTTTCACTATTCGGCCGCGCAGGATTCCCTTGCTTCGAGCGCCTCCACTCAGATCGAGGGCGCACGTGCACGCTTCTGGGAGGAGCTGCGCCGCGGACACCGGCGCTCCGGCCGCGTGAACGCCGAGAAGATCAAGGCCGTCTTCGGACGCACCCTGCTTCAGATGCAGGAGGAGGGTCTACTCGTCGCCATGTACGAGCGTGCGCAGCCGGTCTTCCACGTAACGGCGGCACGTGCGATCGAGTCGCCGCCGCTGCACGATGATCCATCCGGCGAGGCGTCGGCCATGCACGCCATCTACGCGAACGTGGAGTCGCAGCTCAGCGACGTCGATGACGACATCGAGGATTTCGAGGAAGAGGCGGCAACGGGCTCCGGAGGTGCAAATGAAGGCTTCGAAGCGCACCTCTCGCGGCTCAAGGAGATGCGGGACATGCTCTGGATTTCGCTGGACCGGATGGGCGGGCTTTCCCTGGCGGAGTTTCGCGCGGCGAGATCGCAGCTTCAGAGAAGGGTCGCCGACATCGAGGGTCAGGTCGTGCGGACGAGCCTGGAATCGGTGGGTAGCGTGCGGGAGCTGCAGAGCCGCGGGCAGAACTTGTTGCAGCGGACGGACCGCGCGCTCGATCAGCTCCAGGCGCAGATCGAGAACGCACCGATCGAAAACAGACAGGTCGAGAGCGCACCGTTCGAGAATAGACCGCACGACCCGATCGAGAACAGACCGCACGGCGCGGGCTCCCGGTACGAAGCTGACGTCTCGGAGCTGCGCTCGCGCCAGGAAGCGCTCCTTCGTATACTTCAGATGCCGGCCGGGACCTCCGGAGCGGAGTTCGAAGACGTGCGCTCCCAGGCAGCAGACGCTGCGGCCGTCCTCGTGGCCGATCTTCAGGTAGTCGTCGAAGAGGTGAACGAACCCGGCGCCTAACGAACCAGGAGCACGACGGAGGGATGAGCACACATGCAACGCCACGACACGCTCGCCGCGAGATGCTCCGCATTCCCGATTGCACTGTTCGTGGCCTGCCTCGTTTTACCCCGGGTGGGCCTCTCCCAGGGCGATCAATCGCTGCCGTGGGAGGCGCAGGTCCAGAGCGCCATGGAGGCCGGCATGTGGGATGCGGCCATTGACCTGCTCGATCCGGTTCTCGAGGATGCGCCGGACCAATTGCGGCCGCGGCTTCTCCGCGCGATCTGTTACCGAGAGAAGGCGAAAGTGACCTATGAGGAGGTCCGTGCAGGGTACTATCTGGACCCTTCCGAGCTCAGAGCGATGTGGCACGCGGCACAATCCGAGTCCCGCGGCGAGACCTGGCAGCTCGACGTGGGGCGCGATTATGACGTCACCCGCGCCATGTTCGATTTCGAGCACATCCTTGCACGGGATTCGAGCTACGACCGCGCACTGCACGAGTATGCCATCCTTTGGCACGATCACGATCTCTTCGATCGCGCGATATCGCTCGGAGAGGAACAGCTCGCATTCCGACCGGACCTGCCTGAGGCGCACGAAGAGCTGATCGAGACGTACCGGCACTTCCTGGCCTGGACGCCGTCCGCAAGGGCGCTCCGCTGGCTGCAGGAGCGCGCCACGCCCTACGCGATGTACTTCATCGGCGAGATCCACCGCCGCGAAGGGCGCCTCGAGCGCGCCGACAGCCTGTTCGAAGCGATGCTGGCCGATCCGGCAGCCATTCCCCCACAGCCCGTCCTGCTTTCTCGCGCTCGCATCCGTATCGCGCAAGAGCGCTACAGGGCGGCCCATGCGTTTATCGAGGACGCGCTGCAGTTCGACCGGCCCGTCGAAGCGCGCCTTCTCTATCGCGACTTCTTCTACGTCATGGATGAGGATGAATTTGCCGAAGCGCGCACGCTGCAGACGGTCGCACAGTACGCGGATTTTTACGAGAGGCTATGGGCCCGCCGAAATCCGACGCCGGCCTCGCGGATCAACTGGCGGCTCGTCGAGCACTATCGACGGCTCGTCACAGCGGAGCGGGAGTATGCCTATTTCGGAGCGAGGCCGGGATTCAGCGGATACAGCGGCCCGACGACGGGGAACGACGGCAACTCGGACACGTCCGGTTTGATCGGGACCCAGGTCACCTTCCCGCCACTCTACCGGGAGACGCATGGATTCAACGATAAAGGGGTCATCTATATTCGGCATGGCGAGCCCGACGAGCGCGTCGTGACCCAGCCTCGACCCGACATCGATCTGAACGAATCGTGGCGTTACGCCGCCGAGGACGTGGAATTCCACTTCTTCATCTCGCAGAGCAGCGGAACGGCCTACAGCTGGCGCCTCGTCTCGTACCTCGGCAACTGCTACATGGCCGACGACCGGCGGCACTGGGGAGGATTCTACGCGCAGATCGCTCCCCGTATGCAGATGGCCGATCCGCTCGACGGCGCCCGCCGGAATGATCCCTGCGGGCAAGGCTCCACACCTCGAAGCGAGGTAGACATGTACCAGGGCATGGACAAGCTTTCGACCGCCGGACAGGAGGCGATTACGGAAGGACTCACGACCGACAGGCACACGTGGACCACGCGTGACGTCGAGAGCTTCGACTATCCGTTCGACGTCGTGA
>Ga0299914_10004287_pt1 | contig 10255 bp, 10 predicted proteins | sample RVTome_10_FD_201361 | JGI IMG/M metagenome (GOLD analysis project Ga0299914, IMG submission 201361) | Soil microbial communities from uranium-contaminated site in the Upper Colorado River Basin, Wyoming, United States - RVT153D57 (version 2) ... | reverse complement strand
GAACGGCGATCAGTTGGTGGCCGAGTGCGGTGATCCGGTCGATGGCTACATCGTCGCACAAGGCAGTCCGGACACCTGCGACGCGCAACGGCGAGAGGAGACTCGTGACGGTCACTGCATATACACGCGGAGGTATCGGGTACGACCGGGCCGGACCGAGAGGTCGGCCGCCGGTCGTCCTACTCCACGCCGGCATCGCGGACCGGCGGATGTGGGATCCGCTATGGCGAATGCTGACCGCCGGTCGCGACGCCATCCGACTAGACCTGCGTGGCTACGGCGATTCCGTCGACCGGCCGGTCGGCGAGCTCTCTGCCGTCGACGACCTACTCGGACTGCTGACCGAGCTCGACGTCAACGCGTGCCATCTGGTCGGCGCCTCGTTCGGCGCTGGCGTGGCTGTGGAGGCAGCCCTGATCGATCCGCACCGGGTGCGCTCGTTGCTGCTCAGTGCACCCGGCGGGTCCCTCATCGCACAGGCGACACCCGACCTCGAAGAGTTCATCGCCGCGGAGGATGCCGCACTGGATCGTGGCGACTTGGACGGTGCGGCCGATGTCAACGTGACGTGGTGGGTCGACGGTCCGCACCGTGACGCCGACGTGGTGGTTGCCACTGTGCGCGAGGCGGTTCGGCAGATGCAGCGGCGCGCGTTCGAGCTGACGGCCGACTGGGACGACGTCGAGGAGGCCGAGTTCAGCCCGCCGGCGCTCGAGCGGCTCGCAGATCTGCGCGCACCGACCCTGGTATTGGCGGGAGAGTTGGACCTCGACGCCATTCGCGACGCCGCGCGCCGCATCGGCGAGCAAGCACCGAATGCACGGAGCGTGCACTGGCGAGACGTCGCTCACCTCCCGTCGATGGAACGCCTAGACGACTTTTACACGCTCCTTACGGACTGGCTGCACGAGGTCGAGAGCTAACGGCGCACGCTGACTCGTCAGGGTCATGCCCGCCTTGACGAGCCGTTGGCGATGGCCACCCGGGCGCACGCGGGCAACGATGGGCCGTGCGAGATGAGCCGGGGTCTCAAGCCCGCGTGTAACGGTCGCTTGCTTCACCACGGATCAGCCCGGCCGGCAGCGCGCGTCCACAGACCACGAGCAGGAGGTGCTGTGCGGCGCCGTGTAGCGGCGTACCCGATCCGTAAGTGAAGTCGATGTCGTCCGCCCGCAGCTCAACACCGTCTAGATCCGCGCCGAAGAACGTGACGCTCTTGGGCGTCATACCGTCCAGCACGATTCGCAGCCGGTCCTCTGGGATCACGCGGTCGAGGCCCAGGGCAACTGTGATGTCGAGGCCGTGGATTACGTCGTGGCTCAACGCACCCCCGTACCCACCGCCCGGTGGTTTCCACGGATGCCGCACGTTGTCCATGATGGACGCGGCGAGGTCACCGGCGGACACTTTGGCCGCGTCGCGCCGGGCGCACCGGTCCGCCATGCGGTTGAAGTCGCCGCGGGCCTTGAGCAACTCCAGTATCACCTTTGCCCTCGAGTAGCGGAACGGCATCGTCATGTGCGCTACGACTTCGTGCACTCGCCAGCCGGCGCACAGGCTCGGGGCGTCCCACGCGTCTGCAGGCAGGCCCGCCAGTATCGTCGCCAAGTCGTGACGCTCTGCCGCAATGGCGTCCCTGATGTCGGAATCTGCCACGGTGTTCTCCGTTCGTCGATGGTCGTTTCGTCCTACCGACGAACGAGGGGAACGTAGATGGACAACCGATGGCGGTCAGTTGCCGGAGATCTCGACGAGCCTGCTTTCGAGGTAACGGCGTTCGGGCTCGGCGGACACGAGACTGAGTGCCTGACGGTACGCCGCCGCGGCTCTGTCGGTGTGGCCGAGCCGGCGCAGCAGGTCCGCCCGCGTCGCTTGCAGGAGGTGGTAGTCCGTGAGCGCACCGGACTGTTCCAGGGTGTCGACGAGTGCCAGACCCGCCTCCGCGCCATCGGCCATGGCGACGGCAACGGCCCGGTTCAACTCGACGACCGGCGACGGTGCGTGGCGCGCGAGTTCGCCGTACAGCGCGGCGACCTCATGCCAGTCCGTATGCGCCGCTTCGGCAGCGGTGGCGTGACAGGCGGCGATGGCAGCTTGCAGCAGGTAGGGCCCGGGCTGGCCGAGCGTCAATACGCCATCAAGGAGTTGTACGCCTTCGCCGATGGCGTCGTGGTCCCAGCGGCTGCGGTCCTGTTTGTCAAGGGTGACGAGGTCACCAGCGCTGTCCAAACGGGCCGCGCGTCGCGCGTCCTGCAGCAGCATCAGCGCGAGCAGCCCGGTAGCCTCCGGCTCGTCGGGCATCAGCCTCACGAGCACCCGCGCCAAACAGATCGCCTCCGACGTGAGGTTCTGCCGCACCAGGTCTGCGCCGGCCGTTGCCGAGTATCCCTCGTTGAACAGCAGGTAGAGCACGACCAGCACCGCTGGCACGCGCTGGCGAAGTAGCTGAGCCGGAGGCACCCGGTATGGAATCCCGGCATGCCGGATCTTCCGCTTCGCCCGGGTCAGTCGCTTGGCCATCGTCTGCTCGCTGACAAGCAGGGCGCGGGCAATCTCAGCGGTGGTCAGCCCGGCGACCGTCCGGAGCGTGAGCGCAACGCGCGCCTCCAACGACAGCGCCGGATGGCAACAGGTGAACATCAGCCGCAGTAGGTCGTCCGGAACGCCGCTGTCGTCGACCGGCTCCTGCTCGGAGCCCCGCCAAGCGACGGCAGCTTCGCGAAGCTTGGCGGCGCCAATGTCGTCGCGGCGTTGCCGGTCAATGGCGCGCCGGCGTGCGACGGTCGTCAGCCACGCACCCGGCCTGCGGGGCACGCCATCCCGGGGCCAGTGTTGGGCGGCGATTGCGAATGCCTCCTGTGCGCACTCCTCGGCCAGGTCCCAGTCGCCGGTAGCGCCGATCAGAGTAGCCACGACCTGGCCCCACTCGGCGCGGAAGGCGTGGGCGAGGGCCGCCTCCGCTTCGGTCGTCACGGTACCGAGAGGGGCCGGATCTCGATTGTTCCGTAGCCGGCCGCAGGGTGCTTCCTGGCGATCTGGACAGCCTCGTCCATGTCGGTGCACTCGATCAGGCAGTACCCTCCGATCTGCTCCTTGGTCTCGGCGAACGGCCCGTCCGAGAGGAGCACCTCCTTGTCGCGCACACGAACCGTCCTGGCCTCGTCAGGTGGACGCAGCCCGCCGCCGCCCTGGAGGACGCCACGGCGGAGCATCTCCTCGTCCCACCCGCCACATCCGTCGTCGGCGTGTTCCGCGGCGGTTTCGTCCCCGCAAATCAGCAGCATGTACTTCATGACGTCACTTTAGGCGAGCATGGCGCTACGGCTACCTGTCGACGAGCCACCGCTGCACGGCGACCCACCGACGGTGCTGCTGCAGGTGTACGACTCGCCGCGTCTTGGCTTCTGCGAGTCTTGAGCACCAGATCCGCTGCGGTCGCACGTCGCGGTCTCCGGATGCACGTGGCTCACGAAGGGGTGCCGAGGGCCAGTGCTTTGCGGATTCTGATGTCGTCGGGGGAGAGGGCCGCGGCCAGTGTAGCCCAGTGCTGCGGCGGTGTCCCTGGGGAGCCGGGGTAGGTGAACCCGTGCGGTGACAGCGTGACCGGAGCGGTGGTGTCGCCGTGGCTGGCGAGCCCGGCGGCCGCGCGGTCGTTGAGCATCTGCTGCGCCCGGTCCAGCGCTGCCGGGCCCAAACCGCGGGCGCCGTCGACGCCGTCGTCGAACCAGCTGCTATACAGGTCGGACATGACCTCCCTGGCCATGAAGTGGACATAGAAGATGCGGCGCATGCCGTCGGACTCGTTCGGCCGTGAACCGTGCGGCGCGGTGAGGGCGTGAAGCAGGATGTCGCCGGGCGCCATCTCCAGCGGCGCCGAGCCAGGGTGGTCGAACAGCTCGTCCTGGGTGAATCGGTCGATGTCGACGTGCCCGACCAGGTGGTGCCCAGCGATTGCGTAGAGGCAGCCGTTCTCGAGGGTGGCCGGGTCGAGGTAGATGTCGCAGTCGAAGTTCGGGACGGGATACGTCTCGCTGCGCGGCTCCGGCCCGACCCTGCCATCACCCCAGCCGGTCGGGCTGAGATAGGGCGGGTCCTGGTGCCACGGGATCGCGACGCCTGATTTGGGCATCTTGACCACGAGCGAGTTGTTCACCGGCATGAACGGGTGCCCCATGCACTGGCCGACCGCGGTCAGCAGGTCCGGGTGGACGGTGGCGGCCCGGAACGCCGCTTCGCGATCCCACAGCACGCCGTCGGTGCGGTAGTACTGCTTCTCGCCGTCGACCTCCCGGTACCCGTGACCGTCGCCGATGCCGGCGATACCGTCCGCCTGCACCGCTTCGGCGGCGTCGCGAAGCGCACGCACCTCCTGGTCGCTGAAGACGCCGCGGACGGCGAGAAACCCGTCGCGATGGAACTGGTCGATCTGGTCCTGGGTCAGCATGGCGGTCACACCTTCCGAGTCGGGCCTGATTCCTACTATTCCTCTGACAGTACGATCGGCCAGCAGCAGGCTAGAAGGGCGTGACCCGACAAGGAGGGGTACGATTCCGACCAACAGTGACCGCTGGTGTCACGCAGTGTCGAGGCGCGCTATGCCGTCCTGGCAGGGTATTGGCGGCACCTCGTGCGTGATCCGGCGTCCTGGACCTGGCTTGATCGCCTTTGGTCGATCGCGGCGCAGCTGACCATGTCAGTGCCCACCCGTACGCTGCGTGGCCATGGCTTCTCATGCGTTCGTCGACGAGTCGAAGGCGCAGCGATACATCCTCGCTGCAGCGACAATCGACGGCCGAATGCTGCAGGATGCGCGGCGGGCGATGAAGGACCTCTTACTTCCCGCTCAACGACGCATCCACTTCCGCGACGAGAGCGACAGCCGAAAGCTAAGGGTGATCAAATCGGTGCTTGCGCTTGACATCGACCTTCACGTCTACGTCGCTGACCGAAAACCAAGCCAGGTGGAGGCACGGCGACGCTGCCTGACGAGTCTGGTAGAAGATCTCGCTACGCAAGGCATCCGTGAACTCGTGCTTGAACTCGACCAAGCAATGTTGCAGCACGACAAGCGCACCCTGGCAGCGGCAACGCGACAGTTCTTTCCGGCCGATGAGCTGACCTATCGATGGCGTCGAGCCTTCGATGACCCAATGCTCTGGACCGCTGACACGACCGCGTGGTGCTGGGCTGCTGGTGGGCGATGGCGGAGGAAGATTGAGGCACGGGTGTCCCTCACCGAGCTGTAGCAGCAGCGCAAAGCCCCGCTAGACAGTCGTCCGGCTGGCAGCGGGGCTCACTTCCGCAGGCTAGTGCCTTTGGCTATCTGGTGAGCGTAACACGATCTGGTCCTGGGTCAGCATGGCGGATACTCCTTCGAGTAGGTGGGATTGATTCCTGCTATGTCTTTGACGGTACGATCGGCCAGCAGCAGGCTAGAAGGGCGTGACCCGACCAGGAGGGGTACGATTCCGACCAACGCCGACCGCTGGGTGTCACGCAGTGTCGAGGCGGGCGTTCACCGTCGCGGACAGTACCGGCGCGTCCTGGACCGGGTGTTGCCCATCCATGAGCTCATCGTCGTACAGGCGGGGACGCTGCCCGTCACCGACGCCGATGTCCGATATGCCGTGCCGGCTGGGCATTGGCTGCTCCTCGAGGCCGGCAACCGGCATTTCGGCCACGCTGACATCCCGCCGGACATGTGGTTCTACTGGGTGTGCTTCGGTGAAGTCGACCTCGACCTGCTCCGTCCCACGCTTCGCCACGGCACTCGCACCGGACGGCTCGCCCGACCGGACCGCGTCCGCCAGCTCTTCGAGCATCTCCTGGCTGATCAGCAGTCGAATGTGCTCACCGCCGAGGCGGCACGCTGCTTCCTGCGACTGGTCCTCACCGAAGTGATGATCGAGCCCAGGACACCTGGCCAAACGCCGACTGCTGGGGCACGGCTGGCCAAGCGGGCAGCGGCCCAGATCAAGGAACGACTTGGCGATCCCGAGCTGAGCACGGCACGCCTCGCCGACGATCTCGCCTGTCATCCGGACCACCTGGGCAGAGCCTTCCGCGCCACGTTCGACGAGACACTCACCGGCTATCTGCACCGGGCACGCATCGATCGGGCGCGTGAGCTATTTCGAACGACGGACCGACCCGCCGTCCGAATCGCCAACGACGTGGGCTTCACCGACCTCCGCTACTTCCGGCGCATCTTCGTCCGCTACACCGGACTCACACCGAGCCAGTTCCGGCAACTGTATCCGGAGGCCGCCGGAGAAGGCTGACCGCTTGCGTCGTATGAGCGTGCGCCGGCGCAGGTCGCCAAAGCTGCCCGAGAATATGCCCGCAGGCGGCCTTCAGGGCGCCGCGCCGCCGATAGTTTGATCGCTGCATGCACCGCGGGCCAGGTTGAAAGTGACAATGTCCTATTCAGTGCGTGCCGACTTCGGTGGCAAGGCATGGATGTCGACGAGGTCCCCGTACGTCTGGAAGTCGTCAGGATTCCTGGTAAAAAGCGTTGCGTTGTACGCGTGGGCCGAAGCGGCGATGAGTAGATCCATGACTCGTCGACGCGGGCTGCGTTTGAGTGCCCTGGATGCGGCGGCGATGAGACCGTAGCTGGCAGCCACGTCTTCTTCGATGCGCAAGACTGTCATGCCTCGCTGCACGTCGTTCAATCTGACGATCCGCTGCATTCGTTCCTCGGCGCTTGCGACCAGCACGCCGAACTGCAGTTCGGCCAACGTGGCGGCGCTGACGGCAAACCCTATGGGCTGGAAATCGGTGGGGATCTCCTCGGCGCTCAGTCCCGAGATGACAACACTGGTGTCGAGTACGGCAAGCATCACTCGCTACCGCGATCGTCGTCCCACGGATCCATGAGCCGCTCGGGACCATCGCGGTCCCAAGGCGCCAGCGCAGGTCCGCTGAGGACGTTGAGCGCCGTCTCCAGCGGCGTCCACGCCGGTCCACTGACGGGTGCCAGTTCAGCGGCGGGTCGTCCGGCAACGGTGACGGTGATCCGCTCACCTGCCTCCGCTCTGCGGACGTACTCACTCGCGTGCTGGCGCAGTTCGCGAAGACCGATAGTGGTTGCCATGAAACGAATGTAGCACGTGTGTTACCTCGGAGTTCGGCGCTACTCGCCGCCCGGACGCGATCACCAGGGCGATGCTCATGCGATGCACGTCGGCATACGGGCGATCGCAGGACCTCCTGATCTATTCTAGTGCTAGAATAGTTCTGTGGAGCTGACCCCATCCGAATTGACCGTCCTGGGACTGATCATCGAGCGCCCCCAGCACGGCTACGACCTGGAACAGGTCATCGAGCAGCGCGGCATCCGGCAGTGGACGGACATCGGCTTCTCCTCGATCTACTACCTGCTCACCAAGCTGGAGAAGCGGAGCCTGATCCACGTTTCCGAGGCTCCCGCCGGTGCGAAGTCCCGTCGCGTCTTCCACGCCACAACCGCTGGCCGGCAGGCCGCAACGCGCAACGCCCTCGCCCTCATCGCCGAGCTTCGCGCGATACCGCACCCGCTCCTGGTCGGCATCGCCAACCTGCCGCTGCTCGCCGAGCACGAATATGCCGAGGCGCTACGCACCAGGCTCACACAGGTCGAGGGCCGCATCGCCGCGGTCGAGGAAGCCGAGCAGGCGCAAGCTCACCTCCCGCTGCCAGCGCGCGAGGTGTTCTCTTACTCGCTGAGCCTCCTGGAGGCAGAAAGGTCGTGGCTCGCCGCCCGAGTCCAGGTGTCTGATGACCGACAAGACTGACTTCAAGAAGACCCTCGACGCCTACCGGGCGAAGCGAGGCCAGTTCCCGATCGTGGAGGTGCCTGACATGCAGTACCTCATGGTCGACGGCCACGGTGACCCGAACACCTCACCGGCCTACGCCGACGCGATCAGAGCGCTCTACCCGGTGGCCTACAAGCTGAAGTTCGCCAGCAAACGAGACCTCGGACGCGACTACGTCGTCATGCCGCTGGAGGGTCTGTGGTGGGCTGAGGACATGGACTCCTTCACATTTTCACGGGACAAGTCCCGGTGGGACTGGACCATGATGATCATGGTCCCGGACTGGATCGACCAGCACATGTTCGATGCCGCCATCGAGCAGGTAGGAACCAAAGACCGCCCGGCCCGCCTGGGCAACATCCGCCTGGAGACGCTGTCCGAGGGACGTTGCGTGCAGACGTTGCATATCGGCTCCTTCGACGACGAGGCCGACGTCCTAGCGCGGATGCACCACGAGGTCATTCCGAACAACGGTCTTCGCATGGTCGGCAAGCACCACGAGATCTACTTCAGCGACTCCCGCAAGGTCGCCCCTGAGAAGCTGCGCACCATCCTCCGACAACCGGTCAGCATCGCTGCTGCCACGCACGGCAGCTACCCAGCGACCCGTTCTACTGCCGTGACCTCGGCGGTGGAGGGCGTAGGTGGAGGCTGAGGACTTCGTACGGCGCGACGTTCACGTCCGCGGCGCCGTCGTGGATGCCGATCGGCTCCAGAGGATCCTCCAGCGCTGTGCAGCGCACGGCTTTGCCGGTGGTGCCGTTGGGGTGTGTGATCTTTGCCGACCCTGGTCGCCCGGCTAGCTCTTGGACTCGGACGAGTAGTCCCTCGCCGACACGGGCGGATGCGACGGTGACGGCAATGTGGTCGGGCGCGTCGACGTCGAGCAAGGACTGCCCGGCGGCGGGCAGCCGCCGCTCAGCGGTGTCCATCTTGTCGAACCAGGTCACGGTGTGGCCGATCAGCGGGGTTCGCACCGACCGTCCGAAGCGTGCGGCCGCGGCGGGGTCGAAGGCGGCGCTTGGGGTGAACGCGTACCGCAGCACGAGCGATCCGGACTGGGCGGGCGGGAAGTTCGTCCACCAGTAATTGTTCATCACCCACGACAGCAGCAACCCGGATTCGGCATGGAACTTTCGCGGCCAACGGCCCCGCACGACGTCGGACAGCGTCCACAGCGGAGCGTCGCAGCTTGTCCACGTGATCGACAGGCCGTCGCCAGACACCGCCACCGCCTGCTGCGTGGTGAACCACTCGTTGCAGGCGCCGGGCACGTGGTCCGTCGCCGGGTCCACCCAGCCCTGCTGGCGCTCGTAGCGCACCGAGGGCGGTGACACGGCGAACGGGAATGTGACGTACACGCCCTCCTTGGCGAACACCTCGTCCTTCTCCAGCCGGACGACAACCTCGACCCGGTCGTCGTCGTCGAACAGGCGGATCTCGGTGCGGATGGACGGCAGGCTCGGCCCGTTCCCGGCGGCGACGAGAAGGTGACCGTCGGGAGTGCGACGCACCGACTCGATCTGGCTGTGGCAGACCGTGGTGTCCAGGTCCGGCGCGGGCAGACTCAGGTCGGCGTCGCTCAGCGTTGTTCGTTCGCCTTGTAACCCGCGGCCCTCCTCGGTGCCGCCGCCGCTGACATAGAGCACGTCGCCGAGCGCACATCCGTGCGCAGCGTCGAGCAGCTCGCGCTCGAGAGTTCGCGAGTACAACGCGACGACACGCCTTGTCACCGGGTCGATACGGACCCGATAGCGCGGTGTCTCCAGGGTCTCGGGCACCAGCACGTCCGCGTTGGGGGCCGAAGCCTCGGGCCGCGCTGCCGTGATTGCGGCCTTGGCGGACAATGCAGGCTCGACGATGCGCGCCGTGCGGTAGCCGAAGGCGGGGACGTCGCGCATGGTGAACCGGACCAGCTGGAGCCGCGGGCCGGGCTCGAGAACCTCGTACGTGATGTCCGCCCCGTCGTCGCCGAGGAGCCGAGAGCCGGTGCCCAACTCGATCTCGACCGCGCCGTCGCGTGCCCAGGACAGCGGGTTCCACACCAGTACCGTCGGCCCGTCCGTGGTGACCCGCTCGGCCAGCTGGGACAGGGCGCGGCGCGTCTCGTCGGCGGCAACCCGGGCTGCCGTCTGGACCTGGTGGTCCTTCCACGCCAATTGGTCAACGGTCGAGTGGGCGTGCGGATGGTCGACCGCGTGCATCGAGGTCCAAGTGTGCTCGCAGCCGACAAGGAGCGCGTCCCACGCCCGGTCCAACTCGGGAATGTCTGGCGCAACGGTTGGGTCGACGTTGGCCAAGAGCGCCGTCACCGCCTCCGCGGCGGGCAGATCGACCTGGGCGCGACGGTAATCCGCCACGATGCGCGCACCAGCGCCGAGGCCGTCCTCCCAGAAGCTGCCGCCGTCCCCGCGGCGGCGGGGGAGCCGGTCACGCAGCGGGCGCACAGCGGCGAA
>Ga0299914_10004286_pt1 | contig 10256 bp, 9 predicted proteins | sample RVTome_10_FD_201361 | JGI IMG/M metagenome (GOLD analysis project Ga0299914, IMG submission 201361) | Soil microbial communities from uranium-contaminated site in the Upper Colorado River Basin, Wyoming, United States - RVT153D57 (version 2) ... | reverse complement strand
GCTGCGCTTCGCAACACGTGACGACGCTCGCCAGATGATCATCACCATCCTCGCCTTCCTCGTGACGATCGGCCTGCTGATCGTCATTCACGAGTACGGCCACTACCGCGTCGCGGTGGCTTGCGGCGTGAAGGTGCTGCGCTTCTCGGTCGGTTTCGGCCGCACGCTGTGGCGCCGCCAGGCCACGCCCGACAGCACCGAGTTCGTCATTGCCGCGCTGCCGCTGGGCGGCTACGTGAAGATGCTCGACGAACGCGAAGGCGCGGTGCGTCCCGAGGAGCGCCACCTCGCGTTCAACAACAAGCCGCTGTGGAAACGCACGGCGATCGTCGCCGCCGGGCCGATCGCCAACCTCGCGCTCGCGGTGCTGCTGTATGCCGCGGCGAACTGGATCGGCGTCGAGGAGCCCAAGGCGCTGCTGGGTGCACCGCCGGCCGGCAGCCTTGCGGAAAGCGCCGGCGTGCAGGCCGGCGACTGGGCGCGCGCCACCTCCACCGACGGCAACGAGTGGCGCGACCTGCGCTCGATGACCGATCTGCGCTGGGAGATCACGCAGGCGGTGCTGCGCAGCGAGCCGCTGCACCTGATGGTGTCGGACGCGAGCGGCCGAGGCGAGCGCAGCATGGTGCTGCCGCTGGACGCCCTGGACTCGAACGACATCGATGCGCAACTGCTGCGCCGCATCGGCCTCGGCCAGCCGTACGGCGAGGCGGTGATGGACCGCGTGGCGCCCGGCGGGCCGGCGGCACAGGCCGGCTTGCAGGCCGGGGACCGGGTGCTCAGCGTGAACGGTCAGTCGATTCCCGATCGCACGCGGCTGCTCGAGGTGATCCGCGCGAGCGCCGAATCCGGCACGCCGCAGCCGATGACCTGGCGCGTCGACCGCGACGGGCGGACGCTCGAACTCGTGGTCACGCCGAAAGTCGTCGCCGACGGCAACCAGCGCATCGGCCGCATCGAGGCCTTCATCGGCCGGCCGCCCGAGATGGTGCTGGTGCGCTACGGCGTCTTCGAGGGGCTGACACAGGCGTTCACGCGCACGTGGGAGATGTCGGCGCTGACCCTGAAGATGCTCGGCAGGATGCTGATCGGCGAGGCCTCGCTGAAGAACCTCAGCGGCCCGCTGACGATCGCCGACTACGCGGGCCAGTCGGCCAAGCTCGGACTCGCCTACTACATCGGCTTTCTCGCCGTCGTCAGCGTGAGCCTGGGCGTGCTGAACCTGCTGCCGCTGCCGATGCTCGATGGCGGACACCTGATGTATTATCTTTTCGAAGCGGTGACAGGGCGGCCGGTCTCGGAACAATGGCTGGAACGCCTGCAGCGAGGCGGCGTGGCCATCATGCTCGTGATGATGTCACTCGCGCTCTACAACGACGTGGCCCGCCTTCTGGGCCTGCATTGAACCCCCACCGCATGCGCTCCTCCTCCCGCCCGAGATCGTTCCGCCCTGCCGTTTTGTCCTTCGCCCTGGCTGCCGCGTTGCAGACCGGATCGGCGTGGGCGGTCGAGCCGTTCGAACTGAAGGACATCCGCGTCGAAGGCCTGCAGCGCACCGATGCCGGAACCGTGTTCGCGTCGCTGCCGTTTCGCATCGGCGACACCTACAACGACGAGAAGGGCGCCGCCGCGCTGCGTGCGCTGTTCGCCACCGGCCTGTTCAAGGACGTGCGCATCGAAGTCGAGGAGGGCGTGGTCATCATCGTCGTCGACGAACGGCCGGTCATCGCGGGCATCGACTTCCGCGGCCTGAAGGAGTTCGACAAGGAGACGCTGGTCAAGTCGCTGAAGGACTACGGCATCGGCGAGGGGCTGCCGTTCGACAAGGCGCTGGCCGACCGCGCCGAGCAGGAACTGAAGCGCCAGTACCTCTCACGCAGCCTGTACGGCGCCGAGGTGGTGACGACCGTCACGCCGATCGAGCGCAACCGGGTCAACGTCACTTTCACCATCGACGAAGGCGAGTCGGCGCGCATCAGCGAGATCCGCATCGTCGGCAACAAGGTGTTCTCCGAGGGCACGCTGAAGGGCTTGTTCGAGCTCAACGACGGCGGCTGGCTGAGCTGGTACACCAAGGCCGACCGCTACTCGCGCGCCAAGCTCAACGCCGACCTCGAGGCGCTGCGTGCCTACTACCTGAACCGCGGCTACCTCGAGTTCAACGTCGACTCGACCCAGGTTGCGATCTCGCCCGACAAGCAAGACATCACGATCACGATCAACGTCAGCGAAGGCCAGCCCTACACCGTGACCGCGGTGAAGCTCGAAGGCGACTACCTCGGCAAGGAAGAAGACTTCAAGACGCTGGTGTCGATCGAGCCCGGCGAGCCGTACCGCGCGGAGGCCGTGGCCGACACCACGAAGGCTTTCGTCGACCGTTTCGGAACCTTCGGCTACGCCTTCGCGCGCATCGACCCGCGCACCGAAATCGACCGCGCCACCGGGCAGGTCGTGCTGACGCTGTTTGCCGAGCCGCGGCGCCGCGTCTATGTGCGCCGCATCAACGTCGCCGGCAACACGCGAACCCGCGACGAAGTCGTGCGCCGCGAGTTCCGACAGTTCGAGTCGTCGTGGTACGACGGCCGCAAGATCAAGCTGTCGCGCGATCGCGTCGATCGGTTGGGCTACTTCAGCGAGGTCGACGTGGAGACCCAGGAGGTGCCCGGCACCTTCGACCAGGTCGACCTCACCGTGACGATCAAGGAAAAGCCCACCGGCAACCTGATGGTCGGCGCGGGGTTCTCCAGTGCCGACAAGCTGTCGCTCAGCGCGTCGATCCGGCAGGAGAACGTCTTCGGCTCGGGCAACTACCTCGGCCTCGAGATCAACACCAGCCGATCGCAGCGCACGCTGGTGCTCAGCACCGTGGACCCGTATTTCACGATCGACGGCATCTCCCGCTCGTTCGACATCTACTACCGCACGATCAAGCCGTTCAACAGCCAGGGCGAGCAGTACGAGCTCGTCACGCCGGGCGCTTCGGTGCGCTTCGGCGTGCCGTTCAGCGAGTACGACACCGTGTTCTTCGGCGTCGGCTACGAGCGCACCGAGATCAAGGGCGACACGGCGGTGCCGCAGAACTACTTCAACTACCGCGAGACCTTCGGTGCGATCAGCAGCACGATCCCGTTGACGATCGGCTGGACGCGCGACGGACGGGACAGTGCACTGGTGCCCACGCAGGGGCGCTACCAGCGGCTGAACCTCGAGGCCGGCCTGGTCGGAGACGCCCGCTACCTGCGCGCGAATGCGCAGGTTCAGCAGTACGTGCCGCTGACGCCCAGCTTCACGTTGGGCCTCAACGCCGAGCTTGGCTGGGGCAAGGGGCTGAACGGCAAGCCCTATCCGATCTTCAAGAACTTCTACGGCGGCGGCCTCGGCACGGTGCGTGCGTTCGACCAGGGTTCGCTTGGGCCGGTGGACGTGATCGGCGCCTACATCGGCGGCAACCGGCGCCTGAACCTGCAGACGCAGCTGTACTTGCCGGTGCCCGGAACCGGCAACGACCGCACGCTGCGCTGGTTCGCGTTCATGGACGCCGGCAACGTGTGGGGCGAAGACGAAAAGATCACCGCCGGCAGCATCCGCGCGTCGGCCGGACTGGGCGTGAGCTGGATCTCGCCGGTGGGCCCGCTGCAGCTCAGCTACGGCACCCCCATCCGCAAACAGCCCGGCGATAGAATCCAGCGACTTCAATTCCAGATCGGGACCGCGTTCTGATGAAACTTTCCTTTGCAACGCTGGCGGCCGCTGCGGCCGTGGCGATGGCCGCGGCGAGCGTGCAGGCGCAGGAACTGAAGATTGGCTACGTCAACAGCGACCGCGTGCTGCGCGACGCCGCGCCCGCGAAGGCCGCGCAAGTCCGGCTCGAAGCCGAGTTCGGCAAGCGCGACAAGGAACTCAACGAGATGGCGCTGCGGCTGAAGGCGGCGGCCGACAAGCTGGAAAAGGAAGCACCGGCCTTGGCCGAGTCCGAACGCAACCGGCGTCAGCGCGAGCTGATCGACCAGGATCGCGAAATCCAGCGCAAGCGCCGCGAGTTCCAGGAAGACCTGAACCAGCGCAAGAACGAGGAACTGGCCCAGGTGGTGGAACGCGCCAACAAGGTCATCAAGCAGATTTTCGAGAACGAGAAGTACGACCTGATCCTCCAGGAGGCGGTGTTCGCCGGTCCGCGCGCCGACATCACCGACAAGGTCATCAAGGCCCTCAATGCGCAAGGCGGCAAGTGATTGGCCCTCGACTTCGCGCTCGGTGAGATCGCCGAGCATCTCGGCGGTGAACTGATCGGCGACCCGGCGCTTCGCATCGAGCGCATCGGACCGCTGGAAGGCGCCACGCCCGCCACGATCTCCTTTCTGTCCCATCCCCGCTACCAGTCGCAGCTGGCGCAGACACAGGCCGGCTGCGTCATCGTGGCGCCGGCCATGCGCGATGCGGCGGCGGCGCGCGGCGCGGTCATCGTGCTCGACGACCCCTACCTCGGCTTCGCGCGGCTCACGCAGTGGTGGGCGGCCCGCACCCGCGTGCCGGCGCCGCCGGGCATTCACCCGAGCGCCGTCGTCGATCCGGGCGCCGTGCTCGGCGAAGGCGTGTCGGTCGGGCCGCTGGCGGTGATCGAAGCCGGTGCGGCAATCGGCGACGGCGCGGCCGTCGGTGCGCACTGCGTCATCGGCGCCGGCGCCGGCATCGGACGCGCGACACGGCTCGCGCCGCGCGTCGTGCTCGGCGCGGGTTGCCGCATCGGCGAGCGCGGCATCGTGCACAGCGGCGTCGTCATCGGCGCCGACGGCTTCGGTTTCGCGCCCGTTCAAGGCCGCTGGGAGAAGATCGAACAGCTCGGCAACGTGTGCATCGGCGACGACGTCGAGATCGGCGCCAACACCTGCATCGACCGCGGCGCACTCGCCGACACGGTCATCGGCGACGGCGTCAAGCTCGACAACCTGATCCAGATCGGGCACAACGTGCGCATCGGCGCGCACACCGCGATGGCCGGCTGCGTCGGCGTGGCGGGCAGCGCGACGATCGGTGCACATTGCACCGTCGGCGGCGGCGCGATCGTGCTCGGCCACCTGACGCTCGCCGACCACGTGCACATCTCGGCCGCGTCGGTCGTGATGCGCTCGATCCGCAAGCCGGGACAGTACAGCGGCGTGTTCCCCATCGACGACAATGCGTCCTGGGAAAAGAACGCCGCCACGCTGCGCCAGCTGCACACGCTGCGCGAGCGGATTCGCACCCTGGAGGCGCTGCGCGGCAACGACAAGACACCATGATGGACATCCACGAGATACTGAAGAAGCTGCCGCACCGCTATCCGATCCTGCTCGTGGATCGGGTGATCGAGCTCGAAAAGGGCAAGCACATCAAAGCGATCAAGAACGTATCGATCAACGAACAGTTCTTCCAGGGCCACTTCCCGCACCGCCCGGTGATGCCGGGCGTGCTGATGCTGGAGGCGCTCGCCCAGGCGGCGGCGCTGCTGTCGTTCGCGACCTTGGGCGAATCGCCCGACCAGAAGACCGTGTACTACTTCGCCGGCATCGACGGGGCGCGCTTCAAGCGCCCGGTGGAGCCGGGCGACCAGCTGCTGCTCGACGTCACGCTGGACCGCGTGAAGTCGGGCATCTTCAAATACAACGCGCGCGCGCTCGTCGGCGACGAACTGGCCGTCGCGGCGCAGCTGATGTGCACGATGCGCACCGTCGCCTGAGCCAACGCAGCGAGCGCAGCATGGCCCACATCCATCCCACTGCCATCGTCGCCGCCGGCGCCCGGCTCGGCGAGAACGTCGGCATCGGTCCCTACAGCGTCGTCGGCGACCATGTGAGCATCGGCGAGGGCACGACCGTCGGCCCGCATTGCGTGATCGAAGGCCACACGACGATCGGCCGCGACAACCGCATCCTGCAGTTCTGTTCGCTGGGCGCGATGCCGCAGGACAAGAAGTACGCGGGCGAGCCCACGCGGCTGGAAATCGGCGACCGCAACACGATCCGCGAGTTCTGCACGTTCAACACCGGGACCGCGCAGGACGTCGGCGTGACCCGCGTCGGCGACGACAACTGGATCATGGCCTACGTGCACATCGCACACGACTGCCAGGTCGGCAACCAGACCATCCTCGCCAACAACGCGACGCTCGGCGGCCATGTGCACCTGGGCGACTGGGTGATTCTCGGCGGCCTCACCGGCGTGCACCAGTTCGTGAAGATCGGCGCCCACGCGTTTGCCGGCTTCGCGAGCGCGGTGAACCAGGACGTGCCGCCGTTCATGATGGTCGACGGCAATCCGCTGGCGGTTCGTGGCTTCAACGTCGAAGGACTGCGCCGGCGCGGCTTCGGGACGCAGCGCATCGCGGCCGTGAAGCAGATGCACCGGCTGCTGTACCGCTCGGGCAAGACGCTGGAGCAGGCACGCGCCGACATCGAAGCGCTGGGCACGTCGGCGCCCGAAGCCCAAGCCGACGTGACGCTGATGACGGAATTCCTGTCGCAAGCCACGCGCGGCATCGCACGCTGAGATGTCCTCGGTGCCTCGGCTCGCGATGGTGGCCGGCGAAGCCTCGGGCGATCTGCTCGCCGGCTTGCTGCTCGGTGGCCTGAAGGCACGCTGGCCGGCGCTGCACAGCTTCGGCATCGGCGGGCCGCACATGGCGCGGCTGGGCTTCGATGCCTGGTGGCCGCACGACAAGCTCGCCGTGCGCGGCTACGTCGAGGTCCTCAGGCACTACCGTGAGATCGCCGGCATCCGCCGCCGGCTCGGCGAGCGCTTGCTGCGCGAGCGGCCGGATGCGTTCATCGGCGTCGATGCGCCCGACTTCAATCTGGGCCTTGAAGCGCGGTTGAAGACGAACGGCATCAAGGCGATCCACTTCGTCAGCCCGTCGATCTGGGCCTGGCGCGGCAAGCGAGTCGAAAAGATGCGCGCGGCCGTCGACCACGTGCTGTGTCTGTTCCCTTTCGAGCCGGCCCTCTACGAGAAGAATGGCATCGCCGCGACCTACGTGGGCCATCCGCTGGCCGACGCGATCCCGCTCGAGGTGCCGCGTGCGGCCAGCCGCGCGGCGCTCGGCCTGGGCGACGATGCGAGCGTCGTCGCCGTGCTGCCCGGCAGCCGGCGCTCCGAGATCCAGTACATCGGGCCGCGGCTGCTGGCCGCCGCCGCCGAGATGCAGCGCCGGCGACCGGACCTGCACTTCGTGCTGCCGGTCGCTCCGGGCTTGAGCGCGATCGTCGAGCCGATGCTGCGCCAGCATGCCGGCGGGGCGGCGATCCGCCTGCTCGACGGCCGTTCCCACGAGGCGCTGGCCGCCTGCGACGTGGTGCTCGTCGCCAGCGGCACCGCGACGCTCGAGGCGGCGCTGTTCAAGCGGCCGATGGTCATTGCGTACAACATGCACTGGCTGAGCTGGCAGATGATGAAGCGCATGGGCTATCAGCCGTGGGTCGGCCTGCCGAACATTCTTCTCAGGGATTTCGCGGTACCCGAGCTGTTGCAAGACCAGGCCACTCCCGCGAAACTCGCCGAGGCCGCGCTTGGCTGGCTGGCCGATCCGGCGCGCTGCGCCGCGCTCGGCCGCCGATTCGACACGCTGCACCACGAACTGCGCCGCAACACCGCCCAGGCTGCCACCGATGCCATCGAAAAGATCCTCGCCGCCTAAGCAGCTCGGGCTGAGCTTCGACGTGCCCGGGCTGGTCGCCGGCGTCGACGAGGCCGGCCGCGGCCCGCTGGCCGGCCCGGTCGTCGCGGCGGCGGTGATCCTCGATGACGCGAAGCGCATCCGCGGGCTCAACGACTCCAAGCTGTTGACCCCGCTTGCGCGCGATCGCCTCTACGACGAGATCCGCGCGAAGGCGCTGTGCTGCTCGGTGGCCGAGGCGAGCGTCGAAGAGATCGACACGATGAACATCCTGCAGGCGACGCTGCTCGCCATGCGGCGTGCGATCGAGGGCCTGCGCCTCAAGCCGGCCAAGGTGCTGATCGACGGCAACCAGCTGCCGGTGCTGAAGGTCCTCGCCGAAGCCATCATCGGCGGCGATGCGACGGTGAAGTCGATTTCCGCCGCGTCGATCCTGGCCAAGGTCCATCGCGACCGGTTGTGCCTGCAGTTGCACGAACTGCATCCGCAGTACGGTTTCCACGAGCACAAGGGCTACTCGACGCCGGCGCATCTGGCCGCGCTGAAGCAGCACGGCGCCTGCATCGTCCACCGCCGCACGTTCGCGCCGGTGCGCGAGGCGCTGGACCTGCACCTGTCTTGATGGCCGTCGTCAAGGCGATCAGCTCACGCGACAACCCGCTGCTCATGCGGCTTCGCAAGCTGGCGTCCGATCCAGGCGGCTACCGCAAGCTCGGCGAGATCTGGCTCGAAGGTGATCACCTCTGCTCGGCGTTCCTGCAGCACGGTGGTGTTCCTGCGCAGGCCGTGATCACCGAGGCCGCTTGGGAGGAGCCGCGCTGGCGGGAGATCGCCAGCCGCGCGAGCGCCGTCGTGGTGCTGCCGCAGACGCTGATGAATGGTTTGAGTACGCTCGAATCACCTCCGCCGATCGGTTTCGTCGTGCCGTGGCAGGGCGCCGGCGCGTTGGCGAGCGGCCTGCCGAGCGTTGTGCTCGACCGGCTGCAGGACGCCGGCAATGTCGGGACGATCCTGCGCAGCGCGGCGGCACTGGGCGTTGAGCAGATCGTCGCGCTGAAGGGCACAGCTGCGCTGTGGTCCGGCAAAGTGCTGCGCGCGGCCATGGGTGCGCACTTCGGGCTTCGACTCGTCGAGGGGGCCGGCCCCGATGCGCTCGATGCACTGGGCGTGCCACTCGTCGCCACGAGCTCGCACGCGACGCAATGGCTTCATGAAGCACGCTTGCCGAATCCGTGCGCCTGGCTGCTGGGTCACGAAGGTCAGGGGGTCGACCCCGAGCTGCTCGGCCGCTGCGCGCTGACCGTGGGCATCCCGCAGCCGGGCGGCGAGGAGTCGCTGAACGTGGCGAGCGCAGCCGCGATCTGCTTCTATGAAGCGCTGCGTCAGCGCTCGCTGCCGGACGCCTGATGCGCCTCTGCGGCCGCGTCGTTGGCCGCGACCACCGTTGCAACCGTGGGGCATGCGCCGCGCGGTTCGAAGCACGACGCGAACGGCTTCCAGTCGTGCCCCAGCACCACGCGCAGGTCCGCCCTGAGGCGAGAAGCGACGACCGTCTCCACCGGGAAAGGCAGCACCTGCGCAAGTCGCCGTGCCGCCGCTTCATTGCCGCTGCGGTACTCGATCACGGTGCGCCGCTGGTCGTACGGCTGCCGGTTGGTGAGGTAGCGCGTGGCCACGCCTTGGGTCGCCAGCCACTCGCGCATGCGAGCTGCCGCACCGGTGACGCCGTTGCCGTTGCTCAATTCGAGCCGCACCGGCGGGATCGGGTCGACCGCCGCGGGAATCGGCTCGGCCGGTGTCACTTTCGTCGGCGATGCGGCTGCCACGCGGGCAGTGTTGCCGGGCGCGTCCGACAGCGGCCAGGCGCTCACCGTCGGTTCGCTGATCAGCGTTTCCTTGCCAGCGGCGGCGAGCGGCGGCACGGGGCGCTCGACCGATGCGGGGGTGGCCACCGCGCGGGGCGTGGCGACGGTTGGCCCAGGCGCCGGCGGTGCGCCGGCCATCAGCGCCGTTGCTTCGCGCAGGTTGCTGCGCGCGACGGTATCGGCCGGATCCAGCGCCACGGCCGCATTGAGTTCGGCCACGGCTTCGGCCGCCCGGCCGGCGAGCAGCAGCACGTACCCGAGGTTGCTTCGCAGGTGCGCGCGCGACGGATCGAGAATCAAGGCGTTTCGCAGCGCCGCCTCGGCGACGTCGTAGCGACCGAGCCGTGCCAGCGCCACGCCCAGCGCGTTGTTCGCTTCCACGTGCCGGGCGTCCGCCGCCACCGCCTTGCGGTAGGCATCGACGGCGCGCGGCCAGTCCTGCATGCCGTCGTAGTAGCGGCCGGTGAGGTAGTAGGCGTGGCCCGAAGCGACCGACTGGGTGACCCGCATCAGCGGCTCGATGCGCCAGGCGGCGGGCGAAGATTCATCCACGCTGGCGCAGCCGGACATCGCTGCCAGGGCCGCCGCAGCCAGCCCGTTTCGTCCCCACGATGTTGTCATTCGCCGGCTCCTTTGCAAGCTCACGAGCCGCTGCCTGCCATCGTCGGCAGCAGCACCCGGTAGATCTGGATCATCGCCGGCCCCATCAGCACGAGCATCAGCGACGGAAAGATGAAGAAGAT
>Ga0299914_10004285_pt1 | contig 10256 bp, 8 predicted proteins | sample RVTome_10_FD_201361 | JGI IMG/M metagenome (GOLD analysis project Ga0299914, IMG submission 201361) | Soil microbial communities from uranium-contaminated site in the Upper Colorado River Basin, Wyoming, United States - RVT153D57 (version 2) ... | reverse complement strand
CGCCTCCGGCGCGGAGGCGCGGATCTGGCGGATCGCCGGCAGGGTCATGACGAGATCGCCGATGCGCTCGAGCCGCAGCAGCAGAATGCGCCGCGGATCCGCCGGCCGGCTACGGCGCCCCCGGAACGGCCGGACGATCGCCGACGCCGCGCCGAGCACGGCGTCGGCGGCACCTACGAGCGCGCGTTCCCGGCGATCGTAGATGATCAGTGTTGGCATGTGAATCTTGCTTGCCGTGGGCCGTAGCCCGTGGGCCGTAGTCCGTAGTCCGGGGTCCGGGCGCGCGATTCGAGGCCGCTCGCCGGCCACCAGCCGGCTGCGGGCCACGGCCCACGCCCCACGAACCACGGCTCGATTCATTTTACCGTCACTCGATCGACCATCACCCCCAGTTCCCGGTCGTCGGGCGTACCGAGCAGCTCCTCGGGCTTCCAGATCGACGTGCTCAGCTTGAGGCGCACGGGTGCCCCGCCTGCCGCCAGACGCGCCGCCAGCGCATCAGGCAGGGGCACCGAGTACGCGGCAAAGTCCGTTCCCACCCGCACGGTCCCGAGGACCTCGTCGTCGAGCGCAATCGTCACATCGGCCGGCGGCGCGGCCGGCGGCCGACCACCGTCGTTCATCCAGATCGTCACCTCGCGATTGGAGGCGTGGACGCCGGGCAGCACGATGTACGACACGTCCTGCGACCACCGGAACGTGCGCCCTTCGGTATCCTCCTTGGCGTAGAAGCGGAGGACGTTGAGGTCGTCGCCCACGCCGACGTCCAGATCGAACTCGCGCCCCCCGGCCTCGGGCTGCGCGAGCGTGAGCTCGTACACCGTGTAGTCGAACTGCTTGATGTACGGGCGGCGCGGGAATTCGTAACCCGGCGCGTCGTACTCGGGCACCGCGAACCGCTCGCTCCGCACGGCGGCGGCGCTCCAGTCGCGCGACAGCAGATCCGTGCCCCCGGCGCCGAGGAAGAGGACCCGGTCGTAGCGCCCCCCGGCCCAGTGCAGGAACCCGGCGAACGTCGGCTTGTCCGGCACCGGGGAGTGGAGCACCAGGACGTTCCGGGCGTAGACGTAGGCGAGCGGCAGGGCGAGCGTGTGGACGTCGTTGTCCGCGTTTCGCGATTCGACGAGCAGCAGGTCGTCGTCTCCAATCGAACCGGCGAGCTGCTCCAGGCGGGGGATCACGCCGGCGAGATCCACGTGCGCGGCCACCGGACGGCTCACCCTCGCGTACTCACCGCCCACGAGCAGGAGGAACACCACGCCGAGGGCGAGCCGCGGCAACCTCGTCCACCCGCCTCCCGAGCGGGTGCCGAGCGCGGCCGCGGAGGCGAGGAGGAGCGCGCCCGGGATGATGACGTGCAGGAAGCGCCGCGCCATCCAGAAGTGATCGGGAAAGATCCGGATCTTGTAGAAGAAGAAGAACGAGAAGGCCGCCACGACGACGAGGAGCGCGGGCCCGCGCCAGAACAGTCCTCGCGCCGCGAGCGCATAGCCGGCGAGCGCGGCCAGCAGGGCCGGGAGCGTGAAGTAGTACTGGGTGAAGGCGCGCAGGGCGTACGCGTCGTGCGCCGCGAGTCTCCCCGCGGGCTCGCGGAACCAGAGGGCGTAGACCGCTGCCAGGATCAACGCGGCGGCAATCGCGCCCGGCGCGATTCGGAGCACGAACGACCGCACGGCTGGCACGCGGCGGGCCACGATCAGCGCGGCGCCGAGGGCCGCCGCCGCCGCCGCGATCGCGGCGTGCTGCCATGCCGCCAGGTTGGTCACGAAGAGTATCGCCTGCCCCGCGTAAGTGCGCATCGGGCCCAGCAGATAGACCGCAGCCAGCGCCGACATCGCGCCCGCTGACGCCAGGAAGCTCCAGTGCAGGCGTGCCCCTGTCATGCCCAGCAGCCCGAGCCCCGCCGCCGCGGAGACGAGCGCCAGCAGCCCGTCGATCCGCAGGAACAGGAGGAGCCCCAGCAGGGAGCCCGCCACGGGCGCGAAGAACCGGTCTCCGTCCACGTGGGATCGCGCCGTCGCGAGCAGCGCCGCGAACAGCAGCGCCTGCATGACGATCTCCGTGTTGGGGTACCTGGCGTACCACACCTGCGCGAGGGTGAGCGCGAGCAGCACCGCCGCGGAGACTCCCACCGGCCGGCCGAACAGCCGCGATCCCGCGAAGTACACCCCCAGCAGCCCGAGGATGGCGAAGACGCCGATGGTCCGGCGCGCGCCGGTGAGCCCGTCGATCCCGTAGCCAATCGCGATCGCGGACGGATAGAGGTGCGGGAACTGGCCGACCACCAGGCCGCTGTCGGGATCGACGATGCGGAACCCCATGAACCGGATGCCGTAGTAATCCGGCTGCTCGTGCGAGGGGAAGAAGAGGTCGCGCGCGAACGGCGGAACGGATGCGACGACCGGATCCTCGTACAGGAACGTGCCTCGCTGGGCGATCTGGATGCCCTCGTTCATGTACACGCCCGGGTCCTTGCCGCCCACGATGTGCTCGAAGGGCGGAAAGAAGCGCCAGAGGCCGAGAACGACGAGGGCGAGCGGGAGCAGCGCGGTGAACCCGATCTGCTTCGCGGCGCCGAACTTCAGATCGAACCGCGAGGCGGCGGCCACCCCCGCGGCAATCGCCAGATCGATCGCGAGGAGCCGACCCAGGGTGTACCGGCCGATCCAGGCCAGCGCGAGCGCGGCGGAGAGCGAGATCGCGATGCTGAGGACGACGGCCCAGAACAGGCGCTCCTCGGCATCGAGTCTCGCGCGTGCGCCGCGGTCGAGCCACGGCGAGCGCAGGATGATCGCCCCGGGCAGCCATCCTACGAGCGCGAGCAGGAGAATCTGGATCAGCACGCCGCGCCACCCCCCGGATGCCAGGCCACGTGTGCCCAACGGCGGGACGATGGCGCGCCGTCCGTGCGGGGACGGACGCGCCCGTCCGGATCAGCCGCCCGCGGAGTGTTCATCCCTGCCATGGCTGCCGGCGATTGCCGCCCGCCCGGCGAGCGCCCCCGCCGCGATCCCGGCGGCACCGTCCTGCAGGGCAGGATAGAGCGGGAGCGAGAAGACCCGTGCGCAGACGCGGTCGGCCACGGGGCAGCCGTCCGGGTTCGTCGCGGCGACCGCCGGCTGCCGCGGGATCGGCACCGGGTAGTGGATGAGCGTGTCCACGCCGGCCTGGCGCAGCCGCGCCCGGGCGCGCTCGCGGTCCTCGCTGAGCACCACGAAAAGGTGGTACACGTGGCCGGCATCGCACTCGGGCGGCACGACGATCGTGTCGAGACCGGCCAGCGCGTCGCGGTAGGCGCGCGCGAGCGCGCGCCGGCGATCGGTCCAGCGGCGGAGGAGCGGCAGGCGGGCGCGGAGCACCGCGGCCTGCATCTCGTCGAGCCGCGAGTTCACGCCGAACTCCACGTGGTGATCCCGATCGCGCTGTCCGCCGTTGCGCAGCCGCCGGACGTGCGCGGCCACGGCCCCGTCCGGCGTGGTCAGCGCGCCTGCATCCCCGAGCGCGCCGAGGTTCTTCGTGGGATAGAAGCTGTAGGCGGCAGCCTCGCCGAAGCTGCCGACGGGATTGCCCCCACAGGTCGCCAGGTGCGCCTGGCAGCAGTCCTCGATCACGGCCAGCGAGTGCCGGCGGGCCACCTCGCAGAGAGCCGGCATGTCCGCGGCCTGGCCGTAGAGATGGACCGGCAGGATCGCGGCCGTGCGCGCCGTGACGGCCGAGGCGGCCGCCGCCGGATCGAGCGTCAGGCGCTCGGGATCGATGTCCGCGAAAACGGGCGTCGCGCCGGCCATCATAATCGCGAGCGCGCTGTATGCGGCCGAGAGCGGCGCGGTGACGACCTCGTCTCCCGGCCCGATGCCGAGCGCGCGCAGCCCGAGCGCGAGCGCATCGGTTCCCGTGCCCACGCCGGCCGCGTGGGGTGCGCTCGCGGCGTCCGCGAACTCGCGTTCGAAAGCCTCGAGCTCGGGGCCGAGCACGAACCAGCCGCGTTCCAGGACGCGGCCGATGGCCTCCCGCACGGCCTGCGCGTCCTCGCCGGGAGTCAACTGAAGAAATGGAATCACCCGCGGTCTCCCGGCCGCGGCGCCGCGACCGTGGGCGCGGGCTCGCCGGCGGCTCCGGCAATCCCGGCGGCCGCGTCCGCGCTGCCGTCGCCGACGAGGATCGCCGCGAGGCCATCGGTCAGCCGGCGCGCGGTCTCGAGCCCGGCGATGACGAGGCTCGCACTCGTCCCGCTGTCGTGGTCGGCGGGAACGAACACACTGAGCCCCGGACGGCGCGTGGCAGGCTGCCGCATTGCTGAACCGTGATGAGCCGTAAATCTTAGCTGGGGGTAGAGTTACTTGGCAAGCGCCCGCTCGTACGCCGCTTCGAGCAGTCGCGCCGTTTCTCCCCAGCCGAATCGCCCGGCGGCGAGCCGGCGCCCGGCGTCGCCCAGCCGGCGCCGCGCTTCCGGATCGCGCCGCAGCGCGTCGATGGCGCGCGCGAGGGCTCCCGGATCGCGCTCGGGCACGACCAACGCCGTCCGTCCCTCCTCGACGACCGCGCCGATGCCGCCGGCCGCCGTCGTCACGAGCGCCGTGCCGGACGCGAGCGCCTCGAGCACGACGTTGGGGAGCCCGTCGACGTTGCCGCTGTCGTCCTTCACCGAGGGCACGACGATCGCGTCGGCGGCCGCGAACCACCCGGCGACGGCATCCTGCGTCTGGTCGCCGAGAAAGCGAACGCGGCCCGCGACGCCCGCCGCGGCGGCGCGCGACGCGAGCTCGCCCTTCAGATCGCCGTCGCCCGCAAGGGCGAGGACGACGCCGGCCTCGCCGGGGAGCGTCGCGAGCGCGTCGATCAGGTACTCGAACCCTTTCTTGCGGACGAGCCGGCCGGCGGAGACGACCAGCGTAGCGTCGCCGGCCAGCTGAAGCTCGCGCCGGCGCGCGGCCCGGACGGCGGCGTCGGGATGGAATCGCGTGACATCGACGCCGTACGGCACGATGGCGGTCGCAGCGGAGGCCGCGCCGAGCGCGAGGGCGCGCCTGGCGAGATCGTGGCTGCAGGCGGTCACGGCACGCGCGCGCCGGAAGACCGCCCGGGCCGCCGCCCGCGCCGGCGCCAGCGTCTCGGCGACGTAGACGTCGGAGCCGTGCAGGCTGACGACGAGCGGGAGCGATGGCGCCGCGGCGGCGGCGATCGCGCCCCCGGGGATCACCCAGTGCCCGTGCATCAGCGTCGCCCGATGCGCGCGGGCGACCTTTCGCGCGGCGCGCCAGCCGGCCAGCAGCGCCAGCGGCGCCGCCGCGTACGCGGCGCCGCGGATGCGGACGTCCGCGCGCATGCCGGCCGCGTACCCGAACACGTTGAGCGACGGGACCGGCGCATACCTGAAGAAGTGGAACCGCACGCCGTCTTCGGCCGGGCCGCGGGCGACGAGCGGGTGCCACGGCGCGACGACGTGGACCTCATGGCCGCGCGCCGCGACCGACTTGGCGATCGGCTCCATGAACGTGCCGACGCTGTCGCCAGGGAATCGCGGATACGACGAGGTCACCATGACGATCACGAGCGGCATGGCGCCTTCACGGCTCGGCGGCCGGCCGGCCCGCGTCCTCGCGAGGCCTGCGCCTGAACCGCAGCCGCCAGGGCGTGATCAGCGATTCGACGAGGACCCGCGTGGACACCTTCGACTCGCCCTGCCGCCGCTCGACGAAGATGATCGGCACCTCGCCGATGCGGCACCCGCGGCGCGCCGCCTCGAACAGCATCTCGACGAGGAAGGCGTAGCCGTCCGATACCATCGCCTCCAGCGGCAGCCGCGCCAGCGCGTCCCGGCGCCAGCAGCGGTATCCGCTCGTGCAGTCGCGAGGGGTGAGGCCGGTGACCGCCCGGATGTAGCGGTTGGCGAACGCGCTCAGGAAGATCCGGTGCAGCGGCCAGTTCACCACGCTCACGCCGTTGAGGTAGCGCGAGCCGATGACGACGTCGTGCTGCCCCGTCGCCGCGACGAGCGACGGCAGATACGCCGGGTCGTGCGAGAGGTCGGCGTCCATCTGACAGATCACGTCCACGTCGTCGCGGGCGAGGGCGGTGAGCAGTCCGTCCACGTACGATCGACCGAGCCCGCGCGTGCCGGTGCGGTGCATCACGTCCACCCGCCCCGGGTGCGACCGCGCCAGGCCGTCGGCAACCGCTCCCGTGCCGTCCGGCGAGCCGTCGTCCACGACGAGGACGCGACAGCCGTCGTGCGCGAGCACCCCCTCGACGAGCAGGGGCAGGTTGTCGCGCTCGTTGTAGGTGGGCGTGACCACGATCACGCGCGGATTGGCGTTCACGAGGCGCCGCGGCGGCCGCTCGCGGCGGCGCAGACGATGAGGACGGGGTCGATGACGGGCACGCGGAAACGTTCCTGCGGAAAGAATATCAGGCCGACCAGCACCGCGGAACCGGCGAGCAGGAAGAGCGCCGAGGGCGGCCGGGACCCCCGCCACAGCCGGCGGGCCCCAGCCAGCGCGAACGGCAGCACGGCCAGATACGAGCCGATCGACAGGACGCGGTATCGCACCGAGTGCACGCCGTAGGACGGCCCCGCCGGGACCACGGTGTAGAACGCCTTCCGCGCCAGCAGCCCCAGCCACCAGCCCGGGTCGTCGCGGATGTGGCCGAGCGCGTCGCGGTAGTAGAGCGGCTCGAGCTCCTCCGCCGTCAGCCCGGGATGCGCCTCGCGGAACTCCAGCTCGGCGCGCTTGAGCCCGGGGTTCGTCGCGAGGTCCCCTTCGCCCCGGGAGAGCGGATGATTGCCCGTCCAGAACGTGGCCCCGCCCTCCGACGCGACGAGCACGAAGCGATCGTACACCCGGTAGTTCCGCGCGGTCCACGGGAGCACGACGGCGGCGGCGCCCGCCACGAGCGCCACCGCGAGGACGTGCCGGCGCCGCGCAGCCAGCCAGAGGATCGCCAGCGGCACGAAGAGCAGCATCGCGGGCCGGGTGAGCACCGCCGCGCCGGCGAGGCCGCCGGCGAGCAGCGCCAGCGGACCTCCCGCGCGGCTGCTGTGCGCGCGGTCGGCCCGATCGGACGCGAGCTGGAGCCCGAACGCGGCGGCGAGCGCCAGCAGCGAATAGAACGTCTCGCTCAGGACGTACGCCGGATACCAGACGAGCGGCGGGTAGACCGCGGAGATGGCGGCGGCCGCGGCGCCGGCCCGCGGCCCGGCCGCCCGCCAGGCGATCGCGCCAATCAGCGCGACGATCAGCGCGCCGGCGGCCGATTGCGCGACCTTCACGCGGGCCGGGGACTCGTCGTATGCCCCGCGCGTCGCGCCGATGGCGGCGAGCGCCATCGGATAGAGCGGCGCGCGGCCGAACTGCTGTGCCGTTCCCGATTCGTGATCCGGGCCGTACGTGAATCCCCGGCCCGCTGCGAGACTGCCGGCGAGCGCCAGGTACTCGCGCTCGTCGTGCGTGAGCGGCTTGCCGGCCCAGTACGCCAGGCCGAACAGCAGGCGCAGCGCGAGCGCCGCCACCGCGGCCGCGACGATCAGACGGCGTGCCCGCGTCGCATCGACAGGCATGCGTCAGTGCGGCGAGTCTCGAAACAGGCCAACCTGCGCGGCGTGAGTCATGGAGCGATCGGCCCTATGCCACCTACCATTTACCATTTACCATTTACCATTTACCATCCGGCCGCCGCGCAGCGGCGGCCGGCTACCGCCGGCCCTCGAACCGCAGCGCCGAGATCTGCTCCGAGACGAGCCCCACGAGGAAGACCAGCACCGCGAAGAGGATCAGCAGGACGGAGCCGTTCGGGATGCGCGCGTGGACTGCGACGTTCCAGATGCCGTAGGCGGCGCCGAGGAGAAAGGTGGCCAGCGCGATGGGGACGAACACGCGCAGCGGGCTGAAGATCGTCACGATCTTGAGGATGATCATCAGAAACTTGGCGCCGTCCCGCGCGAGCCGGATCTTCGACGTGCCGATCCGCGGGTGCGCTTCCGTCGCCTCGAACGCCACGTTGTAGCCCGCCTTGATGAACGCCAGCGTCGTGGTCGTCGGCGTGGAGAAGCCGTTGGGCAGCAGGTGCAGGAACTCGCGCAGGTACTCGCGGCGGGCCGCCCTGAAGCCCGACGTCAGATCGGGGATGTCCCGGCCGGTGAGATATCCGGCCAGGCCGTTCAGCGCGCCGTTCCCGTAGCGCCTGGCGGCGTTGGCCTGCGTGGCCGACGCGCGGGCGCCGATCACCAGATCGTACTCGCCGAGCCGGCCGACCAGCCGCAGCGCGTCGGCGGCCCGGTGCTGGCCGTCGCCGTCGACGATGAGCACGTACTCGCCGGAGGCCGCCCTGATGCCGCTCTTGACCGCGGCCCCGTTGCCCTTGTTGTACGGATGACGGACGACGCAGGCTCCGGCCGCGCGCGCCTGGACCGACGTGTCGTCCTGCGATCCGTCGTCGACGACGATGATCTCGCGCCACGGAGCCGCGCCGGCCAGCGCGCGCACCACCCCGGCGATCGCCGCCGCTTCGTTGTAGGCGGGCACGACGACGGACACCGTTCGCGGATCGGCCACTAGACCCTGAGCCCGGTTGTGTCGAGGCTGCCCCTTGCCGCGAGGCGCGCGGAAGCGGATGCGAGCGATGGCACTCAGCGCTCCCAGCCGCGTTCGCGCCGGCCCGTCAGCGCCGCCGGAGGGTCGGCGGGGCGCGCCTCGCCGTTCGCGGGTCGCGGAAGCTCCAGCGCGCGCACCCGGTAGACGAGATCCTCGAGCAGCTTCCGGTTGGCGGAGATGACGTCGGCCAGCAGCCCGATGAGCAGCACCTGGAACCCCACGATGAGCAGCACGGCCGACAGGATGAGCGACTGCACGTAGCGGGCCTGGCCTGTGTAGTCGGTCAGGTAGAGATAGACGAATCGCAGGCCGATCAGGAACCCGACGCCGAAGACGGTCAGGCCGATGTAGGTGAACACCTTGAGCGGCTCGTACATCGCATAGATGCGCACGATCGTCGCCGACGAGCGCTTGATGTAGGAGAAGACGGTGTCGAAGAGCCGGGAGTCGCGCGTGCGCGGGTTGGTCAGGACCGGCACGTGCGCGATCGCCATCCGCTTCTTGCCCGCCTGGATGATCGACTCGAGCGTGTAGGAGAACTCCGAGACGATGGTCATCCGGAGCGCGGCCTCGCGCGTGTACGCGCGGAAGCCGCTCGTCGTGTCCGGCACCGTCGTGTTCGACACCTGGCGCACGACCCAGCTGCCCAGCCGCTGCAGCTGCCGCCTCCGCCAGGACATGTGCTGCAGCTCCGCGATGTTCCGGTCGCCGATGACGATGTCGGCTTCGCCGGCGAGGAGCGGGGCGAGGAGCTTCGGGATTTCGTGGCCGGCGTACTGGTTGTCGGCGTCGGTGTTGACGATGAAGTCGGCGCCCTGCTTGAGCGAGGCGTCGATGCCGGCGGTGAACGCCGCGGCCAGACCCTTGTTGCGCGTCAGGCGGACGATGTGATCCACGCCGCAGGCGCGCGCCACGTCCGCCGTCCCGTCCCGCGAGCCGTCGTCGACGACCAGCGTCTCGATGACGTCGACGCCGGGGATCGACCGCGGCAGGTCGGCCAGCGTCGCTGGCAGCGTCTGTGCCTCGTTGAGGCACGGAATCTGGATGATCAGCTTCTTCACGGATCTGTTATCGGCCCCGCCCGCCACGCGCCGTCATGCCGCCGAGAGGAGCGTCTCGATGACGCCGTCCCAGGTCACCCGGGCTGCCGCCTCGAACCCGGCGTCGCCGAGGGACGCGGCCAGCCGCCGGTCCCGCGCGAGGCGGTCCACCGCCGAGGCGAGCGCGTCCGGCTCGGGAGCGCAGACGAAACCGTTGGTTCCGTCGATCACGAACTCGTTGGGCCCGCCCGAGTCCGTGCACGTGATCACCGGCTTCCGCGCCAGGAACGCCTCGAGCGTGACGTAGCCGAAGTCCTCGTCGAACGGCGGGTAGACGACCCCGAGGGCCCCCGCGTAGAGGTCGAGCAGCGCCTCGTCGTCGATCGAGCCGAGGAAGGTGACCCGGCTCGCGAGGCCGAGCGCCTCCGCCTCGCGCTCGACGTTCCGGCGCTGCGTCCCCTCGCCGGCGACCAGGAGCCGGACCGGTGAGTCGACACGCGCCAGCGCCCGGACGATCAGGTCCACCCGCTTGACCGACTCCAGCCGGCCGACCGACAGGACGTAGTCGCCATAGGGGCCCGGCGCGAGCCGCCCCGCGAGCCTCGGCGGATGATACAGCGGTACG
>Ga0299914_10004284_pt1 | contig 10256 bp, 7 predicted proteins | sample RVTome_10_FD_201361 | JGI IMG/M metagenome (GOLD analysis project Ga0299914, IMG submission 201361) | Soil microbial communities from uranium-contaminated site in the Upper Colorado River Basin, Wyoming, United States - RVT153D57 (version 2) ... | reverse complement strand
CGGCCCTCCTCGCTGAAGGCACACTCCATCGTCATGTCGCCGGGCATCGTCTGGTCGTAGCGGCAGCGGCCCTCCTTCTCCCCGTGCACGGTGTGGACCACGAAGAAGGGCCGGACGAGCGGATGCGGGATCCTGAGGATGGCGGGCTGGCAGGCCTGGAGGGCGTCGGCGAATGCGGCCGGGTCCTCACCCGGCGCGGGTGGATCCTGAGCGCCGGCGGCCAGCGGCAGCGCGAACACGATGGCGGCGGCATGTCGAAGGATGTGCATCGGACTGGCTCCCGTTCCGACCATATCACGCACGTCGCAGGTCCTGCCGCGGCACATCGGTTCGCCGGCCCGCTACCGGGTCGGGCCCGGCGCGGCCGTCGGAGCGCGCCGCGGCGTGGTCCGGCGCGCGGCCGTCTGTGGTAGAACTCAGGGGTTTCCGGCCGCGCCGGATGGACCGAGGAGGCCTTCATGTCTGACGTGACCCGACGAGAATTCGTGGCCGCCACCGGCGGCGCCGCGATGGCGGCGATCCTCACCAACCCCGGGCGTGCGGCCGCCACGGGCCGCCGCCGGTACGCCGTCGTGGGCACGGGCGTGCGGGGCATCGGCATGTGGGGGCGCGCGGTGGCGGCGGACTACCAGGACGTGGTCGAGTTCGTGGGGCTCTGCGACACCAACCCGCTGCGCGTCGAGGTGGCGAAGAAGGCGATCGGCGTCGAGTGCCCGACGTTCACCCGGCTCGACGAGATGCTCGAGAAGGCGCGTCCCGACGTCCTGATGGTCACGACCACCGACCGCTCCCATGCCGACTGCATCGTCGCCGCGCTCGACCGCGGGATCGACGTCATCACCGAGAAGCCGATGGTGATCGACGAGACGCAGTGCCAGGCCGTCTTCGACGCCGAGAAGCGCAACAACCGCAACATCGTCGTCACGTTCAACTACCGCTACGCGCCGAAGCATCAGAAGATCAAGGAACTGCTGATGGCCGGCGAGATCGGCACGGTGACCTCGGTCGATTTCTCGTGGTATCTGGACACCAGCCACGGCGCGGACTACTTCCGGCGGTGGCACCGGCTGCGCGAGATGGGCGGCTCGCTGTGGGTCCACAAGTCCACGCATCACTTCGACCTGGTGAACTGGTGGCTGGGTGCGGACCCGGTGGAGGTCTCGGCGCTCGGCGCGCTGCGCAACTACGGCAAGGCGAACGCCTTCCGCCACACGCACTGCCGGCCCTGTCCGCACAAGACGAAGTGCGCGTACTACTGGGACATCACGCAGCAGCCGCGGCTCGTCGATCTGTACGTCAACTGCGAGTCGGCCGACGGCTATCACCGCGACGGGTGCGTCTTCCGCGAGGACGTCGACATCGCCGATACGATGAACGCGGTCGTGCACTACTCGAACGGCGTGAACATGAGCTACTCGGTCAACACGTTCATGCCGATCGAGGGTTACCGTCTCGCATTCAACGGCACGAACGGACGCCTCGAGATTCGCGACTACGAGCGGCAGCCCTGGGAACCGGGTGAGGAAACCGAGATGCACCTCATCCGGAACTTCGGCGAGCGGGTGAAGGTGGAGATCCCCGTCGCTGAAGGGGGCCACGGCGGTGGTGACAAGGTGCTGCTCGACCTGGTGTTCCGCGGCACGGAGGCGCCGGAGCACATGCGCCTGCCCGGTTCGCGCGCGGGCGCGATGTCGTGCCTCACCGGCATCGCCGCGAGGAAGAGCACCGATACGGGCCGGCCGGTGACGATCGAGAGCCTCGTGCCCAGCCTGGGCGAGACAGCCAGCGCGGTGTGAGGGCGCGGGGGGGCCGAGCGCGCGGAGAGCATTCATCGCAGAGATCGCAGAGGCTGGCGAAGTACTGGAGTTCGGGTGGCGCTCGGCCGGCAGGCCGCGAAGCGGCCTGCGGGACAGAGGAAAGGCCCACGAGCATGAATCGTGAGGGTATCGAGCACGACTCATGCTCGTGGGCCTTTCCTCTGTCCAGCACGCTGCGCGTGCCGGCCGAACGCCGCTCCGGACAGCGCGACAACTCTCTGCGATCTCCGCGCCTCTGCCGGAAGGATCCAGCCTCTGCGTGTTCGCCGTTCTCCGCGACCTCTGCTCCCTCCGCCCTGCGATCTCCGCTCCCTCCGCCCCGCGCTCTCCGCGACGAGCGAGTGAACCCTCGCTCCGCCTGTCCTTGACATTCCGCGCGGGCCCTGCGAGGCTCGCGCGTACGCGCCAGACGTCGTACGCGGCTCCCGCACGCGCGCTCCCGCGCCGCGGAGGAGGACGTGAGTCGTGCGCATCGCACTCGTATCGCCCAAGGGGCCGCTCTACCGGCACCGCGGAGGGATCTTCCGCCGCTCCCTGCGCTACGCGCCGCTGACGCTGACGACGCTCGCCTCGCTCGTCCCTGACGATCTCGGCGCGCGGATCGCGCTCGTCGACGAAGGCATCCAGGACGTCCCCGCCAACCTGCAGTCCGACCTCGTGGGACTGACGGTCATCACCGGTACCGCACCGCGCGCGTACGAGCTGGCCGCGCGCTTCCGCGAGCGCGGCGCGGCCGTGGTGCTCGGCGGGCCGCACGTCACGCTGATGCCCGACGAGGCGCAGCGGCACGCCGATGCGGTCGTGGTCGGCTACGCGGAGGACACGTGGCCGGCGCTGCTGCGCGACTTCGCCGGAGGCCGGCTGCGCCCGCGTTACACCCAGGATCCGGACCTCTCGCTCGCCGGACGCCCGTTCCCGCGGCGCGAGCTGCTGCCGGCCCGCCGCTTCCTGACGACGAACGTCTTCGAGGCGACGCGCGCGTGCATCCACAACTGCGAGTTCTGCGTCGTGCCGGCGGCCTGGGGGCGCAGGCCGTACCAGAAGCCCGTCGAGGATGTGGTCGCCGACATCCGCCGGCACGGCGCGCGGAAGCTGATCTTCGTCGACCTGAACCTCATCGCCGATCGCGAGTACGCCGCGCGCCTGTTCGAGGCGCTGATTCCGCTGCGCGTCACGTGGTACGGCCTGTCGACGATGCTGCTGGCGGATGAGGGGGAACTGCTGGGCCTGGCGGCGCGGAGCGGGTGCCGGGGCCTGCTGATCGGCTTCGAATCGATCGTCCCCGCGAACCTCCGGCAGTCGGGGAAAGGCTTCAATCAGCCGGCCAGGTTCAAGGAGGTCGTCTCCCGGATGCACCGGCACGGCATCGCCGTGTACGGCTGCTTCGTCTTCGGGCTCGATCACGACACGCCGGAGGTCTTCCTCGAGACGGCGCGGTTCACCGTCGAGGCCGGCATCGACCTGCCGCGCTTTGCGATCGTCACGCCCTTCCCGAGTACCGGGCTCTACAAACGCTTCGAGGGCGAGGGGCGGATCCTCACGCGCAACTGGGAGCTGTACGACGGACAGCACGTGGTGTTCCAGCCGGCGCGCATGTCGGTCGAAGAGCTTCAGGAGGGAACGGAGCGGGCGTGGCGGTACGCGTACTCGTTCGGGTCGATCGCGAAGCGGCTGCGCGCCTCGCCCGCAGCGCCCTGGGTCGCGCTCGCGTCGAACCTGGGCTACCGCCACTACGCGCGGAACCTGCATCGCTTCTACAACTGCGACTGGATGATCGGATCGGCGGGGCTGCGGCCTCCCGCGCCCGCCGCTGCCCCCGCACGGTCGTGACCGCGCGATGAATCCGTTACCCGCGCGAGACGAGCCGCACCGTGCACGGACCGTGCGCGCCCCGGCTGCCAGTGTGAACGATGCGCCATGCGGCTCACGCTGATTCACCCCTGCATCGGGCGCCGGCCGGGGCAGCGCTACATCCGGTCCTGGCAGATGGAGCCGCTGCCGGCGGCCACGATCGCGGGCCTGACCCCCGCCGGCGTCGAGGTCCGCTTCTACGACGATCGCCTCGAGCGCATTCCCTTCGACGAGCCGACCGATCTCGTCGCGATCAGCGTCGAGACCTACACCGCGCGCCGCGCGTACCAGATCGCGAGCGACTACCGGCGGCGCGGCGTGCCCGTCGTGATGGGCGGGTTCCATCCCACGCTGTGTCCGGAGGACGCCGCGGCGTACGCGGAGGCGATCGTCATCGGCGAGGCGGAAGCCGTCTGGCCGCGGCTGATCGACGACTTCCGGCACGGCCGCCTGGAACGCGTCTACCGCGCTGGAGCGCGTCCGTCGCTCCGTGGATTGAAGCCGGATCGCCGCATCTTCACCGGCAAGCGCTACCTGCCCATCGGCCTCGTGGAGGCGGGACGCGGCTGCCACTTCCGGTGCGACTTCTGCGCCGTGCAGTCGATGTTCGGCGCCACGCAGACGCGGCGTCCGATCGACGAGGTGGTCTCGGAGGTGGCGGCGCTGCGGGGCGATCGGCGGCTGTTCTTCTTCGTCGACGACAACATCACCTCGAACCTGTCCCAGGCGAAGGAGTTCCTGCGCGCGCTCGCGCCGCTCGGGATCCGGTGGGTCAGCCAGTCGAGCATCAACGCCGCGCATGACGAGGAGTTCCTGGACCTCCTCGTGCGGAGCGGCTGCCGCGGGGTGCTGGTGGGGTTCGAGAGCCTCGACGAGGGCGCGCTCCGCTCGATGAACAAGGCGTTCAACCTGATGAAGGGCGGTTACGGCCGCGCGCTCGCCAACCTGCGGGCGCATCGCCTGCGCCTCTATGCCACGTTCATCTTCGGCTACGACGAGGATACGGAGGCGAGCTTCCCGCGCGCCGCCGCGTTCGCGAGGGAACACCGGTTCTACATCGCCGCGTTCAATCACCTCACGCCGTTCCCGGGGACGCCGCTGTACCAGCGCCTGTCGGAAACGGGGCGGCTGCGCTTCGAGCGCTGGTGGCTCGATGAGCGCTATCGCTACAACATGGTGCCGTTCGAACCGGCCCAGATGTCGCCCGACGAGCTGCAGGCCGGGTGTCTCGCCGCCCGGCGCGACTTCTACGCGTGGGGGAGCATCGTCCGGCGCGGCATCGACGAGGTGAACCGATCCGACGCGTTCATGTTCAGGAACTTCTTCCCGATCAACGCGATGCTGCGCGCCGACACCGGCGAGCGCGACGGCTATCCGCTGGGAGACGAGGCGTGGCAGGGGCCGCTTCTCCGGGCGAACTGACGGCCGGGCCGCGGTGCCCGCCGGCACATTCCGCGCGGTCGGACGCACCCGCGCCCAGCCGGGCCCGCGACGCCTGCCGCCTGGCGGAGCCGCGTGATGAGCCGGCGATCGCCCGGTTGCTGCGCGAAAGCCCCTTCGATGGCGCCATCCGCCTGTCCTTCGAGTGCGAGCCGGACGCGCTGGCGGCCACGGCCATCTACGGATCCGTCCGCCAGACGATCGTCGCCGAGCGCGCCGGCCGGATCGTGGCGATGGCGACCCGGAGCGAGCGGGACGTCTTCGTCAACGGCGTCGCGCGGCGGATCGGCTATCTGTGCCAGTTCCGCGTCGCACGCGGCGTAATGCCCGGGCGGGGCCTCCTGGAAAGAGGATTCGAGTTCTGCCGGACGCTGCACGAGGACGGCGGCGTCCCCGCGTACCTCGTCTCCATCGTCGAGGACAACCGCCCGGCGCGGCGGCTGCTGACGTCCGGCCGCATCCGCGGCGCCCCCGTGATGGTGCCGGTGGCCCCGTTTGTCACCTTCGCGATCCCGGCGTACCGGACGGCGGCCTCGCGCGGCGTTCCGTCGAGGATCGAGCGCGGCCGGCCGGACCTGGCTGGCGAGATCGCGGCGTGTCTGCACCGCTGCGGGCGGCGCCACCAGTTCGCGCCCGTCTGGACGGCCGAGGATCTCGGCTCACCGCTACGGACTCCCGGGCTGCGGATCGAGGACTTCCTCGTGCTGCGGGAGAACGGGCGCGTGACGGCGTGCGTGGCGCGCTGGGATCAGCGCGCGTACCGGCAGACCGTCGCCCGCGGCTACGCGCCGTGGCTGTCGCGCGTCCGGTCCGTCGCGAACCTCGCCGCGCGCGCCGGCTGGACGCCGCACCTGCCGGCGCCGGGCGCCTCGCTTCCCTTCGCGTATCTGTCGCACGTCGCCTTCGAGGGCGATGCCGACGGCTTGATGGTGCTGATCGAACGGGCCCTGGCCGAGGCCCGGAAGGACGGGCTCGACTTCCTGGTCCTCGGCGCCGCCGCGCACGGGTCGCTCGCGCACGCCGTTGCCGCGCGCTTCCGTCACCGGCGCTACGTCAGCCGCCTTAATCTGGCGCACTGGTCCGATGGCGAGGCGTTCGCCGGGCAACTGGACGATCGGATTGCGGCCCCGGAGCTGGCGGTGCTGTGAGGGAGCTGCACCGCGAGGCCGGCACGATCGCGCCGGCCGGCGCCGGCGCCGGCCGCCTCGTGGCTCGCCGTGATCTCGACCAGGGCGTCCGGGATGCGATGCTCGCGCTGCTCTCGGCGCACTTCGACGGCGTCACCCGCGAGACGTTCGACGAAGACCTCTCCGGCAAGGATCACGTGATCCTGCTGGAGGACGAGGGCGGTGTGCTGCACGGGTTCTCGACGCTGCACGTGTACGAGTCGGGCGCGGCCGGATGGCCCGTGACCGTCATCTACTCCGGCGACACCATCGTGCGGCGGGAGGCGTGGGCGTCGCCCCTGCTGGCGCGCACGTGGATCCATGCGGTGGCGCAGCTCACCTGGGGCCGCGGGACGGACGTCTACTGGCTGCTGCTCACGTCAGGGTTCCGCACGTACCGCTTTCTTCCAGTCTTCTACCGTCACTTTCACCCGCGCTTCGACGAGCCGACGCCAGACGGCGAGCGGCAGCTGATCGATGCGATCGCGGCGGAGCGGTTCGGATCCGCGTACGACCGATCGCGCGGACTCGTGCGCTTCCCCCGTCCGCAGGTGCTCAAGCCCGGGCTGCTGGAGATCCCCTCCGGGCGCGCGCGCGATCCCCACATCGCCTTCTTTCTCCAGGCGAATCCCGGCTATGTGGAAGGGGACGAGCTGGTCTGCCTCACGCGCGTCGACGAGGACAACCTGACGCCGGCGGGGCGGCGGATGCTGCGATGACGGCAAGCGCCGCCACTGCCATCTGGTGTCTTTCCAACCTGCCGTCCTGGCGGCGCTACCGCCGCGCGCTCGAGGCGCCCGCCGCCGTGCAGGAACGCCTGCTGCTCGAGCACGTCCGGCGCAACGCCGGCACCGTCTTCGGACGCGCTCACGGCTTCGAAGACGTCCGTTGCGTCGCCGACTATCAGCGCCGCGTCCCTCTGATGGACTACGAAGACTACGATCCGCTCGTTCGGCGCGTCGCCCGGGGTGAGCCGGGCGTGCTCACCGCGGAGCCGGTGAAGCGGCTCGCGGTGACGAGCGGATCGACCGCGGGTCCGAAGCTGATTCCGTACACGGACTCCCTTCACGCCGAGTACGCCCGAGGCGTCGGCCCGTGGATCGTGGACCTGTACCGGCAGGCGCCGCGGCTCGCCGGCGGGCCGGCGTACTGGTCGATCACGCCGAGGCTCGCGGCGCCGGCGGTGCCGGATGCGGCGATCCCGGTCGGCTTCGACGAGGACAGCCGGTACCTCGGAGGCCTCGCGCACCGGCTCGTCGCGCGTGCGATGGCCGTCCCGGACTGCGTCGGCGATCTGCGCGATCACGACGCGCACCGGTACGTGACGCTGCTGCTGCTCATGCGGGCGCGCGGCCTGCGCCTCGTGTCGGTATGGCACCCGTCGTATCTGGCGTTGCTGCTCGATGCGATGCGTGCGCAGTGGGACCGGCTGCTCGAGGACGTCCGCTGCGGCGGCGCAACGCTGGCGGAGCCGCTTCCTCCACGCGCCGCCGCCGCACTCACGGGGCGTCTGCGTCCTGATCCGTCCCGTGCGCGCGAGCTCCGCGCCGCCGGGCCCGGCGCCTGCGATCGCATCTGGCCGAAGCTGGGGCTCGTGAGCTGCTGGGGAGACGCGGCGGCCAGCGCTCCGATGGAGGACATCGGCCGGCGGCTGCCGCGCGTCCGTCTGCAGCCGAAGGGGCTGCTGGCCACGGAAGCCATCGTGACGCTGCCGTTCGGCGGGGGACAGGCGCGTCCGCTGGCGATCCGCTCGCACTTCTTCGAGTTCATCGGGAGGGATGGAGGCGTCCTGCTCGCGCACGAGCTCGAGCCGGGCGGCACCTACGAGGTCGTCGTGACGACCGGCGGGGGGCTCTACCGCTATCGCCTCGGCGATCTCGTCCGCGTGGACGGCTTCGTCCAACGAACGCCGTCCCTCTCGTTCATGGGCCGCGCGGCGCAGATCTCGGACCTGGTCGGCGAGAAGCTGCACGAGGCGTTCGTCGCCGGGGCGATCGCGACGGTGTTCCGCGGGAGGACGGCGCCTTCCTTCGCGATGCTCGCGCCGGAGGAGACGGCGCGCGGGCCCGCGTACACGTTGTTCGTCGAGGCCGACGAGCTGCCGCCCGATCTCGACGCCCGCCTCGAACGCGCGCTGTGCGCGAATCCTCAGTACGCGCTCGCTGTGGGACTGGGCCAGCTCGCGCCGTCCCGCGTCGTGCGGATCCGCAGCGGCTTCCAGGCGTTCGCGAAGCGCGCGGTCTCCCGCGGCCAGCGCCTCGGCGACGTCAAGCCGAGCGCCCTCGACGCGCGCGGCGGCTGGTCCGGCGTCTTCACACCCGCGGAGGATCGTCGCGACCGCCGCGCGGCGCCGGAGGCGGCGTTCTGAGGGCATCCGGCGCAGCGCGCGCCGGCAGCGAGTCCTCCCGGTCGGTGTGCCTCTATGGCTGCGGCCCCGGCAGGTTCGAGTTCCAGATGTCGCGGTGCAGCTTCCACTGGCCGCCCTCACGCTTCCAGACGACGAGGTACTTCCCGCGGTCGAGCGGTTTGCCGTCCGGCGTCTCCATCGCGTAGGTGCCGACCTCGTGCGCGGCGTCGCCGTCCGCGCTCACCTCGATGATCGTGAACTTCACGACGACGCCAGCGCCGACCGCCGCTTTCCAGAAGTCGCTGATAGCCGTCGACCCCTTGATCGCGTCGGAGTTGGGGGGCAGCAGCATCGCGTCGGCGGTGTAGAGGGCGGCGATTGCGGCCCCGTCTCCCTTTGCCGCGGCCGCTTCGAACTTGCGGCTGGCGGCCTCGATGCCGGCTCGTGCGTCCTGCGATGACTGCGCGGCGGGCGCCGCGGTCAGGGAGATAGCGATGAGCGCGGTGAACACGACGAGGCTGAGTGCAGGATACATGGCGCCGCTCCTCTCGGGGCAGTCAGGAGCTGACTGCCAGTCGCGCAGACAGTATCAGAAACGAGCCCCGGGCCCCTGCCAATCTCGACTCCCGGCCATGCCCGTCCCGCGAGTGTCTAACCGGGAGGACCCCATGCCGATGACGCATTTGGATCCAGCTTCCGGATTCCCGAATCGGCGCCGCTGACGGTTTCGTCACACGGGCGAGAACCCGCCGGATTCCTCGCTGCCACGCCGAACCGCCCGACGCGCGGGGCCGGGACCGGCCTTGCAAGGTTCGTTGGTTCGATCGTTCCAGCACTGAGAGGCCACGGTGGCCGTGGAGAAGCACCCATGCCCGCGATCCGCATCCTGTCCTTCCTCATCCTGATGACGGCCCCGCTCGTGCCGGCGCTGACCGCTCAGGAACCGCCGCCCCCTGAGGGGTGGGTCGTGATTCCCGTCGATGACTACCGCGCCCTGCGCGCCAGGGCCTTCCCGCCGGACACGCCGCCCGATCCTCCGCCGGTCGACGCCGCCGTCACCAGCATCGAGTACGACCTCGCCGTGAACACCGGCTCGGTGACCGGCACGGCTTCGCTGACGGTCGACGTGCTGAAGGACGGCTGGGTCAAGGTCCTGATTCCGGCGGGCCTGCTCGTCCGCGATGCGCGCGTCGGCAATCGCTCCGTGTCGCTGGTGGACAAGCCGCAGCCGCACGTTCTGCTCTCGTCGCCGGGCCGCAGCGTCCTCGTGCTGCAGGTCGTGCTGCCGGTCACCCCGCGCGGCGGCGCGGAGGCGGTCGTGATTCCGCCCGCGCAGGCGGCGCTCGTCGAAGCCTCGCTCCGCGTGCCGCGCGCCGGTGTCGAGCTGTCGGTTACCAACGGCTTCGTCTCCGCCCGTGAGGAGACGGAACAGGACGCGCGCTGGGTGGCGCACGGGCGCGGACAGGAGCCGATGATGTTCACGTGGCGCCGGCGCGCGGAGGACCGGCGGTCCGGGCAGCCGCTGCGCTATCGCGGCACCGTGACGTCGCTCGTCGGCCTCGGCGAGGACGCGACGCAGCTCAATGCGGCCGTCGCCGTCGAGGTCGTCCAGGGGCTCGCCCCGTCGGTGAACGT